>Ga0315298_1007851_pt1 | contig 13859 bp, 7 predicted proteins | sample WHS_1_MG_FD_203077 | JGI IMG/M metagenome (GOLD analysis project Ga0315298, IMG submission 203077) | Extremophilic microbial mat communities from Washburn Hot Springs, YNP, Wyoming, USA - WHS_1_MG | ecosystem: Environmental > Aquatic > Thermal springs > Hot (42-90C) | place: USA: Wyoming...
AACCGCACGCTCGCGGACCTCAGGCGAATATTTCTTCAATGTCTTTCGCTTCTCCATAGCCCCATCCTCTCAAGAGTTGGAGCCTCCGGCAAACCCGGCGCAGTTCAAGATGCTGCTCACACCTAAGCTTCCGGGGTTTTTGTCGACACCGATCACCGCAACGCCGAAGCTTCTTGATGTCCGGACCAGAACGGCTAGCGGAACAGCGCAAATGTTATCTGGTGTGGCCACTTGTCCTCAGATAGGTAACCTCGAACGCTTTAACTTGCCGAAAGGCTTGCAGCCTATTGGCGAGGCTGAAAGCGTCATTCATTTCGAACTTTTGATACACATCAAGGCCGCGATCGAGACTGACCTTCCAGCCGGTGTCGCTCACAATATGGCGCGCATGGATCGTGTTTGTCGCGTCTAACTCCCACGAAAATTTTATCCCGGCTGCCATGCAGGCGTTTTCGACGGCGGCAAGGTTCGTTTGCTGCTTTTCCGGGTAAACTTCGTCCCGACAGGTGATAAGTCGCACCGTGACCTCGTCTTCCGGTGCCTTGCGCACGGCAATCATTTCGATGAACTCCATCAGGTTCCGCACCTGATGGAACATCCGGATATAGGGGTCTGTGATCACGATGTTTTTCGCGCCCTCAAGCCAAGGCCAGAAGAGCTCAGCGAAGGTGACACCTTTCTGGTTCTCACTGAAAACCGTGTGACCCTCTCCTGGACCGACGGGGGTGTCCTGCGTCTTGGTGGAGATCTTCACAGCCTCAAGGACAGGCGCGCCGCCACCCCCCTTCACGACTTCAGGCACAGGCTCGTCATGGGTGGGGGCGCGCTTATGGTAGTATTGCGGATATTCAGTCTCTTCGAGCGTCTTGACGACCACCATGCGGCCATCGCGAGCGGTGAATGAGAAGTCGGTCTCTGGATAAGTATTGTCGATCCGAAGGAGCTGATCTTTGACTCGCTTCCGGCTCTCTGTCGCGAGGTGCAGGATCTCCTCCACCTCAGCCTCTGTTGCGTTGTCCGCTGGAAAGAGAAGCTTCATCATCCCGGAGAACGTCTTGTTCACCCCATCGCGGTCGCGGGTCGAAATATCCGATGAGAGTGTGAACAGGGCATGGTAGCGATTGGAGTAGTCGTCATTCCGCATGTGCCGGAGGATTTCGGCGAGATAGTCGACCACAAATCCATACCCAGATGCGAACATTTCTCCGCGGATAACGTCAATCTCCCAACCCGGTACATAGGCATGAAGCCTATCGATAAAGGCAGAGTCGTAATATTTCTCCGGCAGCTCCTCAAACAAGTCGGTGTTTTTAAGCATGTATGGGACGTTATGCCTTGTGTTACCCACAAACACCATCGAAGCCTCGGCGCCCAAAGTCTCCACTCCTCGTGAGAAAGTCTTGTTAGCCATGTAGTTTTTCATGATGTCGACGAGGGCCTTGTCCACTCGTTTTTGTCGGCCGGCGAACTCATCGAAAGCTACGACATCCCAGTAGCCAACCAATCCGATCTTGCCCGAGCTGTTGTTTACGAACAGCTTCGGTACCGTCACCTCGCCTCCGGAAATCAGAATGCCGTGTGGCGAGAACTCGGAGAAGATATGCGACTTGCCGGTGCCCTTCGGGCCAAGCTCGATTAGATTGAAATTTCGCTCAACGAAGGGCACCAGACGCATCAGTTGCAAGAGCTTGCTGCGCCGACCGAACATCGCGGGATCGAATCCGACCGTCTGGAACAGCAGGTCAATCCAATCGTCAGTCGTGAAACCCGCACGAGCGCTGAGAAAAGCCTTATAGTCAAACTTCGATAGCTGGATCGGTTTGATGCTCGCCAGGATCCAGGGTTCGACATTCTTATCCTCGCTGTGCTCGTATTCGACGTCGGCGATGCACCAGACGCCGCTAACCAACAGCTTGGGATGAGCCTTCACAGTGTCCGAGTCGATGATGACCTTCTTGATGCCGAGATTGGCAAACGTCGCCTGATAGGCATCCTCGTCGGTGTTCAGATCGACACTGATTTTGTCGATCACCTTCCACCGGCCCTTTTCCCTGATGTTTGACCGAATTAGCCCCGCCTCGTTGCGATGGACGTAGTGTTTGCGAAGGATTTCCTTGACGGTCTCAATCCCTGACTGGATTGAGGCCTCGTCGTTGGTGGCGCAGTATTGGCCAAGCAGAAACTCCAACACGTAGGACGGGACAATTGCATTGCCTTTTACCGCCTTAACCAGGTCCTTGCGAACCACGAGGCCAGGGAAGCGTTCGTTGATCTTGTCATCCAGCGCGGTCATCGCTTTCCCCGTCAAAAATCGAAATCGCTCGAGAAGCTGCGGCGCAGCGTGTAGCGAGCCACTCGGTACTCCCTGAAGTGGGACGTGTCGCCATGCCGCTCTTCCAGCTTCAGGATAACCTCTTGGCCGTTGAATTCGTCGGCTCGGCGCAGGAGGAGGAACCGGACCGGGACTTCGCGCTCGCGTGCGTTTTCGGATCGGAAGTCGAACACAAGCTCGTGGCTGTCTGAGACCAATTCGCCGGACTGAGCATAAATCCCGGCTCTGAGCGTGCGCGCCTGGGTTTTCTCCGTGACGGCGTCCACTTGGTAGAAGCGCACTGAGATCTGGCTCGACGTGATCAACAGGCTTGAGCTTCCGATAATCTCCACCTCAACGGAGGTTGTGTCGCTCTGGCGCCTCTTGTTGATCTTGAGGACGGGAATGACAATCTCCTGGAGGCTAGCGCCGCCATGCACGAATCGGCTCCCTGATCCCTGCCGGCGGAGCCGATTGATGGATTTCGGAATGAGCAATTCCACTGAACCCTCCAGGCAGGCCTGCGCCGCGCTGAAGCGTCGCAGGCCATGATTCCCCTTCAGACCGTGTCCGAGGATGAAACGCCGATCGCGGAAAAGGATCACATCACCTTCGACCTGCGCGGAGGAGAAGTCGCTCTCTTCGATAGGTCGATGCTGGTAGATGAAGCCATGATCGGACGTCACGATCATGTTGCTGGCGTTCGCGCCGGTGAGCTTTTTGACGACTCGGATGATCTCTTCGATCGTATCCTCGGCGGCCTCGAAAACGCGCTCCTCTGAATCCCGCTTGTCGCCGATGGCGTCGATCAAATTGTGATAGACGTAAACGACGTCATGATCGCGGACGAGCGCTCGCGCTTCGTCTTTGTCCAGCGCCATGAGGTCCTCTGCCTTCACGGCCGTCGTTCTGTCGCCCGCTCGTCCGGTCGCTAGGATTTTCTTGCGGTTCTCGATGCCCTGCGAACTCTGGCCATTCACCAGCACCGTGCCGCTGTCGTTGTCCGCGACCTGCAACTCGCCATTGGGCAGAAGCGCCGCCATCCCGAGCTGGGTGTAGCTCGGAAGGCAGCCAAACATCGGATCGATGCCAGCCTCGTAGCGGTCCAGGCTGAGAATGCGTCCCCGCAGCTCCTCCGCCACTTCATAGCGAAGCGCATCGGAAATGATGACGCACACCTTCTGATCGCGCCGACGAAAGTCGCCCACATGCTGCCTGTAGAAACTGCGCTGCGCTGGGATTGGAGCCGCCGACCAGGTTTCAGCCGCGTCGACAAGCGTCTGCCAGGCCTCGTTCAGGCGCAGTAGGTAGCTGTTGATGTAGTGGTTCTCGACCTGCTCGAACAGCTCGCGCATCAACGTTGCCTGGCCGGACTTCTGCATACGCCAGATGAATTTCCGGTAGAGCTGATCGATCCTGAACCAGCTCTTCGCATAGCGCTCCACGCCTTCCGCGAGGCTCGTCATGCCGAGCGTGACCTGCGCCATCGCTTGCTGGAACTCAGCGGCAAATCCAATCGCTTCGTAGAGGTCGCGGTAGGCGCCATACCAATGGCTTTGTCGACGCTGACGGATCCAGTTCAGGACCTCTCCTTGCGCCGCTGTCTGGTTGCCGACCTCATGGACCAATGCGCGGATGATCCCGCGGTCGACCTCCTCGAAGTAGTCCACTTCGATCAGCGTGCGGAAATCGCGCTTGGCGAGATCCTCGGCCACGCCCAGCGCCTCGGCATATTCGGCGGAGAGAGACGCGAAGGCTTCCTCCGCATTCCGGTTGTTCTTCCAGCGACGGAAGAACACCAGGGCTTCGGGAGTCAGAATCGTTTCGCCGCCAACCGCGCTCTGGTAGCAGGACTTGAACAGCGTAATCGCGAAGTCGCCGACGCTCGCCTTCTCAGTGCGGTAGCCGAAGAGCCGTTCCATCTGATCCCAGAGGAACCCGCTCAGGCCGAGACGGTCGATCAACCGTAGGCTGTCATCCTTGCCGGCTGCCAGCTCTCCGAACAACGCCTCGACGACTGTATCGAAGTCGCCATCGGCTCCGGCGCACACGCTGAGCATCCTCAGACGCAGCTTCGCCTTCGTGTCGTCTCCGCGAACGGCTGCCTTGAGCTTCTCCAGCCTGCGTCCAGAACGAAAGAATTCCTGATGCTCCCGAACCACGTCCTCGAAGCTGATCGGTAATCCCAGGTCCGCCAGCCAGATCGCAACCTGATCGCTCTTGAACACCCCGTGCGCCAACTCGATGTCGAGCAGCCAGTTATCGATGTCGGCCGGACGCGGTCCGCCCCGATAGAGCAAAAAGCGCTGCTTCGGCTCCTCACGCAGGACGCGATGCTTCACCGCGAACTCGGTATTCGCCACCTCGATCTTCTCGACGCCATCGAGCGTCAACGCCTCGAACGCCTGCCGGAATTCGCGCGCCGGATCGTACCAGAAGACGATCCGGTGCTTGTCGAATTGGGCTTCGATCCCTTTGGCGATCCGGTCCTGCATGCTCAGTCGTCCGAATCGTTGAGGCCCTTGATGGGCTTCAGAGCTGCGCCAAACTTCGGATAGTTGGTCTTCACCCCATCATCTAGGTCGATTTCGATCTTTTGGGTCGCCAGCGGGAACAAAACGTCACGCTCCCAGGCATCGATCTCCTCGATCTGCCGGGCTGTCGCTTCGATCTCCTTCAAGGCCTTGGTCTTCTGCGCGGGCGAAGCGTCCCCGCTGATGCTGAGCGCTTCCTGCGCCCGGCGATGCGCTTCGAGCTTGGACCGAAACTCGCGAAGATAGTCGTTCAGAACCACACTCACCGTGTCGGGGCGGTAGCGGTGCATGTAGATTAGCGCGTTGAAGGTGCCCTTCGGGCTGGAGAACAGCCAATAGATGGGCCGCTTCTTGTACCGCTTCACATGATCGTTGAAAAAGTCGCGCGTGAAGTACCGGCGGATATCCTTGCCCAGCGCCTCCTCGATGAAGGCGAGGTTTTCCTGAAAATGATCCTCGCCGAAAGTAAGACGCAGGAACCGGCGGAAGCGGTCGGTGACGTCGTCGGCGAACCAATCGCCATCGAGTACGGGGATGACGTTGTCCTCATCCGGCATAAAGGATGGCTTCGGCACGCGGGCCACGTAGTCAGCCAGCGTCTCCCCTTGATTGACAAGGATGAAGCCGGGCGCATCGAGGCTGTAGCGCCCGAACATGCAGCCCACGGCGTAACTGAGGAACTCGGCCATGGTGTCGGCGAGCAAGCGGGTTTCGCGGTCGTCTTCCGAACCATTCACGCCGTAGCGATAGGCGGGGTTGCAGGTGAGGGTGATTTCCTCGATCGGCACCTCAAGGGTCAGCTCGTCAGCCAAGCCATAGGCGTCGATGAAGATACGGTTGTTCTCCTCCTCCAGGGCTTTCATCTCGTCCGTCATGGATTGCCAGTGGGCGCGCAGGCGGGCGTAGCTTTCCTCTAGGGTCTCACCGCGATGATCGGGCGAGAGGAGCGGGAGCGTGTTGAAATCCCAGGACGTTTCGTAAGCGTCCCAGTCAGACCTGGCGAGTTTTGCGGCCTCAATCGCGTTGGCTTCCGCACTGGTGACTTTGATGCTCTCTACGAATGGCATCTCCGCGAAGTCGCCCGACTTGAAATGCATAGTCGGGTTCAGCATTGGCGCGAGATAGGAGCCGACCTTGGAATTGCAGAGTGCGGCCGCAAGGTATCGGAATCTGCCATCCGTTTTCTCAAATGCACTCAAACCAGTTGCATCGAAGAGGAAGCCTGCTTCGAAAAGGCGCGCCGTCAGGCCTCTCGTGGTGATGTCGGACCAGCTAACGCTTGGGCGGAAAATGTAGTCTAAGTTGAAGTTATGCGCCCAGATCCGAGATCCGTCAGGGTGGAGCGTGTTCTGCAACTCGTGTCCATCATCCTTCCAGTTGACGACGAATAGATCGTTCCCAGCCCACTTGCGGTATTCTCCGCCCTTATTGAATGGGAACCACTTACAGTGCGTATCTGCGGCTTGCTTTCGGCTCACGCAGCCCCGGCCAACGTTTTGTCGAGAGACTTCCCATAGGCTTCGAACGTGCCGCTCGTTGTTGCCCGTTGTGAGCCCTTCGCGCGGATCAAGGACGGCACTCAAACCGTCGTTATCCGCAAATACATCAAAGAGTTTCTCGGGCGCCCAGTAGGCAAGGGGGCTACCGGGTATTTTGAGGAATTCGTTCGTACATGCGTGAGAAAGGCGCTCATTTTTCGTTGGGAACTCAAACGGAACGCCGAATTCATCCGTTTCGAAATAGCGCACGCACGTATAGACGCCTCGGAGTTCGGGAAGGCTTTTCTTTACGAAGCAGCAAGCAACCGTACCGAAATTGATCCCCATGCTCGTGCCACCTTTGCCCAAGTATGGCATGTGGGTCAGAGAGGTGATCGTAGATTGAGCCAAAATATTTCCGCGAAGCTTTTCAAATGAGGATAGGAACATCCAAGCTTCCATCGTGACCAAGGATGGGTAGCCTTTGGCTCTTACCAGTTCGAGAGCACGTTCCAGAAATGCAGAGAAGAGATCAGACTTGCTGTCCTTGTAGTTCCTGCCGAGCCAACCCTTGAGTTGGCTGTTCGAATTGCTCGCGCCCATATACGGCGGGTTTGCCACCACCACGTGATACTTCGGCGATAGCGCCTCGGCCATTTTAAGCACCGCCACGACGCGCGCCTGCATCTCTTTCAGCAACAGATCGGTGCCGAAATCCCGCGCCTCCACCAACCGCAGCGTCTCGGCCGGATCGCGCAGCTTCGGCAAGATCAACGAGCCGAAATTCTTGGCCTGCTCGAACTGCATCAGCGTCTCGCGCAGCTCGTCTGTGAACAAGTCGCGCCCCACCACGGCGGTCACTTCCGTCATTTCGGCCGGGGTGAAGGTCACGTTCTGAAGCGTGATGATGTCGGGCTTTACCTCCATCCGCAGGAACCGCCGCCGTCCCAGCTTTGCTGCCGCCTTCATCGCCAGCGCGAAGGCTGCCAAAGCGCCGGCGCGATCATCAATCTCCAGCCCGGTTAGATTGTGCTTCAGGATCAGCGCCGGGATCTCGGGCGGGTCATATCCCTCTTCCTCATAGATCGCGTGGAGGAGGTCGAAGGCGTAGGTCAGCATATGTCCGGACCCGCACGCTGGGTCGCAGACCTTGATTTCCTCGGGGCGCGAGATGCGCAGGAAGTCCGTCTCTGGTTGTTCCGGCGCAATGTAATAGTCCATTCGCTCCTTCAGCCTGGAGACGGGCCGATTCAGCATCCAGAGCCGACCAAGTGAATTCTCGACGAGGTAGCGGACGATCCAGTGAGGGGTGAACAGTTGCGTTGCGGCCGGGATGTTCTCGGCTGTGATCTTCACGTTCTTCTTCAGACCTGCGAAGACCTCGTCCTTCTTCTCGGAGATGTAGAACTGATAGAGCCATCCAATGACCTCGACATCCTCGCAGACGTCCGGCGTCATCGCTTCGCGCAAATAGGCGAGGATGGACGCGTTGGACAGCAGATCCTCCGGCAACAGGAGTTCGGTGTAGTCGTCGATCCGCTCGAACAGGAACGGCATGACCCTGTGCCAGTCATTGCAGATCGCAACGAGCAGCAGCCGGTAAGCCTCGGCCTGCGCATCGGGGCTGGGCGCCCGTCCATCCAGCAGGGCACGGACCTGTGCGCGAACCTTCTCGGGGACGCGGTCCTCGTCGATGTTCCCGGCCTTAGCCTCGGCCAGAATTTCCGGCTGAAATTGACCCGACAAGGGCGATACGACGCGGACGGGACTGAGGTCGTTCACATCCATGAAGCGCAGGGCCGAAAAGCGGTTGAACCAGATATAGGCTACCCGCTCGATCACCTGGCCCTTGCCGTCCCGGGCGATAGCCGCATCGAGCTTCTTCATCGCCACGGGATGCTCACGCCGCGCCGCGGCTCCAGGAGCAAGCACTGAATCGAGCTTGGCGCTTACCTGACCGATCAATGTACGGCGGGCAAACTGCGCGAACTTCTTGAGCTTTGAGGTATCCATCAGGCGGCTGCCTCTCCATTTGCGGCCTCAGCAGGAACCCGGGTTACGGGCCAGTCGGCGAAGGTTTTGTTCCAGATGTCTACGGAAAGCACGACGCAATCCGCGATGTATTCGCGTCGCCAGGGCGTATCCGTCTCACACCGAATGTCGGCCAGCAGCCGATCCTTGAAGCCTGTGAGGAGCGCCTTCTGTTGCGCCGGGTCGAAGGCTTCCAGACCGATAAGCACAATATATTTGAACGGCTTGGCGTCGCGCTCCATCAGATGGAGAAACGTGTAGGAGCCCCGCGCCTTCGGTGTCAGCTCTTGCGTAAGGACTGAATTATCCGACAGCCTTTTGAAGTACCTTTTCCGTGCGTCAGCAGGCGCTCTCGTATTCGACGGATCTTTGATCTCGACCAGCAGGACGTCCTCGTCCCTTTCGATCACAAGATCGACGAACTTCATTTGTATCGGCAGCTTAACACCCTGACGGTCCAGCTCCTCCCAAACGAGCTGGTCGGGAAAAGAGAATTCCAAATCGGCGTTCGGTTCAGCCTTGTAAGCCTTCATGGTTTGGCACCACCGAGAGCCCGCGCCACATCCTCATCAAACAGCTCAGCAAAGGTGTCGGAGATTGCCGATTTTGAGATCAGCGAATAGCTGTCGGCACTCTCCACAGCCAACTTCTGAGAGTCTGGATCGCGATAGAGGGCGTGAAACCGGACATGGTCGTCCTTGCCTTTGTCGATTAGCAGGTCCAGCCATTTCAAAAGGACGTAGTCATGCGTGGCGAGGACGATCTGCTGGCCGTTGCGTGACAACTCCAGCAGGACCTGCACGAGTTTCTTCATCAGCTTCGGATTGAGATTTGCTTCCGGTTCATCCCACAGCAGAACGCCAGTGGCGCCGGGGCGTATCGACCCGTTGCTTAGCAGTCGATGCAGAACGCCGATTTTCCTGTATCCCTCGGCGGTCATGCCGCTCGATAGCGATTGCGCGCCCTTCGGCACAAAGCGAGTGACAGTCGAGTCCTGGTAGACCTGCGCTGCCTTCCCCTTTGATCGGTTGGGATCGGCCTTCTCCTCGTACCGGCCGGGCTCGAAGCGGAAGGCGCTTCCGTCCGTCCAGCGATACCGCCCGCCGACGAGGTCGACCAATTCGCGGACGACGCTCGACAGCCTCGGATCTTCGGCAAGGCTCGAAGCCTCGTCCTCGAAACCTGGACGAACGAGGAGTGCGGCAAGGTCGATATAGCCGTCGTCGAAGATCATCTTGACAGTAGCGCAATCATGATTCGGGTGACGCATGCCACGGACGAGCGACAGCACCTCCTTCGTGGGAATGAACACGGGTTGCAATTCACGCCCCGTGCCGCCGGCATCCACCTTGATCTGCAAGGATTGAGAGCGGCTGCCGAACGAGATCGCCACGCGGGTGTCATCGCTGCTCGCCAGGCTGAGCCGCGTTGGGGCCTCCGCGCCGCTGGCCCGCAAGGCGCCTATCCGGTTTTCCTCGGGCGAGAAGAGCCGCAGCAGCTTCCTCGATATGTCGATCGCTACCTCCTCGGCCGAACGACCGGCGAATGCCGGCAGGCCCGCCTGCGCCAGACCATAGATCGCCTTCAGAAGGTGTGTTTTGCCCGTCCCGTTGGAGCCTATGACCACGTTCACCCGTGGAGACAGCGTTAGCTGCAAGCTCCCGAACGCCGTGAAATTCTCTATCTTGACGCCGGCAATCATCACACAGTCACCCGCTTGCCCGCGCGGATTTCGGCGATCAGCGTCTCGCGCAGGGTATCCAGATAAGCGTCAATGTCCTGCTCGTCCGCGAGGTAAGGCTTGGCATAGGTGACGCGCAGCGCGCTGGCGGCCACATATTCGGGTTGGGCCGGCGCCAGCGGCGAGCCGCTCGCGCTGTCCCTGAAGCCGCGCGGCTCATCGTCCCCGCCGTCCTTCTTCACAGGAGGCGGCGCCGTCGCTCGACCGAGAAGCGCAGGATAGCTGGACGCCCGGAATCCGCTCGCGCGCTCTCGGATCACCGCGATCAGCCTACTGGTCTCAATGGTATCAAGAACCGTCGTGAAGGCCGCCTCGATCTCTCGACGCCCAGGTTCCGCCAAGGAAGCAAATTCGGGGAGCGCCCGCAGCTTGGCGCGAAGCTCCTCGACGTTGGCAATCGCCGTCTTGCGTTCGGCTGCGAGCCGATTGTCAACATCCGCGCGCAGAGCATCAAGGACGCCCTTGATCTGCTGGATGGCGTTGCCCTTGAAGCAATTGGGATCGTCCAGAACCTCCTGGATGGCGCGGGCCTGATCTTCGCCGCCATATCCGAAATTGGCGTTTTGATCGGCCAGATAGCTCCGCGCCTCGTCATAGATCGCCTTCTTACCACCGCCCATGAAGCGACGGATCGGGTCTAGGATGCTCTCCTTCAGATCGAGCAACCGATCCTCGTGGCGGCCGAGGTCCTGAAGATACCAGGCATAGGGCTTGCCCGTGACCTCGCGGAACGAGTCTTGGAGCTGGCCCAGCGCGGACAGAAAGGGGTAGCGCGACGACTGCGCTTCCAGGTCCGCGAGCTGTTTCTTGATCTTGTCGAAAGCTTCCCCCGTCTCGATTCCGAGCGCTTTGCCCTCGGCGCCGGCCGGCTGCTCATCGAAAAATTCGCGGAAGAACTCTTTGAGTTTGCGCGTCTGAGCCGGCGTGAACTCGACCTGGAGTTCGAGCACGATATTGCCGAGGGCGTGCGCGTTCTGAAGCGCGCGCAGCAGGGAGTCGCTTTCCAAGGGGCTGCCGTCGGAACGCGATTCGATCTTGCCGCGCCCAAGCAGGCTGGCCGTTGTGCAAAGAATGGCGGCGTAGGACCAACCATAGGGCTTGCGCTCGAACCGCTCGGTGACGGCCTTCACCGTCGTCCTTATACCATTGCGCGCGTTCGCCTGGGCGAAGTTGAGGATCTCATGCTCGGCCTCGGTAAGATTGACGCCATCCTCACCGAACATGCCGTCGTTGCCGTGCGTGAAGAACCGGCCGATCTCGTTTTCGGAATAGACAACGCCGCGTAGCATGCCGAGATTGACGTGAACCTTGTCGACGAGGGTCTGGAACGCCCGCTCGACCCGGGCTTGAGCATCCTCCGAGCGAACCTCGATTTCCTCACCTCGCACGAAGAGCCGGGCATCGCCCACCAAGGCGCGGGCCTTCAGCGTCAGATCACGCTGCCGACTGCTGTTCTGCTCGCCCTTTTCGCGGACGATGCGCTCGATGCTGGGCTGCTGTGTTACGGAGCGCGCCTGACGGACGTATTTGTCCGTCCGCTTGAAGGTCATCAGGTCGCTGACGAAGCGATTATCGGCATTGAGAACGATGGCGAGTTCGTCCCTCGACATCGTGCGCATGGCGATCGCCGCGGCGTTCCCGATCTGCTCGTGAAATGGCGTGACAACGTTGATCGCCAGCTCGTAGTCGCGGCCGAGCAGACGATCATCGAGGTAGCGCGCAAAGGCATAGTCCTGCGAGGACGCCTGGTGTCGGAGCTTGCGGCTCTTGATGACGCCATCGAAAATCAGCGTCTCCAGTTCCTTGGCGATCTCGGCAGTATCGACGTCGATCGCCTTGATTTCCTGTTCGACGTCCTTTTCCTCATCGGTCAGAAACTCGTACAGTTCACCATTTCGCTGGATGTAGGTGTTCTGCTCAAGCAGACTCAGCGCCTCATCGACCCGCCGCTTGTGTTTGGTCAGGTCAGTGTCGAACCTCTCCAGCATCAGGATCGCGACGTTGCGGGCTGTCGGCTTGAAGGCTTTGACGTATTTGACCAGAAACAGCGCCTTCAGAACCCGCGTGGCGAACTCGTCACCGAGGTTCTTCTCGGCGATCAGAATCGATTGCTGGACATTAGATTTGAGGGCGGTGCGAATGCCCTCGAACATCCGATCGAAAGTCGCGAGGCCGCCGACCGGAAGATTTGCGAGCCGGATCGCGACCTCCTGGAAGACGCCCAGCATAGACCTCTCACCGACCGAGCTGTGCTTTCCCTCGAAAGCATTGTGCTGAGACAGGTTCTGGATCGCCAACTGGAACAGCGGATACTGGTAAGGAATAAAGGGATAGCTGTGAATGAAATGATCGCGGTCGCGGAAGTTTTCCAACCGGATTGAGCCGTCCGAAAAGTCGAACAGCGTCTTCAGGTTGTTCGACTCGCGATGATAGAGCTCGGACAGGATGCCGATCCCGGACTCCGTCTTCTTGAGCAGCCGCCTTTGGATCACTTCGGCGACATCGGCGCTGTTGAGCGGCATCCGGTTAGCGAACCGCGCCTGAATCTTGGAGAAGTCGTTCTCCTGCCGCTGGTTCATATCGCCGATAACGGACGCCATATCCTGCTGCGCCGTCACCATGATCCAGGCCCGACCTCGGCACTTGGTGTTCAGGCTCTCCGCGATCGTTTGGAGGTTCGTCATGAGCTTGACGTTGTCGGCGATGTACTGGCCAACCTCATCGACGAAGAAGTTCAGCCGGAAGCCCGGTTTCTGAGCGTCGATGTAAGCCTTCACCTTTTCGGCGAAGTCCTCGATCGAAGACCGGAAATCCTGACGATACCGCGTCAGGATGCCCTCGCCCTCGGACGGCTTGGCGCCGGTGGCCTGGGCATAAGCTCTGGCGACGTTCGCATTCTCCAGAAGCGCCTGCTCGCGTCCGCGCTCCCAGGGCTTCCCGGCGACAGACTGATAGGCATCTTTGAACGCCTGGAGCACCCCGTGACTGTCCAGATCGCGCTCGAACTGCGCGATGTGCGGCTGCTTGCCATAGTAGCCGCCCAGTTCGTCGAAGACTTTCTGGAACACGGAAAGCAGCGCGTCGGTCTGCCCCTTCGAGATGATATCGGCCTTCTGGTCGATATTGAACAAGATGCTCGTCGACGGGATCGATACGGCCCTGCGCAGGTCGGCCGCGAGGATCTCATTGTCTGCACATTTTTGCTTGAAAAGCTCATAGGCGAGGCTTCCACCGACATCTCGGTTCTCCAGAAGAAGCGCCAGCATTTTCAGCAAATGCGATTTGCCTGAGCCAAAGAAGCCAGAGATCCAAACCCCGTTGGCCGTGCCGTAATTGTTGTAAGCATCGAGGAACTTCTCGAGCTGACGCTCGATCTCGTTCGTGATGACGTACTCCTCGAGTTCGACCCGGAGGCATGCTTCGTCATCGGCCTTGATGACCCCTTCGATCGCACGATCGACGGGCTTTTCGAAGATGTCGCGAAGTGTGGTCATGCGCCCCTCAGATCTCATAATGCGTTATGTCGAATGCCCGGTAGTATCTGTCGTCGTGCAAAATTCCGAACAAATCGAGCGACGCGCCAGTATCCAGGCTCTGCGTGTATTCCCCTGGAAAGAACATCACTGTCGGCTTTTCCTTCGCGGTGTGCGCGTTCCGGTGGATCGCGATCACTGATTCCGTTTGATCGCGATCACGCATTCCGTTTGATCGCGATCATGGATTCCGTTTGATTGCGATCATCCATTCCGGTGATCGCGATCATT
>Ga0315298_1007852_pt1 | contig 13858 bp, 11 predicted proteins | sample WHS_1_MG_FD_203077 | JGI IMG/M metagenome (GOLD analysis project Ga0315298, IMG submission 203077) | Extremophilic microbial mat communities from Washburn Hot Springs, YNP, Wyoming, USA - WHS_1_MG | ecosystem: Environmental > Aquatic > Thermal springs > Hot (42-90C) | place: USA: Wyoming...
CGTGATGGGGGTCTCCGGGCGTGCTATCTTGCAGGCGATCTTGGGCGGGACCACCGACCCGGCAACCCTGGCGGAACTGGCCAAAGGCAGACTGCGGAAGAAGCGGCACAAGCTGGAGGAGGCCCTGGCCGGTCCAGTGAACGATCACCACCGGCTGTTGATCACGGTCCACTTGGAGCTCATCGACTCTCTGGACGAAGCTATCGAACGGCTGAGCCAGCAGATCGCGGAGAAGCTGCGCCCTTTTGAGGATGAGTTGGCACGGCTCGACACCATCCCTGGGCTGGCACGATACACCGCCGAGGTGCTGGCTGCGGAGATTGGCCTGGACATGAGCCAATTCCCTACAGCCGGTCACCTGGCCTCTTGGGCCGGAATGTGCCCCGGCAACCACGAGAGTGCTGGGAAGCGCAAGGGGGGCAGGACCCGGAAGGGCAGTAAGTGGCTGCGTCGAGCCCTCATCGAGGCGGCTTGTGCTGCCGGGCGAGCCAGGAGGACCTACCTGGGTGGCCAGTATCGCCGCCTGGTCGTCCGTCGTGGCAAGAAGAAGGCTGCCGTCGCTGTCGGCCATTCCATCCTCCTCATCGTGTACCATCTCCTGAAGAACCATGATACCTACCAGGATCTGGGCCCGACCTATCTGGACCAACGCCGCCGCGCCCGGGCCCAGCACCGGGCCATCGAGCAACTCCAGGCGCTCGGCTACCAAGTGACCATCACGCCCAAGGAGCAGACCGCCGCATAGCACCCTATTTTCAGGCTAGACATGAAGGCTTGCCGCGGGCCCAACTTCGTGTCTTCGTAGCCCGTTCCTTCGCGTACTCTTCAGCCCTGCTGCAGCTTCTCGGCGGCCCGAGTCAGGTTGACTATCCCGCAGAGGCACGGGGTGCCCACCATCCGGGCGGCCTCCTCCGGAGTCTTCGCGCCCGTCTTCACGTCCTCCATGGCCTTCCTGACCAGGTTGTTCGCCACCAGGGCGTGGCCGCACATGGAGGTGAACTCCAGCACCTCGGGGCCCGGGAGCAGCTCTTTCTTGCCCCGAATGCCCAGGGAGAGGTTGATGGTGTGGGGCTGCAGTCCCACCTCCCGGGCCATGTCCATCACCTGGTCAATGAGGCCGCTCACTACAATGGAGATACCCAGGTCCTCTTCCTTGAGGCGCTCCAGCACGCGCTTCATCTTCTCGCGATCGTCGTAGCAGCAGATGAAGCCGTAGGTGTCCTTCTGGGCGGCCATGGCTGCCTCTTTGTCCCAGTTGCCCGCCGCCACGCTCGCCCTATGATAGCTGGATCCGCTGTTGTTCAGCCCCTCCTCGAAGGCGATCTCGACTATGCGCATCAGCTTCTCCCGGGCGGTCTCCATGTTGATGCCCTTGGCAGAACGCGCATACATGACGTAGTCGTTCTTCAACGACTCCACGGTACCCTGACGATGCAGCGAATGGGTCATCGATACCTCCCTAATCCATCACTAGAGGCCGGCCCAGCCCCATGTTCACCTTCGCGTTGGGGCGCACCTCGACTCCCAGCTCCTGCAGCGTCTTCAGGACAGGGATCGACCCATCGTCGTTGAGCCGTGTGAACAGGCACCAGGAGAAGACGGTGTCCAGACTCGGGGCCGTGCTCTCGATCACCTCCACCATCTCGGGCAATCGCTTCGCGTCGAACTCCACCTCCAGGATGGCGGAGAGCACCCTCTCGTTTCTCACATCATCCCGCATCTTTCCTGTGGCCGGATCCGACAGCAGGAAGGTGACAGGGTTGTCTCTCTCGAAGTGAACCCCGACGCGGGCCAGGGCCATGGTCATCTTCTCCAGCTCCGAGAGCCTGGTGGCCACTCCCGGCCGGCCGAACTCCAGGCCCATGCCCACCCGCCCCCGCTTAACCCGTCCGGTGACGTCATTGGTCTTGGACTCCTCGGTTCCACGGCCGCGGCCGTGCCCCTTAGTGCTGGTATGGGGAACCCCGGGATCGCTGAACTCCCGCCGGATCACCCGAGGCCAGACCGCCGTCTCGGGCGACTCCTCGATGGCGTCCACGGGACAGGGGGCGTAACGGAGGCAGGTCCCACACTCCACACATCCATCGAAGTCGATTTCTACGATGCCATTTCTCGCTCCGATCGCTTCCACCGGGCAGTAGGGGATGCATTCCTCGCAGGCCGTGCACAACTGTTGATCGATGCGCATTCTCACCTCCCGACTATGGTGCTCAGTGGGCCTTTTCGCTCGCGTGGAATTGGAGTGGGTGGGCTCGTGACGCCGCACTCGCTGGCATCACGCTCCACCGCATGCTGGGCCACCGAACCCGGTGGCAGGAGACGAACTCCTGCCCCGCTCCAGGTACGGCCGGCCTATTCGGCGCTCCTAACCTTCGCCAGGGCAGCCCGGGCCCGCTCCAGGTTGAAGATGCCGAGCTGATAGCTGAGCCATCGAAATCCCGGCCGAGCATGGAGGCGGACCGGCCGAACCGATCTCGCTGTGACAGAACGCTGAAGCTCGGATTTCGACCGTTGGACGTGGAAGGATTCGCGGCCATTATACGGGTAGAGTCAATCGAGGGCCAGCAACTTCGTCTATGGCTAAGAAGAAGCTGCCCAAGTACCCCGGCAAGTTCGGGACAGCAGCGATAGAGGGAGTAGCGTCCTCGTAGACGGCTGGCAACGCCCACACCAACGGTTCCATCGTCCATCTCTTCGTCCTGGAGACTCCGGCTTCCACGGCCCTGGCGGTCGTCACTGGTGTGAATCGCCATGGGGATCTCTCGGAGGAGGGACTTGGCTTTGAGCGGTCCCTCCTCGTATTATGCTCCCGGCGGTTTCAGCCAAGGTTGGAGGAGGAGTAAGTCATAATGGCGAAGCCACGGGTGTTGATCACCACTCGTTTCCTAAAACCGGGTGACGAGATCGAGAGCTATCTGGAGAAGGCGGGACTAGAGGCCGTCTTCCAGCGCCCCAGGACCGAGGAGGAGATGATCGCGGCCCTGCAAGGGGCGGAGGCTATCATCTGCAGCAGCGATCCCCTCACGGCAAAGGTAATACAGTCTGCGCCCGGGTTGAAGGTGATTGCCCGCACCGGGGTGGGCTACAACAGCATCGACGTTCCGGCCGCCACGGCCAGGGGCATCCCCGTATGCACCCTGCCCGGCGCCAACCGTCATGCGGTGGCCGAGTGGGCCTTCACCTTGATGCTGGCCTGCGCCCGCAAGCTGCTGGAGAACCTGGAGGAGGTACGCAAGGGCGGCTGGACCGGCCACGATGGCGTCGAGCTGGCGGGCAAGACCCTGGGCATCGTTGGGCTGGGGACCATCGGCAAAGAGGTGGCGCAGCGGGCCCGCGCCTTCGAGATGCGGATCCTGGCCAACGACCTGGTGCTGGACCAGCAGTTCGCCGAAGCCTACGGGGTGACCTATGTCCCCCTGGAGCAACTGCTGCAGGAAAGCGACTTCGTTACGTTGCACGTCTTCCTGGACGCCCGCAGCCACCACCTGATCAACGCGGAGCGGCTGGCGCTGATGAAGCCCACCGCGTTCCTGATCAACACCTCCCGGGGCGGTGTGGTGGACACAGAGGCGCTGTACCAGGCCCTGGTCGAAAAGCGGATAGCCGGGACTGGGCTGGACGTGCACGAGCAGGAGCCGCTGGGGGAGAGCAAGCTGCGGGGGCTACCCAACGTCCTGCTCACCCCTCACGCCGGCGCCGCCACCTCCGACTACCGGCGGCAGTCACCCCTGCTGGCAGCCGACAACGTCATCCGGGTGCTGCGGGGTGAGCGCCCCGCCCACGCGGTGAACCCTGAGGTGTTCAAGTAGATAGGGTACCAGCGCCCTGTATCTTGGCCCCCCACGGAAGGAAGCGTCGGCCGCAATAGAATAGGTCCCCGCACCATCTGGGCAGGCCGGGGCATCGAAGGAGCCTCAAGGCAGCAGGCTCATCGTGAAAAGGGTGGAGTTTGGGTTACCGCCAGCGCGGCAAAGAGCAGGAGCAGGAAAACCACCACGGCCATGACAATTCGCTCGCTTCTCTTCGACGGGCGGGACAACCCGGCTCGCCTATCCTCAGGAGGAGGGACGCAGCACACCATGAAACCTCCACGGGAGCGACCGTGGCCATTGGGCGCGGAGCGTTGCAGTCAGGAAACGCACTATCGAGCCCGGCCATTATAGCCGACACGAACCCGAGGGCTCAACGCGCTAGCGGCGGCGTAGGCGCCCCGATTCGCGGGAAGACACCATGGGCTCACGGAAACTAGCCGAACGGCGGGCGGATGGTGGTATAATCCCCCGGCGCGATCTTCTGTTTGCTACTTCTTCCCCGTGCTGAACCACCGCGCTTACGGTGCCGCGGGGCTGGCACCCTTCACAAATCGTTCTCAGGGGGGTACAGGGTGAGCAACATCTGCGTCATTGGCGTGGGATACGTGGGTCTGGTTACAGGCGTTTGTCTGGCCGACATGGGAAACCGGGTCGTCTGCGTGAACCGGGACAAGGCGAAATCGGATGGTCTGAAGCGGGGCGTGATGCCGATCTTCGAGCCGGGTCTGGAGGAGATCCTGGTCAGGAACCTTCAGGCCGGCCGCGTGCACTTCACCACCAGCTACGAGGAGGCCGTTCCCGACGCCGATTTCGTCTTCATCGCCGTGGGGACCCCCTCCGGCTCTATCGGTGAGGCGGACCTGGTTCACGTGGAGGAGGCAGCCCGGCAGATCGCCAGAACCATGCAGCGGCCCAACATCATCGTCAACAAGAGCACCGTGCCCATCGGAACCGGCGACCTGGTAGCCAACATCGTCAAGGAGCATCTTCCGCGGGAGATCCCCTTCTCCGTGGTCTCCAATCCAGAGTTCCTGAGGGAGGGATCGGCTCTCCACGACTTCTACAACCCGGACAGGATCGTGCTGGGCTCCACCGATCCGAAGGCCGCCCAGCGGCTGGCCGAGCTGTACCGGCCCCTCAAGTGCCCGGTGCTGATCACCGACCTGCGCACGGCGGAGATGATCAAGTACGCCTCCAACGCCTTCCTGGCTACCAAGATCTCCTTCATCAACGAGATCGCCTCCATCTGTGAGAAGCTGGGGGCGGACGTGAAGATGGTGGCCCAGGGGATGGGGCTGGACAAGAGGGTGGGCCCCGCTTTCCTGGATGCTGGTGTGGGCTGGGGCGGCTCCTGCTTCCCCAAGGACGTGAAAGCGTTGATCTACATGGCCGCCAACACCGGCTGCCACCCGCAGCTTCTGCGATCAGTGGTGGAGATCAACAACGACCAGCGGCGCCAGGTGCTGATCAAGCTCCAGGAGATCCTGGGCAACCTGAGAGAGAAGGAGATAGGGATCCTGGGGCTGGCCTTCAAGCCGAACACCGACGACATGCGGGATGCCCCCTCTCTGGACATCATCCGGCTGCTGCTCCACCAGGGAGCGCACATCAAGGGGTACGATCCGGTGTCCATGGATGTGGCCAGGAAGCTGCTGGGAAACAGGATCACCTTCTGTAGCAGTGCGGCTCAGGTTGCGGAGGGGGTGGACGCGCTGGTAGTGGTCACGGAGTGGAACGAGTTCAAGCAGTTGGACATGGCCGCCATCAAGGTATCCATGCGCCAGCCGGTGCTCATCGACGGCCGCAACATCTACGACCCGGAGAAGATGAGGGAGATAGGCTTCATCTATCGGGGGGTCGGCCGGGGATACAACGGCATCCACAACGGCGGCTGAGAACCTTCCTGCCAGGAGGGGTCATGGCATCGTCGCGACCCCTCCTACTCTCTCTCGACCTGCAGGTCGTCGGCGACCACCCGGGCACCACTAACCTCCAGGGCTACTTCCTCGGCCACGGCCCTGTGTTGGGTGCTGGCAACTCGACCTTCCAGATGGATCACGCCACCAATTATCAGTACCGAGAGCTCCAGCATGGCATCGCCCAGACGCTCGGTCAAGGCGCGAGCGACATTGTGGGCCAGCAGCGCCTCCTGCTCCGCACGGAGAGCTTCTTGCCTGTTCGCTCCTCCGGGCGCTACCATATCGCCACGAGGCTACTCGACACGATTTCCGCCTGGAATTGCCTCCTTGGATAGAGATCCCTCTCGCCGCCGATCCAACCGATCCAGCAGCTCCCAGCCGGCAAGATCCAGCCAGCGCGGTCGAATCGACCGGCTGAAGGAGGAGTCGGCCCGGTTGAGTTTGGCCGCGCTCGGGCGCAGGCCGGCAACCGGAACCCGGCGAGGGGTGTCAAGGCCCCAGGCCGCCAGGAAGCGGTCGGGCCCGCCGCTGCCACTCAGGCTGTTGGCCTTTGGGTTGCTGATCTTCCTGGCCGCCAGGCTGGCCACCATGGCCTGGGAGTCGGTGCAGGAGCAGCGGGCGCGGCTATTCCAGGAGCAGGAGGCGGAGAGCCCGTTCCCCATGTTGCCGGTGCTCAAGGGCGGGCAGGACGGTTGGGCCGATGCCAGCCTTGCCGGCGCCCTGGTAAAGGCGGTGGCTCCCTCCGCCGGCTCAATCAGCTTCTATGTGAAGAGCCTCAACACCGGTGCCAGCGCGGACATGGATGCAGATCGAGTGGTTCCCTCGGCCAGCCTCTTCAAGGTACCGATCCTGGTGGAGGTGCTCCGGCAGCAAAGCCTGGGGCTCTTCGACATGGACACCCAGGTCCTGCTGCAGCAGAGACACTGGGCCGAGGGATCCGGCGTGCTTCAAGCCCAGATAGGCAAGAAGTTCTCCGTGCGAGAGCTGCTGAACTACATGATCGGGGTCAGCGACAACGTGGCTGCCCTGGCGCTGCTGGATCTGGTGGGCACCGACAGCGTGAACCTGACGCTGCAGGCCAACGGTTTGGAGGCCACCCGCCTCCGGATCGGCAATCCCGCCCGCGACTGGGGCGGCCAACCGGGCGAGAACACCACCACGGCGCGGGAGATGGGAATCCTGCTGGAGAAGATCGCCACCGGCAAGATCCTGGACGAGAAGGCATCGGAGGAGGCAGTACGGCTGTTGAGTCAGCCGCAACAGGCCTCCTGGCTGCCCGCGCTCCTGCCCAAGGGCGTGCAGGTGGCTCACAAGAGTGGGGAGCTGCCCGGGGTCCGCCACGATGCCGGGGTTGTCTATACCCCTCGCGGCCAATTCGTGGTGGTGGTGCTGAACTCCGGGCTGTCCGACTACGATGCGGCCGCCCAATCCATCGCTCGCGTAGCTCGGGCCGCCTACGACTACTTCGAGACCGGACGGGGCAGGTAAGGAGGACCAGGGACGGTGCCTACCCTCTGTCGCGGCAGCGGCCTACCCCCTGCATCCAGCAGGCGGTGGTGCCGCGCTGCTCATCGAAGTTGCCCCCTTCGGCCGCCTTTGCTAGAATCAAAGCGGTGAGGCGATGGGGTCCATCGCCCCGCGATGGCCTGCCGACGTAGCTCAGCGGTAGAGCAGTGGTTTCGTAAACCACCGGCCGTCGGTTCGAATCCGACCGTCGGCTCCACGGCTAGGCGCTCCCGCCCGTGCATGGAGCCGTTTCGTGCACCCCGCTCTTAGCCGGGTCTACACCGGCTACCCGCCGCCCATGGGCGGAAAGAGGTCCAGGCGATCGCCTGGCTCCAGCCTTCGGTCCCTGTCGCACCGGCGCTCGTTCACAAAGACTCCGCCGAGCCACGAGTCGGGGATCCCCAGGCCAGCGGCGATCTCCGCAACCGTCGACCCTTCGGACACCTGCAATGGGAAAGGGCCGGAAGCATTCCCTGGCTCCGGTTGGTAGCGCCGAAGGGCTCCTCGAAGGCGGACCTGAATCTCCATCTGGCCTCTCAGCGGGCGCTCCCGGCAGCCCACCCGATGCCAAGGGCCTCCAGCCTCTCCGGCGTGGGGTTTCCGGTCACGGGATCCCAACCGGCTATTCGGTAGTAGGCGTCCTTGGCGGCCTCCAGCTCCGCCACCGTCACCGCCACCCCGTCGCTGGCACCGCCCACCTTCGGCTGGAGCACTTTGGGCGGGAGGACATCGTCCCGACGGGTGAAGCCCTCCCGGGCGTTGAACTGTCGCATCATGTTGATGCGACGCTCGCCCGCCAGCATCAGCTCCTCCAGGGTGATGTCCCAGCCGGTGACTGCCTTCACCAGGGGGGCAAACTGCTCGGGGCCGTAAAGCTGCCACGCCGGTCCCCAGTCGAACTGGCAGAGGCAGAGGGTGTCGGCTATGCTGAACATCTTCTGGGTGATCCAGGCGAAGCGGACCTTCTCCTCGTTCAGGGCGCGATCGGGCTGGGGATCCCGCAGACCCAGATAGGCCAGCCGAGTACGGTCTCGCCGGCCAGCACTGGGGGCATAGGAAGGGTCGTGCTCCGAGGACATGTGGTCGGCCCCGAAGGGGTTGACAGCGTAGATCAACCCCAGGGAACGCTTCACCTCGGGCATATGAGCTGGAAGCTCGGCCCCCTTCACGGCCGTCACCAGGCTCTCGGCTCCCCGACCCAGAATCCTGGCCGCTCGAGCGGATCCATCCGCCAGGATCTCGCCGAACCCTCTCCGGAAGGCCATTTGCTCCACCAGCGCCACCATAGCCTCGGCGTTGCCGAAGCGCAGCTCCATGCCGCCGGTGTCCGCGGAGGTGATGAGTCCCCGCTCGAAGCAGTCCATGGCCCATGCGATGGTAGCACCGGTGCCGATGGTATCCAGACCGTACCGATTGCACAGCTCGTTGGCCTTGGCCACGGCCGCCAGATCGTCGACGCCGCAGTAGGAGCCGAAGGTGGCGGCGGTCTCATACTCCGGGCCGCCGTAGCGGGGATCCACCTGGAACCTGCCCTCCTTCACCTCCACCACCCTCTTGCAGCGGGTGGCGCAGGCATAGCAGGTGTCCCGCCCCTTCAAGATGGTGGCGGTCATGGTCTCGCCGGTAATCTTCTCGTAGCCCTCGAAGACGCCACTTGTCCAGTTGCGAGTGGGCAGGCCGCCGTCGAAATGCTGATTGTCCAGGATTCTGGCGGTGCCATCGGCCTGGAGGCCGGCGGTGCTGGAGTTCGACGGCACATTCCTGGCCCCCCACTGGGCCAGCTCCTTGAGTGCCTCGGGGTCCGCCGGCTTCGGTGGCCTGGTGCCCCTCACGGCGATGGCCTTCAGCTTCTTGGAGCCCATAACGGCACCCAGCCCGTTCCTGCCGTGGGCCCGGCAGGCCATGTTGGTGATGCAGGCCAGCCTCGCCAGCCCCTCACCGGCCGGCCCGATCTCGGTGATCTCGATCTTCGGATCCCCCAGTTCCCGGCGTAACAGATCCTCGGTCTCGCCCGTACTGTGGCCCCACAGGTGGGAGGCGTCCCGTATCTCCACCTCCCCGTCCTTGATCCACAGATATACCGGGGAGGAAGCGCACCCCTTCAGGATGATGGCATCGTAGCCCGCCGCCTTCAGCTCGGCAGGAAAGAAGCCGCCCGCCTGGGAGTCGCCGATGGCCCCGGTTAGGGGAGACCTGGCATTGGCGCAGATGCGGGCGTTCCCGGAGAAGGCCGCGCCGGTGGTGACGCCCACGGCGAAGGAGAGAACGTTGTCGGGTCCCAGAGGATCGGCCCCAACGGGCGTCTCCTTCAGGATGTAGTGCAGGCCGATGCCGCTTCCACCCAGATAGCGGCGATAGAAATCTTCTCCAGGCTCGTCTACCGTCCAGGTGCGACCGGTCAGGTCCACCTTCAGGATCTTTCCGTTGTACCCGTAAGGCATCCGCCTTCCCCTCCTCTGGAATAGTCCGCAACTTGTGCCGCCTCGAAGCCTAGCTGCGGCTCACGCATCTACATTACTACGGGCGGGTACTCCCTTCAACACCGACAGGCGGGTCATTGAGTATTCACCGGACCGGAATGGTCCGGCGGGGTGCGGAGAAAGCCCCAGCAGTTGCAAACGACAGCGTAGTCACCACACAGGGGGCACTGCTCAATGGCGCAGTCCCGGTGGTGGTAGCCGCCGATCTCCACGCCGCAATCCGCGCAGAAAGGATCGTACGAGTACCATGTCGGCGGCCGGTGCTCGTCTCCGTACCGGATCCTGGGCACTAGCTTGTTGCCAATATGGAAGTGCCGTCTCGTGCAGTTTGCGGTTGCCGCGACCTCGCGCTGACAATCGGGACAGATAGCCATGGCAGGCTCCCTTGCGCCGGTTTTGGACTCGGGATAGTCATAGCACAGCTATGCGGAGCCCAGGGTCGTGCCGCTGCCGACGAAGGGGTCCAACACCAGCTCGCCCCGGCGGGTGAACAGCTCCATGCAGCGGTAGGAAAGGGCCGTGGGAAAGGCAGCGGGATGGAGATCCTTGTCTCGGACGTCGCGCCCCTCGTAGTAGAACTACCAGACCCCCAACTGATTCTCGATCCACTCTTTCGGGGTCAGGCAGTTCAGCTACTTGGGCGAGCAATCGCAGGTCCGGGAATGCCCGATCTCCAACGGTTCTGAAGCCTGCTGTTGGGTCGATGGTGGAATCAGCTCATCCCCTTCCACGGCCTATTCGATCTGGGCCCTCGGGACCAGGCCAGTGCCAACCGGCCACGGAATGGCTTACCAGGCCTCCCTCTGCACCCTGTCCGCCAACTCCTCGAGACGATCGCGCACCTCTCCACCGGCCGACTCGTCGACCCGATCGAAATCCCAGACCAGCTCCTGGTCGTCCGCCAGGGTCAACGTCTCGCTCGCCTTGTGGAACAGCAGCAGGTCCTCCTGCCATATGTGGAGCGGATAGAGAGCTGCCAGGCCCCTGAGGCTCTCCACGAGAGCCATGGGTGCGGCCTTTCCCTGGACGAGCTCGGCGGCACCCTCCTCCAGCTTTGCCACCAGCGCCTTCGCCTTCTGGTGCTCCACCACGAGGGTTCGCGTGGGAACGCTGTGCACCGAGATCCCGCGCCGCTCCAGCATCGGGAAGAGGTACAGCTCCTCCTTTCCTTCATGGGCCTTCTCCACCAGCCGCATGAAGTCCACCACCTCCAGGAGGATATCCGACTTCACTTCCCGGCCAGTCTCCAGCCGGTCGGCCAGCACCACCATGGACGCTACCACCTTCTGTATGGAGCGATGCTCCTCCGTCAGTGTCTCCGTGGCCGTCTTCCCTGCCATTTCCACCTCCGCGTTCTACCCCAAAGGGTGACAATCGACTCGACCCGAATCACGGGCCATCATCGTGCACCCGTTTGCCAGCCTCCGCGGCGACTTTCGTCACAAAGGATCGGGAGGCCCTGCCTGCACCTCCCATACTACAGAAATGGAGCACAGGTTGCCAGCAGGGGTATGTCTTGCGGTGCGCCGGGCTAATCCAAAGCGGCGGCCGCGGCCGCCGCACTCCAACTCTACAGGTGTGTTAAGATAAGAGGGCAAACTCATCGGGCGGGACGGGTTTGAATCTCCGAGTAGCCACCTTCAACATCCACCATGGCGAGGCCGCCTGCGGCCGGATCGACCTGGAGGGCCAGGCGGCGATCCTTCGGGACTCTGGTGCCGACATGGCGTTGCTCCAGGAGGTGGACGTGGAGACGGAGCGCAGCGGCTGGCTGGACCAGGCCAAGACGTTGGCCAGGCTGGCCGGCTTTCCCCACTACGCCTTCGGCAGAAACCTGTCGATGCAGGGAGGCGCCTACGGCAACGCCATCCTGTCCCGCTTCCAGCTCACCGCCGTTACCAACCACCCCATCCCCCTGAAAGACCCCAATCTGCCCCGACCCTTTCTCAACGGCGAGATACACCTCCCCGAACAGCGGGGCATCCTCCAGGCCACCGCCAGGATCGGCTCCGAGACCGTCCATCTGTTCTGCTCCCATTTCGGTTTCCTGATAGACGAGCCTCTAGAAGGATCCCGCGCCCTGCTGGAGCTGATCCGGCCCCTCCGCGAGCCGGTGATCTTCGGGGGAGATCTGAACGCCTGGGACGAGCGCGATGCCGAGATTGCCCCTCTGAGAGAGGAGATGCTGGACTGCGGCCTCGCCATGGGCCAGCATGGGGTCAAGACTTGGCCGGCCGATGGACCCCGCCTGCGGTTGGACTACCTCTTCGTGCGGGGACCCTATCGCCCCGTGAGCTTCCGGGCCATCCCCACCCTGGTCTCCGACCACCATCCCGTGGTGGTGGAGCTGGTGAGGGGGTAGCCGGGCGCGGCATCCCCTCACATCCCATGGCTGTCAAAAGGAGCCGGAAATCGTTCCCCTGTTTCACCAGCCAACCGGTTCATGAAACAGGGACCGCATTGCCTTGACACCCCTCCCCTCTCGGTGGATAGTTATGCCCTGCGATCCGCTAGCTGCTGCTCGCCACTCACTACTTGCTACTCGACTATCGTTCGGAGGTGTGCCATGTCCTTGGTGGTCCTGGATCCTGTGGGAGAGACCCGGCAGTTCGGGGAGGGCAAACCGATGCGCTCCCTGGAGTCGCTGGATGGGAAGCGGCTGGGGCTGCTGTGGGGTGGCCACGTGGCCTCCAGCAAGTTCTGGCCCGCTCTGGAGGAGGCGGTGATCGCGAAGTTCCGGCCCTCGGAGGTCCATCGACTGTACAAGAGCAGCAGTTGGAACGAGGCGCCTGCTGCGGACGTGGAGGAGTTCGCCCGGAAGGTCGACTACGCCATCGTCGGGGTGGCGGCTTGAGGCTCCTGCACCTCTGCGACCGTGCGTGACACGGTTAACATGGTGCGGCAGGGAGTCCCCTCCGTCGGTCTGATCCACGATGTCTTCGAGAAGCTGGCCGGCCTCCAGGCCCGCCAGTTGGGGATGGAGGACGTTCCCCTGCTGATCTATCCGCAGGACGTTCCGGCCCAGGATCCCCCGGAGTTCGTCGCCCGGAAGGCGGCGGAGCAGGCGGGGCGGCTGCCCGCCATCCTGATCAAGGGGCAGCCGAAGGCGAAGAGGAGCGCCCAGGCCGAGACCCCTTCGGCCGCGCGAGCCGAGGCCATCACCGTGGATGATCTGGACGAGTTCGTCTCCATGGCCTACGCCCGGGGCTGGACCGACGGCCTGCCGGTGCTGCCGGCGACGGAGAAGAAGGTGCGGGAGATGATCGACTACCTGGGTCGCGATCCGCTGGAGGTGGTCGGGGTCGTGCCGCCGGGGGAGGGGATCGCGACCGTCGAGAGGATCGCCATCAACGCCGTCATGGCCGGCTGTCTGCCGGAGTACCTGCCCGTGGTGATCACGGCCCTGGAGGCGCTGCTGGACCCCGCCTTCGAGCTGAACCGGGTCCAGTGCACCACGGCCGGGCCCGCGCCGCTCACCATCATCAGCGGGCCCGTCGTGCAGAAGCTGGGCTTCAACTACGGGGAGGGAAGCTTCACCGGCAACGGGAGCCGCGCCAACTCCACCGTCGGACGGGCCGTTCGGCTGATGCTGTGGAACCTGGGGCTGGGTCGCCCAGGCCAGCTTTCCCACGCCACCTTCGGCCACCCGGCCCGCTACTCCTACCTGATCGCCGAGCGGCCACCCGAGGACAACAACCCCTGGGAGCAGATCCACGTCACCAACGGGTTGAACCCGGAGGACAGCGCCGTTTCGGTCTTCCCCGTGGGTTCCCACGACCAGATCTCCTCGGGTATCGGCGCCCAGACCCTGGAGAACAACCTGTACGTCTTCGAGGACGCCATCTGCAACCTGGGCCACTTCCAGTCGGGGCTGCAGAGGCTGCTGGTGATCAACACCAAGGGGGCCAACGTCTTCCATCAGAACGGCTGGACCAAAGCCATGTTCCGGGACGCGCTGCTGGAGCGGTGCAAGCGTCCGGTCCGGGAGATCAAGCGCACGGGTGGCCACTCGGCCACCCTGAAGAACCACTGGACGAAGCTGGTGGACCCCAACGACGACGACGCCATGGTACCGGCCTTTGCGGGGCCGGAGCAGTTGCAGATCATGGTCTCCGGTGGCTGGGCGCCGCCCGTGAGCCAG
>Ga0315298_1007855_pt1 | contig 13853 bp, 12 predicted proteins | sample WHS_1_MG_FD_203077 | JGI IMG/M metagenome (GOLD analysis project Ga0315298, IMG submission 203077) | Extremophilic microbial mat communities from Washburn Hot Springs, YNP, Wyoming, USA - WHS_1_MG | ecosystem: Environmental > Aquatic > Thermal springs > Hot (42-90C) | place: USA: Wyoming...
CAGGAGTTTCTGGCTTTCGTGGAGCAGGATGGCTACAGCGACAGCCGCTGGTGGACCGCGGAGGGCGATCGCTGGCGCCGCTTCAGCCAGGCCCGGCACCCGACTTTCTGGGTCCCGGATCAGGACAGCTGGCGGCTGCGCCTGATCGCGGAGGAGCGCCCCATGCCGTGGAACTGGCCGGTGGAGGTGAACGCACTGGAAGCCGACGCCTTCTGCCGCTGGAAATCGGCCGGGACCCGTCAGAGCCTGCGCCTGCCCAGCGAGGATGAGTGGCGGCGTCTGCGTGAGCTCAGTGGACTGGCGGACTGTGATGCCTGGGATGACGCGGTGCCTGGCAATATCGGGCTCGCCGCCGGCTGCTCGCCCTGCCCCGTAGATCAATTCAAACAGGGAGATTTCTACGATGTGGTCGGCAACGTCTGGCAATGGACCGCGACGCCCATCTATCCCTTTCCCGGTTTCGAGGTGCATCCGGTTTATGATGACTTCACGGTGCCCACCTTCGACCAGCAGCACAATCTTTTCAAGGGCGGCTCATTCATCAGCCTCGGCAACGAAATGCAGCGAGAGGCTCGCTACGCCTTCCGCCGCCATTTCTTCCAGCACGCGGGATTCCGTTATGTGGCCTCGCCCAATGCACTGCCTGAGGTACCGGTCTATGAGAGTGACGCCCTGGTCTCTCAATACGCGGAATTTCACTATGGGCGCGAGTACTATGGGGTGGCCAATTTTGCGGTAGAGGTCGTGGGAATCGCGGTGGAGGCTATGGCCGGCAAGCCGTTACGTCGCGCTTTGGACATCGGTTGTGCCGTAGGCCGCGGTAGTTTTGAACTGGCAAGGCACTGCCCCGAAGTCACCGGCCTCGACTTCTCCGCACGCTTCATCAGCGTCGGCGTGCAACTGCGCGAGCGCGGGCACTTCTCCTACACGCTGACTGAAGAGGGTGAACTGCAAAGCTATCAAACGGCGGATCTCGCCACCCTGGGGCTAACCGGGGCTGCAAACCGGGTCCACTTCTTTCAGGCCGACGCCTGCAATCTGAAGCCCCTGTACAAGGATTATGATCTGGTGGTGGCGGCCAACATCATCGACCGCTTGCACCACCCCCGCAAATTTCTGGAGGACATCGCCGACCGCATCCTTCCCGGCGGTTTGCTGGTCATCACGTCGCCCTACACCTGGTTGGAAGAATACACCGCGCGGTCGGAGTGGCTCGGCGGTTTCAAACGAGATGGAGAGAATCTGAGCACCTTCGACGCCCTGCGGGAAATTTTGTCCGGGCCATTCCGTCTACGCGATGGCAGTCCGCAGGATCTGCCCTTCGTCATCCGCGAAACGGCGCGCAAATATCAGCACAGCATCGCGCAGGTGACCATCTGGGAGCGCTTATGAGCGCGGAACGGGGCGGCGTCGACTTCGACCGGGTCATTCCACGACGCGGAACTGGATGCCTCAAATGGGATGGTGCCGCAGAACGCTTTGGCGCTGAAGTGCTGCCCATGTGGGTGGCGGACATGGATTTCGCCGCACCGGACACGGTCATCACCGCTTTGCAGGAACGCCTGAATCACCCCATTTTCGGTTATCCGGGCAATGAAGGGACCATGTTGCAGGCCGCCGCCGACTGGCTGGCCAGACGCCATGACTGGCGGCCGGAAAGCGACGCGATCGCCTGCATCAGCGGTGTCGTTCCCGCCCTTTACGCAGCCGTACGGGCCTTCACCCAGCCGGGCGAAGCGATCATCGTCATGCCGCCCATTTATCCGCCGTTCATGACTGCAGTGGAGGACAACGGGCGGAAATTGCTGCTGGCCCCGCTGATCGCGGATGACACCGGCCATTACCGCATGAACTGGGATGCCCTGGAAATCGCCGTCCAGCGGGCGAAACTGTTGATCCTCTGCTCGCCCCACAACCCGGTGGGGCGGGTCTGGACACCGGAAGAACTGCAACGACTGGGCACACTGTGCGCCGATGCCGACTGCGTGGTGGTCAGCGATGAAATCCATGCCGACCTCAGTCAGCATCCGCACAGCCCTTTCCCCAGCCGCTTCCCGCGCTCGATCCTCCTGACCTCTGCCGGCAAAAGCTTCAATCTGGCGGGACTGGGCGGCGGGGTCAGCGTCATCCCCGACGCTGGGCTGCGTCGTACCTTTCTGACCGAGGTCCGGCGCAGTCAGATTCAGCACACCAACCTCTTCGCGCTGACCGCCATGACCGGCGTCTGGCGGCACGGCGCGGAATGGCAGTCCGCGTTGCGCGGTTATCTGGCGGACAACGCCCGTTTCATCAGCGAATACCTGATGCGGGAGCTACCCGAGGTCGGCTATCGGCAACCGGAGTTCGGGTACCTCGCCTGGCTGGACGTGCATCATTACGGCAACGACGAGACGCTGGCGCGGCGTCTGCTGCAAGCAGGTCTCGGCCTCAATCCCGGGCCCAGTTTCGGGCCGGGTGGTGAGGGTTTCTTGCGACTGAACTTCGCCACCCCCCGAAGCATCCTGGAAGAAGGGCTGGGGCACTTGCGACAGGCCTTGCACCGCTAGTCCCGGAGAACTTTCCACAGGAAACCGCCCCGACGACGGTATCGGAACGGCTTGCCCTACCCTACAATACGTTCCACCGAGCGGAGGAGACCAGAGAGAAGTGACAGAGGTGCAGGGTAACCTGAAGCAAAAAGCAGTGGCCACGCTGGCAGCGGGCATTCTGCGCGGGGCGGGGCACCTGCCGCGGCGTTGGCGGGCAGCTCTGGGCGCAATGCTCGGTGATGTGGTGCGGCTCAGTATGAGCCGGGTGCGCAAGGTGGTGGATGCCAACCTCGCCATTGCTTTCCCCATGATGAGTCTGGCCCAGCGGCTTACTCTGCGGCGCGCGCACTTCCGGGCACTGGGCCAGGCGGCCCTGGAGCTGGGACCATTGTGGTACTGGCCCTTGCCCCGCGCCCTCGGCCTGATCCGCGAAGTGCGTGGGGACGATCTGGTGGACGCCGCTTTAGCCAAAGGACATGGGGTGATTCTCTTCACCGCGCACCTCGGGGCCTGGGAAGCCGCGGTGCTCTACATCGGGCAACGCTGGCCGGTAACCGTACTCTACATGGAAACCCACAATCCGGCCGTCAACGCCCGCATTGTGGCTGGGCGCGGGCGCAGTGGTGCGCAATTGGTCCCCAAGGAGGGAGGTATCCGCCCCCTGCTCCACGCGCTGCATCAGGGAGGGGCCATCGGTATACTTCCGGATCAGAACGTCGATCCGCGCGAAGGGGATTATGCCCCGTTCTTCGGCCGTCCCGCCTGCACGACACCTTTGCTGGGCCGGCTGGCGGCGCGGCGCGGAAGCCCGGTGTTCGGACTCTTCGCCTATCGGTTACCGGGTGGTGAGGGTTTTCGTGTCGAGATTGTCCCCATGCCGGAATCCTTCCCGAGCGGGGATGCCACAGCCGATGCCACGGCGATGAATGCGGCACTGGAGACCGCCATCCGTAAAGCCCCTGAACAGTACTGGTGGGTTCACCGTCGTTTCAAGGATCAGCCGGAAGGCTGGGACTATCCCTATTAAAATCCTTACGGAACGAGATGATCCAGCAGGGCAAAAGTACGCTCCACCGCGCCTCGCTGCTGCTGCAGAAACGCCAGGGCACGGTCGCCCATCTCTGTCGCTGGCCCCTGGGTAGTCAACCACGCAGCCAACTGCGCTACCAGGGCCGCGACATCCGCCACCTGAACCGCCGCGTTGGCCGCCAGCAAATCCTGGGTAATACCCTTAAAATTATCCATATGCGGGCCGAAGGTAACCGGGCGTGCCAGTGCTGCAGCTTCCAGGGGATTATGCCCCCCCGCCGGCACAAAACTGCCACCGATGGTCACCACATCTGCCGCCGCGTAGAAGTCCATCACCTCACCCAGTGTATCTATCAGAAAAACCGCGCGCGCCCCCACGTCCTCGGCACGCGAGCGCAAGGCAAAGGACACTCCCTTTGCCTGCATCCGCGCCATCACCTCCAGTCGCCGCGAGGGATGGCGGGGAATCAGCACCAGCAGCAGATTCGGCCATTGACGCTGCAAGTCTTCCAGCGCCGCCAGCGCCATCTGCTCCTCACCGGCATGCGTGGAAGCGAATACCCAGACCGGTCGCCCCGCGAAACGCTGCCGCCACTGACGCCCCCGCTCCCGCGCGGCGACAGGTTCGGGCAGGTCATATTTGATATTACCGGTCACCACCACATGCTCTGCCCCCAGGCGGCGGAAAGCCGCCGCGTCCTCCGAACTCTGGGCCGCAACAGCGCTCATACTGGCCAATGCGGGGGCAAAGAGCGTCCGGAAACGGGCGTAACCCCGAAGCGATCGCTGCGAGAGCCGGGCATTGACCAGCATCAGGGGCACGCCCTCGCGGCTGGCCGCATGACAGAGATTGGGCCAGATCTCCGTTTCCATGATAATCCCCAGGTGCGGTCGCTGGCGGCGCAAAAAGCGCGTGACCGCCGCGGACAGGTCATAAGGCAGATAATACTGCAGCACTTCCGTACCCAAACGCTGACTAACTACTGCAGCTCCCGTCGGCGTTGTGCTGGTCATCAGAATGGGCAGCTCCGGATAACGTGCCTGCAACGCCCGCACCAGGGGAATCGCCGCGATGGTCTCCCCCACACTCACCGCATGAATCCAGATAGGCCGATCCGACCGGCGCGGCACCCAGCCGAAACGCTCCCACCAGCGCTCCCGGTAGGCAGGCCGTCGCCAGGCCCGCCAGAGGGTATAACCCAGGACGACAGGGGTGAGCAACCAGAGCAGAAAGGCGTAGAGGCGGCGGCTCATCATTCACGGTGCAAAATTCGGTCGGTCAGCCAGTCCAGACGATACCAGGGCCGGAAGTTTTTCAGGATGTGTTCACGATCATACCCGTCCTGGATCCAGGCACGCAGGGTCAAGCCGGGCCGGCGGGCGGCAGCATCGTGGTAACTGATGAAAAACCAGTCGAGAATGCCGGTATTGGCGTGCCGGATATGACCGAAGGGCCACAAACGCAGTTGCCGCTGCGCCACGCTGAGGGGTATCCCCAGCACCAGATGCAGATACAGCACGCTGATGAAACCGGCCCGATCCGCGCCGGATTTGCAATGCAGCAAAAAAGGTTGGGGTAATTGATCCAACACCGCTATGCCCGCCAGCAACTTGTCGCGCTCCGGCAGATCCCGGGAGCCGAAGCCGTGCAGGGTCAGGTGCGTCATGCCCAGGGCATCACAAGCCTCCTGCTCCAGACGGTAATGGGGCTCGTGGGGGGCCGGGGCACGCAGGTTCAATACCGCGCAGAGACCATGCTTTTGCTGCCAGTGCCGTAACTGGATCGGCGATGGCTGGGCCGAGCGAAACACCCCTGGTGCAATCTCGTGAAAGTTCGCATAAAACAGCTCGCGGAAAATGCCGTGATCCGTCCAGAACTGATGGCGCCGATAGCGGCGGCGCTCATCCGGCAGGAGCACCAGGGGGCGTTTCATGATCGGTGCTCCAGCAAAGGGGATAAGGCCGTCCAGACCAGCTCCGGGCGCAAGGCCTGCTGGCAGAGTATCAGGCCTTTTTTCGCCTCCGGCAACGGGCATCGGGATTTACCGCACGGCGCGCAAGGCTCGGAACTTTGCAGGCTGGCCTGACGGCTCTCTGCCACAGAAAACCGATCCCTGGCCGTCGGTCCGTACAAAGTAACCCCCGCCAGCCCCAGGGCACCGGCCAGATAAGAAAGGCCTGTATCCATACCGACATAGGCATCAGCCCGCACGATCAAGGCGGCAAGCTCCGGCAACGTAGCGGCGGGTAGGGCGACCACATTATCCGCCTGTTCCGCGATGCGCCGGGCGCGCGCCGCCTCTCGCGTACTGCCTGCGGGCAGCAACAAACGCAACCCCGCCTGTCGCAACAAGGCCGCCAGTGCCCGCCAATAGTCTTCCTGCCATTCCTTGTTCTGCCACGAGGTCCCGTGAAAACCCAGCACAAAGGGCTGCCGCACCAGTTCGCTCCAAGGCGGCGCCAGTGTGTCTTTACGCAGGCGCGCGGCGGCCACCTGCAAACCATGATCCGGCGGTGTTTCCGGTAATGGGTAGTCCAAAGCCTGTGCGAACAGCTGGCGATTCCGGTTGATGGCGGACTGCCCCCAGGCCACGCAAAACCGGCGATGATATAGCCGGGTGGCACCCGGTTCGCGGGCGCTGGCGGCATCCAGACCCCACAGGGGCGCACCGCCCAGACGGCCCAGCAAGGCGCTTTTGTAGAGGCCCTGGGCGTCGAGAATATGGTCGTAATGCTCGTCCCGTAGACCCTGGCGTAAATCTCGCAGCGCAGCCGCCAAGCCTCGCCACCGTTCTTTATGAACACGCAGAGAGAAGGGGATCACCCGCGTGACCCCGGGATGCAACTGGGCGAGGGGCGCGAATGCGGGCTCAACCAACCAGTGTAAGCATAGATCCGGGCGGGCCTGTCGCATATCCGTCACCGCCGGCAGGGTATGCAGCACGTCGCCCATGGAACTCAGGCGCAGCAGCAGAATCTTCATCGCTGACTATGGTCTCTGAGTTCCAGCGCCATGGCATATTTCATGAACGCGCCCAGCGCCGTGGTCCAGGCAATAGCGGCGCCCTCCACACCATCCAGAAATCCCAAGCGCCAGAAATAGCCGCGCCAAAAAGCCGCCAGCGCGTGGGTCATGGGCATGTAAGCATGGAGCACCTTGCCGCGCTGGTGGACCTGCTGCGCGTTGAGGGTAGCATAGAGGCGCAGTTTATCCAGCATATCCGCATAGCTCGGGAAAGAATGATGGTCCAGGATATATCCCTGCATACGCCGCGTCTCCCCCTGACCATACCAGCTTTCATGCACCATATCCTCGGGACGATAATGCCCATAGCGTCGGTTAAAAAGCCTCACCACATAATCCCGGCTCCAGTCTCCGTGGCGTATGGCCTTGCCGTGAAGGTAATTATAACGCCTTAGCGCATAAGCAACATGAGGGTCGCCACTCCGCACCACATCCACAATGGCAGAACGCGCCTGATCGCGCAAAATTTCATCCGCATCCAGCATCAGTATCCAGTCATTTTCCGCCGACTCCACGGCAAACTGCCGTTGCGCACCAAAGCCGGGCCAAGGCCTTTGAATGATCTTTACACCCATTTCCGTTGCGATGGCCAGCGTATCATCCGTAGAACCACTGTCTACCAGAACAATTTCCGCACCTAACGGCACTACGCTGCCCAGCGATGCCCGCAGCAAACGCCCGGCATCTCTGGTAATATAAATAACGGATAGAGCACTAGCAGCCACGGCCACCTGATCTCCATAAGAAGTACTCATTCATTTACTGCACTTCCCCGGCAAGCCCCAATGTGTTGGCCGGAACAGGAGATGCCACATCAGTATTCCTCCATAGGTCAAACAACGTTTCCGCTGACGAGGAAGAAGCCCGAGAGTAAGCACCATTGCTATTCCGTTGGCAAGAAAATTAATTGCTGCCTTTACTGGCATCCAAAAAGATAAAACTACCCAGGGAATGCGTCCCTCCACCTTACGTGCATAGAGCAACCGTGAGCGCTGAAATTCAATGCGCGACCCTACTTGAAATTTCCTAGCGGTGCCACCGAGCGCATGCTCCACCCTGGCATCTGGACAAAACACCACGTCAAATCCAAGGCGATGAGCACGTGCGCACCATTCCGTTTCTTCCAGATAAAAGAAGAAATCTTCGTCCAGCATGCCCAATTGAGGCAAGAAAGAACGGCGTACCGTCATTGCTGCACCGATCAGGCTGGGAACATTTACCGATTGACGCTCCCCTGATAGACGCCCACCGAAGTATTTTGGTGCCATTCTTTTGAGCAGCGCCCTTGGCAATATTTCGTGCCAGAATCGCGGCAATGCCGCCACTACATTTTGGGTACGACCAACCGGGTCAATCAGGCGGGCACCCACAAGGGCCGCTCGAGGCCAGGCCAGAAAACAGCATGTCACAGCCTCCAGCGTACCCGATAATAATTGCGCGTCATTATTCAGAACCATGACAAAATCACGATCAGCGACTGCCAACCCCTGGTTGACCGCACGGGCGAAGCCGGCATTACAACTGTTCGCCAATATTTTGGCGTCGGGAAACCGTTGCGAAATCACCTCCACCGACCCGTCATCGCTACCATTATCGATGACGATACAATGCTGCGCCAACACGCCCTCCGCAAGACAGGAAGACATTGCGTCAAGTGTTTTTGATACGCCATTGTAGTTAACAATAATAACGCAAAATTTCATAGTCACGATAATGCGACCCCCCTATATTGCATGGGTAGTCCTATACACGAAGCCAATCTCAATGCGTCTTCACAACCCCAATTTATAGCCTTATATAGCATCACCCGCCGGAACACTGCTGGAACCGGCAATACGCGCCATCCCAGTGGGAATCCGCGAAAAATCAATACAGTTAACGATATCATCATCGCGCCCGAAACCGACGCAAATGATTTATCAGGCAAAAAGCAGCCAGTCATGAAAATGCGACAGCCATGACTACAAATTTATGTCTCCGCTTGTTGTCACCACAGTTCACCCTTCGTACCCCCTACGCGAAGCGATTGTCAGTTGTAGTCGCGCCACGTAAGCCATCCTGGGCAAGGGGGATTGGTAAGGCAGCCAGTAGCGCCAGCGAGAATACATTAGCATACCCCCAAATCAATGTGTCAGAAAAACTACCAGCTATAAATACCGCCATATAAACTAAAACAAACCAGCCTTCGGGAACCGCCTTCAATCGCCATGCTGGTGCCGTTACGGCCCATAAGAACCACACCAGCAGCAATAGACCGGGAATGCCCAGCATGGCCAGTTCAAGGAGATAACTGTTTTGAGGCTGGCTCATGATCAACGGAGATGGCAGATCAGGTAGAATATGATTTTTCTGTAATTGTGCCATCTCGTTTGCGTAATTGCCTGTACCAACCCCTAGGATAGGATGCTGGAAGCCCATGTGCAGTGCACCCTGGGCCATCAAAACACGTAGTCCCCAACTGGTATCGTAATCACCCTTGCTGACGACTTGTAAATTTTGCAATCCTTCTTGCACTCGATGCTGAACAATGGGAGACATTCCCATCCCAATTATTGTCAGCGCAATACCCCCCAACGCCCAATAACGCCACCGCCCCCTGAATAATACCCATACCGCAAGCGGCATGAGGATAACGAAAAGCAGCTGACCAGTACGTCCGGCCCCCATGCCCAATTGCAGCAGAAAGGCTACCGCGAGCATTGCGTTTACCCATCTCGGCAACAAGACCCTATCCCGCATATCGTAGGCTATCCATAGCAATGCCATGGTCAGCGTCATGCTGAGAAAAATATGATTGGCATAACCGACAGGACCAAGCCTCGGAATCAACGGATTCCATTTCCATATTCCAAGCCACTGACATAAGCCGACTATCCAGTTCAATATCAATCCCGCCAGAAATAAACCCGGAATCATCCGGAACCTGCTTCTGTTCCAAGGCAGTGTTGTCCCGGCATACGCAAAAAAGAAATATCCGAGTCGACTTATGGCTATCCAGGTATCGTGAGGGCTCGCTCTGCTCCAAATGGTACCTAGCAACGTCCATAATATTAACAAGGTCAGTGGTACGAACCATGGGCGCGTCGGGATCTCCCGTGAGTCTTTCCAGTACCCGCTCATGATATATAATAGTATAAAGATACCGCCACTAATGCCCGCTGCCGCAGTACTTAACGGAAAGAAAAAAATCGGCAGACAAAAACACAGGAACATGGTCTTTTGTAAAAGTGCTTTCATAGGCGTAGCGTCAGCGCGGTTTATATTCAATCATAGGCCACACCATGCTACGTGGTCGCTCGCGAAGGGAAAAACATCGTCCCATTTTCTTATTCATATCTTTACGTTTTTGTGGTTCATTCATGGCTTTTGTCCTTCTGACCGCAAACCGTGCCGCGACATAGCAGCCACACGCCCTGATACCGTGACACAACGGTATAGCCGGGCGGCACCGCCCCAGGGTAGCTGATGACGAATCCGTTGGCCAAATTTGATGGCGGCGTTACCAGTGGAGGATGCGGCCTTATCGCCAGGTCTATGTCGGCTGTCACGCCGATACCTACCCATGCAGCGTTCGTAACATAGAGGGATGCCCCACGGGTTTGCATGAGCACGTCCCGCGCTATGGCGCTGATATGCGGGCGAAACCGATCGGTATACGCGGGAAAGGCCCATAGCGCGAAAAAATATTTGAGAAGGATGGCTGCCATCATCCACTTTACGGCCAAACGCCGTGTCTTTTCGGAATCAACGACCCACCCCGCCAATACCAGTGCCACTATTCCATAGAGCGGCATCAGGTAACGGATCCCACTTTGCGGCGATAGCCAATAGGGCAGGTAATTTACTCCCGCTATCCATAGAGCCGTCCGTACCTGCGGATCGTTCATACGGGAAATCGGATAACGGCGCAACATGGCATATAACACGACGCCTCCGACCGGAAGCAACTGCCCGAAAGTCTGCGCAGGAAAGACAAAAAACTGATGCAGGTAATCCAGCAATCCCTGCCCCTGCAATTTGCCGATGATGTCGTCGAACATTCCATGGGCCATGGTGCCACCGGCTGGGGCCATGGCATACCAGAGGACGGGGACCACCAACGCCAGAAGATGTATGGCCCAGGAAGGCCACGAAAACAAAAAACGCCAGCCGCGGGTTTGGTAGGTCACCACCAATACCGCCACACCGTAAAATACATAGACGGTCAGAGCCTTGGTAAGAAACGCACAAGACAACGCCAGCACGGCAATAGCGAAGAAGCCAACACGCCGCTCCATCACCGCAAGCCATCCAAAAAGCATGGCCGCCAAACAGAAAAAGGCGAACAGCGGGTCACTATACGCCAGCCAGCCATCGTAAAAGAGCACGTCCCCCAACGTGATATACACCAAGGCAGCGAAAGCAGCCAGCCTCCTCTCCTTCCAGATTCTTCCTGCGAACCATCCCACCAGCAGTCCGGAACCCACCGTCGCCAAAGCCGCGATCAATCGTGCTGCAACCAGCATGTGAGACCAGCCAATCCACATGGACACCATGGTGATGAGCCAATTATCCAAGGGCGGGCGCCAATAGTCCTGTCCGTACATGACCGGGGTGAGCAGATGGCCGTGATACCACATTTCATAGGACATGAGCGGATAAACCGCTTCTTCACCGGTATACTGGACGTTATGGAGGGTAAAGACGAAGCTAGCCGCGGCGAGTGCGAAAAGCAGCCAGTAGTTTCTGGTGTTCGTTGTGGTCATTCGATCCGGTACCCCAGGGTGGAAAGCATGTGCAACACCTGCTGAGTCGCTGGAGCCCCCTCTCGGCGGGACCTGGCATCAGCGCGGCATTCAATCGGTCGGAGCGGCCAAGGGCTGGTCTACGCCGGTATAGATCTGTCCAGCCAGATGCCCTTTGACAGACAACAGCAGCAATATCGTTACTTGCATGCACTTTCTTCCCGGCTCAGCGAACAGAATACGCCCATCATAAAGTGCGGACGCTTCGGTGTCATCGCGCCAGGGTGGCCAGAAAATTGCGGGCGATGATGCCGGCGTCAAAATGCCGGGCATATTCCGGCCCGGCGGCACCGAACTCCGCGCATAAATGCCGATCCGCCGCCAAGCGGAGGATAGCGTCCCGCCAACATGCCATGTTTCCGGCAGGCAATAACAAACCGCTCCGATCCGCCGCAAAGCTCTCGGGAATACCCCCCATGGCCGCACCCAGCACCGGTGTCGCGCAGGCCTGCGCCTCCAGACAGACGCGGCCAAAGGTATCCGGCTCGATGGAAGGCAAGGCAAGGACATCCATGACGCTGTACCAGGGCGTTGCCGGATCTTGCCAGCCCAGCAGATGATGCCAGGGCTTATCCTCCAGATACGCGCGCAACTCCGCTTCATGGGTGCCTCCCCCCAACCACAGCTCATGCACCCGTGCATCGGTGGCATGCGCGGCGTCAATGGCATCGGCAAGCATGAACACACCCTTGCCACGGTGCCAGGCGCCGACAAAGCCCACGAGAAAATCCTCTTCCGTCAATCCCAAGGCGGCGCGCTGCCGCGTTTGCGCCGTGCAATCACGCTGAAAATCTGCCAGACGCAGGGGATTCGCCAATACTTCGACACGTTCTGCGGGCACGCCCTGCAGGATCAGCCGCTCTCGCAGATAGGCGGAGATCGCGAACAGGCGCAGAGGCCAACGCGAGAGCAACCAGCGGGTACTGGGCTTGAGGCGCAGATCCATGTGCCGGAACAATACCAGAGGCCGCCCCTCACTGCGGCTGATCAGTGCCAGCGGCCAGTATTCCTTGCTGAAGCTGCCGATAACCCAGTCCGGCTGCACCATACGGATAGCCCGACGCAAGGCGCGGATGCCGCCGGGATCGGCGCTGTTGCGGAAGACTCCGAAATGCCTGGTCACCGGCGCGGTCTCCAGCGCCTGCGCGATCCGTCCTTGCGGATGCACCAGACAATGCACCTCCGCCCCCCGTTCGGCCAGGGCGCGACTCAGGGTGACCATATGCGTCTCCGTACCACCACCGCCGGGATTGGTGCCCACCCAGAGCAGACGCGGGGCGGCGGTCAATGGCGGTCCTCATGCCTGGTCAGCAATTGCAGGGGAAACACATGCGGCGCGTGGTGTCCGCCGACCATCACCCGCGGCAAGCCGAAGAGGTCTTCACCGGGCTGGGCGCGACCCCGCCGTACGGTCACCGCAGCGGCAAAGCCGGCGCGCCGGGCCGCCTCCCGCTCGCGCGGCCCCGCCGCACCGTAGGGATAACAGAACTGGGTCACCGGCACCGCCAAAAGCCCTTCCAACTCGCGCCTGGATCCTGCCACCTCGTCGTCCAACTCGGACTCACTCAATTCCGGCAAATGGGGATGATGGCGGCTGTGCGCCCCGACCTCCATCCCGGCATCCCGCCATCGGCATAATTCATTCATGTCCATCAATGGCTTATGTGTGCCGAGCTGCTGCGCATCCCAGTGATTGTCGGTACCGATGGCGGCACTCACCACGTAGCAGGTTGCCGTAAAACCATGGCGCTGCAACACCGGCATGGCATATTCGAGATTATCTCGATAGCCATCATCCAGAGTAATCACCGCCACCTTGCCCTCGCGCTCACCACGCAGATAGGGCAGCGCCGCAGACATGGACAAACCACGGTAACCCCACCAGTGCAGCAGCGCCATCTGCCGCGCGAAGCGCCGGGGCGAAACATAGAGGCCGCGCAACCTGACCCCTTGCGGGGCCACCGCTATGTTGTGGTACATCAGAATGGGAACCGGCTTCACGCGGGCGGATCGAGATGTACGGTATGGCGAACCACATAAGTCTTTTTATCCTGAGACTCATGATAGACGCGCACCAGCATCTCGCCGAGGATGCCGGTATTGAGGAATTGCAGCCCGGCGAGGAAAAACAGCACTCCCGCAATCAACATAGGGCGCCCGGAGATTTCCGCACCAAAACCGAATTTATCGATGAAAAGATACAGCAGCATGGCCGAACCGCTGCTCAGGAGGATCAATCCGATCACCCCGAAAAAATGCATGGGCCGCTGGCTGTAGCCCAGAAAAAATTTGACGAAGAGCAGATCCACCAGCACCCGGAAGGTACGGGTGATGCCATATTTGCTGTGCCCCGCCCGGCGCGGGTGGTGCCGTACCGGTACCTCGACGATGCGATCCGTATAAGTCAGGGTGGAAAGCCAGGCCGGGATAAAGCGATGCATTTCGCCATACAGGCGCACCCCCTTGATCACCGAGGCCCGATAGGCT
>Ga0315298_1007856_pt1 | contig 13849 bp, 6 predicted proteins | sample WHS_1_MG_FD_203077 | JGI IMG/M metagenome (GOLD analysis project Ga0315298, IMG submission 203077) | Extremophilic microbial mat communities from Washburn Hot Springs, YNP, Wyoming, USA - WHS_1_MG | ecosystem: Environmental > Aquatic > Thermal springs > Hot (42-90C) | place: USA: Wyoming...
TGGGGTGGGATGAGCCGGGGCTGCTGGCCGTGACGAACTTCCTCCAGGGGCGGTTCGCTGCGGGCGGTTCGCTGGATCTGGAAAGGGTAATCGTGGTCGTGCCGGGCGCGCGGGCAGGCCGGCGGCTTCTGGAGATGCTGGTCCTGCGGGCAGAAGAGCGGGGCTTGGCCCTTCGCCCGCCCGAGATCGTCACTCTGGGACAACTTCCTGAGCGGCTTTACCGCATCAAGCGCCCCCTGGCCGACGAGTTGACCCAACATCTGGCCTGGGTCGAGGCGCTCCGCGGCAGCGATCCGGAAAGGCTCACCCCCTTTCTCCCGTCGCCTCCGGCGGAGGACGATCTGCTGGGCTGGCTCAATGTGGCCGAGATGCTGGGCCAGCTCCACCGCGAATTGGCAGCCGACGGGCTGGATTTCGCCCACGTGGCCCGCCTGGGTGCCACGGTGCCTCAGTTCCGCGAGTCGGCCCGCTGGAAGGCCCTGGCCGACGTGCAGCAACAATATCTGGACATTCTGGATGGCCTGGAGTTGTGGGACATCCAAACCGCGCGGCGCGTGGCGGTCGAGCACGGGGAATACCACACCGAGCAGCGCATCGTGTTGGCTGGCACGGTGGATCTCAATCGCGTGCAGCGCCAGATGCTCGACCAAGTGGCCGAGCAGGTGACCGCCCTAGTCTTGGCCCCCCCGGAACTGGCCGATCGCTTCGACGAGCACGGGTGCCTGCGCCCCGAGGCATGGGAGGCGGCCGAGATCCATTTACGCGAAGAGCAGATCGAATTGGCCGACGACCCTCCCGACCAGGCGTCGGCCGCGGTACGGGCCATCGCCGCCTTGGATGCCCGCTACCGGGCCGACGAGATCACCTTGGGCGTACCCGACGAACAGGTCGTGCCGTTCTTGCAGTTGTATCTGGGCCGGCAGGGCGTGGCCACTCGCTATGCGGCTGGCACGCCCATAGCCGAAACCTCGCCATTCCGGTTGTTGGCCGCCGTGGCCGATTATTTGGAAAACCGTCAGTTCGCCTCGCTGGCGGCCTTGGTACGGCACCCCGACGTGGAAGCGTTCCTTCTGCGGCGCCGGGTCCGGCCCGATTACTTGGCGGAGCTGGACGAATACTACTCCTGCCACCTGCCGGCGGCCGTGGGGCCCGAGGGCTTCGCACCGGCCCCCGAGGCCAAAGACTTGGCAAGGATGCATCGGGCGGTAGAGTCCGTGGTGGGAAAGCTTGCTGGCCCGCCCCAGCCGCTGCGGGCATGGGGCCAGCCGATCCTCGACCTTTTGGCCAAGCTGCTGGGGACCCAGCCGCTGGATCCGGGGGTGGAAAAGGAGCGCAAACTCATTGCCGCCTGCGAGACGTTGCGCCAGGCCGTCCTGAGCTGGCGGGCCATTCCCTCCGCGCTGGTCCCCCAGGTTGGCGGCGTCCGGGCGTTGCGCCTGCTGCTCCGTCAGGTGCAGTCCGAGGCCGTCCCCCCTCCTGCCGGGCAGCATGCCGTGGAGTTACTGGGCTGGCTGGAACTGCCGCTGGATGATGCGCCCGTGTTGGTGGTTACCGGGATGAACGAGGGGATTGTCCCCTCGGCCATCCGCGGCGACCTGTTTCTTCCCAATCAACTGCGTGCCGCTTTGGGCCTGGACGACAGCCGCCGCCGTTATGCCCGTGATGCCTATGCCCTGAGCATGCTGGCAGCATCGCGCGAGCACTTGCATTTGATTCTCGGCCGGCGAAGCGCTGAAGGCGACCCGCTTTTTCCCAGCCGATTGCTTCTGGCTTGCCCGCCGGAGAAACTGGCTCCCCGGGTTTTGCGGCTGTTTGCGCCCGGGACGGAGGGCCGGCAGCCGGTCCCCCCGCCTGCCGAGGCGCCCAGACCGCCCGTTTCTGCACCTGCGGGGGTCACGCCGGCAGGGGTGGTGGCGCCGGCGAGCCTATGGGAGCCTCCGCGTCCTCAAAAGCTCCCCCAACCGGTTACCTCCATGCGGGTTACCGAGTTCCGCGACTACCTGGCCTGTCCCTACCGCTACTACCTCCGGCATCAGTTGAAGCTGGAGCCGATGGACGACCTGGCCGAGGAACTCGACGGAGGCCAATTCGGGTCGCTGGCCCATGAAGTGCTCGCGGCTTTCGGCCAAAGCGAACTGGCCACTTCCACCGATGCCCAACGGATCTTCGCTTTTTTGGAAAAATCGCTGGAGGAGATTTTGGCACGGGATTTCGGCCCTGATCCCCGGCCGGTGGTCCGCGTCCAACTCGAGCAACTCCGCAGCCGGCTATGGGCCTTCGCGCGGTGGCAGGCTGGCTGGGCGGCTCAGGGCTGGCGTATCGAACGCGTCGAAGCCGCCGTAGGCAATCAGGATGCTTGTCTAATGGTGGATGGCAAACCCATGTACCTCCGCGGACGAATCGATCGGATTGACATCAACCCGGCCACAGGGGAGTGTATCGTCTTCGACTACAAGACGGGCGACACGGCCAAGTCGCCGGACCAGGCCCACCGCACCGGCAGGGGTAAGGACAAGCAGTGGGTCGACTTGCAGTTGCCCCTGTATCGCCACTTGGTGCCGGCCTTGGGCATCACCCGCGAGGTCAAGCTGGGGTATATCCTTCTGCCCAAAGATTCGGGCAGCACAGGCGAGGCATTGGCCGACTGGAAGCCGGAGGAACTGGAATCGGCCGACGAGGTGGCGGCCGAGGTGGTCCGCAAGATCCGGCGTGAGGAGTTCTGGCCGCCGGCCAGCGGCCCGGTCGAGGGCTTCGACGAGCTGGCCGTGATCTGCGGCGAAGGGCAACTCGTCCCACTGGTCAAAGACGAGGAGGCCTAGGCACCATGGGCAAGCAGCAGGGCAGGTTGCCGAATCTGGTGATCCGGGCCTCGGCCGGCACAGGCAAGACGTTTCAGTTGAGCAACCGCTTCTTGAAGCTGGCAGTAGCCGGCGAGCCGCTGGATACGATCCTTGCCACCACGTTCACCCGCAAGGCGGCGGGGGAGATTCTGAGCCGGGTACTACTGCGTATGGCCGACGCCGCTACCAGTCCCACCCGCGCTACCGAACTGGCCAATCAGCTCGAGGAGCGCGGCCTTGACCAGGCGCGGTGCCAAGCCATTTTGGTCGCCTTGGCCCGGCAGCTCCACCGCTTGCGCATCGGCACGCTGGACAGCTTTTTCCTGCAGATGGCCAGGAGCTTCAGCCTGGACTTGGGGCTGCCGCCAGGCTGGCAGATCGCCGACGACACGGATTTGGCCGCACTCCGCACCGAGGCCATGCGCACGGTGATCCGCCAGCAGGGCACGGACCAGGCGACCCGGCTGGTGCGCCTCCTGAGCAAGGGGGAAGTGTCGCGGTCGGTCAGCGACCAGATCCTGGAACTGGTTACGAATCTTCACGAGCTTTATGTGGAATCGGGGCCCAAGGCGTGGGAGTCGCTGCCGTTCGACAAACCGCTGGAACGGGAGGAGTACGAGCGCACGCTGGCTGAGTTTGCCGCTGCCGATTGCGGTCCGGACCAGCGTACCGCCACTGCCCGCGACAAGGTGGTGGAAGCCCTGGAGGCCGAAAACTGGCAGGCGGCCCTGTGCGACGGCTTGCTGGCCCGCATCGCCAGCGGCAATACCACCTACTACAACAAACCGCTGCCAGAGCCCCTTGTAACGTCCGGCACGAGGCTGGCCAAACACTGCCAGATCATGTGGCGCAATCAGCTCGCCGCTCAGACGCGGGCGACCGGCCAATTGCTGGAGCTTTTCGATAGTGCGTATCAGCGGCTGAAAATCGAGCGGCAGATGCTGCACTTCCAAGACGTGGCCCGCCGCCTGGCCGAAAGTCCTTTGGCCGATCGCCTGGAGGACGTCGGATTCCGGCTGGACGGACACTTGGCACATCTGATGCTCGATGAGTTTCAGGATACGTCGGCACTGCAGTGGCGTGTACTGCAGCCATGGGCCCAGCGCGTGGCCAACGCGGACGGCCGCACGTCGTTCTTCTGCGTGGGCGACGTCAAACAAGCGATCTACGGGTGGCGGGGCGGTTTGGCCGAAATCTTCGATGCCCTGGAAGGCCAGCTCCCCAACCTCACCGTGCAGTCGCTGGCGCTAAGCTGGCGATCCAGCCCCGTGGTCATTCAAGTGGTCAACCGGGTGTTCCGAGACCTCCGCGCACATATCGAGCAGTGCGGCGAGGATAGCCAATCGGAGTGCCAGGCCGCCGAATACTGGCAAGAGCGTTTTACGCCCCACCAGACCAAGTGGAAGGAACTGCCCGGGTACTGCGAGCTGATAACTGCTCCGCGGGCTGGACAAGATGAGCCGCAGCGGGCTGCGACCTGCCGTTATGCCGCCCAACTGGTGCAGCAACTGGCCCAGCAGGCGCCGGAATGCACCATCGGGGTGCTGGCCCGGAAAAACGAGATGGTGGCCCGGCTGATCTACGAGCTGCGGCAACGTGGGGTCGAAGCCAGCGAGGAGGGGGGCACCGCCCTGACCGACTCGGCCCCAGTGGAAAGCGTGTTGTCGCTATTGACTTTGGCCGACCACCCCGGCGACACCACAGCCAGGTTCCACCTGGCCAGTACGCCCCTGGGGCCGGCCCTGGGACTGACCCGGCACGATGACCAGGAAGCGGCCTGCCAGCTCTCGGAAAAGGTCCGCCGCCGGCTGCTGGAAGACGGTTACGGTCCGGCGATAGCCGATTGGGTGAAGCTGGTACACCCCTACGCCACCCCACGCGACCAGATCCGCCTGGAACAGCTCGTCGAGATGGCGCATGCCTACCAGAGCGCTGCCACCTTGCGGTGCGATGATTTCGTGGATCTGGTCCGGCAAACCCGGGTGGAAAGCCCGCGGCCTGCCCGCGTGCGGGCCATGACCATCCACCAGGCCAAGGGTCTGGAGTTCGATATCGTCGTCCTGCCTGAACTGGATGTAAAACTGCTGGGCCAGCCCCCGCAGGTGGTCACGGGGCGCGACGGCCCGGCCGGACGCATCCATCGGGCTCTGCGCTACGTCAGCAAAAAAGCCCGCCACCTTTTGCCGGCCGATTTCCAAGACTTGTTCGACCAGCACGAGCGGAGCGTCATTGGCGAGGCGCTATGCTTGCTATACGTTGCCATGACCCGGGCCATCCATGCCCTGTACATGGTGATCCCGCCCTCGGCCGAAAACGAGAAGACCATTCCCAAGACCTATGCCGGGTTGCTCCGCGCTGCTTTGACGGATGGAAACCCGCTTGGGCCGCAACAGCGGGCGTTCCAATGCGGCGATCCCCATTGGTTCAAGAGGCTCAAGGCCGCTCCAGCCCGGGCGGAGGCAACACAAGCCGCAGCCGGAGGCCCGGCGCGTGCCCAGCCTGTTTGCCTGCGACTGGCCTCACCCGACGAGAAGCCCGCCCGGGGCCTCCAGCGCCTCGGGCCTTCCGCCCTGGAAGGCGGGGGCCAAGTATATCTGCCGCGACGGCTGCGTGTGGAGTCGGCCGAGGCCCTGGAGCGCGGCGCCTTGCTCCACGGCTGGCTGGAACAAATCCAGTGGCTTGAGGACGGAGCACCGGACGAGGACCTTCTCCGTCAAGTGGCCATACAGCTTCAGCTCGCACATCGGGCTCTGGAGGTCGATTTGGCGGAGTTCCGCGAGCTGCTCGAGAAACCGGTCATCCGCAGCGTACTGAGCCGGACGACGTACCAATCGGCCAGTAAGGGCGAAAAAACCCCCGTGCATGCTACCGCGGGGATTGCCAACCCCAATTGGCGGGTCTTCCGCGAATGGCCATTCGCCCTGCGCGAGGGCGACACGTTGCTGACCGGCAAGGTGGATCGGCTGCTAGTGCTTTACGACGGCAGCCAGGTTGTGGGGGCCGACATCGTGGACTTCAAAACCGATCAGATTCCACGGAATCCCGGCGCCTTGGGCAAACGAATCGAATTCCACCGGCCTCAATTGGAAGCGTATCGCCAAGTGGTCATGCAGTGGACGGGCCTGCCGCAAAAGCGGGTTTCTGCCCGGCTGCTGTTTTTGAATCTCGACTGCGTGGTGAACGTGTGAACTGACTGGGGAGACGCCTTTCCACCCCAAGGTCCTTCGACCGGGGGGAGAGCCCCTCGATTTCGCCTGCGAACCACCTCCGGCAAGCGTGCGTAAGCAGTATGGGCAAACCCGACCTGCGGTCGGGGCTGATAAGGGGTGCGGCCCATGTGCCTGATGGACGTGTGACAGGGGCCTGAACACTGGCGCAAGGGAAATATGAGCGCATCGAGTGCCGGCCGGGCTTCGCCTGCGGCTTCCTCCCATCCGTTCCCGCGTGAGGCGGTTCCCATGTTGCAGCTCAAGGAGGTCAAGAAGTCGTTCAAGCAGCCCGATGGCAGCGAGTTGCCCATTCTGGATATTGAAGAATTCAACGTGGGGGCGGGCGAGCAAGTGGTGGTGGTGGGCCCCAGCGGCTGCGGCAAGACGACCCTCTTGCACATCATTGCGGGCATAGGGCGGCCTACCTCGGGCAAGGTGAAGATCGACGGCTGGGACATCACTCTGATGGACGAGGCCGAGTGCGACCAGTTCCGCGCCCAGCACATCGGCTACGTGTTCCAGACGTTCAATCTGCTGCCGGGGTTCACGGCCCTGGAGAACGTGCTGTTGGGCATGACGTTTGCTCGCGGGGGGAGCCTGCTTCGGGCCGCGATGGATTTCCTGGTGCGGCCGGCCCTGGCCTTCTCCAAACACAATCCCGAGTGGGACCGGGCCCGGCACCTGCTGGAGCGGGTGGGACTGGGCCATCGCATGAACCATAAACCCCCCATGCTGTCGGTGGGCGAGCAGCAGCGGGTGGCCCTGGCCCGGGCCCTGGCCAACCGCCCACGCCTGTTACTGGCCGACGAACCCACGGCCAACGTCGATACCGGCAACCAGCAGGCGATCGTCGATCTGCTCCAGGAGACCTGCCGCGAGGAAAAAGTGGCCCTGGTGCTGGTAACCCACGCCCCTGAGGTCGCCCGGCAGTTCCCCCGCATCGTCCCCCTGGAAGAAATCAACCGAGTGCTGGCACTGCGATGAGTCTTTGGAAAATCGCCTGGCGGAGCATCCAACAGCGGTCGCTGGCTTCGACCCTCACGGCGGTCTCTATGGCCTTGGGCGTCGCCCTGGTCGTCGCCGTACTGGTGATCCACGGCGTGATCGACAAGTCGTTCCGCCGCAGCGCCCAAGGCTACGACCTGATTATCGGGCCCAAAGGCAGCCGCCTGGATCTGGTGCTGAACACGGTCTACCACATGGGCCGACCTGTGGGCACCATTCCCTACCGCTACTATACCGAGTTGGCCGACCAGCGTTTCGCCGCCGATGTCGAAACCGCGGTCCCCATCTGCATGGGCGACAGCTTCAGCGGCTTCCGCGTCATCGGCACCAATCCCGATATGTTCGACAAGCTGGAGTACCTGGATGGCCAGAAGTACACCTTCCAACCCGGCGGCCGGAACTTCGATTGGAACGCCCCCTTCGAGGCCGTGGTGGGCGCAACCGCCGCTCGGAAGACCGGCATGAGGGTCGGCGACACGTTCCGGCCCGTTCACGGCGAGACGGGCGAGGGCGAAGAGCACCAGCCCTTCACCATCGTGGGCATCCTGGAGCCCACGGGCACGCCCATCGACCGGGCCTTTTTCGTCAACATCAAGGGGTTCTACACCCTGCACACCGTGGAGGCGGCCGAAGAGAAGCCGGGCAGCGGGGCGGCTTCGCCCGGCTCCGCATCTCAAAACGAGGCCGCTGCCGCCGCAGGCTCCCCCCAGCAAGCAGACGACGATCGGAAGATCTCCGCCGTGCTGGTGGTCACCCAGAAGAACGATTACCAGCGGGCCATGGCGTTCCCTCGCCGCGTGGTGGAAGAGCTGGACGTGCAGGCCGTGGCCCCCGCCGAGGAGATCGATCGGCTGTTTCGCGGCCTCGTGGGCGACATCCAGGTGGTGCTGCTGATCCTGGCGGTGCTGATCGTGGTGGTGGCGGGCATCGGCATCATGGTCAGCATCTATAATTCCATGAACGATCGGCGGCGCGAGATTGCCATCATGCGGGCCTTAGGTGCCCGGCGGAGCACCGTGATGGCCGTCATCTTGGTAGAATCCATACTGCTGGCCCTGGGCGGCGGAGCTATCGGCGTGCTTTTGGGCCACGGGTTGACCGGGGCGCTGGCCCCCATTATTGCCGAACGAACTGGCGTGGTGGTCAGCCCCCTGCATTTCCAGACCAACGAGTTGATCCTGATCCCGGGGCTCATTGTGCTGGCGTCGGCCGTGGGATACTTGCCCGCGGTCATCGCCTACCGAACCGATGTCGCCCAGTCGCTAATTGCCTCGCCGTAGGGCGGGCATTGCCCGGCCGGGGCTGCCTGGCCGGCCGGCAGCGCGTGGCCATCAAGCCGTGGTCGATCGGACCGCAACCCATGCATACCCAGACCCCAGCGCCCCTTGAAATGGTGGAACCGGCCACCTCGCCCGGTCAACCCAAGTACCGGGCAGTCAACGGGTTTGCCGTGGCCAGTTTCGTCTTCGGGATCCTTTCGGCAGTGACCATCGTCGGCTGGTCGCTGGCCGTTTTCCCACTGGTGGGGGTCATTCTGGCGTGGCTGGCGTTTCGGCGACATCGCCGCAACCCCGAGGAACAGACCGGCTTGGCCTTCGCCAAATGGGGTCTGGGGTTGTCCCTGGGCTTTTGGGCCACCGGCTGGGGCTATCAGACGTATTTGTATTACACCGCTGCGCCGCCGGGTTATCTTCCCATTTCGTACAAATCGCTCCAGCCGGACCCCGCGCTGCCTGACGAGCTGGCCCCCCCCTTTGCGGAGGAGCTGCACCGTAACAAGCAGCGGGTGTTCATTCGGGGCTATATGTTCCGTGCGCGGCAGCGAACCGGCATAACGGAGTTTGTGTTGGTGGACGACCCCGGGGCGTGCAGCTTCTGTGCCCCGAAACCCAAGGTTACTCAGTTGATTTTGGTGAAGCTCAAGGATGGGCTGCGCACGGAGTTTACGACCCACATGATCGGGGTGGGGGGCGAATTCAGCCTGCACAAAGAGCCGGAAAAGGAGATGGGCGGGCTGCTCTACAAGATCGAGGCGGACGTGATACGGTAAACTCGCCTTGCGGCGGGGCACCGGTTCGGGTATTTCTACGCCTCCCCAACGTTCCCCCCGGAACTGACAAGTAGGGCCAGCGCGCTGGAAGGGCGATTGGGCGCCCCCCTGCGGTGGCCGCTCGGGCTCCGCGTTGCGCCGCGATTCTCGTCGACCCACGAACCCGCAATGGCCGCCATCCGCTTGGATACGCAAACTCCCGCCCGCGTTTGGCTTGCGGTTTATGTAACCCTGGTCATCCTCGGCGGCTCGGTGGTTTACAGCGGAGACCCTCCGGGGGAGTTGGGCGGCTCCGGCCCGGCCGGCCAGGAGACCGTGGTGGAAGTCCGCATCCGCGGCAACCAGCGGGTGCCGGTCGAAAAAATCATCCCTAACATCCGCACCCGCGCCGGCCGACCCTACGATCCCGACGAAATCGAAAAAGACGTACGCCGCCTCTACCAAACCCGCAAGTTCGTCAAGGTCAATGCCCTGACGCAACCGGCTCCCGGCGGCCGGATTGTCATCTTCGAACTGCTCGAACGACCGCTCATCGAATACATCAAGATCACCGGCAACGAGCAGGTCCGCAAAAAGACGCTGCTCAAAGAGATCGGCCTGAAGGTGGGCGACGGCATGGACCCCTACTCGGTCGAGGAGGGCCGCCGCAAGCTTCTGGACTTCTACCACTCCAAAGGTTTCAGCAAGGTCTTCATCGAGATTGCCGAGGGGAACCAGCCCGACGACCGCGGCGTGGTGTACGTCATCCACGAGGGGCCCAAGCAGCGAATCCTTTGGACCCGTTTCATCGGCAATACCATCGCCGACGACGCCCGGCTGCGAACCCAGATCCGCTCCAAGCCCGGTTTCCTGTGGGTGTTCAAAGGCGAGGTGGATCGCCAGCAGATCGAAGAAGACGTAAACCGGCTGGTGGACTACTACCACAGCCTGGGTTTTTTCAGCGTGTGGGTGGGCCGGCCCATTCTGGAGTTCAACGAGAACCAGGATTGGGCCACATTGACCTTCGTGATCGACGAAGGGCCGCGTTACACCGTTCGCCAGATTCGCCTCTTGGGTAACAAGATTTTCTCCACCGAAGAGCTGATGCAGGATTTCAAGCTCAAGGCGGGGCAGTACTTCAATCGGGCCGACATGACCGCCGACGCTGCCATGATGACCGATCTCTACGGCAGCGAAGGGTACATCTTCACCAAGATCGAACCGGACATTCGGCTGGGGGAAACCCCCGGCGAGCTGGATCTGGTGTACCGTATTCAGGAAAGCCCGCGGTATCGTGTGGGCAAGATCACCCCGCAGATCAAGGGCGATTACCCGCACACGAAGCTTTCGACCGTGCTAAACCGGTTGTCGCTGCGGCCGGGCGACATCGTCGATACCCGGGAACTGCGGGCCAGCGAGCGCCGGCTAAAGGCTTCAGGCCTGTTCCGCGTCGATCCGGCCATGAACATCGCCCCGCGGATCAACATCGTCCGGCCGGACGGAGAACCGCCCGCCGACGAACCCGAGGTGGCCGACCACCCGCGGCGGCATCAGGCACATCGTCCCGTGACGTATCGGGGGCAAGACCCCGATGCCCCGGCCCCCCAGGCCGAAAGCCCGCACGCTCCCTCGCATACCGTGGACCTGGTGGTCGAGGGCCAATGGATCGGTGAGCCGGGGGAAAGTCAAGAGCCGACACTGCCCTTGCCGCCCCCATCGCCTCTGCCTGGGCCGGGCGACTCAGGCGAGGAAGCTGAAGACGCCGCCCCGCCCCCTGCGCGGCTGACCCTTGGACCAGATGCTGTGATCCGCGGGCAGTCGCCCTCGGCCGACATGACGAATCCCTCGCCCGCCGCAGCCGACAGCCGGCTCCGTTGGGGGGTGCCTTTGTCTCGGCCTTCCGCCGAGCAGCCGCCCCCCGCCGCAGCGCCGCTGCAACCCTCGCCGCTATTGGGCAATTCTGCAGCCGGGCCCGGAACGAACGCGCAGGGGACGGCCTCTGCGGGCACAGGGCCGGGCCCCCTGGTGCCTCGGCCGTCTGGCTTTTCGCCCAGCACCGCCCCTGGGGCCAGGGCGCTTACCGCGTGGAGTCCGGTCCCTTGGCAGCGCCCAGCAAGTGCGCCGCAGATGCGGTCCCCGGAGGTTCTGCGCGGGCAGAACACCTATGATGCCAGCGGCGGGTTTCTGGCGCCCGGCGTCGGGGCATCGTCGGAACCGGGGTGGTCCGCTCCAGCCCTTTCGACACCAAGCCGAACCACATCGAACAGTTCTACCCCGGCCTACGGCAGCCAACCGCCTGCAACCAGCAGCGCCGCGGTTCCCGGGCCGGTAGCCGAGCCGGCCGTACCGCCCATGGGCATGACCGGCGTCGGCAGCCTAGCCCCCTCGCCGTATGCAGCGCCTGGGTATTCTGCGCGCCCAGAGACGACTGTACCTTCCCCCTCGGCCTCAGCCCCTTCGCCAGGGCGGGGCCAGTCCCTGCTGGATCCCAACGCCTTGTTGGGCCGACCGCCCAACGAGGAGCCACCCCTGTACGTTCCCCTCCAGCCTGAACTAGAGGAAACTCAGACCGGGCGCTTCATGTTTAGCGTGGGCGTGAACTCCGAGTTGGGGGTGGTCGGCTCGATCGTCATCGACGAGCAGAACTTCGACTGGACCCGGTTCCCTCGCAGTTGGGAAGACATCCGCAACGCCACGGCGTTCCGCGGCGCAGGCCAGCGGTTCCGTTTCGAGGCGATGCCCGGCTCTCGGGTCCAACGCTACACCATCAGTTTCACCGAGCCGTATCTGATGGATACGCGGGTGAGTCTTGGGCTGAGCGGCCACTACTACGAGCGCCGGTTTTACGAGTGGGACGAGAGCCGCGCCGGTGGCCGGGTCGCCCTGGGGTATCAGTTCGTCCCCGATCTCAGCGGCACGCTCACCTATCGCGGCGAGAACGTCAAGGTCTTCAACCCCATCGTGCCGCCCGGCGTCATCCCGGAATTGGACGAGGTGGTGGGGGCCTCGACCCTCCACGGCTTCCGCGCCGGGCTTGCGCTGGACAAACGCGACAACACCTTCCTGGCTACCGAAGGCTATCTGTTCGATATCGGCTTCGAGCAAGTCATTGGCACTTTCCACTACCCGCGAGCGGACCTCGACTTCCGCAAGTATTTTTTGCTGCGCCAGCACCCGGACGGCTCCGGCCGGCACGTCCTCAGCGTCAGCTCGCGAATGGCGATTACCGGCGGCGACACCCCCCTTTATGACCACTACTTTGCCGGCGGGTTTTCGACCATCCGCGGATTCGATTTCCGTGGGGCCTCGCACCGAGTCCGCGGCTTGGTAGTCGGGGGGCACTTCATGCTGCTCAACTCCATCGAATACCTGTTTCCAATCACCGCCGACGATACCTTGCGAGGCGTGGTGTTCTGCGATACGGGCACCGTAGAGCCATCGATCAACGACTGGACCGACCGGTACCGCGTGGCGCCCGGCTTCGGCCTGCGAATCACCATTCCCGCCATGGGACCGGCCCCTATCGCATTGGACTTCGCCTTCCCCGTGTCGAAAGAGCCGGGCGACGACCGGCAGGTATTCAGTTTCTTCGTCGGTTTCCTACGCTAGGGTGCCTGCTTTCGATCCATGCCGCCGCTTGGCGGTGGGGCGATCACCCTGCCTACGGCTCGATGCGTCCACGCCGCAGTTTTGCGCGGTTGCAAACAGCCCCGGTCTGAATTTCCGGTTCGTGGCCCTTGACATCCTTCCAAAAAAGGGCTACCCCTATTGGCGTTCTCCCGCTGCCCGCCGGCGACCCCGTGCTGTGGGTTCATGCCTGGAGTGTTCAATTGGTCAATGGCCATCGACGGTTGATACGGTCGCCGGGCGCAGGGTGCGGGCCTCTCCAATCTGCAAGGAGTTAATTCATGTTGCGGTGGTGTACAGGTTTTGGCGTAGCGGCGGTCTTGGCGGCGCTGGTCGGTTGCGGAGGCGGGGGGAAGGAAATCAAAACCGTGCCGGTCAAAGGCAAGGTCACGCTGGATGGCAAGCCCGTCGAAGGGGCCACGGTGCAGTTCGCTCCCGAGGACAGCAGCGGTCGCGCGGCCTCTGGAATGACCAAAAGCGATGGCAGCTTCGAGCTGACTACGGTTGGCGGCGGGCCAGGAGCGGTGCCCGGCAAGTACAAGGTGGCCATTACCAAGCGGACAGGTGCCGGCCCGGCCGAAAAACCCGCCTCGCAGGAAGAGGCGATGAAGAAGATTCAGGAGCAGATGGCCAAGGGAGGCGGCGCGGCCTTTATCAAGACCCCGCCCAAGGTTCAGGACGAGCTGCCTCCGAAGTACGGGAACGCAGCCACGTCCGGCTTCACGGCCGAGGTGAAAGCCACCGGCGATAACACCTTTACTTTCGAGATGACCAGTGGCGGCGCGGCCGGGCAAAAGTAGCTTGGGGACCGGCTGCCAGAACCGGCTGCTGGCAGTGGCGTTCGGTCTTGTGCTTTCCACGCCCGTAGCTGGTATACAGAAACAGCCTCTGCCGCATGGTCATCGCCAAGGCTGCGGCCACATCCCACCTTGAGGGTGGAATGCCGGCCCTGCCGTTTAGTGATCGTGATGTCACCGGGGGAGGTTATTGACCTATATGGTGGCATCGACGCCCCCCCTAAATTGATACAATTAGGTCGTCTTTGTCGGCACTATGGGTGTTGACGGGATCGCGAGGCTTGGCGTCGCGCCCTCTACGCACCTTAGGGAAAGTCGGAAGCGGAAGAGGCGATCGGGCAG
>Ga0315298_1007858_pt1 | contig 13844 bp, 13 predicted proteins | sample WHS_1_MG_FD_203077 | JGI IMG/M metagenome (GOLD analysis project Ga0315298, IMG submission 203077) | Extremophilic microbial mat communities from Washburn Hot Springs, YNP, Wyoming, USA - WHS_1_MG | ecosystem: Environmental > Aquatic > Thermal springs > Hot (42-90C) | place: USA: Wyoming...
TCCCGCAACCGGCGGTCTCCGGGGAAGAATCCTGTTTGCCCTACCAGTCCTGCCATGGTTGCTCTCCCTTCCAATCGGCTCCCTACATTTTACTGGAAATGAGGAGTTTTTCGAACTTCCCTATAGAGCGTTGCAGCGACATATGGCTGGCGCAGCCACCGTGGCGGTAGCACTAAGGTCTTTGTGAGCACGGCTGGATGGTGCGATTATCGGTTACTATGCACTGCCTGCCTCCAGCATACAGCCGGAGGTGACCCCAAAGGGTTTCATGAACATGGAATTAGCCATCTACGCTATTTCGTCGCCGTCGCCGAAGAACTGCACTTCAGCCGCGCGGCAGAACGGCTCGGTATCTCGCAGCCTCCTCTCAGTCAGCAGATTCATCTTCTGGAAGAGATGCTCGGTGCACGCCTGTTTATTCGCAGTAACCGGCGCGTTGCCCTGACCGGGCCGGGGATGGCGCTCGTATTCACCGGTTACCGGATATGCTGGAATCGCGACACCTTTATCTCGACCCGCTGGTAGCGGTATTACCGGCGAACCACCCGGTCCTCCAGTGCCTAACCGATGGCGCAGGATTGCCCACGGCGACACTCGCCCGGGAACCCTTTATCCTCTTCGCGCAATCGGCGCACTCGGGAATTCAGGAGCAGATTTATGCGCTTTGCCATGATGCCGGATTTTCACCGCACATTGTGCAGGAAGCCCATGAAGCATCGACCATTATCGGACTGGTAGCGGCAGGGCTGGGGGTGTCCATACTGCCAGCCTCCTGTGAACATTTTCGCGTAGAAAACGTGCGTTATATGCCACTGGACACCTCTGCCGCAGTGTCAGAAATTCATGTGGTTTATCATCGCACAGAACACTCGCCATTAGTCGGGCAACTGGTACGGCTGCTGAAAACCACCCGGACGCAACCGAACCCAGTTCGCGGCCTCTAACGGCACTAACCCGCGCAATTTCCACGCGATCGTCAAACCGCTGAGCGCCATGATGCCCACCAACACGGCCACTCCATTCCGTCCCCAGGCTCTATAGAGCAAGCCGCCATTCGCTCCGACAATAGCGGAGCCGATATAGTAAAAACAGATAGAGTGACGCGGCCCGCGCCTTGGCGAATGGGTACGCCGTCCGACCCAACTGCTCGCGATAGAGTGCCCCCCGAAAAATCCGCAAGTGAGCGCAACGAAATCATAGGGCGCCGCCATCAGGCGATACCCCAGATAATTGTAGACCGTCACAAACATGCCCATCAGAAAAAATCCCTCGGCAAATAGCCAAGGTAATCCGGGGTCTTTGAATATCTTGGAGACATGGCCGAGGCTGCGCTGCCAGCTTAAGGCGCGCGGTACAAAATGGCGCGATGCCGGCAACAAACGCAGGACTATCACGCTGGCACACAAGCCTGTCACGCCAATGGCGCCAATACCCACGCGCCAGCCCCAATAATTCGCCAGCACACCCGCAATCAGCCGCCCGGACATGCCGCCCACAGCACTACCACTAATATACAGCTCCATACCCAGTCCGACAGACTCCGTATGCATTTCTTCATTGATATAGGTCATGGCGACCGCCGACAAACCGCTCAAGGTCAGGCCCAGCAAAGCCCCAAGGCAAAAAACCCGTACCAGTTCGGCACAAATCCGGTGCACAGTACCAGCAGCACTGACAAAAACAAGGAAAACACCATGACCGGTTTCCTGCCCCAGCGATCCGACAGATTGCCCGCAAACAGCATGGCCACCGCCAACACTCCCGTCGTCAGGGATAGCGACAGTGCGCTACCCGCCGCACTGACCCCATACTCTTTGCTGAACACGGGCATCAGTGGTTGCACGCAATAGAGCATACTGAACGTGGCGAATCCCGCTGCGAACAGGGCCAGATTCGTCCTTCGGGACACGGTCGTGCCGTGATGAATGGCGCTATCGGGCAGAGTGTCTGATGATGGCGCGGCGTGATGTGAATGGACGAGATTCATGTCGTCGATACGCGATTAGCTATCTCGATGAGACTCCCGTCGGGATCACGGAGATATCCGGTAGCACCGGTACGTTGTATCGGCCCTTCAATGACCGTTCCGCCGTGGGACGCCATATGGGCGAGCACGTCAGATAACGGCACGGCGGTGGTAAAACACAGATCTGCAGAACCAGGCGTAGGTTGCAACGCCTTAGGCGCAAATTCACACTCCTGTGCATGCAGATTGATTTTCTGGCTGGCGAATGCCAAGGCTTTACGTCCCGGCCCGAAGGTCAGCGCTTTCATCCCTAACACTTCTACGTAGAAAGCGATGCTCGCTCTATGTTCTTCACGGTGAGCACAAGATGGTCAAGACTATCGAGCTTCATGTTCTTCTCCGGTCAGTTTCTGTGAGTGTCAGGGGACGAAGCGTAAACTCCCCGAAGCGCTGAAACCATAGGGCAGCGACTCTGCTTCTATATTTCTTAACTATAAGCGGCCAGCCGCATGACCATCACGAAAAGAGATATTGCAACATTAGCCGGTCACCAATGAAGATTCCGTGATAACCAGCATAGAACTGATAAAACCAGGCCGCAGAATTTAAAGACTGCCAATGGGCCTTCACGCCAAAAGCCAGGGTGCCCTTCATATTGTCCGGCATAGGGTGTGACTTGCGCCGTAACCGCATGAAATGTGCTGGAAATCATGACGATATCCGATGTATTCATCCACGGGGTGTTAATCAACTGATCACCGACCCGCATCCGTAACCACGGATTCTGATATTGCAAATAGGCCTGCCCCAGCACATTCAGGCTATCTTTTCCGCCCACGGCAGAGCATCGATATGGGTATATCCCGGCATGTCGACATCATTGGTGCCAAGACTGTTGGCGGTGTAAAGTGCCACCCCGCAATGACGCCATAGAGAGGCACGGTCTGGGCCTTGATCATGCCGCCCAGGGAATAGGCATATTTGTCGGGTAATGCCGAATCACCGTACAGTTTGTTGAAATAATAGGAACGAATGATTCCGGTGACGATAGTTGCCTCGAGGAACTGCTGGATGGATTCCGCATGGGCAACCCACGGCAACACCATCAAGACAGCCACGACAGTTTTTACCATATAAAACCTCTTTTAAGTAAGTAAATTAACCAGCTGGTTGATGAGCTGGTTAATTAAAGTTACGGGTAGGTTACGGACTGCTTCCAAACGTGGTTGTTAACCGAGGTGATCTCCAGCAGATAATTTCCTGGAGCCAATGTTACGCCAGCGTTTATCGAGCCCGGCAGGCTAATGGTAGCCGAAGCGCCCACCGGCCCTACGATGCCGAATTTCCCCACATGCAGTTGTTGATAGGGAAAGTCGTTGTGGAATGCGCTTTTCGGAAGCTGGGCGAGATCTTTACCCAACCATTGTTCGACTACCTTTCCGCTCTTTGCCTCCAGTAGACGTATCACCAGCGCATTGGAAGGCTCGGCAGCGACACCGGCATCCACGTAGGCATGGAAGCGCACACCACCATCGGCGCTCAACTGAGCATCCTTGATTTGCCAGTGGTGCTTGGCCGGACTGACTGGCCCTCCGTGGAAGGGCGTGATGACCGAACCGCGATAATAGCTATAGCTTCCAACAACGAAGGCCAGCACGATCAGAAACAGGCCCAAAGCCAGATTTTTGAAGGCCTCATCGCGCAAGGGTAGCGGCAGGCTACCGCCAAACCAGCGAAAAAGCGTGCTGTTGGCGCGGCTCGGCTTGCGGGCGAGTAACCAATTATCCATGGAATAGGCGCCGCTGCCGGCCAGAAAGAGTGCAACGCCCATAGCGATGAAGCGACGGGTTCCACCGCCCCAATAAATCCAACCCTGAACAAAGCGGATCGCCAACAGGGCGATAGCGGCTATGCGCCACCCGCGATCAGCCCCTAAAACCGGGCTTTTGTCAGATAAGGTTGTCGACATGAGCATGCTCCTCCTAAAGGACTTACTTCGCCTGATAAGGTTTGAACCCGTAGTGTTCAAAGATTTCAAGCGCTTTCGGTGACTTCAGGAAATTCACCCAGTCCTGCGCCCACTTGGGGTGTGGCGCACCTTTCACGACGGCTGACGCGTAAATGGCGGTGGTGTTGTCCTTGGCCGGTATGGAGATATGGCTGATGGGGTGCCCCGCCTGCTCTTGGAAAATGGCTTCGGATTTCCAGGTTACACCCGCATCCGCCAGTCCCTGCATGAGGAAAAGCGGCGTTTGCCGATGGTGGATGTGGGTCAGGATGGTTTCGCCATTTTTGACTTTGGTGTTATAGACCATGTTGGCCAATTGTGGCCCACCCGCTTTGGTGAGCGACATTTTGATCTGCCGTGCCACGCCTTCCCAAGCCGGATTGGGCATGGACAAGCGCACGCCGGGCTTGCCCAGATCTTGCAGATTTTCGATGTGGGCCGGATTTCCCTTGGGGATCATGATGGTCAGATCGTTGGTCACGTAGGGCACTGCAGGACCTTGCAACAATCCTTTTTGAATGAATTGGTTCACTTTCTTGAGGCCGGCCGCATAGACGTCGGGTTTGACCGTCCAGGTCATGTTGCCGATGGTGATGGTGTTGCCATGCTCCATCTGCTGGATCAGGATGCCGGGGGGGAGTGTCTCATAGTAGATTTTGCCTTTCAGTTCGGGGTATTGCTTCTCGAAGGCGTGAACCAGGGGCGCCATGGCGAAGTAGTAATTTCCGCCGACGAAAATGGTCAGTTTCGGGTTGTCGATGCTGCCGTGGAAGTCAGGCAGGTCGTCAATTTCGGGGACGGTGAAATCGAGGCCCTTGTTTACGGCCGGGTTATTTTCACCATGCTGCCAAGGCGGAAACACGTCCGATTGGTAACGTGGGGCTTCAGCCTTGCCGCCCCATCCGATGTCGGAGGCCTGGGCAAGGCCCATTCCGGCGAAGGCGGCTGCCATGGATGCTGCGAGAATCGTCCTCATAATGACATGATCTTTTTTCATAACATGCTCCTGATGTGCGGTGTTATTTGGTGTAATGGAATCCGGCTTGCTCTAACTCCGGCAAAGTGCCCACGATTCCCGGCGTGAGTACCACACCAGGGATGAGGTGATTGGTGAACTCGGCCGCCATTTCCTCGTGGCTGAGCTTGTCCGGGTTGATACCTTTGTTGTGCAAGGCCATGGTGAGTTCCCAGACCTCGTTGTGGCAGGCGAGGAAAACGGCGCCGCGCCGTTGCAGGACTATGATGCTGTTGTCGTGGGGTGAGTAGACGCCTTCTACATCATTGAAATCGGCCGGATTGGCGGTGGATGCCGGGGGCTGTTTCAGCCAGATGTTGCTCGCCCATTTCCCTTTGGTGAAGGTAGATAGATACTTGTTCCAGATGTAGTTGTCATACAGGGCCAAATGGGCTGTGCCATGGGTGGCCGATACGGTAAGGAAATCGGGGTGCTTGAAGGACCATATCTGAGCATTCATTGCGTTGCGCATCAGGTTGAGCCACGGGCTTTCTAACGCGGTGTTATCCCAGACCTGCTTCGATTTTGGCGCATAACGAAGAATCTCGGTAAGGGCTACGTCATCCCACTGATCCGGGCTCGTCAGTATCATGGGCACCGTCTTGAAATCCCGCCGCCGCGGCGCTTTGGCCAAACGGTCGCTCAAGTCCTGCAGGGTGCTGGCTCCACTGGGTAGCAGGTTGGCTGGATCTCCGCCCATCCCGGCAGCCATGGCGCTGGTGTTGTGGCCGACGGAGGCTACGGCTACGGCGCCTGCGCCGATGAGGGCACGCTTCATGGCATCGCGCCGGGTGAGGGTATTGTTTGTGCGTTTGATCATTGCATGACTCTCCTTGTGGGTGATTGGTACTTCTTTTGAACGGGACTTCCGGTCATAGCCTGCTGTAGGTAGTGGCTCTATGTGTTTTATTCACGACCATTCTCCTCTTTAGATTCGGATAGCCGAATAATGAACACGCCCCACCAGCACGATTACTTGCGCAAAGACTCCATAAGATCTGAGTTCTCTTGATGCACTGCCTCGGCGCAGGAGGAATCCGGCAAGCCGGTTTCCGCGGACAAACAGGGAGCGCGAAATAAACGCCCACTCCACATCCCCGCAACACTACGCTGGGTCACGATAATCCAGAAAATGCTGAGCATGACCGTAAAAGCCGCGCCCAGAGGCAGGAAAACCCCAAAATGCGTTTCTCTGGCGAGCAGATAGGTAGCGGCGTTAAAGACGCCCAAGGGAAAAGTGAACCCCCACCAGCCCATATTGAAGGGCAAGCCTTCACCCAGATAACGCAGGGTAAAAAAAGCCGCCATGAGCATCCACCACAGACCAAATCCCCAAAGCAGCACGGCCACGAAAAGACCCGCCATTGCGCCGAATTGTGCCATCCCCGTCAAAGCGGTCCCGGAAAAAACGTGCTGATCGGCAACACCAAGGGTAATCATCGCCATGGCACCGGTGCCCAGAGGTCCCAGCGGCAACCATGCCGATACGGCCATATCCCGGTGCGGCAGCTTGTGCAGGGCGAGGCGCAAAAACAGAATCGCCAAAATACCCATGGAGAGCAGCACGGAGATGGACCACAACACATAACTGACATAAATCACCGCCGCACCGGCGGCAGGTGCCAGATGCTGTGCCAGCAAGCCACCACTGGCTGCCGTCACTTCCGGCGGAACAATGGGTAATAGCCAGGCGGCGGTCATCTGCTCAATGCTGTGTTCGTGCGCAGTGAACATGAAAAAGGGTACCAGCAGCACCGAAATTACAGCCAAGGCCACATCCACCCACCACATCACTTCCGTAATTGCTACGGAGCTTGCACTGACCGGCCAGATGATGATCATGCCGTTAACAATGGTGGCAAAACCCATAGGGATGGCGCCAATAAATAAGGACTGAATGGGGTGATGAAGTAAGCGCCGAAAACTATCTGGATAGAAAAACGCTCTCCCCAGAAAAAGCAGGGCGAAGATCACGAAAAAGAAGACGTTAATGCTCCACAGGCCTTGCCCCAGCAGCTTTTGCTCCCAATGCCCGTAGGGAAATTCGGCGAGCATGAGCGCCAGAATGCCAGTACCCATGTTGGCGGCGAACCAGTTGGGCGTGAAGTGGCGGATAATTTCCCAGGGATCACTTTTGGGTGCATCTGCAAACAGGTTCATAGCCGACTTCTCGCTGTAGCGTTCCGGTTGTCATAAAGCATAGACTTGAGCAGAATAACACTCCAATGCTATTTTCTAATATGAGAAATAAACCACAGTAATTTCTTAATGGAGAGAATCCCATGGCTTCGGGACGCATAGACCCCGCCCTTTTGCTAGTCTGGGCACAGGCCGCGCGCAGTGGCAATCTCCATGTGGCGGCAGACGCACTGTTCATGACCCAGCCCGCCGTCTCCCATCGTCTGAAACAATTGCGGGAACTGGTGGGAGAACCGCTGTATCGCCGCGCCCGGCATGGGATCGCCCCCACGCCCATGGGCTTGTCCCTGCTCCGCATTGCGGAGCAAATCGAGGCCGCGCTGGAGGATGCGCGCGCCCTGTGCACGGATACGGAAGGACTGCTACGCGGCTCCCTGGCCCTCATCGCCAGCCACAGTAATGCCGAAACCCTGCTCCCCCGCGCCATCGCCAGCTTCCGGCGCCTGTATCCGGCCGTCTCGGTGCGCCTGATCACCACTAATAGCCGCGCGGCCAAAGAAATGCGCGATCAGGCCGATCTGATTTTTGTGGAAGATGATGTGCCGCTCGCTGGCGTTAGCGACTGGCTGCAAGAGACGCTGGTGGAAACCGAAATCGTCCTGCTCGTGCCTGCCGGGCATCGCTGGTTGCGGGAGCAGAAGCCGGTGCCTTTAGGAGCGCTCGCGGAAGAATCTCTGGTATGGCGGGAAGAAGGGTCCGGCATCCGCGAACATGCCTTGCGGGCACTGAAAGCGGAGGGGTTTTATCCGGATATTCGCTATGAACTAAGCGGCCTGGCGGCCATTCGGGATGCGGTGCGCTGCGGACTGGGCGTCAGCTTTGTCTCCGCACTCAATGATGCGGGCCAGCAACCGTGTCTTGCGACACTGGCCACTACACCCGTCATCCGTCACAAGCTCTCGGTGCTGCACCGACGCACGCCCAGCCACAGCGCCAGGGTGTTCCTGGCGCTGCTGCGGGATAAAATGCAACGACGGGCTGAAAACTGGATAAACCCACGGCACGGATTCTACCCAAGGGCATGAACGCGCCCGATAGCCTTGGCCTCAGAGCCATGATTCTCCCTCATGTAACAGACGGGTAAACCATCCGGCGGGTTGCACAGCGGCCTTGGCAACAACGGGGATGGTCTGCAGGAGATGGCCGTGCCAGCTAACAGACAGCGTACCAATGGGTTCACCGGCGCCAATGGGCGCCTTGAGATTAGCCTGAGGAACAAACCGCGTGTGCAGCCTGACACCCTGTTGCTGCTTGGGCGCTGACACCACCACGGCGCGGGTAGTCACCCCCTGCACCACTTCCGGGCTCCAGTCGTCATGGCGGAGTTGCGCGACTACCTGCCCGGCCGCATACAGCGGGCGATCCCGCCAGCCATCCCGGCCGTAGTGCAGCAACGCGCTCGCGTCACTGCCCGCCGCACTGCGCGAGGGCGCGCCCAGCACGACGGCCACCAGGGTGCGTCCGTCGCGGGTCGCGCTGGCGTCCAGATTCCAACTGTTCTTTGCCGCCAGGCCGACGCCCAGGCCATTGATGTTATCCTGACCGGCGAGCGGATTGTAGTTGTACTGGATGATATGGTTGTAAGTGTAAGAGGCCTTCCCCGCCACCTGTAATACCTGCGGATACGCCTGGATCAAGCGTTCCGAGAGACGGGCAATATCCAGCGCTGTACTGGTCTGGCCCGGCTGGGGCAAGCCGTCGGGGTTGGTAAAGTGGGTGCGTTGCAGGCCCATCGCCGCCGCATCGTGATTCATCAGATCGACGAAACCACCGACACTGCCGGCCACTGTTTGAGCGATGGCAATAGCCGCGTCATTCCCGCCATCAATCAACAGACCACTCTCCAGTTGCGCCATGGTCACCGGCAGACGGGGTTGAATAAACATGCGCGAACCCTGCGCATGCCAGGCCTCGTCGGAGACATGAACCTGCTGCCGCGGTTGCACCAGCCCCTGCTTTTCCGCCTGATACATTACGTAGGCCGTCATTAACTTGACTAGCCCGGAGGGGTTGAGGGGTTTTTCGGCGTTCTCCGCCATCAGTACCTGACCACTATTCACATCCAGGAGGACCGCGCCCTGTACGCCCGTCAGTTGCGGCGCCGGCATGGGTGGTGGCGGGGGCAGTGTTGGTAATGGGGGTAAATTCGGGGTGACCGCGTTGGCGCTCCCCCATGCAATCGTAGCCACGAGGGCCAGAACTTTGGGCGATTTCATCGTGTCGAGCGGCTCTTTATCCGGCGAAGAATACCCTGTTGGAAATCCACCCGCAGGGAAAGTTCCCAATCGGTGCGGTTACCTCCATCAGCCGGGCGTACCGCCCCCACAGCGGGACTAAGCGCTCCGGCGTTGCAAATAGCGCTGCAGCAAAGCGGTAGTCGAGGCATCGTGGGGATGACTGGCCGCACCCTGCAGTTCCGCCACAATCCGCTGCGCCAACACCTTACCCAACTCCACGCCCCACTGATCAAAGGAATCGATACCCCAGATAATACCCTGGGTAAAGACGCTGTGCTCATAGAGCGCCACCAATGCCCCCAGAGTATGGGGGTCGAGGCGGTCGCCCAGAAGGACACTGCTGGGCCGGTTGCCGGGGAAAACGCGGAAAGGCACCTGCGCCTCGGCGACCCCTTCGGCACGCAATTCCTCCGCCGTCTTGCCAAAGGCCAGCGCCTCGGCCTGGGCGATGAGATTGGCCATCAGCAACTCATGCTGCTCGGCCAACGGACTGAGCGGCTGACAAAAACCGATGAAATCGCAGGGAATCAGCCGCGTACCCTGATGGATCAATTGATAGAACGAATGCTGCCCATCAGTGCCGGGCTCGCCCCAAATAACAGTGCCCGTATCAACGGCAACCGGGTGACCGTCCTCATCCACGCGCTTGCCGTTGCTTTCCATCTGCAGTTGCTGGAGATAAGCGGGGAAACGCGCCAGATCATGGGCATAGGGCAATATGGCCTGGGTCTGCGCATCCCAGAAATTGTTATACCAGAGCGCCAGCAGACCCATGAGCACCGGCAGGTTCTGTTCCAGGGGCGCCGTCTGAAAGTGGGTATCCATGGCATGAAAACCCGCCAGCAAGGCGGTGAAATGCTCAACCCCCACGCCCAGCATGGTGGACAGACCGATAGCCGAATCCATGGAATACCGACCCCCGACCCAATCCCAGAAACCGAACATGTGTCCGGTGTCCATCCCGAAGGCCTTGACTGCCTCGGCATTGGTAGAGACCGCGACAAAATGCCTGGCCACCGCCGCATCGCCCAAGGCCGAGGTAATCCAATGGCGTGCTTGTTGGGCGTTGGTCATGGTCTCCAGGGTGGTGAAGGTTTTGGAAGAGACGATGAACAAGGTTTCGGCGGGGTCCAGATGCGCCGTAACGTCGGTAAAAGTCGCGCCATCCACATTGGCGACAAAACGCAGTTCCATGCCGGGGTGACGGTGCGCGCGCAAGGCCTTCCAAGCCATTTCCGGCCCCAGGTAGGAGCCGCCAATGCCGATATTGACGATCTTGCGAATAGGCTGACCGGTCGCTCCCCGCCAAGTGCCATCGTGGATGGATCGGGTGAAGGCGGCCATGTGTTCCAGTACCCTATGGACTTCCGGCACCACATCCACCCCCGCCGTGCACATGACACTGCCTTTGGGCGCGCGCAGGGCCGCATGGAAAGCCGCCCGCCCCTCCGTGTGGTTGACCAGTTCGCCCGCGAACATCGCCGCACGGCGTTCTTCCAGGCGCCGCGCCCGCGCCAGGGCCATCAGCAAACGCAGGGTCTCCGGGTTGATGAGGTGTTTGGAATAATCCAGATAAAGACCACAAGCCTCGGCGGAGAAGTGTCGGGCGCGCTGCGGGTCGTCATGAAAGAGTTGCCGCAAGGTCACCCCCTCCCAACTTTGCCGATGCTGCTGTAAATCCTGCCAGGCAGATGATGTGTTCAGGGGTGCGGACACGGCAAAACTCCTTGCGCAGAGCGGGACGGACGCGGAAAGGTACTGACCCAAGAGTAGGCAAGGCGGGCCTTCGCTGCAAGGGCAAAAGCGGCACCGGAAAATTACCTAACAAAACGGTTCCGGCAACGGCTTCGTCACGGGCAAACCCTTTGTGTCCGGGACTTGCCCTGATTTTTTCAACGCCGTCACGACTCGTTATTTTGTTAAAAGATTCCCTGTTACCGATATATTGGTTGACAAGATTGAGGTACTTACCGAAGTCGCCCATTTTTTGAAAATCGGGCTGAGCAGCTTATACTGCCTGTCTCAGATGCTCCGGAACCTTTATTCGCCTTGATTGCTGCCTTTTTGCCTATGGTTTCACGCTATAACCCATCCTGGTCTTCCGAGTCACCGCCTGACGCCTGTGTAACCCCGCCGGGAGCTGCCCATGTTCTCCCGGAATAGTGCGGCCGACCGATTTTTTGGGTTGAAAGCATTCGCCGTTTTTCTGCTGGCCGTGCTGTTCTTCAGTTGGGGCACCGGCAATACCAGTCTTTGGGATATTGATGAACCCATTTACGCGCAATCGCTGAAAGACCAGATTGCACAACACAACCTGGTCGTCCCCACCTTTAACGCGCGACTGATGCCCGACAAACCAGCGCTGAACTACTGGCTGATGTGGACCGGCGTCAAAATGCTGGGGATGAATTCCTGGGGGTTGCGGATTGGCTCCGCCGTGGTTGGCGCCTTGCTGATCCTCTATCTGATCACGGCCTTACGACGCCTGTATGGTGAAAATATCGCCCTGATCAGCGGCCTGCTGACCGCCACGGCACTGCACAGCACCGTGATTTTCCGAGGCGCCACCCCCGATCCATTGCTGATCCTGACCGTGACGATTGCCCTGCTGAGTTATCTGCGCGGTTATCTGTTCCCAGGCATACGCAGACGTGAACTCCCTATCGCCTATGCCGCCATGGCCTTCGCCACGCTGGATAAAGGCCCCATCGGATTTCTCTTGCCCGGCCTGATTATCGTCTTGTTTTTGCTGCTACGCAGGGAGCTGTCTTTTCTCTGGCGGGAAGGTCGGCTGGCTTGGGGAGTACCGATCTTTCTGATCATTACCCTGCCCTGGTATCTTGCCGTCGGCGTCGAAACCCACTGGGCCTGGGATCGCTCTTTTATCTTTAAGCAAAACATCGGTCGCTTCAGTGATAGTATGCAGGGGCACCGCGGGCCTTGGGTCTATTATCTGCTCAGCACCTTTCTCGGAATGCTGCCCTGGTCGATTTTTTTGCCGCAAGTTTTTCGCGACATGTGGGTTTCGCGACAGCATTTTCTGCATAGCCAGCCGAAGACGCTGTTTTTGCTGGTTTGGGCGGCGGCGTGGATCGGCTTTTTCACCCTGTCTGCGACCAAGCTCCCCAATTATGTCTGGGAGGCCTATCCGCCACTCTTCATTCTGCTGGCCGCTTATTTCGAGAAAGTCCGGGCGGGTGCCAGCCGCCCCGCGCGCTGGGGATTAGTCCTTTCACTCGGAGTGTTGTTCCTGATCGGGCTGGCACTGAGTATTTTTGCCGGCTGGATTGTACCGCGGGTGGAGCCGCGTCTGCCGAACATGGTGGAGATCGGCGTGCCTTATCTGCTGGCCGCGGGTATTGCTGGCGCCCTGCTCTGGCACCAGCGCTGGGCACAGGCGTGGGTAACGCTGGGCATCGGCGGCGTAGCACTAACAGCACTACTGGTCTTTGTCATTACCCCGCCCTTTAATGGGGTGAAGCCCTCCCGGGAGATGGGACAACGTATTGCCGCCCTGCAAGGCCAACAACCTTATCGGCTCGCTTCCTGGCAATGGTTTCAGCCGAATTTTCTGTTCTATGCCGGGCGCGGCAACATGCCCATTCACCATCTGCAGGCGCTGGCGGAGTTGTCGGCGGTACTCGGTCCAGAGCCGCTTTATCTCGTCTGCCCGGAACACGCCGTTGCCGCAGTCCGCGCCGCCGTGCCCGCGGCATACCAGCAGCAGACCATCATGCTGCGCTATGAGATCTATAACCACGAAAACATCGCCCTGTTGCAGATTAGCCCGCGCACGAAAAGTCTTGACCATGCCATCGCGCCTTACTAACATAAGCAAAATATGTGGCGATGGAGTCCGCCCAATAACCGCCTTTATAGGCTAATGACTGCTACTGATCCTGATCGCAAGGTCGGGCGGTGGGGAGTTGGAAACCATATAAAGGGGAAGGCATGCTCGACGATATCGTCCTGCAGTGTGGACAGGTCTTGACGGTGATATGGTTATCACCGCTCTTGCACGGCTTCGTTGTCACCATGGAAGAGCGCGTTCAGCGCGGACAGGGGCCGTCCATATTCCAGCCCTATCGGGATCTCTGGAAACTCTTCCACAAAACGCTGCTGATACCGGAATCTGCGTCCTGGGTGTTTTTCTGGGCGCCGGTGGTAGCTTTTACCGCCATGCTCATCGTGCCGATGCTGATTCCGGTGCTGACCAATTTTCCCCTGCCGCTCTCGGACATGGGCGATATCCTCGGCGGCGGCCTCATCCTGACCCTTGGCGGTTTTTTTATCCTGCTGGCCGGACTGGATACTGGGCAGCCCTTCGGCGGACTGGGTTCCAGCCGCGCGGTGATGCTCGCCATCCTCGCCGAGCCGACCCTGATCCTGGTCTTTATCGGCATTACCTTTCTCGATCAC
>Ga0315298_1007859_pt1 | contig 13843 bp, 12 predicted proteins | sample WHS_1_MG_FD_203077 | JGI IMG/M metagenome (GOLD analysis project Ga0315298, IMG submission 203077) | Extremophilic microbial mat communities from Washburn Hot Springs, YNP, Wyoming, USA - WHS_1_MG | ecosystem: Environmental > Aquatic > Thermal springs > Hot (42-90C) | place: USA: Wyoming...
ATACTACAGTTTATAGACCGTGGGGAAGTTACACAGAGCTTGAAAAAGGAGAAAGATATAAAATAAAAAGAATAACGGTTTATCCGGGAGAGTCTTTGAGCTTACAGATGCATTATCACAGAAGTGAGCACTGGATAGTGGTAAAGGGCACTGCAAAAGTAGTTTTAGAAGAAAACGGAGGGATAAAAGAATACTTTGTTCATGAAAATGAAAGTATTTACGTTCCAAAAACAACTAAACATCGCTTAGTTAATCCAGGAAAGATTCCGTTAGAGCTAATAGAAGTACAAGTTGGTGAGTATGTGGGAGAGGATGATATTGTAAGATTTAATGATATGTATGGAAGGTGTTAGGAAAATGAGAGGTATGTTTTTTGTCATTCTGAGCGAAGCGAAGAATCTCATAATCTTTTAAATTTCCCACCCCGATGTATTTGAATTTTTTATTTAAAGACATAAAATGACAGATAGTATTTTTAAAATCAGAGGTAAAAATCATGCGAGAAGCTAAAAAATTAGAGGATATTATAAAAGAATTACCAGAAGATTTAAAAAAAGAAGTTGAAGACTTTGCATTGTTTTTGTTAGAAAAAAGAAAAAGAGATGAAGCTGAAAAGAAAAAACCAGTTCTTTCATGGGCAGGCGGGCTATCTGAATTTAAAGATAAATATACTTCTGTTGAATTGCAGCATAAAGTCTTGGAATGGATGACTGAAGATGTATTTGATAGACACTAACATTTGGTTAGAACTATTACTTGAGCAGGAAAGGTCAAAAGAGTGTAGAATTTTCTTTGAAAAGATTGATAGTAAACTTCTTTTTATATCTGAGTTTTCGTTATACTCTATCGGAGTAATCTTGTTTAAACTTAAAAAAGAATCTGTGTTTGACGATTTTTTAGAATATTTATTCAAATCTGAAATATCCATTGCCGGATTGTCATTAAAAGATATGAAGCAATTGGTATTAATAAAGCAAAAGTTTAATCTTAAATTGAGGCTGCTGCAAAAATCTACACTGTCATTCTGCAGCCGGCGAATAATCTCATTTACATCTTAATCCTGTCATTCTGAGCGTCAGCGAAGAATCTCATTTTTCATTATTTTTTAAAAAAGAGATCCTTCGGCCTTACGGCCTCAGGATGACACGGAAAGGTAAGGTTACAAAATCTTGAATTTGATAAGATTATCAATGTATAATATGTAATAGCAGAAAAGCTTGATTTGATCGCTGTAAGCTTTGATTCTGACTTTGATAAAACATATCTTGGCAGAAAGACACCAAATGATTTGATATGACAGTTAGTATAGGTCATATTTAGAAAATATTAGGAGGAGGTTGCTCCAAAAATCCACACCGTTATTTTGCAGCCATGGGAAGAGTCTCTTTTTATTCTTAAAAAACATTAAAACATGAGATTCTTCGGACTTTGTCCTCAGGATGGCAAAGAATGTGAAAGTATGTTAATAATTGCCTTATATGTCATTCTGAGCGAAGCGAAGAATCTCATTTTTCATTATTTTTAAAAGAAGGGATCCTTCAGCTTACAGTCTCAAGAAGATACGGAAAGGTAAACTTAATTTTTGATATGATAACATGTTTATGATAGAATAATCAATTTAAAAAATACTTTGAGAGGTTTTAAATGGAGCAAAACAACGCATGTAATGACGAGATTGATTTATTTGAACTGTTTCAAAAACTCTATGAACAAAGATGGATAATACTTGGAATTACTGCATTAACTACTGTATTAGCTATTTTAGTTTCAATATTTATGCCAAAGGCTTATAAAGCAGAAGCTATGGTTGAAGTTAAAAATATCAGCATACCAGAAATTCAGGAGGGTATTAAAGTTTATAAGGATGACGCTTTAAAAGATATATTAAAAAAGGTTAACGTCTCTCCTGTAAGAAACTCTCAAAATTTAGCTAAAATAGAAGTAGAGGGTGCATCTCCAGAATTAGCTAAAGAAAATCTTGAAAAAGTTATAGACCTTATTAACAAAAAATTATTTCTTCAAAAAATAGAAGAGATTAAAAAAAATTATAACATTAGGCTAAGTTCTATAGACCAAACTATTCATGAGATTACCTTGGGCAATAAAACATTTTACGACCCTTCTAAGTATGCTGACTTAATAACAGAAAAAGGACAAATCTTAAGATGGTTGCAGAACCCAGAGTTTATAGTTCTATCAACTGATATTGTAACATCTTCAAAACCAGTTAGACCAAAACCATTACTCTATACATTAATAGGATTTATAACAGGAATATTCTTAGGCATATTTGTTGCAATTGTTAGAGAAGCTATTAGAAGTAGAAGGATAAGTGCTAATCACTCATATAATTAAGAAACGTGAATATAAAGGAATACAAAGAAAAGCTTTTTAAATCCGATACAAGAAGAAGACTGATTGAAAATTTTTTATCTTTATCAGTACTCCAGATTGCTAACTATATATTACCTTTAATTACTTTACCTTATCTTGTTAGAGTATTAGGACCTGAGAAATTTGGACTTATTGCTTTTTCGCAAGCTTTTATTGGGTATTTTATGATACTAACTGATTATGGCTTTGATCTTTCAGCTACAAGAGATATATCTATAAATAGAGAAAATAAAGAAAAGGTTTCTGAGATATTTAGCTCTGTTATGACAATTAAACTCGCTTTAATGATAATATCTTTAATTTTAATGTCTATTATAATATTTTCTTTTGAAAAGTTTAGAAAAGATTGGATAGTTTATTACTTAACATTTGGAATGGTTGTGGGACAGGTTTTGTTTCCAGTATGGTTTTTTCAAGGTATGGAGAAAATGAAATATATAACATTTTTAAACATTCTTGCAAAAGTTATATTTACTGTTGCGATATTTGTGTTTGTTAAAAAAGCATCTGATTATTTGTATGTGCCAATATTAAATAGTCTGGGTTTTATAATTGCAGGGATACTGGGTTTATGGATTGTTTTTAAGGATTTTGAGGTTAGTTTTAAGGTTGTAGGCTTGAAAGAGTTAAAAAGACAGTTAAAAGAGGGGTGGTATATATTTATATCCGAAATATCAAGCGATATATATGGTCGTGGAACAACTATAATACTTGGCTTGGTATCAAATAATACAATTGTAGGCTATTATTCTGTGGCTGAGAGAGTCATGAAAGCTGTTGCTGGTTTATCTCAACCCTTTGCTCAGGCTCTGTATCCATATATAATAAGAACAAAATTTAATTCGTTTGAAACAGTTTTTAAGTATTCTTTTATCGGGTCATTATTTGTATCTATTTTTTTATACCTCTTTTCAGAATTAATAATGGAGTTTTTTAAAGTCCATAATAAAGATGCTGTTTTAACGTTAAAAATTCTTTCTATAGTTCTATTTTTTAATTTTTTAAATGTGATTAAGCAACCTTACATATATGCCTGCAAAATGGATAAATATAATCTGCAAATGTACGCTTTTACTGGGATTAGTTTTATCCCTATTTGTATATATCTATCGCTAAAGCTAAGCTTAATAGGTACTGCTTTATCTTTATTATATGTTGAAATTATGATATTTATAATAGGATTAATTTTAATTTATGTTTGTAAAAACAGGCTGAGGAGTTAAGACTAAATGGGAATATCGGTTTTAATTCACACTTTTAACGAGGAAAAGAATATTCGTAATTGCTTAGAAACTGTAAAGTGGGCTAATGAAATTATTATTGTAGATATGTATAGCGATGATAAAACCGTAGAAATTGCAAAAGAGTATACAGATAAAATATATTTTTTTGAAAGAGTTGGGTATGCTGACCCTGCTAGACAGTTCGCTTTAGAAAAGGCTACACATGAATGGATACTTGTAGTAGATGCTGACGAGCTTGTGCCATTAAAGCTAAAAAATAAATTAATTGAAATAATGGAAAAAAATTTAGCAGATGTTGTATTTATACCCCGTAATAACTATTTTGTTGGTAGACTTATGCAAGGAACTGGCTGGGGAGCTTTACAGGATTATCAACCCAGATTCTTTAAGAAAAGTTTTGTTTCCTTCTCAGAAAGAATACATGGTTTTTTCAGAATTAGTAAAGATGCAAAAATGCACTATATTAATGATCCGGAAGCAGGTTTTATTCATTTTAGTTACATTGATGTAGAACAATTTTTAGATAAATTCAATAGGTATACAACAATAGAAGCAAAAAATATGTTTAATGGTATAAAGCCAGCACCAAGCTTAAGAAAATTTTTATTAAAATTACTTATAGAGATACCAAATAGATTTATAAGAAAAAAAGGATATAAAGATGGTCTTTACGGATTTTCATTGACGATTCTTATGGTAGCCTATCATACAAGCTCTTATTTAAAATACAAAATAATGAAAAAATTTAATTCAGAAAATCCACGAGAGAGGATTTTAAAAGAATACAATGAAATTGCTAAAAAGATTATAGAAGAATACAAAAAATAAGCTATCCAAAGGTTTATATAATATTACTTAATTACAGTGATAAACATTATATTAGGAGATTTAAATTATGAGAAAAAGCCTTTTTATTTTTGGCACTCGTCCTGAGGCAATAAAGATGGCACCTGTTATAAAAAAATTTAAAAATTCAAATTTAATAGATGTAAAAGTGTGTGTGACAGCACAACATAGACAGATGTTAGATCAGGTGCTTAATCTATTTGAGATTGAACCAGATTATGATTTAAATATAATGAAACCGAACCAAGATTTGTATGACATTACAAGCAATGCACTACTCTCAATAAAAGATGTTTTAAAAAAGGAAAATCCTAATATTGTATTTGTTCAGGGAGACACAACAACAACATTCGCTGCAAGCTTAGCGAGTTTCTATCAAAAGATACCAGTTGCTCATATTGAGGCCGGCTTAAGAACTTATAATATTTACTCTCCTTTTCCAGAAGAGATAAATCGTCAACTAACTTCAAGGATAGCTACCTATCATTTTGCACCTACAAATAGAGCGAGGGGTAATTTAATAAAGGAAGGAATAGATGAGAATAAAATTTATGTTACTGGGAATACTGTAATAGATGCTTTATTAGAGGTAGTTGAAAAAATTAAAAATAAAAATATAAATATCGATGGTTATAATATAACTGATAGAAAATATATTTTAGTAACTGGTCATCGTAGAGAGAATTTTGGAAAGAGCTTTGAAAATATATGTAACGCTTTAAAAGAAATCGCCATAAATAACCCAGATATAGATATAGTATATCCAGTACATTTAAATCCAAATGTGCGAAAACCTGTTTATGATATTTTGAGCAGTGTTCCTAATGTCTATTTAATAGAGCCTTTAGATTATGAGTCGTTTGTATATCTTATGTATAATTCTTACTTAATATTAACAGATAGTGGTGGAATTCAAGAAGAAGCTCCCTCATTAGGTAAGCCTGTATTGGTAATGAGAGACACAACAGAGCGTCCGGAAGCTGTAGAAGCAGGTACTGTTAAGTTAGTTGGAACAAATAAAGAAAAAATTGTTAAAGAAGTTGAAAGTTTATTGTATAATAAAAGTGAATACGAAAAGATGAGTAGAGCGAGAAATCCTTATGGAGATGGAAAAGCCAGCTTAAGGATATTAGACGTTATTTTAAAGCAAGATTGGAGTAAAATAAATGATTGAAATCGGTTATTTAAGTGATTATCCTTTCTATGTTGGTTTTGGTGGCAAGGAAATACAATTGCTTAACTATCTCAAATATATAAATAAAAGTTCAAATATTTTTAAAATTAAACTTTTAAATCATTGGAACAAAAGAGAATTAGATGGTATAGAAATTTTACATTTATTTGGACATAATCATTTTTACCATATTTATAAGCTACTTAAAAATAATGCAAGACGTAAGAAAATAATCTTATCTCCAACTATATATTACCAAGGTTGGAAATTTGGTAAATTTGCTTTTTTTATTGGCTCAAATTTACCATTTCCTAATTTTTACAGAAATGTTAAGTTTGAGATAGAAAACTCTGATTTAGTAATAGTAAATAGTAATAGCGAAAAAGAAAAAATTTTTAAAACAATCACTTCTAACGCAAGAATAGAGGTTATACGTAACGCTATAGAAGATGATTTTTTGCTAATCAATAATGACGAAAAAGATGAATTTTTAAAAAAAATTAATTTAGAAAAATTTTCTTATGTGTTAAGTGTTGGTATGCTTGATGAAAGAAAAAACTCAATAAATATGATTAAAGCATTCTTAAATGTTCAAAAAGATTTAGATAAGAAGCTTGTCATCATAGGATCTCCTCGTTTCTCGAGAAAGGAGAATTATGACTTATGCAGAAAATTAATAGACAATAATAAAAGTATAATACACATACCTTATATAAATAAAGATACTGAATTAAGTTTATTAAAATCGGCATATTATAACTGTGCTTTCCATTATCTGCCAAGCCATATAGAAACTCCGGGGATTAGTAACTTAGAGGCTCTATCTTACGGTAAAAATATTGTGGTAGGTAAATGTCCACCTGTTGAAGAGTATTTTGGAAGCCATGCAGTTTATTGTGATCCTAAAATCATTGAAAGTATAGAAAGAGCTTTGTTAGAGTGTAATAAAATGTCTTACTACAATGAGGCTAACAAAGAGTTAATTAAATCCAATTTTATTTACTCAAAAGTTATAAAAAAACTGCTGGAAATTTATGAAGATATTAAAAATAAATAGCTTGTATAGCTCAGAAAGTTAAAAATAAAACTATTAACTTTTATACAAGGTGGTGATAGAATTTGGCTTTGGTTAGGCATGGCAATAGCTTTTTTTAACAGGATAAGAAGAGGTCAGGCTGATAGGATTTTGAAAGTGATAGAAGCAATTAGATATTTTAATATAGTTCTTTGAAGTTTTTAAATTATGATGGATGGTTGAGAAATGGGATATTTAAATGTATTTTTTAAGAATATGCTAATTTATCATTAATACACTTTTGGTAAAGGATTGAAATGAAGAATAAAATAATTTTTTCTTTTAACAATCTATACATATACACATTTTTTCTAATTGTTTGTGTATTGGGGAATTTTCCCAGACTTATCAGATTTGATAAACTTCCAAATAATATAAGCTTGAGTGAATTACTTTTATATCTGTTGGGAATTATATGGATTTTATTTAACTTAAGAAAATTTTTAAATTTATATAGATTTTATATTTTTTTAAGCATTATTATTTCTCTATCATTTATGGTTGGAGTAGTTAAATTTGGATTTGACTTAACTGCTTTTCTTTATGCCACTAGGCTAATATTAATATTAATGATTACATCTTCACTGGCGATTGTGGCATTTGAGAAATTCAATAATAGATATGACTTACTTTTCAAAAGAATGCTGCTGTTTTATACAGTTGGCTTAATATTTGGGTTTTTATTATATATATTTTTCCCAAAATCTGAAGATCTTTGGGAATTTTTATCATCTTTTGGCATAATTTTTAAAGGAGATCCTCATATAAATAGATTTATTTCTATATATTTTGACCCAAATTTCTATGCTTCTATAGGAATAATTCCAATACTATTGTCGCTACTTCTCTACAATAGGACTCATCGGTATATATACTTAGTGTATGGTTTACTTTTTATAATTTCAATTTTCTTGACGGTTTCAAGAAGTGGAATAGCTGCATTTATAATGCTGTTTATGTATTCTCTTTTAAAAGAATTACTCATAGTTTTTAATAATCTCATAATTAAAAGAAGATTATTATATGCGCTTACAATCTCCTTTTTATTATTGCTTTTAACTTACCCTATTTACTCCGAAAGTTTAGATAGACTGATAGAAAGAATAGTTACTATTAAAAGTGATGAATCAGCATATGCAAGGTATTTATCTTTTACGTTTGGTATTAATATAATAGAAGAAAATTTATTCTTTGGAACAGGCTATAATTATTTAGCCTCTTATATGTTATCGATGGGTATGCTTTCTTCTGTTGATTCTTCTATTTTGACAATAATATGTAATTTTGGAATTTTTTTATCAATAATTATATTTTTCATTGTGTTGATATTCTTGATAAATTTGTACATGAGAGTTAAAACTTTTAAAGATGTTTATTTATTATCCTTTATTAGATATTTTTATGTTTATTTGATAATCATCATCTTTTTTTCTAGTAATTTCAATAACATTTTATTTTACTTTTTTTGGATAACTCCCGTTTTATTTATACTGTTTTACCTATCATTGCTTAGCAAAAATAAAAATTTACAAATGAGGGATACATGCGTTCATTAACGATAGACTTTAGAATGCATAACGCTTCTGGCATTGGAACATATATAAAAAATATAATTCCTTACCTAATAAACAGATTTGATATTACTTTACTTGGAAATGCAGAAGAAATAAAAAAATACAATTGGTCGGATAAAATTCATATAATAGAGACTAATTCAAAAATTTATTCTATTAAAGAGCAGGTAGAATTACCTTTAAAAATACCAAAATGCGACATTTTCTGGAGTCCGCACTTTAATATTCCTATTTTACCCATTAAAGCTAAAAAAAGAATTGTTACGATACATGATGTTTTTCATTTAGCTTTTTATAATAATTTAAACTTTAAGCAGAAGATCTATTCAAAATTTGTTATAAATCAGGCAGTTGATAGAAGTGATTTAATAATAACTGTTTCAAATTTTTCAGCTAACGAAATCAAAAAATATACAAATACATCAAAAAAGATAGAAGTAGTATATAATGCTGTTGATTCAGATAGATTCAAACCTATAAAAGATACAGAAACATTAAAGAAAATAAAAGAAAAATACAATCTACCGAATAAATTTATACTATTTGTCGGCAATGTTAAACCTCACAAAAATCTTAAAAGACTTCTTTTAGCTTTAAAAAACCTGGAAACAAATCTTGTTATAGTTGGAAAGAAAGAGGGATTTATAACAGGAGATGAAGGTATTTCAAATTTAATAAAACAAAACAATCTTGAAAATAAAATTTTTTTTACCGGTTATGTTCAGGATGAAGACTTGCCTGCTATTTACAATTTAGCAACACTGTTTATATTCCCTTCTCTTTATGAAGGCTTTGGAATACCGCCACTTGAAGCTCAAGCTTGTGGATGTCCTGTTATATGTTCAAATGTTGCAAGTCTTCCTGAAGTCTACGGGGATAGCGTATTATACTGCAACCCATACGATTTAAATGATATAAAAGAAAAGATAGAAATTCTCATAAATAATGAAGACTTAAGAGAACAGCTTAGATTGAAAGGGTTTGAAAATCTAAAAAAATTCAGCTGGAAAAAATCGGCAAAAAAGATAATAGAAATAATCGAGAGGTTAGACTAACAATGAAAAAAGCATTGGTTCATGATTGGTTTGTAGTATATGGTGGTGCGGAAAAATGCGTAGAGAGTTTTACTAATATATACGAAGATTTTGACATATACAGCTTAGTTGATTATTTAGACGATAAAGACAGAGAGAGAATCTTAAAAGGTAAGAAAGCAAATACAAGTTTTATTCAGAGATTACCTTTCTCTAAAAGTAAATATAGACAATACTTGCCTTTATTTCCTATAGCTATAGAACAGTTTGACCTTAAAGAGTATGATTTAATTTTATCAAGCTCTCATGCAGTCGCAAAAGCTGTCCTTACACATCCAAACCAATTACATATTAGTTATGTCCATACACCAATGAGATATGCTTGGGATTTATATCATCAATACCTAAAAGAAAGTGGACTTGACAAAGGTATAAAAGGTATATTAGCTAAATATTTTCTTCATAAAATTAGACAGTGGGATATAACTACTATAAACAGAGTAGATCATTATATAGCCAATTCACATTATGTTGCAAAAAGAATTAAAAAGTTATACGGAAAAGATTCAGTTGTAATATATCCGCCAGTAGATGTTGACAAATTTACTATAAATGAAAATAAAGAAGATTTTTATCTGACAGTTTCTCGAATGGTTCCTTATAAAAAGATAGATTTGATTGTTGAAGCATTTAAATACATAGACAAAAAATTAATCGTTGTTGGTGATGGCCCTGATATGGAAAAAGTAAAAGCAAAGGCTGGTAAAAATGTTGAAATTTTGGGTTACCAGCCGGATGAAGTAATAATTAATCTAATGCAAAAGGCAAAAGCTTTTATATTTGCAGCCGAGGAAGATTTTGGAATAACTCCAGTAGAAGCCCAGGCTTGCGGTACTCCTGTTATATGCTACGGAGTGGGTGGGGTTCGCGAAACAGTTATAGACAACAAAACAGGTATTTATTTTATGAAGCAAGATGTTCAAACTTTAGTAGATGCTGTAAATAAATTTGAAAAAATACAAGATAATTTCGATCCAAAAATAATAAGAGAAAATGCTTTAAAATTTTCAAGATACAGATTTGAAGAAGAAATAAGAAAGTTTATAGAAGAGAAGTATCATGAATTTAGGAAAAATGGGTAGCTACTCAATAAGCTCCCTCTCTCTTTAAAACAACCTTGATAGTTTTTATTAAAATAACTATATCAAGCCATAAATTCCAATTTTTCACATACCAAACATCAAGTTCAACTCTTTCATCATAAGAAGTATCACTTCTTCCGCTAATCTGCCATAAGCCGGTAATACCGGGTAAAACTTCATAATAATAGATTGCATAATCTTTATAATATTTATCAATTTCTTCTTTAGTCACCGGTCTTGGACCAACTAAGGACATTTCACCTTTTAAAACATTAAATATTTGAGGCAACTCATCTAATGAAGTTTTTCTTAAGAATTTTCCAACCTTTGTCACTCTGGGGTCATTTTTTAATTTTCTAAAAGTTTCATACTCCTGTCTTAGCTCAGGATTTTTTTCTAAGAATTCCTTTAATAGCTCATATGCATTTGTGTACATTGACCTAAATTTTATTACCTTAAATTTTTTACCATTTTTTCCTACTCTTTCTTGAGTATAAAAAATAGGGCCTCTACTGTCCAGTTTTATTAATACTCCAATAATTAATATGGTAGGCAATAAGATAGGTAGCATTAAGACCGATAAAGTTAAATCAAAAAGTCTTTTTATGGCTTGATTGATGCTGGATTCTAAATGATTTTCAATTTTAAGTAAAAACATTTTTTCATTAAATAAATTATAAATTTCACTGTTTAACAAACCTATATCATTTAAAACTGGGACAGTAAATACATTTTTTGTATGTCTATGAATTTTGTTAATCAAGTCATTAAGATTATTTGAATTTAGAGATGGCATTGCAATGATTACTGTGTCTATTTCATTAAGAATTTCAGTATTAGAAATTTTTCCAAGAATTGGATATTTCTTATTATTTATTTCAATATATCCTTCTTTATTGTCATCTAAAAAACCTTTAATCTCAAAATCAAGGTGTGGGTCTTCTATTATACTTTTTGCCACACTCTTTCCTGTTTCGCCAGCACCAATAATTAAGATAGGATCTCTGTAGAAGTTATACAAGATTTTTTTACCAAAATGCCTAAATAAAGGAAAAAATATTATTGAGTAGAAATACAAGAAGATTATCGTCAACCTTGAAACTAAATGAGCTTGTTTTGTGAGGGACAATATAAAGAATATAAAAATAATAGAGAAACTAATAGCTTTTATAATTTGCTTAATCTCATCCCAAAATGGATAGTTTTTTGTATACAATTTTTCATACCACAGGAAAAATAGAAAAATAATTGGTATCCACCAAAAACTTAAAAGATAGCTAAAAGTATAATTGTAATCAATTTCTCTTAGAATATTGACAGATAAAAGCTTTCTAGTTGAAAATGCTAAATACAAAGACAGATAATAAACAGATAAATCAAGCAGAAGTAAAAGAAATATTTTTAAAATTTTTTTCATTCAAAAATTTCTCCAAACCGTAAAATTTATTGTAATCTTTAAAGTATTATTTTATCATAATGATAACTGTAATTATAGATGAATGGATTTGCCCAACTTGTATTTATACTTTAATAATCAACCTGTAATTTTATATATAATGTCAATTATATTATGCGTTGCAGATTAAATTTTAAAGTGTATAAATTAAGAATATTTTTCGGATTAAATGAAAAACAATAAGTAGAGTGAATATGTTTAAACTTCTTTGTAAGCTATACAATAGATTGAAAAACAACAGAAGCTTTACTAGGTATCATTTCTCAAACTATAAAATTGAATATGTTGTAAAATTTTTATCCAAATAAGTTTAAATCAAAACAATTTGAATTTTTAAAACTTTTTACTGATTGGAGAGTGAATGAAAAATAAAGAAAATTTGCTAATAATCATGTTTGCATCAGCCTATTTATCCATCTCTGTATTTGAAGCAGTCTTAATTTTATTTCTTCTATATGAAATATACTTAATTGCAAAAAAACAAATAAATTTAAATGGACATTTAAAATTGCCGCTTTTTATGATAATTATGCCGTCTATTTTAAGCTCGGCAATCTATGGCAAACCGCATGAAATAATTGGAGCACTGAATCAGACATTTTTTAACATTACATACTTTGCAAAAGATTTATTCAGGCCATCATATGAGCTGTTTAAAAAAGTAAATTACACCATAGTTTTGTTTTGTAGTATCGAAGCAGTTGTCACTATTTACAATTACTCTAAAGGATTAGAAAAACCAATTTGGGGTGGTGTATTTGAGATAGGTATCATTTTTGCTCTTGGAAGTTTGTCTTCTTTTACATTATTCTTATTAGAAAAAGATATTGAGAGAAAAATAATATTTTTCATGCTTTTTACACTTTTTACTTTTTTGGTGTTTGTAACTGGAAAAAGAAATCCAATCCTTGGAATACTTGCTTCCTATTTTGTTTACTTTTTGATACTACTAAAAATGTCAAATATTAGTAAAAAATGGATCTATGGAATGATTTCTGTCTTTTTGATTCTGTCTATTGGTGGTACATATTATGCTGTACAAAAATTTCCAAAGTATAAAATAATGTTTGAGTTTGTTTTTCAAGGAAAAGAACTAACTCAGGAGCAAATAAACGAATTTTCAAGTGCAAGATGGGAAATTGGTAAGAAAGGAGTAGAAGTTATAAAAAAAGATATAGAAAATAGAAATATTCTTCCACTTCTGATAGGTCATGGGTATGCAGCAGGAGAAAGATTAGACCCACCATCACCGGTTGGAAGGTCTTATGAGTCAATTTTTTTAATCTCTGAACTTATAAATATTGGCTTGATAGGATTAATTGGAATAATATTTCTAATGTATAGATTTTTTAAGTTTACCATTACTGTGAAACTTTCTGAATTTAATCAAATTGTTGGACTACCATTTTTAGTTTTTCCTGCATATTTCCTTGTAGGTGGAATATTTAGCGGTATGTGGGATGCAATTTTACCTTTGTATTTTCTCATGTTTGGAATTGCTGAAAATTATTATAGTGCCATAAAACAAGGCTAAAAAAGTCAAAATTTATTTACCTTAGAGCCTCTTGCTCAAAATGATAAGTTTAAATAATTAAGCTGTCTTTGACACCTTAAAGACTTCTTTCCTATTTTAAAGAGAGCAATTAAAGGCAATTTATGAATTATCCGTACAGTGAATAGGTGAAAGAAAGTGTTCCAAAATTTTTGTAAATTAGTCTTTCCTTGTCATCCTGAGGCCGAAGGCCGAAGGATCTCTTTTTTGAGATTCTTCGCTTAGGCTCAGAATGTTCTATGTTAAATGTCAAGTGCAAAAATTTTCATCAAATGGTCTTCTGTTCTTTAATATACCGTATGCCTGCCTTAATAACTTATGTGCTACAGCTACTAATGCTAACTTTTTAGCC
>Ga0315298_1007861_pt1 | contig 13840 bp, 12 predicted proteins | sample WHS_1_MG_FD_203077 | JGI IMG/M metagenome (GOLD analysis project Ga0315298, IMG submission 203077) | Extremophilic microbial mat communities from Washburn Hot Springs, YNP, Wyoming, USA - WHS_1_MG | ecosystem: Environmental > Aquatic > Thermal springs > Hot (42-90C) | place: USA: Wyoming...
AATACTTCCTCTACGACGGCAACGGGAACTTGACCAACTGGGTCAGCAGCACCACAAACTGGGTCTATGAATGGGATTGGGCAGATCGGTTGGTTAAAGTCACCAGCAATGGGGTTGTTGTTCTGCAAAACTGGTATGACGCCAACAGCCGACGGATTGCAAAGCAAGAGCTGCTCAATGGTCAATCGGTGAAGACACTTTACCTTTTTGACGGTTGGGATATTATTGCAGTGATGAATGCCCAGGGCCAACTGCTTGAGAGTTATACCCGGGGGGTTGGATTGGCAGGCGACATTGGGACAATTGTGGCTGTGACGCATCACGCAGGCAGCAGCGTTACGCCGGGGACTTATTACGTACACCACAATCATCGTGGTGATGTGATCATTACCCGCAGTGGGACAACCACCGTTGGCGTTTACGAATACAGTGCTTTCGGAAATCTTAAATCGTCAATCGGCAATGACCTGTGCCGGTTCAAGTTTTCCAGCAAGGAATTTGATTGGGCGGCCGGCTTCTATTACTACGGCTACCGGTTCTACGCGCCCCAGTGGCAGAGGTGGATAAGTAGGGACCTGATTGGAGAAGTTGATGGGCCGAATTTGTTCACGTTTAACCTAAACAATCCTGTGGCGTTTATCGATGCGTTGGGTCTTGGTGTTCTTACACCTGAAGGGTTGCCTCTTTCCATGGTAAGGTGCCTGCGGGCGTTCCGTTTATTTTCTCTCCCGTTGCTTTTGAAGCCGTATCTAAATTGGCGTGAGCAGGTTAATAAGCTCCCGCAAGACCCACAAAAGATTTGGTGGGTCCCGGTAGTCGGAGATATTTTGGGTACGATTACGTTTTACGATGAGGACACACGGAAATGGATCCATTTGCCGGCATGACGAAGCTCGTCGGGTCGTTTATGTTACATTGCTCCCAAAGAATGGTGCGAGGAAATAACACGTCGGCTACGTCCACCACCAGTAGAAGCTTAAGAGTTTACCTTTTGACAGGCGGTGGATTTATCATTGGGGTGTTTCTTGTTTGGTGGTTGGTTGTCTGCTTGCCCAGCTTCAGGTTGGACTACCGACTGATAGCAGCGGCACGCCAAAACAATACCAATTCTATTCATGAGCTGGTACACGGGGGCGTGGATGTCAACACACCGGTTGGACCTAAAAAGCGAACGGCCTTAATGGTTGCTGCTGCTAATGGTAGCGTAGAGGCTGTGCGTGTGTTGCTTGAGCTTGGGGCTGACCCGAAACTGAAAGACGCCGACGGATTAACAGCAGTTGAGCTAGCGGTTGCTAAATCTCAGCATCGTGCCGCTGCTGAAATTCAGCTGTTTATGGAGAAACTGAAACTGCACTGACAGGTTGATAAAGAAGTGCTGTTTTGAAAAATTTATCGCCTGAAAACACCGGGGTCTTCCTGTTTTTTGCCCGGGAAACCGACTTTTTCAACACCGTGTTAACAAGCTGATGCTTGCAAAGAATGAAACGCGTAAAGTGACCACATCCCGTTCGATGAGACGGGCGTGGATGTTAGTGAATTCGATTATCGAGAGTCTGCTTCGTTGCTCACGGTTAGGGACAGTTTTTCGCGTACTTTCGACCTGTGCAGCAACTTACCAGCAGCTTACCTCAAGATGAAGAAATCTACCATTGAAGTTGTAAGTGCAAGTCTACGAGTCCTTGGCGTTTCTGATCATCACGCCGAACTTGAACGTATTTTGGGGGTAAAAGCCACTGCATCACATTTAAAGGGCGAAAAAATAATCGACTTTCCTTGGTCTAAACACAAGAAGTGGCCTCATGACGTGTGGGTCGTCGAGGCTCCCGTTGAACCGATGCGCCCGTTGCAAGAGCATCTGAGATGGGTGGTTAAAAAGTTTGCCAAGCACAGGGCATACTTACACAGCCTCGCCACAAAAGGTGCTCAAATCGACGTGATTTGCTCGTGCATAAGCGAGGAAAGGTCCGTCTCACTGGTAATAGACCCCGGATTGTTAGGAGCGGTTTCGGAGCTTGGTTTTCCCCTGACCGTAAGAGTTATATCCGTCGCGGGGCTTTGGGAGAGTACAAAGCCCCGGCGTCGCACGTAAAGTTCAATCACACGAGCTGAATCGCTGGCACGCATTGAGGATTTAGGCAGGCACATTGAATTGCGTCCGGACTAATTTGGGAAACGGACAAGTGAGTAAACTACTTTATCTCCACGGTGGCCGATGAATCATTGCAGTGATGAACGGGCAGGGCCAGTTGCTTGAGAGCTACACCCGTGGGGTCGGGTTGGCTGGCGACATCGGGACAATTGTGTCTGTGACGCATCACGCAGGCAGCAGCGTTACGCCGGGGACTTATTACGTACACCACAATCATCGTGGTGATGTGATCATTACCCGCAGCGCCACAACCACCGTTGGCGTTTACGAATACAGTGCTTTCGGCAATCTTAAATCGTCAATTGCCAATGACCTGTGCCGGTTCAAGTTTTCCAGCAAGGAACTGGATCGGGCTACTGGCTTTTATTACTACGGTTACCGGTTCTACGCGCTCGTGTGGTCCCGCCCGATGGGCGGGATGGATAAGCAGGGACCCGATTGGGGAGAAGGGAGGATTGAACCTCTATGAATTCGTAGGAAACAGACCGATAACCCTGATCGACCCGAAAGGCCAGATTTCCGCTGTGGCGATTGTTATCGTTGTAACCGTGTTCTAAAGAGGCTTATGATTGCTGGCAATGTTCTAAAGCGTTAAAGCGCTGGCAAGCCGCTGTCCTTGAATGTTACAAGGAAGGGTGTTGCGGCGTTGCAGACAATCGAAGGGGAGATTGCGTTTTACGACAAGTACGATGCCAGCGGTTGGGCAGAAGCGATATTGAATTGCGCGAAACAGAAAGACCCCGAAGGATTGAAGAGAGTATTGGTAACATGTGGCCGAAAGGCATCAGAGTCGTGGGTCACTGGAACGTTCCCGAAGCTACCGCGCGTGCCCATCAATTGATATGCCCGGTCCCTTTAGCATGATTACGGAGAGCAAGCAAACGCGGCTGAAAGCCGTCTTAAAAGTTACCGTGGCGGTCGTGGTGGGGCTGCTGTTAGGCAAGGCTTTGTGGTGTCTCGTCCCCAAAGAGAAATTGCTCGACCAAAACCTGCTGTATCTGGTCGCTTTAGGTACAGCGTTCGAGAAGCAGAAAGCTGGGGATCTTCAGGGTGCTAAAGGAGCTCTGGAAGCGGCTATTGCTAAGTGGCCAAGGAGATATGAGGCATACATGTACCTTGGAAACATTTTGCTGGTGTTGGGTGAGACGAATGCTGCACTATCTAACTACATGATGGGGATCAAGTACTGTGGGACAAGCCCGACGAATTTCGTCCCGATGGAAGTACAAATAAGGGAACGCGATCGGCTTGTTGAGCGATTGCAGAGGCTTCAGTGAGTAGGACAAAGTGGTCGTCCATTAGCAGGGTGTTGGAAAAGGGCTGTTTTGAAAAACCAACCCTCCAAAACATTTGGGTTTTTGCATGCTTTTTCCTCTGAAAATCACTTTTTCAACACCCTGCTAAAGAAGGGAGTTGCGATGGATAGCGCGCGCGGCGCGGCTCGCAGTTGCGGGAGCGGCCCGCCGAAAACGTTGCATGTCCCTGATATTTAACAAACTTGCGACGCTGGTGCGGCGAAACCGTTCTGGCGCGTACCGCAGTTGCGTGGCAAACCTGCTTGACAGCGGATTTCCCAACCGCCAGCGCGTGGGGCTTTTCTGGGCACGGTGCGTCTGCAAGTGCTTCGCAAGTTTGTCCAACAGCAGCAAGACGCGACACAGCAGACTTTGACGCATAGGCGAAAAACGTGTGAAATATCGCATTAAAGCCGCCCGCAGCCCGCCAAAAGGCTTGAGCAGATGGGAAAAGCGAACGCCCCATTTATCCAGTTCTCCCAGAAGCTCAGCATTTTAGCGTTAACACGTTACATCTGCTCGACGGTCTCGATTCCCAACACATCGAGACCGGTTTTAAGCACCTCGGCCGTCAGACGGCAAAGCGTCAAACGCGATTGCCGCAACTGTCCTGCAGCTTGTAACACAGGGCAATTCTCGTAGAACGTGCTGAACCTGACGGCCAGCTCATACAGGAAATTGCAAATGAAGTTCGGCCGGTACTCGTTCGCCGCGTTTTCAAGCACGAACCCGAAGTTCAGCATGTGTTTCGCAAGTGAAAGTTCTTGCGGGGCTTCAAAGACGACTTTCGGCTCGAGTTGTGTTACTTGGCCTTTTCTGAAGATGCTTGCAATCCGGGTGTAAGCGTATTGCAGATATGGCGCAGTGTTGCCGTCGAGGGCCAGCATCTTGTCCCATCTGAACACGTAGTCGCTTTCGCGGTTTTGCATCAGGTCGGCGTACTTGACCGCGCCAATGCCAACAACTCGCGCGATCTGGCGCCGTTGTGTTTCCGGCAAAGCCGGGTTTTTCTCGGTGACAATTTTCAGTGCGCGTTCTTCGGCTTCGTCCAGCAAATCTGCCAGTTTAATTGTGTCGCCTGCGCGTGTCTTAAACGGTTTGCCGTCTTCGCCCAGGATCGTGCCAAACCATACATGCGCAAGCTTGACTTGTGCGTCCGGGCGTAACCTACGGAAAGCGGCGAACACTTGGCTGAAGTGCAGTTTCTGTCGTGCATCGGTCACGTAAATGATCTCGTGCGGCTGCCACGACTCGATCCGGTACACGAGTGTGGCGAGGTCTGTTGTGGCATAATTAAAGCCGCCGTCGCTTTTGCGAATTATGAGCGGGTAATTCGCAAGCTCGCCAAACGCAGGGTCGTCAAAGAAAACAACAATAGCCCCCTCGCTTTCGCGCGCAATGCCACGTGCAACGAACTCGTTAACCAGCGCCTCGAGCCGCGGGTTGTAAAAGCTTTCGCCCAATGTATGGTCAAACCGCACCCCCAAACGCGCGTAAACCCGGTCAAATTCACGTCGCGAAAGCGACACCATCTGTTGCCATAGGCGGAGGTTTTCCGGATCGCCACTCTGCAATTTTACAAGCTCAGCCCGGGCGGCCTGTAACGTCTCGGCATTGGTTTGGCACTCTGCATTGACGAGTTTGTAGAGCCGTTCCATCTCGCCTATTGGGTCGGTTTCGAGCGCGACAGGGTTCAGATACCGTTTCCAACCCACCAATAACATGCCGAACTGTGTGCCCCAGTCGCCAAGGTGATTGTCTGTTATCACCTTGTGCCCGAGCAACCGCAGTATTCGCGCGATGCTGTCGCCGATGATTGTCGAACGGATATGGCCCACATGCATCGGTTTCGCCACATTCGGCGAGCTGAAGTCAACAACAACGGTGCGCGTTGGCTTGGCCTTATCGAAAAACATCCACTCGCCCCGTGCGGCGGCTTCAAATGGCGCAGCTAACGCTTCGGGTCTGAGCCTGAAATTTACGAAGCCTTGCCCGGCTACGGTTACTTCGTGACAAAGGTCCCCCACTTCAAGTTTGGCGCGGATTTCATTGGCCAGCTTGCGCGGGTCAAGCCGGCGTGCCTTTGCCAGGGGCATGAGCCCGCTTGTCTGATAATCACCAAAACGCGGGTCGGTACATGGCCGAATCAATACGCCCGAGACATCTGCATCCGGCAGGACCGCCAGCACAGCCTCGTGCAACCTGGCTTGGAGTTGTTGGGGGATACCCATTCGCAGTTGTGTCTAGTGCGGAGCTATGGTGAGTGCAATTGATTTGACCTGGCTGACAACAAGCCCCGTGCACAATGTCATTTCTTGCTGTGCGATTTGATGATCGCCAACATCGCTTCTGCATCGGGCGCGTCAACCAATGCCTGCCGAAGCTCGGCCTTGTGCAACAGTTTGGCTATGTTTGCCAGCGTATGGAGATGTTTTTGGAATTGACCCTGCGGCACAAGGAAAAGCATGACAAGTTTTACCGGTTGGTTGTCCAACGCATCGAAGTTGACGCCTTTTGTTGATCGGCCTAGTGCACCGGTCACTTCACTGATCAGGTCTGTGGATGCATGAGGAATTCCGATGCCGAAACCGATCCCGGTGCTCATTGAAGACTCGCGTTTTTTGACCACGGCAGCTATCGCAGCCTGGCTTGCAGGTGGGATTTTACCCGCCTCGGCGAGCTTCTGAACAAGCTCGTCTATAGCTTCCCACCGATCCGTTGCCCGCAGCTCAGGCACGATCTGCTCTTTGGTCAAAATGTCCGCCAAATCCATACCGTCAGATGCGCGCGGTGCATTTGGCACCAATAACACACGTTTTTCAAGTCCGAATTTGATATTTATTCCAGATTTTGCGGTTTGCACCAGGTTCCATTTCGCAACTCCGCGTGCTGGGTGAAGGTATAGACTCCTGTTTGCCGCACAAAATATCGAGTGGTGCACACTTTTTGGAGTGCGGTCGCGCACGCGAGCGTAAAACGAGCGCCGCCACCGTTTTGGCCTTAGCCCACCGCAGCCAAATAGCAGCAGTCCCAAGACGTCCCGTCGCCGGCCCTTGCAGTCACTTGCCGTTGCGCTCCAAATTCTGATGGACTGTCATCGGGCCATAGCCTGACGGCTGAACTGGTGCTGGAAATGTTTACGCACCGGGTCAATGCACAACTGCATTGGATCATGCTTGAATTCTGGCAGCCTACAGTTGACATTCGGCGTGCACATGACCGAACAGCAAGTCATAAAACTGTTGAAGGACACCGGCGCTTTTCTAGACGGCCATTTCATTCTCAGGAGCGGCTTGCACAGCCGCCATTACATCCAATGCGCGCTTGCATTTCAACACATGCATGTGCTTGAACAACTCGGTGGCGCACTGGCTCAGCTTGTCAAGCACCTTGACGTTCAAACGGTGATTGCACCTGCATTGGGCGCACTTGCAATCGGCCAGGAAGTCGCACGCCAATTACGCGCACGGTTCATATTCGTCGAAAAAGACGAAGGTAAGCTCGTACTGCGGCGCGGTTTCACCATTGGCACGGGTGAACGACTGCTTGTTGTTGAGGACGTTGTGACTCGAGGCGGGCGCGTCCATGAAACAATCCAAATTGCGCGAAATGCAAATGGACATGTGCTCGGTGTTGCGGCTGTGGTTGACCGGTCAAATGGCATGGCTGACTTTGGCGTGCCTTTCTACAAACTGCTCACCATTCATTTGGAGACTTTCGAGCCGGACCAGTTGCCGCCCGACCTTGCCACGGTCCCGGCCGTCAAGCTCGGCAGCAAATAAGGCCGACGCTTTTTCTTTAACTCGACATATTGCCCTGCACAAAGGCAATCCCTGCCGAGCCTGACCGCCAATTTACTCTACGCAAACGTGTGCGGTTTGTGTTGGACCCACCGGTCCGGCGTTTCAAGACGGATATTTCACGAACTTGCGGTTTGGGCGCGGCAAAACGGTTGTGGCGCATGCCGCATTGCGGCAGAAACCTCCTGTGTGGCTGGTTTCTCAATCGGGTAGGCGCGCCCGGCTACGCCCAGCGGCGCGCGTTTGCCAGCAGAACCGGGACGCGATACCTGGCTGCACCAAGGTCGAATGACTGTTTTTGCGTCCCCACTGCAAACAGGTGGCAGACTTTGAAACCTGCGTGACAAAAAATGTGCAATATCCGGGTGGTACGCTGTCCCACAGCACCGCCGGTAAACCGATATCCGCCCCAGAACTCGAATGCGTCCGTCGCAGTTGCTGAGTGCCGTTTGCAAGCCTCGCTTCGCTCAAATTCCAGCCGGCCAAACGCACCTGTATGCAGGAGCCGACGCTACTGTGCCACAATGACAACAAAGCCACAATTGTTTGCGCCACAATGACTCAGCATATATTGTTTGTTGGTGGGCTAATTGCCCAAGGCATTGCGTCTAAGTCTTTGGTAATCAAGCCGTTAGCTTTTCTTTGCGTAAACTGGCATTGCTGGTGCTGGGTTGAAGTCGAAAAAACTGCACTTTAGATTTTTTGCGTATGGGCCGGGTGTTAGGAATAGACTTGGGCACGACGAACTCGTGCATGGCTGTAATGGAAGGTGGCGAGCCTGTTGTTTTGGAAAACTCCGAGGGCAGGCGGGTTACACCATCCATTGTGGCTTTCACCAAAAATGGCGAGCGGTTGGTAGGCGACGCCGCAAAGCGGCAGGCTGTTACCAACGCGCGTAACACGATTTACTCCATCAAGCGCTTCATGGGCCGGAAGTACCACGAAGTCACTGAGGAAATCAAACGCGTCCCGTACAAGGTGGTCGAGGCACCCAATGGCGACGCGCATGTTGAAGTCGAGGTCAACGGCGAAAAACGCCGGTTTAGCCCGCCTGAAATTTCGGCCATGATCCTCCAGAAACTCAAGGCCGATGCAGAAATGCGGCTCGGGGAGAAAATCACACAAGCGGTGATTACCGTGCCGGCATACTTTAACGACTCACAACGGCAGGCCACCAAGGATGCAGGCCGGATCGCAGGATTAGAAGTTCTCCGCATCATAAACGAGCCAACTGCGGCATCTCTTGCCTATGGCCTGGACAAGAAGAAAGACGAAAAAATTGCGGTGTACGACCTTGGTGGTGGTACGTTCGACATTTCCGTGCTTGAGATTGGCGACGGTGTCTTCGAGGTCAAGGCGACAAACGGCGACACCCACCTAGGTGGTGATGACTGGGACGGTCGCATAATGGACTGGATCCTTGACGAATTCAAGAAAGAGCATGGCATTGACCTGCGCAAGCAACCCGATGCACTGCAGCGCATAAAGGAAGAAGCCGAAAAAGCCAAAATCGCCCTCAGCTCGGCTCTTGTGTACGAGATCAATTTACCGTTCATCACCGCGGATGCATCCGGGCCGAAACACATCAGCATGAAACTGACCCGGGCAAAGATGGAACAACTGTGCGACGACTTGTTCGAGCGCACCGTTGGACCTGTGAAGGCGTGCCTGAAAGACGCCGGGCTGACCCCAGCCGACATTGACGAGCTTGTGCTTGTTGGGGGCATGACGCGTATGCCGCGTGTGGTCGAGACTGCACGCTCGCTCATCAACAAACAGCCGCACCAGGGGGTTAACCCGGACGAAGTTGTTGCTGTGGGCGCGGCAATCCAGGGCGGCGTGCTCAAGGGCGAGGTCAAGGATGTGTTGTTGCTCGACGTCACACCGCTATCGCTCGGTATCGAGACGCTGGGCGGCGTATTTACTAAGCTCATCGAGCGCAACACAACCATACCGACGCGCAAATCCGAGATTTTCTCGACTGCGTCAGACAATCAAACCTCGGTCGAGATACACGTCTTGCAAGGCGAACGACCGATGGCGCGCGACAACAAGACAATTGGACGGTTCCACCTGACCGATATACCGCCTGCGCCGCGTGGTGTGCCGCAGATCGAGGTAACATTTGACATAGACGCAAATGGCATCTTGCATGTCAGTGCCAAAGACCTCGGTACGGGCAAGGAACAAAAAATCACCATCACCGCAAGCAGCGGCTTGAGCAAGGAGGAAGTCGAGCGGATGCGCAAGGAAGCCGAATTGCATGCTGAGGAAGACCGCAAGAAACGCGAAGCCGCAGAGGTGCGTAACGAGGCCGATAACGCGGTCTATCGGTCTGAGAAAATGTTGCGTGAAAACAAGGACAAAATCTCCGCCGACGACAGGGCAAAGATCGAAAAGGCGATTGATGCTGTCAAAGAGGCGTTGAAAGAAAACGATACGGACCGAATTCGCGCCGCGACTGAACGGCTTAACGAAGCGTGGCATGCTGTGTCTGCCGAGCTTTACCGTGCAGCGGCTGAAAAAGCCCGCGCAAGCCGAACCGGAGGTGGGCAGACCGAATCGAAAGAGTCGGGAAAGAAGGGCAAGGACGATGGCCCGATCATTGACGCTGAGGTTGTAGACGAAAAGAAATGAGCGAGACTGTCCGGAAAAGGCGCGGGGCAAGTCATGATTGATCGAGAACAGCTCAGGCAAATTGCCCGGGAGCTTTACTGGTGGCAGCCGCCGGAGGTCTCGCTGGCGAACCCGTGCAGATTTCTTGCGCAGGTGATGACCCTGGGCACGTCGGGCGAGGTACAGTCGGTCAGGCAAACATTCGGCGCGGGGGCGCTGAAGGATGCATTGCTGAATGCGCCGCCGGGTGTTTTTGATGCGCGGTCGTGGGCGTACTGGCGCAAAGTTTTCGGGTTGGGACAGGCCGAGTTACCGCGTCGTTCTTTGACATGAGCTTTGCGCCAAAAATATGGGTGTTGCCGTAGCCGCAACGGTTGTTGTGGCTGGAATTGAAACAGTTGTTGCTTTCAGCGACGGCGGCACCAACACAGGTTGTGAAATTCGAGCCGTTGCCGGGCGGGATTGTGCCCGAAGAACAGGTGTGACGGATTTACGGTTTTTTCCCGAACGCGAGTGCGTCGGGAAACAGATGCAAACTTGAGTCAGAAACAACAACCAAACCGAAAAGAAACAACGACCTATGGCTCTTAACGTGAAACCACTCGGAGACCGTGTTCTGGTTGAACCGGTCGAAGAGAAGGAAGTCAAAAAAGGCGGCATCATTATACCTGATACCGCCAAGGAAAAACCCCAGGAGGGGATTGTGCGTGCGTTGGGCACGGGGAAGCTCGACGATGACGGCAAACGGATTCCGTTTGAAGTCAAAGTCGGCGACCGCGTGCTCTTCAGCAAGTACGGCGGCACGGAGATCAAGATTGACGACAAGGAATACAAGCTCCTCAGCTCGGACGATCTCCTTGCCATTTTAACCTGAACAACAACACTGAACCTTTAACCGGACAGAACGAACTATGGCAGCTAAACAACTACTTTTCGATGAGGCCGCGCGTCAGGCTATCTTGCGCGGTGTAACAAAACTATCGCGCGCCGTCACGGCCACGCTCGGTCCACGAGGCCGAAACGTTGTCCTGGACAAAAAATTCGGCTCACCGGTCGTGACCAAGGACGGCGTTACGGTCGCTAAGGAAATCGAACTTGAAGACCCGTACGAAAACATGGGTGCTCAGATGGTCCGCGAGGTCGCAAGCAAGACCAGCGACGCAGCGGGCGACGGCACAACCACTGCGACTCTGCTTGCCGAGGCGATCTACCGCGAAGGTCTGAAGTTTGTTGCCTCAGGCGCAAACCCGATCGGCATCCAACGCGGTATTCAAAAGGCTGTCGAGGCTGCAGTGCAGCACCTGGACAAGATCGCCAAGAAAATCAAGGAGAAGGAAGAGATCAAGCAGGTTGCAACCGTCGCGGCCAACTGGGACACTGCCATTGGCGAGATCATCGCCGATGCAATGGACAAGGTCGGTAAAGACGGCACAATAACCGTCGAAGAGGCCAAGTCAATCGAGACAACTCTCGAAGTTGTCGAAGGCATGCAGTTTGATAAGGGGTATCTGTCGCCATACTTCATCACAAATGCCGAGACAATGGAGTGCAAGCTGGAGGACCCGTACATCCTGATCTACGAAAAGAAGATCAGCAGTCTCAAGGACATCCTCCCGCTGCTCGAGAAGATTGCCAAGGTCGGCAAACCATTGCTTATCATAGCCGAGGAAGTCGAGGGCGAGGCACTTGCCACACTTGTGGTCAACAAACTCCGTGGCACATTGCAGTGCTGCGCTGTCAAAGCACCTGGCTTTGGCGATCGGCGTAAGGCAATGTGCGAAGACATTGCGATCCTGACCGGTGGCAAGTTCATCAGCGAAGACCTCGGTATCAAACTCGAGAACGTCGAGTTGAGCGACCTTGGCCGTGCCAAGACAGTTGTGGTTGACAAGGAAAATACCACAATTGTCGAGGGCGCAGGCAAAAGCTCGGAAATCCAGGGCCGCGTCAACCAGATCCGGCGCCAGATCGAGGAGACCACCTCAGACTACGACCGGGAGAAACTCCAGGAACGACTTGCCAAGCTGGCCGGTGGCGTTGCGGTCATCAACGTCGGCGCTGCAACTGAGACCGAGATGAAAGAAAAGAAGGCGCGTGTTGAAGACGCGCTTCATGCCACACGCGCTGCGGTCGAGGAAGGCATTGTTCCTGGGGGCGGTGTAGCGCTGATCCGATGTCTCGAGGCGATTGATAAGGTCAAGCCGGCCGATGAAGACGAGCGCATCGGCATTGACATCGTCAAGCGCGCTATCGAGTACCCGACACGCGAGCTGGCCAATAACGCTGGTGTGGAAGGCTCGGTGGTTGTAGAAGAAGTCAAACGCCGCAAAGGCAACGAAGGCTACGACGTTGTTACTGCCGAGTACAAAGACCTCGTCAAGGCCGGTATTGTTGACCCGAAGAAGGTCACACGTACCGCATTGCAAAATGCGGCCTCGGTCGCCGGTCTGTTGCTGACAACCGAGTGCCTTGTAACCGAGGTGCCTGAAAAGAAGGAAAAAGGCACCAAGGAAAGCAGCCACAACGACTTTGAATATTGAGGCTGCATGCGGCCGGTGATGACTGGCCGCATTTGAGGCAGGTTACACTGGGCCGGGGCAAGACAAACCCCGGCCTATTGTTTATTGACCAAGGCAACTCCTCCGGCGCAACCTATCTGGGGCCGGGGACATATTAAACAGTGTGGATGACACCGAGCAGCATGCTTTTATGGGTATCAAACAGGTCCGCCTTGCGGCAGGCTTTGGCGCAATAAATGCCCGGCCTTCAGAAGCGCAGTGTTATAAAAACGGAAAGCGCTTTCTTTTTTGGCATAACCCCTTTCTGCCTCAGCGCTAATGTTACATCACACCTGTACCCGAATCTTTAGCGAGTGATTTGGCACGGTTGTTGTTTCAATAGGATTGTCCGGCCCAAAACGCACCCTGGTGCCCTGAACGCTTTCGGGGCAGTCATACACCAGCAACGGGGAATTTTACCTCTCCAAAGCTCTAAACACACCACGCCCAGACCAATAAACCCCAGTTGGCTCGATGCCAACAGCCGGCTCCAGACAAAGCTCCGCCCTCCAGCCCAGTTGGGCTGGTCTTCCTCAGACAGACTCAACAACCTCCGAGCCGTAACTCAAATCCCGCCTAACAGGCGGGACAGATGAAAATGAATCCACCAGCTCGAACATCGGTCGGCCAACACCACGCCTCGGTACCCAACGCGCTAAGTACAACCGCCACCAACTAAGCCATCCGGCTGGCACACACCTTTGCCCGTCGGTACCGCGCATGCCGACTGATCACCACTGGCACCGTCAACAAATGCCGCACCATGCTCTGTATCCGCCAGCCTTGCGCATCATCAGGCAGCTCCATCACACGCACCGCCACCAAGATGTTGTACGTCAATGTCGCTATCGCGTAGAACATCTGGTTGGCGATCAGTTCCAAACAGGGCGGATACTGCAGGTCCAAATCACTGAGCAGTTGGCTGAAACACTGTTCCTTGGCACCCCTTGAGCGCGTGCCGTTCAAACACCCGCCTCCGGACTGGCTGGCTCCGCAGGTCCGCACATCACAAACCCATACCTGTAAAACAACTCCCCGGACTGCTTGCGCCGCACCACCACAAACACATGCGCCCGGGCACAGTCCCCGGGCTGATGCCGCAGGCCATGCATACTGCTCTATCAGACCATCGGCCCCAGACCAACATCTCCAAGCCGACTCGGGCAGAGCCCTGGCCAACTGCTCCAACTTATCGGTCAACTTGTTATACGATATGCTCCAAGCACTAAAGCCGGCCGCATCTGTAGCATTGACGTAGTTGGCTGCACTGCAACCGCTGTCCAGATACAAATAACTCTTCTCGCCCTTCCACCGGTGCGAGTGCTCGGCCAGAAAGCTCGGCAGATGCTCGCCCGGCTCCTTGGCCCCGTCCAACTGTTGGTCTAGTATGAAAGGCCCCTTCCAAAGCACCTGCCAAGAGAG
>Ga0315298_1007865_pt1 | contig 13833 bp, 7 predicted proteins | sample WHS_1_MG_FD_203077 | JGI IMG/M metagenome (GOLD analysis project Ga0315298, IMG submission 203077) | Extremophilic microbial mat communities from Washburn Hot Springs, YNP, Wyoming, USA - WHS_1_MG | ecosystem: Environmental > Aquatic > Thermal springs > Hot (42-90C) | place: USA: Wyoming...
GGCCGGCTGTTAACCGGCGGGTCGGAGGTTCGAGTCCTCCCCGGGGAGCCAGGGTCCGTAGCTCAGGTGGTTAGAGCGCACGCCTGATAAGCGTGAGGTCCCTGGTTCGACTCCAGGCGGGCCCATAGGATCAGGATTTTCCTTCATTTTTACCTCCTTCTTGTTCACACGCCTGCGCTCGCCACACCCGGCTAGGATAAAGCGACAGCGAAAATCGTTGAAGGACATATGTACCTCAGGAAGTTCCCCGAACCTTAGGAAGCCCTAAAAGCTAAAGGCCAGTGTTTATCTTTCGCGTGTCAAGAAGCAGAATGCGCAGAGCGGTTTTTACGAAACGCCGTATTAGAGGGAGGCAACGCATACAGGTTTGCTTGCAATGCGAATATCTCATCCAGCTAATCCCACGGCATCATCATTTCCTAGTTTGACAGTAACAAGCAGCGTTACGATGCAATACAAACAAGACTCCACCGCCCGGTGTTCCTTTTCCTACCCCATGCCATCCGGGATTAGGGAAGACGGCGAGGATGTGTGGACATCCCCGCGCATCCAGCGCGAGTTGGGTACCCCCGGTCAACCACCAGCGCAAGGAGGTCGGGTGCATTGCCCGCCTATCCGCGCCCGCATTGTGATCGTGATTTCTGGCCTACCCTGTGCTTTGCTGCAAACCGTAGTGAGCGTCTTGGCGAAAGGGGCGTGAGCGATAGTGCTACAAAGGCAAGGGTGTCGGAGAAGGCCCAAGCTAGACGGGTGGGCAGGAAGAAGCAAAGTAAGGTGGCGCTCTTGCTCAGGGGGCTTGATGCTTTATTTGTTGTAGTTGGAATGGCATTGTTTTCCATATCGAATCTCGCTCTCTTGAGCTTTGAGTTTGAAGTAAGCAAAGGCTTAGGCGCTCTAAGCTAGGTCTTATTCGGAATCGGGAGCAGTTTCCTGATGGTCGCACGCTTCGTAAGAATGTAGGATGTTTTTAGCGCTTAGTGGTAGCCCAATAACTTCGCCTTGGCCTTAAATAAGGACATCGACTACTTGGAGGGGTAATGCAGCCCAGAAGAAATAAGAGCCCAGCTTTGTGACCCCTAAACGAAAGAAGCCCTTCTGTAGCCAGCTCTTTAGCCGGAGGCCCTTTTCACAAGGGCGCCGTGAGAGAACGAGGTCAGCACCCGACATAACCTAAGGTTTTTTCTTTCTCTTCTTCCTTGAACCAACACAAGGCGCACAAGTCCGCGTAGTGACATTCGTCACCCCATCTTCGAGCGCGCTCGAAAATCCTAAGACCGAGGTCGTCCGACTTGTTCTGGTAGCTTGAGCAGGAGCCAAAGGGCTGCCACCCCCCAATGGAATCTGCGCGGAATAGGGGACGCTTGGCGCGCTCCCGTGACACCTCCGAGTATGCCCGGGGGTTTATCCCTCCCTCTGGATGTCACGAAAATGCCCCGAGCCGCCTCTTTATATATTGATGTTGGGAGACTTTGAACGTAGCAGAGGGGTAGCAGGAGAGGGGGCTCAAGGTTCCTTGCGTGAGGAGGGAAGTCTTGGCGAAGCTCCCGGGGGAAACCGCGAGAGCTTGGGCGTTTTTCTCTCCTTGCGCGAAAGAGTTCAAGCCGGGGCAGTGGCCATGATTCCTGCGGAAATCATGGCCAGTAAAGAGCTTTCGCCAAGAGAAAAGATCGTTTGGGGGATCTTGGCGCGTTTCCAGGGCAATCATTCTGCTTCGTGGCCGAGCTATAAAACTTTAGCGAAAGCCTCGGGTCTTGATTGCGACGCAGTGAGAAAGACGATCAGGAGGTTGTGCGCAAAGAGATTTCTCTCTCACAGCTACGATCCGAAAACCAAGCGACACATCTTTGAACTGAAAGTCCCCTTACATATTTCCATGGAATACGCAGAAAGGATTGGTGACCCCGAGCTGGTAAGACGCCTGAAAGATGTGTGTACTCGGCAAGCACAAGGCATCGCAAAATCATGGACCGGGGTCAACATGACCCGGACCAAAGGGTCAAAAGCGCCCGGGGAATGGGGTCACAGAGACCCTGGAGGGTGGGTCAAAGATGTCCAGGTGGCTGAGACCTTAGCACAGACACAGCCTGCATTGCCCTGCCCAGAAGAAATCATTAAAGAAAACAAAGAAGAAAATATCGAAGATAATGAGCGAACTCCCTGCGAAGTTTTGTCTAAAGAAAAAGCGAAATCAAAAACTAACTTCCAGTTAGGGAAAAGTCTGGCAAAAGCTTCTGAATCAAAAACCTTGCTCAGAACTAACCAGGATAATCAAAAGCTAGTGATCCAAGGTTCTTGTTTACCGGTATCGCTCTCTGAAAGAACGACGGATGTAACCAAGACGGTGGACTTTTCCGTGTCGGCGCCTGACGGTTCACGTTCGTCGGCGCAAAGCCTGCATAGCGAAGCTAAAGAAGAAGATCTAGAACAACTTTGTGCGCTTTCGCTAGGTTACGATTTGCAAGCGCTTCTCAACGGTGATCCTCTTTGGATGCAGCCCCACCCTCAAGCGATGGATAAAGCTTTTTCTAAATTACAAAGCCTTGGCTTGGACGAGCTTGCCATTATGAAAATCGCAGGACGAAGTCTGGCGAAATCACTAGAAAAAGGTTATGTTAGCGAAGAATTGCAGACCCAGGTAGCTTATGAACTTGAAAAGCTCAGAAACGACTACAAGCTCAAGAAAAAAGCGTCCGCATCAAGTCTTAAGTAGCTGTTCAATTTAGTGCTAACATAGAGCGAAGCTATGGTACGGGTATGGTTAGCCGAATGAAGGCCAGACATCTGGTGGTAATGGGGTTGTTGTGCTATAGACAAACCGGGCACGACATACGCAACGAATCAATGTGATTCTAGCTTGCTCAGAAAAAGCCGGCGTTGCGCAACGAAATTGTTCCTCGTCTTGTACCAGCAGAGTACCATGTTCACTGTGTAACGGCAACATGGCGATTCCCTATTAGAATTTCCGCAAATCGTCAGAGCCTTAGCGTTCCCCATGCCTCATCTAGCTGGCTCAAAACCAAGTATAGTAGCTTCTCTACGGCACCTATCCAGCAAAACACTTCCACCACCTTCGTCCGCCTCTTTATCTCGTTGGGGAGGCGCTCCAGTTGGTTTGTAGCCTAGTGGTCACGGACCGACTTTTTAAGACACTCGCCTGAGACCGGAGACCTCGGCTTTGTCGACTTATCATTCCTCCGCCTGCAAAGATTCGCTGTCCAAGCCTAGATCTCGTAGAGCCATTTTTATTTCTTCTATTTTGCTGGAGGGAATGCCGGATTCTGGAGCAACCCGAAATCGAAGTTCCAGCTGCAAGCTTGGGTCCGTAGCAAAATGACTAAGAATCTTGGTGTAAAACTGCATCCATTTTTGGTGGGGGAGCTGGCCCTGCCATGAGAGACGCCGTAGAGAAGGAACTGGCGGTGCGGGGGATACTTGCTCTAGCTTTGCTTCCAGCTTTTCTTTGGCCTCAGCCACAGCTTGGACCGGGGGCTTCTGCCCTTGGGGTGTGGAGAGCAGCTGTTCCTTTAGAGCCAAAGCCTTGTCAGGCCGCAAGAGAACCACCTCGTCGGAAATCTCTACATCTTCTGCTCTGAAGCTCGACTCATTAATAATTGGCATGTCCTGGGAACTCCTGTAGCCGAACTTGCCTTTCTGCACGCCTTCGGCGATGGTCTCTTTCAGGATGTCTGGGTTCAGCAGCCTCGGGAACTCCGGAGAGGCAAAGAATGTGTCCTGCACAGCTTTCGTGCTCCACTCTTCCAGGGCTGGCGGCCAGTGGCGGAGCAGAAAGTCGGGGCTGATGGTCTCCTCTAGAAGCCCCTCCTGCTTAAGGCGGGAGATGATTAGGCCCACGAGGGATTCGGCGGCGCTGGGGTGAAGGAGCCCCAGGTCCACCTCCCGGAGCTCATTCTCCTCCCCAAGGAGCAGCACGCGCCGGTAAGTGCCCCAGACCTTCCTCTTCAGGTCCTGCTCTGTTTCGCACTTCCTCACTTTTACCTCTTCTTTCAATTTCTCAAACTGGCGATCGTCCACTTTGTACCGCTCCAGCTCGGCGGGGTCTTCAAGGCTCTCCAGAGCGAGGAGGGTTTTCGCCTCATCGAAGAGCGGAGCGCTCCCTTCCGCCACGATGAAAAGGAGCCCGCTTTTGTATGTGCGCCCTCGCCCTCTGTAGTTCTGGATCATGTCCATGATCAGCCGGCGGGTTCTCTCGCGCAGGCTGTTCTCCCACCCATGCTCCGGGGCCATTACCACAAGTGTCAGAGCGGGAACATCAGGGATGTCCGCCGGGCTTTCCGGAAAGTAGCGGCGCTCCAGCTGGGGACCAGGTCGGAAGGTCTCGCGGATCACCTGGCGCACTCGCTCTCGGATCGCCTCCTCGGCTTCGGGACCGGAGAGGGTCGCCCGGCGGTCCTTCAGGATCTGGTTCAGCCAGGGCTGGTAGCTGATCCAGTAGGCTGTCCCCCAAGGGCGCAGGTAATAACAGGTGCGCACCAAGTTTTCCAGGGCGGTCTCGATGTTTCCGATGTCCAGCCCGGGCTCGCCCACGGCCAGGCGGATCTCCGGAAGCGTGGCCTCCTTGCGGAGCTGGCCGCCGGAGGACTCGAAGAACACCGTGGCCGCTACCTTCTGGTGCAGGCGGGCCTTGCGGATGCTCTCCACCGCCTCAACGTCCAGCCGCACCGCGTGGGCCTCCTCTCCGGCGATATCCGAGAGAATGGCCGCCTCCAGCCGTTCCTCCCCCAACTGCTCTAAGACAGCGACGCGGAAGTCCCGGTCCGCCAGAGGAGCCAAGCCCAAGGTAATGAGCGGCTCTCGGCTTCCCTCCCGAAAGGCCTGCTGGTAGACCCGGGAGACCCATATCGCCAAGAGGCGAAGGATACCCCGGGTACGCTGGAACCGTGGGAGGGACTGCCATTTGCGCTCGAACACAGAGAGCACGGTGGGATGGAAAGGATACGTAGCCACGAACAGTTCTTCCGCCTGGTCCACCGGGAACCATTCCGGAATCTGCTGCCGGTGGTTTCTTAACCACGCCGCATAAGCCTGTGCTATTCGGCGGACCTCCCCCGGATCCCCTACCTCCTCGAACAGACGTCGCCGAACAATCTCAGCGATCTCCGTCCCCTCCGAGAGCCGGACGGGTTTGCTCAGCCGGTCGAGCGCCTTGTTGAGGCGCTGAAAATCGGCTTCGTCTTCTGGAGTCATCTCGTATTCTGACATAGGAAGGGCCACTACCAAAACTGCGCGGGAGGTGCCCGCAGCCTCGCGGCTCAGAATCTCCAAGAAGCTATACATCTGGGAGCCCAGCCGAGCGTAATTCCCTCCAGCGTCCCGAGCGCGGCGGATGAAATTCAAAACCTCATCCATAAGGATGAGGACTGGCTCTTTATCAAACCATTTTTGAATGATCTCCCCACCGGGGACAACCCCTTCTTCGTCATGTTTCTGAACCATTGAGTAGAGTGCCGAACCACCCAACTGCCAAGCGATATCACCCCAAGGGGTTTTCCGACGGGGCTCTCCCTCAGCACCCACCCCTTGCACGAGGTCAAAGCGGTTGCCAATGAAAACCGCTACACGGGCCTTCGGGATGGAGTGAACACCGGCTTCGTCCAAGAGCTCTCTTACCCCAGGCCACTTCTTCGCGCCATCCCCCGCCTTGAAAAGGTGGTAGAGCAACGTAAGAAAGTGTGTTTTCCCGCCTCCGAACTGGGTTACCAAATTAATCCCTGGAGAGGTCCCCAAAGTTTCACCCGAAAGTCTCTTGAGAACCTGTACAATTAGCTCTCGGTAAGCCTTTGTGAGGTAGGTTCGGGCAAAAAACCGCTCCGGGTCACAGTAATCCAAGGGGGCTCGCCCATCTATGACTTGGTCCAGGTGGATGGCAAACTCCGCTGCGTCCAGAGGGATCCCTCTACGCAAATCTTCCCGAGGAACTGCCACCTGATGCCATGGTTTTAAACTAGCCGTCTCACCCTCCTTTCACCTAAATAACGGCCGGAAATACCGAAAATCTTCATCCCAGCAATAAGGTTTGAAGAAACCATCCGGGAAGTCTTCAGCTCGACTCCGGGTGCCTACCACGAGCATAGTTTCTTCGCTTTTGTTATTCTCGGCTCCTAGAGGAACCTGAACCTTCAGAGTAGTGAGAAGGTCACCAATTTCCTCAGGGCTTCGCCGATAGCAGAAGACACCCTTGAGTCGGCAGTGGATTAGGCTAGTTTTCCAAAGGGCATAAGCGATGATTTCCTCGCGCTGTTGGTTCTCCAGCTCAAAAACCGCCACAGGGCGGGGCCAGGGCCCATTTGGATTTGTGGGAAAGGCCATGACGTCCAAAGCTAGGTATTCTTGTTTAACTACAGGAAGGATTTTAGCAAGATGGCCTCGCGCCACCGCTGTCCACCCCATAGCTTGACAGGCTGCGATCACCGCTCCGGTAAGGTGACGAGTCCATTCTCCTAACCTCCGTTTTATCGCTGCCTCCCGCAATGGATCGGCCCAGCGCGCGCTCCGAATTTCCCGTTGGAAGATTCGATACCACTCAGCGGCCAGTTCACTCATAACCCCAGCACCTTTTTTCTGGCTAAAAGCCCATCGACCTATCGCTTTTCAGGAGCATTTGCAGGGTAAAGACGGGAAAGGGCGTCAGCCAGACGCCAGAAGCGGTTATCTTTCCCAACACCCTCTTCTACAAGAAAACGTCTTAAAGCTGCGCTCCGCCCATCGGCAAAGAGGAGCATCGCCTGGTGCAAACGATCAAGCGTGGACTCTCTGAGCACTAAAGCTATCTCGGTTTCAGGCTCCGATGGGACCTCCTCAAAGAGCCCTGATTCCTCACGGCGGTGCCGACGGGGCGGCTCTTCTCTGCCTTCCGTGCTGAAAAGCCATTTCCGACGCTCAGCTACCGAAAGAAGGCGAGCCATGTTTCCTTTAACTTCTACGATACCGCCAGGGCGTTTAAGCCCTTCCTCGCGTGCGCCCAGAGCTTGAAAGATGAGCCGAGCGTCATCGTAAGGAAGAACATAGCCGGCAAGCCTCTTTCGTCCGGCTTCCTGCTCTTCCCCCTCCTCCAGCTCTCCCTCATCTTCTACCTCTTCATGGGCGAGAGCAGTCGACCTGGTCCGGATTGCCCAAAGCCACATGGCAGTTACCCGTGCATCCTGTTCGAACCCAGCGGGATCAGCGTCGGGAAAGATGATCTTTAAAGCCTCCCGGGCTACCGCTTCCCATACGTAGGAGAGAAAACCGCGTTGGATGACCTCTCCCTTGCCGTTGCGGACATCCCCTAGAGGGATTACCTGCCCATCTGCTCTCTCTATTCGGTCATAACGGCTATAGACCTCGAGCGCTGGACCGATGCAAGAGAAGATGGCGTCTGCGCCATAGATGCCCTCTTTTTCCAGCCGAGAGAGCCACGCCGCCACCTTGCGGTTCATTTCCTCCAGCACCCGCCGCCAGTCACCTACGCCGGCGTTCTCGGGTCGGGGCCGGCAGACCAAGAAGACCGAAGAGGCCAGGACGGCCGAATTTTGGGCGCGCATCCGCCGAGGGTCCTCTGTTTCAATGGGCCAGGAGGCGGTGACCGTCCAGCCGGCCCGCAGCAGGGCGTTCAGCAGCGCCTCCCAGCCGGCCGTCCCCTTGTGAGCGAAGAGCACCACAGCAACTCCATCAGGCCGCAGCACCCGGCGGCATTCGGCCAGGGCCCGTTCCATGGTGCGTTCAAAGAACTCTTTGGTCTTCTCCGGCTCGCCGGGAGGCGGAGGACCCGGGTCCATGATGCACTCTTCGGCTTTGGGAGTGAGAGGCCAGCGGAAAAGGTCCGGATGCAAATCATGGAGCATGCGCCGCAGCCACACATAGCAGAAGTCGGAAAGAGCTGCATAGGGCACGGCATCGTAGTAAGGCGGGTCAGTGACCACATAGGGCACCGACTGGTCGGGCAGGGGGATGGCCGTGGCCGACCCTTGCCGGACGGCGCCGGGCCGGAACCCCTGCCCGCCCTCCCGCTCGATAACTGCCACTATTCTCTCCAAGAAGTAATCAAGACCCCTAAAATCAGCTACATTGATGTTCAATTCGGCAAAATCGGGTCGCATGGGTAGCGCGTTGCCAAATAGGCCAGATCGTACTGTGCCAGAATTGTAGAGCCACTGGGATTGACTGCTTACGTTTTGACTCATATTGCTTACCGCCACGGCCAGACAGGTGGCGACGGCGCGGGCGAAGGGGGCATCGCCGGTTTCCGCCAGCACCTGCCCGTGGGCCTCCCGCACCAGCCGGGCAAAGGTGGCCAGGGCCAGCGCCTGCCGGGGCGTGAACAAGTTGCCCCAGGTCTCTATGCCCCACTTGCGCACGGAGAACGCGCGGCTGGCCCCGGGCCCACGTGCCTCTGGAGCAGGTTCATCCGGCACCAGGGGCAGGGGTCCCTGGTGTTCCCGCTCCCGGCGGGCGAGTTCCTCGGCGGCTCGCCGGGCAATGGCGACATCCTCCTCCGTCGCCAGGCGGAAGCCCCGGCTTCCGTCGGGCCGCAGGGTGATGACGGCGATCATCCGGGCATCCCGGGTTCCACCCCGCTTGGTGCGGATCTGCTCCCGCACGCGCGCATACGCCGTGGTGTAGCCGCAGACCGGGCAGGTGGCGGAGAAGCGCTTGACGATAGGCGGCTGGACCTCGCTCTCCGACTTGGGCTCGAAGATCTCAAACACAACCTGCTTCGTTGCTTTATCCCCCCGGTAGCGCAGGGCCACCCGGTGCTTATCTTTGCGGGAGAGCCAGAGAAGCCCCACCAGGGGCACCTCGGCGCCGCAGCCGGGGCCCTCGCAGCGGATGGTCCGGGCCCAGAGGTAGGCCAGGGGCTCGGAGCCGTCCGGCTCCAAGGGATAGAAGGGTCGAAGCTCCTCGATCGCACGTGCTCGGACCCACTCCCCCCACTTGCGCACGGCTTCAGCTAACCGTGGGCCATAGGTGGGAAGATACTCCAGGGCCACCCGGTTTAGGAGCACCGCCACGGGGTTCAGGTCACCGGCGAAGGCATCGGCGCCGATGCGCAGGGCCTCAAAGGGGATGGAGCCGATACCGGCGAAGGGGTCCACCACCAGGGGCGGGCCGTCGGGGTGGGCGGCGGCCACCAGTTTCCGGGCTGCCTCCACGAACGGCGGGTTGTGGGCGTTCTCCCAGTCGGCGAAATGGGCAATGAAGTCCAAAAGGGCTTTCCGCAGGGCGAGTGGGTCGGATAGGTCCCCGCCGATGAGCGCCTTCAACGCTTCGCGCGCTTCCCGGCGAAACGCTTCCGGGCAGTTCGGATCAGCGGGGTCGGGCAGGAGCGTGGCCATCAGCACCGCCCGGCAGGCGGCCAGGGGACGAGTGGCCCACCACACATGGAGGGTGTGCAGATGCCCCTTGCGCACGTTCTGGTCCTTGCGGGAGTGCTCGGAGATTACCCCAATGGGCATCTCGTCAGTTTCGATCAGGCGACGAACCGTACGGTTCATCATTCTCGGACCTCCCTTTCGATTACCTCCGGCCTAATCTGATAGTGCTCGATCCGAACCACCGGCTCCCAAGCCAAGCGGACTGGGTCCGGTATGGCCATTAGTCGCGGCGTGCTTGCACAGTCGAACACCACGTAGAGCCAATAATCTGCTCGGAGTCGCTCCGCGGTCTTGTACTCGTTGCGGGTCAACACCACCGGGCCTGTGCCTGCGCGTCCTTTGACCTCGATGAAACGCACGCCTCCGCTTTCAGGATGCCGCGACAGGATGTCAAAACCACGGTCCTCAGCCGAAACATCCTCGGGAACCCAGCCGCGTTCACGCTCGTAACGCATAGCCTCCTTCATGGCTATGCGCTCTACTTCCGCATCGCTAACCATGAAATCAAATTGTTCTCGCTCGGGATGGGGTAGGACCAAGGCAGAGCCTATATGCGTCAAGTCAGCGATGGTCAATTGACGTTCGCGTTGGAGTTCTTGGCGCCGCCGCTCCAACCGAGAATTAAGCTCATCCAGGCGTTTTTCCGCTTCACTCAGAGCAAGGGCCACATCCTCGCCCTGCTGCTGCCGCTCAATGAGGTCAGCGATTTGGCGTTGTTGGCGGTCGATGAGGGTCAGCAGGCTTAGCTCTATATGTCTAGCGATGGTGTCTAGTTCCTTCTCGCGTTCTTTCCTAACCTTTTCTAGAAACGGCTGAAGCCCTTGCTCAAGTAGGAAGTGCTGTACTAAGTCCCTTTGAACAGAGAGTTGTGGCGTCACTTCTGGATAGGGCTGTGCAGGGATGAGGTCGAGGAATACAGTGGGTTGACGGAGACGCATGTTCCCCGCAGGGTCTATCTCTACCACAAAGAGTTGCCGATGTAAGATATTGCCGCGTCCATCGGCAATAGAAGCCGCATAAACTTCCAGACGGGAGGGTTCCACCCGAGCGAGGTCGTAGAAGATCGCTCCTCGCTTTAGGTCGGATTGCACTCTTTCCCATACCTCTTCTCGTACAGCTTCGAAAAGAGGATGTCCCGGAGTTACCCACTCTAGAGTAGGATCTTCTGTTAGCTTACGCTTGTCAAAAGTGATTTTCTGGTATTCCCGACCCAGTGGGCCGAAACGGGGCTCCAAGCGCTCTCCGATCTGCTGAAGATGACGTGGGATTTTTCCCACGGTATAGACTCCGTTGCGGCCCTTGGGTGTAGGGAGGCCAGCCACTGGAGCAGCTTCGAGGAAGAACGCTTCCACCACCTCCGGGACCAGCCTGCGCTCTTTTGCCTCGGCCGTTCGGCCAAGAATAGCAGAGAGGTTTAGTTCCTTTTTGGCTAACCCTTCCAGTGTGGACTGGCAGATCCGAGCGAATCTTTCGCGGTCGAAATCCTGTACCAACCTATCTAGGACAGCTTGCTGAGTTAGGCGCCCTGCATAGAGGTCTCGGAACAGTCGCTCCAAATAGTTAGCGGGAACGACTTCACCAACCACGTCGAAAACCTGGTCACTGCCAAGTTCTTTTCGAATTTCTCTAAGTCGCTCGAGAATACGTTCCAACACTTGGCCTTCTCGCGTGTTAGCTGCAACAAAGTTGAAGATTAGGCAATCCCTTTCTTGGCCATAACGGTGGATGCGCCCCATCCGCTGCTCCAGACGCATGGGGTTCCAAGGAATGTCGTAGTTGATCATGAGCCAACAGAACTGGAGGTTGATGCCTTCCCCTGCAGCCTCAGTAGCTACCATGATCTGGGCTTCCTCTCGAAACTCTCGTTCCGCATACAGACGAGTACCCGGTGTGTCCCGATCTCCAATCTTCATGCCGCCATGAATCTGGGTAACTTTAAAACCCCACTTCCAGAGGGTATCCACCAGGTAATCTAGGGTTTCCTTGAACTCTGTGAAGATGAGGAGCTTGGTCCGGGGATCGTCGAAGAGTTTCTGCTCCATAAGTATCTCTCGGAGTTTAGTTAGCTTTGAGGAGGTCTCGCGCTCTTCCAAAGCTCTCGCTTGCTGCACGAGCAACCGGAGAATCTCGATTTCGCGACGGATAAGATGCGACTCCGAGGGAAGGGAGGCTTCCTCTACCTCTTCCTCTAAGCGGGCGACTTCTTCCTCTGGTAGTTCGTCGATCTCTTCTAGGCGAGAAATATCTGCGACGGGCTGAGGCCTTGGACGGCGCAGGCGATCCTCCAGCTTCTCAAGGCGCCGCTCCAAGCTTCGGCGGACGGCGTAAATACTGGAAGCGAATCGACGCTGGTACATTGCCATGGTGAACCCCAGAGCTCGTCCACGGGCTGAAGGATCTGCGGCTGCTCGGATAGACTGTTCCTGCACGTAGCGAGTTAGAGCATCATAGAACGCAAACTCTTGACCATCCAATTCGAAGCGAACAGTGCGCACTTCACGATTGGTAAATAACCGGCGGGCCTTCCCTGTTTCAGGGTCGGGGAAAGTTACCAGCGCTTCTTTCGTGCGGCGTAGGTAAAACGGCGCGTGGTTTCGCCGGAGGGCCTCCTCAAGGCTGCGCACATCTGCATAAACGTCCCGGTCGAGGAGTTGCAGGAAGAGGCAGAAGTTAACAGGGTCTCCTTTGTGAGGCGTGCCAGTCAGAAGCAGGAAATGGTGTGTCCTTTGAGAGAGGAGCTCCCCGAGCCGATAGCGCTCTGTCTTATGTTCGGGATCGCTGGCGCTCATCCGATGGGCTTCGTCGACAATGATAAGATCCCAAGAAGCGCGTTTGAGGCTATCCAGTACCTCCTCCCGCTTGGCCCAGTCTATTGAAGTAATCACCTGGGGTTTGTCTTGCCATGGGTTGACTCCATAGGCGTATTTCAAATCCACACCGCGAATGATTTCGAAACGTTCGCGGAACCGATCCCGCATTTCCCTCTGCCACTGGAACATGAGGTTGGCTGGAGTCACGATGAGAGTACGAGAAACCAGGCCTCGAAGCTTGAGTTCCTTGAGAAGCAAGCCTGCCATAATAGTTTTACCAGCTCCAGCATCATCAGCTAGGAGGAACCGGATGCGTGGCAAGGGCAGCATATAGTGGTAGACTGCTTCCAGTTGATGGGGCAGGGGATCTATCCGGGCGATGGAAAGCGAAAAGTAGGGATCGTATTCATAGGCTAATCCCAACCGGGCCGCTTCAATGCCTAATCGGAAGCGCTGGGCATCGGCATCAAAGGTTGCCTCTGCGGGGGTGATCCTCAAGGTATTGATTTGGTCGAGGCTCAGGAAGCGCTCATGGTACTGGCGAGTACGAAGCCCCTGTCCTCCGATTCGAAGGCTTGTTCCGACTGGTTGTACCAGTACAACTCTTATTGGCTCGGGGAAAACTTCCCCTTCAACAATGGTGCCGGGCTGGAGCTCATCTTTCATTGACGCCCACCTCGGGCTGCCCCCTTCGTTGTCAAGAATGCAAGCTCTTGTGGGCACATATCTGCCAGTTCGTTCCAAGCAATTGTATTTCCTCTGCCGGTGATGTAGCCAGTGAATACCTCGTCAACGAAGACCCCATAGCGGCTGTTGCGAAGAATTTGGTTCGCCTCGATCGTGGCTTCGACTTTACCTGCCAGAAGAATACCGCCTGTTGGATTGCCGACGATCCTAGTGTTCGTAACCTTTATCTTGGATGCCCCTGTACCGCCTACGAGGGTGGTAACAAGGATGCCCAAGGCTTAGTTTGAAGCGATCTCGTATCCCTCAATCTCCACGGGCCCTAGGTTTCGTGACAGGAGACCATGAAGGTTCCCCCAAATCTTGACCGATACGGACGGAACCTAAATCTTCCCCAGTAATTTATCCGCCGGGCTCGCCATAGCGTGAATTTCCCGGAGGCTTCCGGCCAAATGGAGGTAGATCTCCGTGGTTCGGAGGCTCGAGTGGCCGAGGAGCTCTTGTAGGGCGGGCAGAGGTCCTCCGAACGCTACGAACAGCGTTGCAGAGGTGTGGCGTAGGCGGTGAGGGCTCACCTTTACCCCTTGGAGCCCCGCCCTTTTTGCCAGCCTTTCCAGGATTCTTTGGACGTTCCTCCGGTCAAGCCTGCCCCCGTCCTTCGTGCAGAAAAAGGGCGCAAAGGGCGGCGCGTACCCTCTTACCTTTATCCACCGTGAAAGGGCCTTCTCTGTAGCGCTTCCAAAGTACACGACCCTTTCCTTCCCTCCCTTTCCTTCACGGACGAGGATCTGGCGGGTAAGGAGATTTACATCGCCCACGTTAAGCGAAATAAGTTCCTTTAGCCTAAGACCACAGTCGAGGAAGACGAGGATCATGGCTTTGTTGCGAATGCCGGAGAAGGTCCGGGCCTCGCAGGCTCGGAGGAGAGCGGCTACCTGATCCGGGGTAAGGATCCGGGGGAACTTCTT
>Ga0315298_1007866_pt1 | contig 13830 bp, 15 predicted proteins | sample WHS_1_MG_FD_203077 | JGI IMG/M metagenome (GOLD analysis project Ga0315298, IMG submission 203077) | Extremophilic microbial mat communities from Washburn Hot Springs, YNP, Wyoming, USA - WHS_1_MG | ecosystem: Environmental > Aquatic > Thermal springs > Hot (42-90C) | place: USA: Wyoming...
TCCCTTGGGCCGCCAGGTAAACGTGGTCACCGACAGAGCTCTGGTGGCCCGCCTTTCCGCCGATCAGGTGGCCACCGGAACTATATTCTGGGAGCGCGAAGCCCGCTTCCCTATTCGCGCTGGGGAAGTCTTGGGAAGACTGGAGTTCACCTGCGCAGGCCGCAGCCTGGGCTCAGCTCGTCTGCTTGCTGCTCAATCCGTAGAAACACCAAACATCGACTTGCTGCTAGAGTTTTGGCAAAGAGGTTGGGCACCCGCTTTCTTGACGGGTAGGAAATGATAAGAGCGTGAGACACATGGACAAAGAAGAGAGTCCCAGACAGATGGAGAAAGAAGAGAGCACAAGAACGCCGAAGCAAGAGGGCACAAGCGCGGAGAAGCCGGTAGAAGTGATCCCCTGTCTAGATATGAAGGACGGGCGGGTGGTCAAGGGTGTGCACTTTGTGAACCTGCGCGACGCTGGTGATCCGGTGGAGAACGCGGTCTTCTACGAGCAGGAGGGCGCCGACCGACTGGCTATGCTGGACATAGCGGCTACGGTCGAGAACCGAAAGACAAGGGTGGAGTGGGCAAGAGAGGTAGCCTCTGCCATCTCCATACCCTTGGTGGTAGGCGGTGGCATTGCCAGTCTGGCCGACATGGAGAGGCTTTTCGAAGTGGGGGTGGCGGCTGTGTCTGTGAACTCAGCCGCAGTGGCGAGACCGGAGCTCGTGGAGGAGGCGGCAAATGAATTTGGGCCGGAGCGAATCGTGGTAGCTATCGACGGAAGACGAAATCCGGCTCTTCCTTGCGGCTACGAGGTGGTAGTGAGCGGCGGCCAGAAGCCTACTGGCCGGGACGCCGTGCAATGGGCTCGGCAGTGCGAGGCTCTGGGGGCAGGGGAGCTTCTACCCACCAGCATGGAGGGCGACGGAACTCTTGCTGGCTATGACCTTCCCTTTACACGCGCGATCGCCGAGGCAGTGAAGATCCCGGTGATCGCCTCAGGCGGGGCAGGCACGCTTGAGCACTTCTATGAGGCAGTGGTGGAGGGTAAAGCCAGTGCGCTCCTTGCCGCTTCCGTGTTTCACTTCCGCACCTTCACCGTGCGGCAGGTAAAGGAGTACCTGGCTTCACGGGGAGTGCCGGTTCACTTGTAGCGGGGATTAGGAAGAGCGAAAGAGGGCTTCCAGAAGCGGCGACCATGGAGAACCCGTCGACATCATAGCCCCACTTCATTGGATCGACTACTGCCTTATGGCCGGCCTTATGGGCGGGCGCAATATACCCGCGCCACTCTTGGTGGGAACCCTGGTTTCTACCTCTTCTGGTCTGGGCACCCCGTTCGGCACCTCAGAAATCGGGTACTTCGAGGGATTGGCGGCCTTCTTCCCCTAGTCTTTTCCCTGAACCGTGCTCTACATCGTCATGGCCTTTCTCTCCCCGCGCTTCAAGGCGCACTGGCCGGAAGGCACCAACTATGTAGGACATCGCTTCTGCCAAGTGCGGGAGGACTGCAGGGGTCACTGCCTTAGCGGGCGCGTTCGTCCACTCCAGCAATACCATGGAGATGATGGGCACCGGCTTCCTTATGCACCTGGTGACTCGCTGGCCCTTCTAGGTCGCGGTGTTGCTCGGCGCAGCCGCCGTGGGGTTGTCCATCCCCGGACGACGCCCCAGGGGGCCTTGCTCAGCATGCTGGGCAAGCGCCCGCCGGTGGGTCTGCTGGGACTGGCCTTCGTAGGGACTTTGGACACCACCATGTTGGTCGCCGACTTTTACTTCTTGGTCTGCACGCGGTGGCAGGCTACGACCTTCAGAAGGTGTGGAGACCTCAGCTCACTGACCGGCAGAAAGAGCGGTGGATCAAGAACGAGATCCTCATTTCAGCGGTCATTTCCGTTGGCCCTGCTCTTGTGTTTGACAAGATCATGGGCGTGTGGGTATTCCAAGCCGCTATCATCATCTGCACTTCGCTCATACCCGTTCAATTCGGCATTTTCTTCGGCTACGATGATGAAGACATCGGCACGCAGATCATCACGCTTGGAGAAACGGAGCTTTGGCAGGAACACGGCCTCCCAATGATTGTCCCGCACGTGTTCGAGGTCATAGCCATTGCGGGCCCACTTTGTGGCCTACCGGCACCGGAAGGCAGCAAGACACAAGTCTCGAGGTCGCAAGAGAGCAGCGGCTGAACGGTCCGCCGCGGAGGCGCAAAGAGGGCAGACGGTCGACTGAGGCTGGTGGAGAACCACGCCTCCTCGTCTACAGCATATGGTTCCGCCCCTCGTCATAGTGAATCCTGCCTGCGGGCAGAAAGCGAGACGGCGAGAACTCCCGCAAATCCTCTCCCGCGTGCAGGAGATCCTGGGCGGGATCACGGTGCGCTACACCACAGGCCGCGGGCATGCGCGCGTCCTAGCTTTCGCCGGGGCCCAAGAAGGACGCCCGCTGATCGTAGTGGTGGGCGGAGACGGGACTGTGAGCGAAGTGGCTGACGGAGTGGTGGCGGCAAGCGACACCACGGGCGGCGAGCACGCGCGCGAAAGCGGCGTGCTCGCCGCAGGACGGCCGGCCGCACCCCCCATGAGCCTGATAGACCTAGGAACCGGCGGCGACTTTCGTCGCAGCCTGGGAATCGGTCGCGATGTCAAAGGCTGCCTCGAAGCCCTGGCCCGCGGGAGGGAGCGAGTGATCGACGTGGGTCGGGCGACCTTCGTCGGTCCTGACGGTAGTCTTGTGCAGCGTCATTTCGTCAATGTTCTTTCTGCTGGCCTCGGGGGTTTGGTAGACCGCTATATCGAAAGGATGCCGGCTTGGTTGGGAGGCAAGGCCGGGTATTACCTGGCTGCGCTAGCTGCTGTAGCCACTAGCCGGGAGCAGCCTCTTCGGGCCCGCATCACCTGGCAGGGCGAGAACCGGGAGGACATCATCCCCGCTTACCTCGTCGCCGTATGCAACGGGCGTTGGTTTGGCGGAGGCATGGACGTGGCACCCATGGCCCTGCCCGACGACGGGCGACTGGAGGTGGTAACAGTCACCGCGCCCACCAAGTTCTACCTGGCCAAGCGCGTGCGGGGTGTCTACACCGGTCGTCACTTGGACGAGCCGACCGTCCACCATTTCCCATGCCAGCACCTCGAGTTATCCCTGGAAGACCCGGAGGCTGAGCGGAACTATTTCCTAGACTTGGACGGGGAGGCCGTAGGCTCGCTCCCCTTAAGCGTGGAACTGCTGCCGCGACGACTGCGCCTTAGGGTCTGACCGAGAGACGAGACGGGTGCGTTCTTAGCCCGCCTCATCCAAGTATTGACTGGCATGGTAGGCCGCTCTGGCGCCAGAGGCACAGGCAGTGACCACCTGCTTCAAACGACCAGCAGCCACGTCCCCCGCGGCATACAAGCCTGGTACGGAGGTAAGCCCGTCCTCGTTCACCTTTACGAAACCCTGATCGTCCAGCTCGCACAACCCGGCCACCAAACCGCTTTGCGCGTCTAGCCCCACGAACTCAAAAACGCCATCAACCGGAAGCACGCTTGTGCTTCCATCCTTCTTAGACCGCAGTCTGAGCCCGGTGACGCGGCCCCCCTCTCCCAAGATCTCCTCCACTAGATAGGAAAGATGCATTTTGATCTGCGGGTTAAGGAAGCACTGTTCCTGCAGACAGGCAGTAGCTCTCAGCTCGTCACGCCGGTGGATCAAGTGCACCTCGCGGGCGATCTTCGCCAGATAAAGCGCCTCTTGAGTGGCGGAATCGCCTCCGCCGATCACCGCCACCACCTTATCCCGATAGAGCGGTCCATCACAGGTCGCACACCAAGACACGCCCCGCCCCGCATACTCCGCCTCCCCCGGAATCCCCAGTCTCTTGGGCACCGCCCCGGTGGCAAGTATCACCGTGCGCGCGACCTCCGCCTTACCGTCCACCATCAGAACGAACCGCTTCCCCTCCACCGTGATCGAGTCCACCGGAGACAAGGTCCGCAGCTCCGCGCCCGCTCTTTCGGCTTGCTGTGACATGAGGTCACCCAGCGCCTGCCCAGCAATGCCCTCGGGGAATGCCGGGTAGTTCTCCACCCAGGAAGCCGAGGTTATCTGGCCGCCCGTCAGCCCCGCCTCAAAAACCACGCTTCTAGCCCGGGCCCGCGCTCCGTATAAGGCCGCAGTTAGGCCGGCTGGACCTCCCCCCACAATGGCGATATCTATCAACTCACTCACATCCTCCTCCATATGAGCTACCGGGCCGTGAGGATCACGGCGCGCAACTCCACCGCCACATCCGACTGAACAATTGTAAGGATAAAGGGACCGCGCACTATGCCGTTGGCAATGAACTGGCTAGCCATGCCGTCAGTCCCCTCGAGACGGGCCCAATAGCCTTGCTCTTTAACTACCACGCCATCATACACTCCAGGCTCGATGTCCTCTCCGACCAGGTACACGCCGTCGCCGTATGTTTTCCCCGGACCAAACCAGGGAGCCGTAGTCAACGAAGAAAGCTCTCGATCTAATGACCTAAGCGCGCCACAGCCCGGCGCCCCTTATCCAAGAGCCACGTCCAAAAGCATCATCACGGCAAACCCGGCCATAGCGCCCCCGGTGGCCAGATCCGTGTTCTTCCCCCGCTGAGACTCGGGAATGACTTCCTCGACCACCACGTAGATCATCGCTCCTGCAGCAAAGGCCAGCATGTACGGCAGAGCCGGTCGCGCCATGGTCACCAGCGCCGCCCCTACCACCGCGGCCAACGGTTCGACCACAGCAGACAACTGACCGAAGAAGAAGCTGCGTCTGCGGGAGAGGCCCACACTGCGCAAAGGTAGCGCAACGGCCGTCCCCTCCGGCAAGTTCTGGATTCCGATACCCAGAGCAAGAGCAGCAGCCGCCGCCAAACCTGTTCCCCCTTCCTGGCCTACTGCTCCAAACGCCACCCCCACCGCCAAACCCTCGGGAATGTTGTGGAGAGTGATGGCGGTCACAAGAAGAGTGCTTTGGCTCCAGGAGGTCTCCAACCCCTCGACGCCTTCCGCGGAAAGTCCAGGATGCAGATGCGGCAGTATCTGGTCAAAGCCGAACAGGAAAAAACCGCCGCCCACAAAGCCCACCAGAGCCGGGACCCACTTGGGCACTCCGCCCGAGGAAGCCAGCTCCATGGCCGGGATGAGCAAAGACCACACGCTGGCGGCAATCATGATTCCCGCGGCAAACCCCAGCATAAGATCGGAGACTCGGCGGTCGAGCGACTTCAGACCAAACACGAACGACGCACCCATGGCGGTCATGAGCCAGGTGAAGACCGTGGCCAAGAAGGCCTGCAAGACAGGATCCAGGTCAGTGAACCAGTCAACCATGTTTGCTAGCAGTTAACGATAGCCGCCCTCTTGGCAAGGAATGGTACCCGCCCTTGCAAGGAACGGTAGCATTTCTCGCCTCTTGGTGGCATGCTGGAAGGCCATGAACAGCGGGAACGTCATCAGCAATCCTCAGCTCAAGTACCGGTTGCCCCTCTACCCCGTCCAGTTTCTCTGCGCCATGGCCATCGTCTCCCTCGGGCCGCTACTCGACTCCATGATGACGGATTTTCAGGTCCCTCTTGCCCGTGGCGGTCTGATCAGCGCCGGACTCTTTGCCGGCAACGTGTCTGGCATAGTCGTGCTAAATATGCTTCTTGCCCACGTTCGCACCAAGACCGTGCTACTGGGCGGCATGGTGCTACAGGGCGCAGGTCTTCTCAGCGCCGGGCTACTCAGTTTCGGCTTGTGGTCACTGGTAGTCGCCTACTACGTAGTGGGCTTGAGTGGTGCCCTCTTGAACGCTAGCTGCTGGATGTGGCAGGCGGCGCACATGAAGAAGAATCCAGCCACCGCCGCTTTGCAGATGATCCTTTTCTTCGGACTGGCGATGATGGCTGTGCCCCTGGTGGTTGGAGCGGCTCTTGACCAGGGAGCGTCCTGGCGCGAAGTCCTGGCCGCAGAAGGGGGGCTTTCCCTACTCACTGCTGCCGTCTCCGCCGGTTTGCCTCTGCTTGACGTGCCCGGTCGCCAGAATGTCCGCTATTCGCACCTGAAGACCTTGTTCTCGCATAACCGCGGGCTGATCCTGGGAATGATGGGGGCTGGTTTCACCTACGTAGGCGCGGAGATGACCATCAACGTATGGTTGCCTAAGTTTCACCTGGAGGTGTATGGGGCGAGCGATGCTCGGGCTAGCTTGTCCGTGACCTTGTTTTGGGTGGGACTTATCGCCGGCCGTCTCTTGATGATGCCCCTCGCCAAGCGCTTTGCCGCCGCCCGGCTGCTTCTATGGTGCGGCTGCACTTTGGCAGTTTTCACCATAGCAGTAGCCCTGGCGCCAGGAGAGACGCTATCTCAAGCTCTAGTCGTGGGGGCCGGCCTGGGGGCTTCTGCCTCTTATGGACTGATAGGTAGCTACTCCGGGAGATTCCCCGGCTGGCAAGGCGGTGCTGCTTCTTCGCTTTTTATCCTTTGTGGGGGCATGGGAAGCATCACTTTCCCCTACCTCATGGGACCCCTCGCGCATAGCGCTGGTTTTCGTGCTGCTCTAGCTGCTGTGGCAGCGCCGGCCATCATCTACGCCGCTTTGTCCTTTGTCATTCATGCTGCGGCCCAAAGAGGGCACTCACCTACCTGAGCGACGAAAGGAGAGTGTTGATCATGACCGGAGTTGACACTTCTGAACTTGCCCCCGTCCTACAGACCGCAGTCAGTCCGGTAGTAGTGATCTCCGGGGTGGGGCTGCTACTACTAACCATGACCAACCGCCTCGGGCGCATTGTCGACCGGGCCCGCTCGCTAGCCCTCCGTGTGCGAGAAGAGGACGAGGAAGACAAAGAGCCACTGCACGAGCAGCTTCGCATCTTGGGCGAAAGGGCCCGCATGGTCCGGCGCTCCATAGCTTTGGCCGGCTTCTGCCTGTTGTTTGCCGCACTACTTGTCATCTCCCTATTCGTCACCGCGCTTTTCAAGGTGGAGATACTGTGGCTTTCCGCCACCTTCTTCACCTTGAGCATGCTGTGCCTGATTGCTTCGCTAGTGGACTTCATACGCGATATCAACCGCGCCCTGGAGGCCACCGCCCTAGAAGTAGGCGAGGATTGGGAGACGCGCAAGGAAGACAGACACTTAGCCTAGCGAGCAAGGCTGTCCTTCACTCAAGCAGTTCGGGGGCCATGTCCCTACGACGGCGCAGCCGGGGGAGCAGCGCTGGTGTGGCACGTTGGTATTGCGCGTAACTGGGGCGCGTGACAAGTAGCCGCTTCTCCATCATGGGGACGCTTACAAACGTAAAGAGAAGCGTGATCAGCACTGCGCCTCCCGCGGTCCACCACCACCTTACCCCAGCTGCCAGAGCAAACAGCCAGAGGCCCCACCAAAAAGCCACCTCAGCCAGGTAGTTAGGATGGCGGGCATAGGCCCATAGGCCGCCTCGCATCACCTTCCCCCGGTTCTGCGGCTGGTTGCGAAACCGGCGCAGCTCCTCATCGGCCACAAAGGCAACGGCAATGGCGCTCAAGACGACTAGCGTTCCCGCGACATCTAGCGGCCCGAACCCAGCCGCGCTAGCTGCAAACACTCCGTACAAAGGCAGACAACCGAGGTACACCACCAGCGTGGGGAACAGGTGGATGCCGAAAAAACTCACCGGCCAATAGACCCGTCCCGTCCGCGCGCGTAGGTCCCGGTAACGAAAATCCTCCTTGCTGAGCCCAGGCCAATCCCGAAAGAAGTTGCTCGTCAGCCGGAGAGCGTAGAGAGCGACCAGACTTGCCACCAGTAGCTGGCGGGCAGCAGGAGGATTTTGCGCCGTTCCTAGGTAGTACCCGACAATGGCTGCCGGCTGAAGACTCCAATAAGGGTCATAAATGCTCGAGTTATCCACCAACGCCGAAACGGCAAACACCACCGCCGTGGCGGCCAAAGTCCCCAGGGCAAGCACGGCCAAGGGATGCCAGTCGTCCAATGCCCTCACCACAAGCGCAGCCGTCACCAAAGCCGCCACGTAGGCAGCGAAGGTCACCACCTCTCCCACCCAGCGCCTCGTCCTCGGCTCCCCCAAGGTCACTATGTGCACGGTCACCGCCAAGGCCACGACGAGAAGCAGGGCCCGCAACCAGAAAGCCTTGGTGAACACGAAGCAAGTGCAGGAGATAACAGCCCACAGCAAGAAAAGAGTCACCGCCCTAACCTTCCAGGATACCTTTCTTCCGCGCAGATAATCTTGCAGATGGCGACCAAATACTCGGTTGGTGACCAGCCATCGGTAGCAGCGCGGCGAGCTCCGCCCGTAGCAGGCTGCAGCCACAATAAGAAATGGCGTGGTGGGAAGCACTGGCACCACTATCCCCACCAGTCCGACGACCAGGGCGACTGACCCCCCAGCCACAAGCGCTGCGCGTAGTGGCCGACTCAGCCCGGAACACGAAGTGCGCTCATCCCGGCCAGAGCTCCAATCGGATCGTGGCTGCCTGATCAACTATTTCACCTCTCACGCCATGTGCATCGATTCATCGCTGGTGGGTATATGCTGTCCTGCGTAGCCGTCGGTTCAGAGCAGAAAATGGGGTTGAGAACGACCGATGGTTCCAGCGAAGGAGGGTCACCATGCTCACTACTCTAGAGGATCTGAGGGAATTTAAGATCTTCCATGAGCTCAACGACCGAGAGCTGGAGACAGTGGCCAAGATCGCGAGGACGGAAGAGCTGGGTAAGGGCGCGCAATTGACTAGGGCAGGAGCGGCAGCGAACAACCTCTATTTGATCCGGAAAGGTTCGGTAGTGATCTTGGCCCCCGGCCCAGGGGGCAAAGAGACCCCCGTGGATGAGGTCGGACCGGGGCAGGTGGTAGGCTGGTCCTCGCTCACCGGGCCCTACATATACACAGCCACCACGGTCACCGCCGACAAATGCAGTCTGATAGTGATCAACGGGAACAAACTGCGGGAGATCTTCGAGGTAAACAACCACATCGGCTACCGGGTCCTTAAGGGAGTTGGCCACGTGGTTGCTCGCCGTATTGCCGCTCTGGAGGCGAAGCTGGCTCAACACAACTCCGCCTGAAGCCGACAGTGGGCGGGCAGTCGGCGGACAGTCTATCCCTGGCCGCTTTCCCCCTACCTCCGGCCGCTTTCCAAGTACTCAACCAACGCCTCCGCCAAAGTGCGAAAGATCCAGGCCCGTTTGGCGTCGTCTGACTCAAGCAGCGTAAAACGGAAGCCGGGATACGGCGTGTAGAAGCCGGTCAACGGCACCACGCAGATGCCCTTGGAGGCAAGAAGGTGGTAGACAAAACGAGCATCGGGAGCCGCTCCCTTGGACTGCTGTTCCACAATGTCTCTGAGCCTGGGATTAGCGATCGGCAACCGATTGCCGTGGTTCAAAGAGCCATGCTCAAAGAGCACAGTCATGTAGAAGGCGCCTTGCGCAGGATGGACCTTGATTCCAGGCACCCCCTTTAGCACAGCGTAGGCTTCTCGGGCACGTTCCGCGTACATACGCGCCCGCGAGGCCAAGTGTTCAGGATAGCGAGGGTCAGCAAATATCCTCGGCACCGCCAGCTGAGGACCGCTCGTGGAACAGACTTCCAGGCGCTTGGCGGCCACGATCGAGTCCACATAGGCCGAGAAATTCTGATCAGAAGAGCGATTCAGAACTTCTATCCATCCGCAGCGCGAACCTGGCCAGGGCACTTCCTTAGATATGCCCCGCATAACGATGGCAGGCACACCTTGGGCCACCTCCGACAGATGCACTGTCTGCGCTCCCGGGTACACCATGTGAATGTAGATCTCGTCCGCCACCAAGAAAAGCCCAAACTTGCGGGCAAGATGCACGATCCGTTCCAGCACCTCCACCGGGTAGACGGCGCCGGTAGGATTGTTGGGGTTGATGATAAGGATTCCGGCGATGGACGAGTTCTTCTCGATTTTGCGCTCCAAATCGTCAAGGTCAGGCAGCCAGCCGTTATCCGGATCAAGATCGTAGGTGAGATGAGGCAAAGCGCAGTGCGCCGACTCCGCAGAAGAGTGTGTGCTGTAGGCCGGTGACGGCCCGATCACCCGGGCATGCGGACTCAAGAATCCATAGACTTTGGCAACCGCATCGGCTACTCCGTTGAAGAAGATGATGTCAGCCGCGGAAATTCGCACTCCGGCCCGGGCATTAACGTGCTCGGCCAGTGCCTCTCTTGCCTCGAGGAACCCCTCCGTAGGGCAGTAGCCCCAAGAGTCATCCATCTCGAGGACCTGGTGCATGATCTCCCGTATCCAAGGGGCCACCTTCTCTCCCTTGGCTATGGGATCGCCAATGTTCTCCCAAGTGATCTCGACCCCGTGCTGACGCACCAAATCGCCGAACTTCACAATGTCGCGAATGGCGTACTGGAGGTGCGCCGAGGAGGGACTGACCAGATCGGTCCTCATCAGCATTCTCCTCGCTAGTCCGTAGAGTTGCCGGTATACATGAGGTGCCTCGCTTGAAGTCCGTCCTTGCCTACTGCTGGTACCCTATAGAGCCATGGATCCAATGAAACAGAAAATGGTGCTGGCAGTAACCTCTCTGGCAGGATTCGCTAGCACCTTCATGGGATCCTCCATCAATATCGCCCTTCCCCTTATTGGCGACGAGTTTCATGCCTCTGCGGTCATGCTGGGGTGGATTTCGCTCTCCTTCATACTGGCTACCGGCGCCATCCTCATGCCTGTGGGCAAATTGGCCGACGCCTACGGGCGCAAACGCATCTTCCTGATCGGACTCATCCTTTTCACACTCACCTCGTTTGCCTCTGCTCTTGCCCCCTCGACCGGTGTTCTCCTTGTGCTGCGGGTGATTCAAGGCCTGGCTTCGGCTTTTATTTTCGCGAGCAACACAGCCATGGTCTCACTAGCGTATCCCCCGGAGACGCGCGGTCGAGCTTTGGGCACACAGGTGGCTGGTGTCTATTTGGGACTTACCTTGGGCCCCATTCTGGGCGGGGTGATCTCCCATCATCTTGGCTGGCGCGGGCTCTTTGTTGTGGTGGGAGGGCTCGGCCTCCTCACCTGGGCCACACCCACGTTGACGCTCCGGCGAATCGAGTGGCGGGAACCCAAGCAAGCTGGCTTTGATATCCTCGGCTCGGCTGTGTGGGCACTTGCCTTTTGCGCTCTTCTTCTGGGGTTCTCTTACCTTCCTGGATGGGCGGGAGCCGTCTTGATAGCGGCGGGCGTGGGTGGCATCGCTCTCTTCCTGCGCTGGGAAGGCCGAGCCGCTGATCCTGTGCTAAACGTAGACCTGCTTCGGCACAACTCTGTGTTCCTCTTTTCCAACGTAGCCGCCCTCATCAACTACGCGGCCACCTCCGCCATGACCTTCCTCATGAGTCTCTACCTTCAGTACAACCGGGGGCTGGACGCTCAGACTGCTGGCTTCATCCTGGTTTGTGGCACAGCACTTCAGACGCTGTTCTCGCCTGTGGCCGGCCGCTTGGCCGACCGCGTACAGGCCCGGGCCTTGGCTTCCGCCGGCATGGGTCTTTGCGCGCTAGGACTCTTTGCCTTCGTCTTCCTTCGAGAGACCACCCCGTACTGGTATGTGCTCAGTACTTTGTCCATCCTCGGCATCGGGTTCGCCTTTTTCGCTTCCCCCATCACCTACACCATCATGGGCAGCGTGGCCAAGCCCCAAGTGGGACTAGCCGGCGCCACCCTGGCCAGCATGCGGGTTATTGGCCAAACCATGAGCATAGGGATAGCTACCTTGGTGCTGGCAGTAGAAGTGGGTAGACGAGCCATACACCCTGCAGACTACCCGCAGCTCCTCACCAGCGTGCGCGTCACCTTCGCCATTTTCGCCGCCCTCTGCCTCGCGGGCGTGGCGGCGTCATTGGTGGGGCGACGGCCAGAAGGCTAGAGCCGGCGTCACCGACCGCTCCGCGCTGGCCGCCCGTCGCTGACCGCCACTCGCTGGCCGCCCGTCGTGCCCCAGTGGTCCCGGGGAAGTGATCAGCCGCCAACCAGCTACAGAACTTCCTGGCTCAAGAACTTCCCAAGATTCACATCGATAAAGGGCGAGCGCTGGAACCGGTCCTTCATGTCCAGCGGCACTGTGCAGTCAAAGATCGTCTTGCAGCAGATGCCACTGTCCCGCAACATGGGGTTGTACTCTGGGGTGGAGGAGGGATCAAGCGAATGTCCCCGCACCCCGGGAATGAAGATTGTGTCCAGGTCGCCCTGGTAGCGCATGGTGAGCGCCCACATCACATCGTTCATGTCGTAGATGTCCACGTCCTCGTCCACCAGGATGACGTGCTTGAGCTCATAGAAGGCGGCGAAAGCCAGTATGGCCGCCTGGCGCTGACGGCCCTCGTCGGAGGGAACGCGCTTCTTGACCTGCAGGATGGCAAGGTACTTGCCGCCGCCAGGCGAGGCCATGTACACGTTCTGCAAGAACCCAGGCATGGCGTTTTCCACCAAGCGAAAGATGCTGGCCTCAGTGGGGAGACCGGTGAGGGTCACATGCTCTTCTCCGGGGCCGATCAAAGTCTGGAAGATGGGTTTTGTCCGGTGAGTGATGCCGGTGATCCTAAGCACAGGAAGCTGCTTCTGAGCCTTCCCCACAAATCCCGGAAACTCGGGCATGGCCCAGCCAGCGCCAGTGAGCGCATCCTCGTCAGCGTACTCGCCCGGTCGAAACTCCCCCTCAAGCACTATTTCCGCGCGGGCAATGGCCTTGGTCGGCTGCGTGACGCAGTCCACCAACTCCACCGGGCGGCCCCGCAGCGCTCCCGCGATCGTGAGCTCATCAAAACCAATGGGCGTAGTGGGAGCTTCAAACGAGGTGGCTACATATATGGCGGGATCAAGCCCGATACTTACAGACACGGGTAGGGGCTTACCCATGGCCTCGGCTTTGCGGCGGAAAACATCAATGTGCCTTCCCGGGGTAAAGCTCACGCTCAAGCTGTCGGGCCCGTGAATACACATGCGATGTATGGTCACGTCAGAAGCGCCGGTCTCTGGGTCCTCGGCGCGCATGAGGCCCATGTTGAGAAAAACTCCGGCATCCTTCTCCGTAGACACAATAGGCGGGATGACCTGCCTTATGTCTAGCGGCCCCTGAATGATCACCTCCTGACAGGGGGCAGCCGAAGCAGGCACGCTGACTGGTGCCACCGGTCGCTGGAGCGCCTCCATCAAGTCGAAGACCAAACGCTCCTTGCTCGTCCCCAGTAGAAGAGCAGTGCGCTCTCGGCTGGCTAGTACGCCTGCCACCACCGCCGCCGAAGAACCCTTGACGTTCTCAAACAGCATGGCTGGCCCGATCTTGGTGGGCGGAGCCGTCGGCGTGCCCGAGCCAACCCGCCGATAGACACCAGCAAGTTCCAGATACGGATCAACCTCTACCTTGGTAGTGAGAAGTTGCCCGGGAAACTGAGCAAGAAAGTCAAGAGCCGTGCGCAGGTCAACAATGTCGCCGGCCTCCCGTAGACGACGGCCGGACCCAGCTTGGGAAGAATCCATGACGAAGTACTCCTTGCTTGAAAAACAAGCTTGTCATGAACGCCCGGGCGGCAGAGGATGATCTCTGCCCACCCGGGGCCTAACAAGCGCTTGCTCGCCTTGACCGGGGAATTATAGGCCACCCCAGCCCTTCATTCGGCGCAGCCTCAGGGCAGATACTGCTCGTCTATTCTGATGACAAGATCCCCGTCGCGCACGATCCACCAAGGAACGGCGTGCAGATGACGATCACCCTCCGGTAGAGGACCGGGGCCCCAGAAACTCATGAAGTCCGCCCAGCTGCAGGGCGCACCCATACCCTCGTGCGGCGCCCAACGCGTAGAGGTGGTGAT
>Ga0315298_1007868_pt1 | contig 13828 bp, 14 predicted proteins | sample WHS_1_MG_FD_203077 | JGI IMG/M metagenome (GOLD analysis project Ga0315298, IMG submission 203077) | Extremophilic microbial mat communities from Washburn Hot Springs, YNP, Wyoming, USA - WHS_1_MG | ecosystem: Environmental > Aquatic > Thermal springs > Hot (42-90C) | place: USA: Wyoming...
GCGCCGGTGTCGGGAATGCGCAGATTGCACAGCGCGGCCAGCAGATACACCAGGGTGATGACCAGGATCGCCGCCTGCGGCGTGGTGCGGATGCCCACGGCGGCCAGGCCGGGCAGACCGAGCAGCAGGTCCGACGCCGCCTGGCTGACGAGAAATCCGCCGAGCACCGTGCCGAGAATGATCGAGCTGACCGTCGTCCCCTCGATCCAGCCGTTGGCCGCCACCAGTTGCTGCGGCGGCAGCAGTTCGGTGAGGATGCCGTACTTGGCCGGGGAATACGCCGCCGCCCCCAGCCCGACCACGCCATACGCCAGCAGCGGGTGGACGGAAAACAGCATCAGCACCAACCCGCCGACCTTGACCAGATTGGTGATGAACATCACCTTCCACTTCAGGATGGCGTCGGCGAACGCGCCAACGAACGGCGCCAGGACGACGTAGGAAATGGTGAAAAAGAACTTGAGCAGCGGCGTCATCCACGCCGGCGACTGCATTTGCACCAGCAGGGCGATGGCGGCGATGAGCAGCGCGTTGTCGGCCAGCGACGAAAAAAACTGCGCCGCCATGATCCAGTAAAAACCTTTTTTCATCAGCTGGCGGCCCGCGCTGCGGGGCCGTGTGGCGGGGCGTGGGGCGAAAGACGGTGCATCGATCGGTGGACGAAGGGCTGGCGGCAGAGCAACGCTGGGCGGACGCCGGCTGCAGGCGCGCGGCACGCTGGCGCGGTTTATAGCACAGGGCTTTTGCGACAATGGCCGCACTGCAGCCGCATCGCCGGCAGTTCCACGGTTCACTTGCGCCCATGCCCCGCCCGATTTCCGCCGTCATCCACACCGCCGCGCTGGCGCACAACCTCGCCCGCGTGCGCCAGGCCGCCCCTGCCAGCAAGGTCTGGGCGGTGGTCAAGGCCAACGCCTACGGCCACGGCATCGCCCGCGCCTACGGCGCGCTGCGCGGCGCCGACGGCTTTGCCCTGCTCGATCTGGCCGAAGCCGAAAAGCTGCGCGCCCTGGGCTGGGTCGGGCCGATCCTGCTGCTCGAAGGCTGTTTCGCCGCCGAGGACCTGGCGCTGTGCGAGCGGCTGAACCTGTGGCACGTGGTGCACTGCCGCGAGCAGATCGACTGGCTGGCGGTGCACCGCGGCAGCCGCGCGCACCGCGTGTTTCTCAAAATGAACACCGGCATGAACCGCGTGGGTTTCCCGCCTGCGGCGTATGGCGCGGCGTGGCAGCGGCTGAACGCCTTGCCGCAGGTCGGCGAAATCACCCACATGACGCACTTCGCCCGCGCCGACGAGGACGGCGGCATCGACGAGGCGATGCAGCGCTTCGCCCAGGGCGTGGGCACGCTGCCGGGCGAGCGTAGCCTGGCCAATTCGGCCGCGGTGCTGCGCCACGGCGGCGACCGCCGCGTCGCCGCCGACTGGGTGCGTCCGGGCATTGCGCTGTACGGCAGCTCGCCCACCGCGCTGTCCCCCGACGCCGCGCACTGGGGACTGCAGCCGGCGATGAGCCTGCGCAGCGAACTCATCGACGTGCAGCACATCGCCGCCGGCGAGCGCGTGGGCTACGGCGGGCTGTTCACCGCGCCGCACGCCATGCGCATCGGCGTGGTCGCCTGCGGCTATGCCGACGGCTATCCGCGCGTGGCGCCCACCGGCACCCCGGTGGTGGTCGACGGCGTGCGCACCCGCCTGGTCGGCCGGGTGTCGATGGACATGCTCTGCGTCGATCTGGAGCCGGTGTTCGCCGCCGGCGGCCAGCCGGGAGTCGGCAGCACGGTGCTGCTGTGGGGGCAGGACGCACAGGCCGAACTGCCGATCGACCAGGTCGCCGCCGCCGCGGGCACGCTGGGCTACGAGCTGATGTGCGCGCTGGCGCCGCGCGTGCCGGTGCGCGTGGAGTGAGCGCCGTGGCCAGACCGCAGACCGTTTACATCTGTTCCGCCTGCGGCGGCCGCTCGGCCAAGTGGCAGGGCCAGTGCCCGCACTGCCAGGCCTGGAACACCCTGGTGGAAAGCGTCGAACGCGCCCCCGACTCCGCCCGTGCGGGCGCGCGCCACGGCGCCGCCGCCGCGCATTTCGGCGCCCGCGCCGGCCTGGCCGCGCCCAGCGGGCCGCTGCTGCTGGGCGAGGTGCAGGCCGAGCGTCACCGCCACCAGCCCTGCGGCATCGGCGAGCTCGACCGTGTGCTCGGCGGCGGTCTGGTGCCCGGCGGCGTGCTGCTGCTCGGCGGCGATCCGGGCATTGGCAAGTCCACCCTGCTGCTACAGGTGCTCGCCGGCCTCGCCGCGGAAATGCCCACGCTGTACATCAGCGGCGAGGAATCCGCCGCGCAGGTGGCGCTGCGCGCGCAGCGCCTGGGGCTGCAGCACGCCCCGGTGCGGCTGATGGCCGAAACCCAGCTCGAAGTCATGCTCGATACGCTGGCCAGCCAGCGGCCTGAGATTGCCGTCATCGACTCCATCCAGACCGTCTACACCGAGGCGCTGTCGGCCGCGCCCGGCTCGGTGTCGCAGGTGCGCGAGTGCGCAGCGCAGCTCACCCGCGCGGCCAAGGCCGGCGGCATCACCCTGGTGCTGGTCGGCCACGTCACCAAGGAGGGTGCGCTGGCCGGGCCGCGGGTGCTCGAACACATGGTCGACACCGTGCTGTATTTCGAGGGCGACACGCAGTCGCGCTTTCGCCTGATCCGGGCGATCAAAAACCGCTTCGGCGCGGTCAACGAACTCGGCGTGTTCGCCATGACCGAGCACGGTCTCAAAGGCGTGTCCAACCCCTCGGCGATTTTTCTCTCCACCCACGCCGGGCCGGTTCCCGGCACCTGCGTGCTCGCCACGCTGGAGGGCACGCGGCCGCTGCTGGTGGAAGTGCAGGCGCTGGTGGATGGCGCCGCCGCGCCCAGCCCGCGCCGTCTGTCCGTCGGGCTGGACGCGGCGCGGCTGGCGATGCTGCTGGCCGTGCTGCACCGTCACGCCGGGGTGGCCAGCGGCGACCAGGACGTGTTCGTCAACGCCGTCGGCGGGGTGCGCATCACCGAGCCCGCCGCCGACCTGGCCGTGCTGCTGGCCATCCAGAGCTCGCTGCGCAACCGCGCGCTGCCGCGCGGCCTGCTGGCCTTCGGCGAAGTCGGTCTGGCCGGCGAAATCCGCCCGGCGCCGCGCGGCCAGGAGCGGCTGCACGAGGCCGCCAAGCTCGGCTTCAGTCAGGCCATCATCCCCGCGGCCAACGCCCCCAAAGGCACGGCGCGACGGTTCGAGACACTGGAACTGCACCCGGTGTCGCGCATCGACGAAGCGCTCGACGTGGTGCGCGCGCTGGCCTGACGCCCGTGCCCGACGCGACCCGCGTCAACGCCGTTCCCAGCGCCCGCCCTCGGCGCGCCAGCCGTCGCCATGCGGCACCCAGCGGTACGGCACCCAGTGGTAGCCGGGACGCGGGGCCTCCCAGCGCCCGCGGTGCCACACCCAGCGGCCGCCGATCCAGCCCCAGTAGCCGCTGATCCAGATCGCTCCGGGGAACGGCGCCACGCCGACGACCTCGACCTGCGGTGGCGGTGGCGCCACGGGGGCGATGTCATAGGCCGGCGCCGCCGGGGCGTAGACGGCGCCGTAGGGCGGTGGCGGTGCAGGCGCCACCACACACCCGGCAAGAGCGCCCAACCCCGCGGCGGACAATGCCAGAATCACCAGCCGCCGCGGCCACGCGGCGCGGCGTGCAGACTGAGCAGATGCGGTCATGACGGGTTCTTTCGCAAAGAACGTGGAACATACCGCTTCAACGCTGCAAGCCGTCCGATCCGCGACAGCCGCCGCGGCTTTTTGTTCGCCGGCGGTTCACGCAAACGCCGGCGCGCCACCGGCCTGATCGACGCCGGCAGCATCCTGGCCGAACTGTTCGGCGTCGCGCCGCTCCAGGTGCGCCGGCCCTTCGCCCCGGGCGTCGGCGACGACGGCGAAAATCTGCTGGTGAAACGCCGCCACCCCGATGCGGTGCGCCACGCTGACCAGCGTGGTGTCGGGCAGCCGCTGCCGCAGCACGGCATACATCGCGCGCTCGGTCGGCGCATCCAGCGCGCTGGTGGCCTCGTCCATGAACAGCCACTGCGGCGCGATGAGCAGCGCGCGGGCCACGGCCAGGCGCTGCTGCTCACCCGGGGACAGCCGCTGCATCCAGGTGTCCACCTGGTCCAACGCTGCCTCCAGGTAGGGCACACGCGCCAGTTGCAGCGCCTCGGCGATCTGCGCCGAGCCGAACTGGTCGGGCGACTGCGGGTAAGTCAGCGCCTGCCTGAGCGTGCCCAGCGGCAGGTAGGGCTTTTGCGGCAGGAACAATGTGCTGCCAGCCGGGCCGTGGGCGTGTTCGGCGTGCAGCGCGTACGGCCAGATGCCCGCCAGCCAGCGCACCAGCGTGCTCTTGCCGCTGCCCGACGGTCCGGTGAACAGGGTGTGCTGGCCGCGGCCGATGTGTTCGCCGGCGCATTGCAGCAGCGGCCTGCCGTCGGGGGCGAGCAATAGCAGATCGCCCAGCGCCACCGACTCGCGCGCGCTGCGCAGCGGCACCACGGCGGCCGCGCCGCCGCTGGGCGGCAGCCCCAGCGGCGATGCCGGCGGCGGGGCGTGTTGGGCGTTGCGCATGGCCTCGACGAAGGTCTGCAGCCGCTCGACCGTGGCGCGCCAGTCGGCGATGCTGGTGTACGCGCCGATGAACCACGACAGCGCACCCTGCACCTGGCCGAACGCCTGCGCCGTCTGCGTCAGCCCGCCGAGCTGGATCTGCCCGGCGAAATACCGCGGCGCGGCCACCAAGATGGGGAAGATGATCGCCAGCTGGCCGTAGAACGCGGTGTACCAGGTAAACAGCTTCTGCCGCCGCATGATGCCCCACCAATTGCTCCAGACGTTGGCGAAGCGGTCGCGGTGGCCGTCGAGTTCGCGCTGCTCGCCGTTGTACAGCGCGATGCCTTCGTCGTGCTCGCGGGTGCGCGCCAGGCCGAAGCGGAAATCGGCCTCGTAGCGCTGCTGGTTGAAATTCAGCCGGATCAGCGGTTTGCCCACCCAATGGGCGATGACGCTGCCGACGCCGGCGTACAGAATCGCCACCCACACCATATAGCCCGGGATGGTGATGCCCAGCAGCGTCACCGACCCCGACAGCATCCACAGCATGAGCAGGAAGGAAAACAGCGTCACCAGCGACGAGACGAAGCCGAAAAACAAGTTCAGGCTGCTGTTGATGAAGCCACCGATGTCATCGGCAATCCGCTGGTCGGGGTTGTCGGTGTTGCCCTGGCGCAACGACATGCGGTAATGCGTGCCGCCGGACAGCCAGTCTTTGAGAAACACCTCGGTCATCCACCGCCGCCAGCTGATCTGCAGCATTTGCAAAAAATACTGCGAATACACCGCCAGCGCGATGTAGAGAAAGGCATAGCCGGTGAACACCAGCAGCAGATGCTTGAACGCGGCAAAGTTTTTCGCCTGCAGCGCGTTGAAAAACTCGCCGTTCCACTGCGTGAGCTTGACGTTGACCCACACCAGCGCGAGATTCATCGCCAGCACCAGCAGCAGTAGGCCCCAGCCCTTTTTTTTCTCTTCCGACACCAGGTACGGTTTGGCCAGGGCGTAGAAATGACGGAACGCAAAACGGTACGACGGCGCAGAGGCTTGCGGCTGCATGGCGCGGAACACTCCTGAAAATCGGGCGGCTGCGGCATTGTGCCCGCACGCGCGCGGTCGTCATGCCGGTGCGGGCTTGCCATCGAGCGCAGCCTACGCCGCCCGGCTGAGCCGCGGCTTAAACGCTGGCCGTGTACGCCCCCCGCGGGCTGCTGCGCCGCGCGCCGTATGATGGCATTTTTCCGCACGACCGTGCTTTTTGCCATGACCGACCCAACCCTGCCCGCTGCGCTGCAAACCGCCTTCGACGCCGCCGTGGCGCGTTCGCACACCCTGGCTACGCGCCCGGACAACGCCACCCTGCTGCAGCTGTACGCCCTGTACAAACAGGCCACCGTCGGCGACGTGCAGGGCGAGCGGCCGGGCATGACCGACTTCGTCGCCCGCGCCAAATGGGACGCCTGGGCTGCGCTGCGCGGTCAGACCCGCGCGCAGGCGATGCAGCACTACATCGACCGCATGACCGCCCTGGCCGGGTAAGCCCCGCAGCCGCAACGCCGCGGTGACATTTTGTTGCCTTCGTGGTGTTTGATGTTCTTGACGCATATCAAGTTTTCCAGTTCTGTGGCGGCAAGAATGGGAACACGCCAAACCCCTTTTGTTGATGTGCGCCAATTTGTCGCACGCGGCAAAACGGGAACAACACGGAGGCTGTCATGCACCCATCGACACGTTCACAACTCCCTGAAAGTCACGCATTCTGGCGCGTCGCGCTGCGCGTTTTGCGGCAGGCGCTGGCCGCTGCAGCCGGCCTGCTCGCCTGCCTGTGGTGGGCTTCTCCGGCGCAGGCCGTTCCCGCTTTCGCCCGGCAGACGGGGCAGGACTGCATCGCCTGCCACGTCGGCGGTTTCGGCCCGCAGCTCACCCCCTTCGGCCGCGCCTTCAAGCTCGACGGCTACACCCTGAGCGACGGCAAAAAACACATCCCGCTGTCGGCCATGCTGGTGGCGTCGTACACCCATACGGCACAGGGCTACGGCGCGAACAACTACATGGGCCCGCCGCCCGCGGGCTTCAGCGCCAACGACAATTTCACCGCGCTGCAGCAGGCGTCGGTGTTTCTCGCCGGGCGCATCACCGACCACCTCGGTGTGCTCGCCCAGGCCACCTATTCCGACCCCGGGTCGCAAAACCTCGCCTGGGACAACACCGAGCTGCGCTACGCCCACCCCTACTCCGTCGGCGCCACGCAGGGTCTGTTCGGCATGAGCCTGAACAACAACCCCACGCTGTCGGACGTGTGGAACACCACCCCGGCGTGGCAGTACAGCTATATGGCGCCACCGTTCGGCAACAGCGGCCCGCCGGTCACGCCGCTGATCTACAACCTCGGCCAGAGCGTGATCGGCGCCACGGCCTACACCCTGATCGACAACAGCTGGTACGCCGAAGTCGGCGCCTACCACAACCTGTCCACCTACTGGGCCAACGCGCTGCATGCCGGCAACGCCTCGCTGCAGGGCGAGGCGCCGTACTGGCGGCTGTGGTACTCCAAAACCATCGGCCCGCATGTGTTCGAGGCGGGGTTGCTCGGCTTTGACGCGCGGCTGAACAATGGTCTGCCGGGTCTGCCCACCGACCACTATCACGACATCGGCGTCGACGCCACCTACCAGTTTCTGAACGGCGGGCCCAACGTCATCACCGCCAACGCCATTTACATGCACGAGCGGCAGGATCTGAACCAGTCTTTCCTCGTAGGCAGCGCGAGCAACGCCAGCAACACCCTCAATACCGCCAACATCAATGTGTCGTACTGGCTGGACAACACCTACGGCGCGACCATCGGGCTGTTCAGCACCACCGGTTCGGCCGACCCCACGCTCTACAGCTCGCGCACGGGCAGCCCGAATACCAACGGCGCCACTTTCGAAATCGACTGGAACCCGTTTGGCAAGAGCTGGGTGAATCCCGAGAAAAACCTGCGGATCGGCTTGCAATACACCCTGTTCAACAAGTACCTTGGCGCCAAGCATAATTTCGACGGTGCCGGCACCAACGCCCGCGATCTCAACACGCTCTACCTCTATCTGTGGACCGCGATTTGACCCGGCACGCTGCGTTTTCGAGGAGATGAGTCATGTCCGAACCGGCCAACAGCATTTACTTCGCCCAGGCTTTTCACCACGGCGAGGCCGAGCAGCACAGCTACGTCATCGCCGTCGGCCGGCGTGAGGCGGTCGAGGCGCTGGCACGCGCCGAGCACGCCCGGCTGCGCGGCGCGTATGGCGTGGCGATCTACCGCACCCGCCTGGATCTGCCGACGCAGGACAATTTCCGCCTCGTCGGCTATCTGTCCTCGGACATGGGCGAAAAGTGGACCTGCAGCCAGCCGGACGAGGAACCGGTGGCGTGATGCACTGCCCCGGCCCTGCCGGTGCCGGAGGGCGTTGCCTCAGCGCATCATGCCCAGCCAGCGCGGCAGCGCCAGGCTGATGACGGGCACGTAGGTGATGATGGCGAGGAACACCAGCATGGTCAGCAGCCACGGGCTGACCGCCTTGGTCAGCTCGGTGATGCCCATTCTGGCGATGCCGCTGGCCACATAAAGGTTCAGCCCGACCGGAGGGGTGATCATGCCGATTTCCATGTTCACCACCATGATGATGCCAAAGTGGATCGGGTCGATCCCAAGGTGCATCGCCACCGGAAACAGAATCGGCGCCAGGATGAGCACGATGCTCGACGGCTCCATCACATTGCCCGCGAGCAGCAACAGCAGGTTGACCAGCAGCAGGAACATCACCGGCCCGAGCCCGGCGTCGAGCAGCCATTGCGCCATGTGCTGCGGTACCTGCTCGGAGGTCATCAAAAAGCTGAACAGCACCGCGTTGGTGATGATGTACAGCAGCATCGCGCTCATGTTCGCCGAGGCCAGCAGCACCCGCGGCACGTCGCGCAGCCGCAGGTCTTTATAGACGAACACGGCGATGATGAAGGCGTACACCGCGCTCATCGCCGCCGCTTCGGTCGGGGTGAAAATGCCCGCATAAATGCCGCCGAGCACGATGACGATGAGCAGCAACCCCCACAGGCTTTCGCGCAACGCCTTGAGGCGCTGGCCCCAGGTGGCGCGCGGCAGCCGCGGGTAGCGGCCGCGCCAAGCTTTCCACCAAGTGGTCGCGCCCAGCATCGCCGCCAGCAGCAGACCCGGAATCACGCCGGCCATGAACAGCGCGCCGATCGACGAATTGGTGGACACCGCGTACATCACCATCACAATCGACGGCGGAATCAGGATGCCCAGCGCCCCCGACGAGGTGATGGCCCCGGCGCCGAAGCGCTGCGGAAACCCGGCCTTGACCATCGCCGGAATCAGGATGGAACCAATGGCCACGACCGTGGCCGGGCTCGACCCCGACACCGCAGCGAACAGCGCGCACGCCATCACCCCGGCCAGCGCCAGCCCGCCGGGCCAGTGGCCGATCATGCTGGTGGCGAACTGGATCATGCGCCGCGCCACCCCGCCGTGGGTGAGAAAGTTGCCGGCGAGGATGAAAAACGGGATCGCCATGATCTCGAACTTTTCGATGCCGGTGAACAGCTTAAGCGCCACCGCCTGGATCGGCACGTCGCTGAACGCGAACAGAAAGCCCAGCACCGTCAGCCCCAGCGCGATCGACACCGGCATGCCGGTGAGCAGCAGCGCCACCAGCAGCGCGAAGATGATCAGCGCGTTCATCGCCCGCCCTCCGCGCCCGCGGGCGCCTGCACGGCGGGAACGGGCCGCGGGTGGATGTTGTCGGCGCGCGGGTCGATGGGCAGCGGCTCATCCAGCCCTTCGACCTCGCCCGGGTCGTGGTGCGGCAGTTCGCCGTCGCGGTTGAAGCGCCACGCCACCTGCAAAAAGCGGTAGCACATCAGCGCCGAGCCCAGCGGAATCGCCAGATACACCACCCACGCAGGCCATTCCAGATCGGGCGTGGTCTGGTCGGTATGGCTCAGGTGCCAGACGAAGTTGGCGCCGAACGCCGCGATCACCCCGGTGAACAGCGCGCCGGCCAGCAGCCCGAACAGAATCACCGGCTTGCGCCGCCGCGGCGACAGGCGGTTGACCAGCACGTCGACACCGACGTGGATGCCGGTGCGCACGCCATATGCCGCGCCGAACTTGGCCATCCACACGAACATGAAAATGGTCAGCTCCTGCGCCCAGCTCAGGTTGAGCGACAGCAGCCAGTCCTGCACACCGGGAATCGCAAACCCCGCGGCGTAGCGGTGCACCACCGCGACAAAAATCAGCAGGGTCGCCGCGGCCATCAGCGTGCCGATCAGGATTTCTTCCAGCCGGTCGAGGACGCGGTTGAACAGGGAAAGAGCGCTCATGGTCTTCGGCCCACGGCCATGAAAAGCAGCGGCGCCGGGCCAACGCCCGCGCCGCCGCCTCGTTTGCAAGATCGCGCCGCGCAGGCTCGGCCCGCACCCGGCGCGGGCAAGGGGCTCAGAGTTTCTCGGGGTCGAAACCGGTGGCCTTGAACACCTGATCCATCAGCGCCTTGGGCACGCGCGACTGCGCTTCCTTGTACACCGGCACCATGGCCTTTTTCCACGCCAGCCGCTCCGCCGGGGTGAGGGCGACGATCTCGCACTTGCCCGATTTGCGCACGCCTTCGAGCGCCTCGTCGTTGTCCTTCTTCGCGATGCTGTTGGCAAAGTCGGTGGACTCGACCATCGCCTGATCGAGGATTTTGCGGATGTCCGGCGGCAGCCCGTCCCAGAACTTTTTGTTGACGATGACCGCGTAGCCCAGATAGCCGTGCTGGGTCTGCGTCAGGTACTTTTGCACCTCGTAGAACTTCTGGGTGTAGAAGTTCGACGGCGGGTTTTCGGTGCCGTCGACCACCCCGGTCTGCAGCGCCTGATACACCTCCGAAAACGCCATGACCTGCGGGATCGCGCCGATTGCGCGCATCTGCATTTCCAGGATCTTGCTCGACTGGATGCGCATTTTCAGGCCCTTGGCGTCGGCCGGATTTTTCAGCGGCTTGTTGGCGCTCATGTCCTTGAAGCCGTTGTCCCAGTACGCCAGGCCGAGGAGGCCCTTGGATTCGAGCTTGCCCAGCAGCTCCTTGCCGATCGGGCCCTTGGTGATTTTGTGCAGTTCTTCGTAGTTGTCGAAAATGTACGGCAGGTCGAACAGCTCGAATTCCTTGACGCCCAACGGGCCGAACTTGGCCAGCGAGGGCGCGAGCATTTGCACCGAGCCGAGCTGCAGCGCCTCGACCTCCTCCTTGTCCTTGTAGAGCTGGCTGTTGGGGTAGACCTCGACCTTCACCCGCCCCTGGGTGCGCTCCTCGGCGAGCTTTTTGAAATGCTCGGCTGCCTGCCCCTTGGGCGTGTTGGGCGCGACCACATGGCTGAACTTGATGACGATGGGTTGCTGCGCGCGCGCCAGCGAACCCAGCCCCACCCCGGCTGCGGCCAGCCCCAGACCGATGACGGCTTGACGACGATGCATGACGATCTCCGTGAACGTTGAATGTTGATTTGCAATGGGACGTATGGAGTTGTAAGCATACGTCACCGCAATGCAGGGCGGCAGCGCCGTGCGGGCAAGCGCATGGCCACCGCGCGGCAACACACCGCAGCGCGCCGCGCGGCTGAAGACAAGACTCAAGACAGGGTCCGCGTCCGGTACAAACCCTGTCGATGCCGACCGATGTCAGCCGATGGGGCTCAGGCGTGACCGTTGTTCACCGGCGGCTTGCCTGCGCCCAGGCGCAGCTCGCGCGCATGCTCGTCGGTGCTCTGCTGGATTTTGCGAATGAAAAACCAGATGAAAAACACCCCCATGCCGATCAGAAACACGATCACACCCAGGCTGAGCAGACCATAATCGGTGCCGAACAAGCCGGCCCAAACCGAACCCGAATTCATGATGCAGACCTCCTCGTCGTTGTCGAACCCACAGAATATTCGCGCACAATCATTACCGTTTGATACAGAACAAACCCCGGCAGCCGCTGGGGAGCAGCCACGGCGCCAGGCGGCGCGGCGGCTGGGCGTCGTCAGCGCCATCGCGCAGGAACAGGCCGGTCTGCTCGACGCACTGCAGCAGCCGCGGCGCGTGCGTCACGGCAACCGCGACTATGCGCTCGGCCGTCTCTATGCGCACGACGTGGTGCTGGTGCTGTGCGGCATCGGCAAGGTGGCCGCGGCGGCGACCACGACCAGCCTGATCGTCGAATTCGGCTGCGACGCGCTGGTGTTCACCGGCGTGGCCGGCGGCCTGGGGCCCGGCGTGGCCGTGGGTGACGTGGTCATCGCCGACACCCTGCTGCAGCACGACCTCGACGCCCGCCCGCTCTACCCCCGGTTCGAAGTGCCCGACAGCGGCAAAACCCGCTTCGCTGCCGACCCCGCGTGGACGCAGGCGCTGCACGCCGCCGCGCAGCGCGTGTTCGGCGCTGACGGCCTGCGGCGCATCGACGCCGCCACGCGCGACGCCTTCGGCCTGCACCAGCCGCGGCTGCACCGCGGGCTGGTGGTCAGCGGCGACCGTTTCATCGCCACCCGCGCCGACAGCGACGCGCTGCGCGCCGCCCTGCCGGACGCGCTGGCGGTGGAAATGGAAGGCGCAGCCGTGGCGCAGGTCTGCCACGATTACGCCACGCCGTTCGCCCTGGTGCGCACCATTTCCGACCGCGCCGACGACAGCGCGCACGTCGATTTCGGCCGCTTCATCCGCGACGTCGCCAGCCACTACAGCCAGGCGATCATGCAGGCGCTGCTGCAGCCCGCGGCAGATCCAGCCTGTCGGTGAACACGCCATCGACTCCCAGCGCGAGCAGCTGCCGCGCCCGTGCGGCGTCGTTGACGGTGTAGCAGCGCAGCTCCAGCCCCGCGGCGTGCACCGCCTGCACCACTGCCGCGCTGGCCTGCTGCCATGCGATGTGCACCGCCGCCGCGTGCACGCTGTGCGCGGCGTGCAGGGCGTGCGCGCCGTCGTCCTCGGTGAGTACCGCCAGCGGCAGGGCGCTGCCCGCGGCGGTCAGCGTGCGCCGTGCCGCGCGCAGCGCCGGCAGAGAAAACGACGACAGCAGCGGCTTGGGCGCCTGCGGGTGCTGCGCCGCCCACTGCGCCGCGCGCCGCGCCAGCGCCTGCCCGGTGGCTTCGTCCTGCCCCGGGTTGGGTTTGATTTCCAGGTTCAGCCACACCCCGTGCCGCGCGGCAAAGTCGAGCACGGCGTCGAGCGAGGCCGGCGGCTCGCCCTTGAACCGTGCGCTGTGCCAGCTCCCGGCATCGACCAGTTGCAGGTTTTCCCAGCGCCATGCCGCCGCAGCGCCGCGGGCGTCGGTGGTGCGGTCCAGGGTGTCGTCGTGCAGCAGCCAGAGCACGCCGTCGGCGCTGAGTCTGACATCGCCTTCAAACGCGCGAAATCCCGCCTTGAAACCCACTTCGAACGCCGCCAGCGTGTTCTCCGGCGCGGCATCGCCGCCGCCGCGGTGCGCGATCCAGCGCCGGTCGAACGGCCCGCCAGAGGAACTCATGGCCTGGCGGCTCCACACTGCGCGCGCAGCCAGCGGCCCGACGCCTGCACGTCCAGCCGCACCGTGCCGCGCAGATCGACGCCGGGTAGGCTGGCGGGGTCGGCAACCCGGTAAACCCCCTGCCCGGTGTGCGTCGCCCGCCAGGCGCGCGGCGACGTCAAGGTCATTTCGCCCTGCACCGTGCCGTCGAAACCCTCGCCGTCCACCGGTTTGCACCGCCCGGTGTAACGCAGCGTCGTGGCGGTGTTTTCCGTCAGGGTGAACTTGCACCCCGGGGAATCGCGCTGCAGGTCGTCGAGCCACGCCCGCGGGTTGCTGGCATAGCACGCAATCTCCTGGGCGCCGAGGCATTCCTGCCGCACTTCGGCCAAGGCAGCCAGCGCCTGATCCATGAAAGGCTTGGCCTGCGCCCGCTCCTGCGGCGACATCTGTTGCAGCTGCTCCTGGATGTTCCTGCGCGCTGCGGCCATCACGTCCTGGCCGTTGACCAGCGTTTTGCTGCGCACCTCCCACAGCCCCGGCTCGGGCGATTGCAGCGCCAGCGCCGGTTGCCCCAGCGCCAGCGCGACGGCCGCGGCGGCGGCCCGGCGAAAACGACTCATCGGCATGTCCTCCCAAACGGCGCTGCCACTGTAACGCAGCAACATGACACCACCCGGGTC
>Ga0315298_1007871_pt1 | contig 13828 bp, 12 predicted proteins | sample WHS_1_MG_FD_203077 | JGI IMG/M metagenome (GOLD analysis project Ga0315298, IMG submission 203077) | Extremophilic microbial mat communities from Washburn Hot Springs, YNP, Wyoming, USA - WHS_1_MG | ecosystem: Environmental > Aquatic > Thermal springs > Hot (42-90C) | place: USA: Wyoming...
AGGATCGTAATCCTTGCGGATAAATTTTGCCCATGTCTCCTGGGGTAGCGTACTTAAGATACCACCGGAGGCGAGACAAAGACTTAATTTTTTCAAGAAGTCCCGACGGTCCATTATATTCCTCCTAACATATGGGGGTAGTGACATTGCCAGCACACGTATTTTTCCCCGTGTGTTGCCATATCCACTGCCGGGATACCTTTCTTCGCTTTATCCTTATCGTGACACTTACCGCAAAATTCCCTTTTCTCCGGCTTTGTGGGGCTTACCGTCCGAGGAGCAATTTTATGTTTCTCCGGGGTGGTATGGCAGACGGTACACTCAATCAGGGCATGGTATGAGGCCACCTTGGTCCTTTCGATCTGGGTGTGACAGGCGGCGCAGGAGCGTGGCGTCTTGGGAGGAACGGGATTGTGGGGATTGTGACAGGTTATACAGGGCTTTAGTGGATTATGGGTTTGCGGATTGATTTGGGGGAAACCCGTCGGTCGCGAAGCATCGTAACTGTGGCAGTAAGAACAGTAATCCCTTTTCTTGGGGGAAGAAGGTTTTATTTCCATGGGCTTTTCCGTATGTTTTGCCGCTGCTCCATGACAGGATTCGCAGGAAAGGTCCCGGTGGTATCCTGATCGCTTTAGGTTCCTCTGTTTTTCATGACAATCGCTGCAAACCTGGGCCCCGGCATATTTAATTTCCCTATCGGCTTCCCTCGCCGTGGCCAGCTCCTTTTGCAAATCGGTATCCTTAAGGACAGGTGGAATAATAAAAAGACGGACGAGAAATAGCACAACACCAATGGTAACAAAAAGGACAATAACCCTTAAGGCCTGCTCGGGTAATTTTTTTGCCATTGCCTTCCCCCTGAACAAAGGAAAAATTTTAGGTGCGCATCTATACTGAAGAGGTTATCAATTTGCAAGAAAAATTTCATATAAAATCAAGTTGATACATAAAAGGGCAAATCCTTAAATAATCAGATTTAAACCCTACCTAAAATGTGATAATTTTCTTATTGCATTTTGCTGTATGATGCGTATATACAGTTACAATGTAATTAATCAAAGCAGTGGGAGGTCACTATGGCCGGGGTAATTTTACGTATTTTTTCTGTTTTGGTTCTCTTCCTTTTTCATCCCCAAACCCTACCTGCCGCCCAACCGGATATGGCCGTCGACCCCTCGACTTGTCTTAGTTGCCATAGTAATAAAATTTCACCTGATGCCTTCGCCTCGTCGGTACACAGTAAAAATGGTTGTACCAGTTGTCACACCCAACTCACCAATCTCGCCGAGCATCTGAGAGGAAAGATCAAGACGGAAAAGGTTAGGTGTGAGCGCTGTCATAAGAAAGAAAATGCCGAGCATTACGGAAGCATCCATGCCCAGAAGGATATAATGTGTGCCGACTGTCACACCGATGTCCATACCCATCGATACTGGAAAAGGGATAAAAGGGTTGTCGTGGCCAAATGCGTCCAGTGTCATGACGAAGAAGCCATATACCGCACCTCCATCCATGGCGTAGCCGTAGCCAGGGGAAACCAGGATTCTGCCGCCTGTCATGATTGCCATAATCTCCATGAGATTAAGGCCTTAGGCGATGTAACTTCCTTTACGGCCAGAGAATTCCACACCAAGGTCTGTATGCGTTGCCACAGTAACAAAGAGATGATGGACCGCAATAACGTCTTCAACATTGCCGTGGAAACCTATTTTGAAAGCTACCACGGCAAAAACTACCGTTTGGGTTACCCCGAAAAGGTGGCAGGCTGTGCCGACTGTCACACCTCCCATGCGGTACTCAAGGCCTCCGACCCCCGTTCCACGGTAAATAAAGACCTGGTGGTGACCACCTGTCAGAAATGCCACCCCCACGCCACAAAACTTTTTGCCCAATTTTACGCCCACGGGGAACATAGAGACCCTCAAAAGTACCCCATCCTTTACTGGACCTTCATCGGCATGACGGTTCTTTTAGTAAGTACCTTTGCCGTCTTTTGGGTACATACCATCCTTTGGCTTTTCCGGGGTTTTGTGGAAAACCGCGAAAAGGCAAGGGCCCTGGCAGAGGGAAAGATACAGATCGTTCCCGATGGGTTCCGTCAATATCGCCGTTTTCGGCCAAAACATATCATTTTGCATCTCTTGGTTATCGTAAGCTTCTTAGGGTTGGCCCTCACGGGACTCCCCCTTAAGTTCAGCGACCAGGTATGGGCAAAGCAACTAATGCACTTTTTCGGCTCTCCCGCCAATGCAGCCCTTATCCATAGAATATGTGCCATCATTACCTTTATCTACTTTTTCTCGGCCGTTCTCATGTCCATTCACTTTCTTTTTTTCAGGAAGGATATCCCAGGAAACTGGTTGGAAAGGCTACTGGGTCCCGATTCTCTCTGCCCCAATGCCAAGGATTTGCAGGATATCGTGGGGATGATTCGATGGTTTCTCTTCAAAGGACCCAAACCTACCTTTGAACGCTGGACATACTGGGAAAAGTTCGATTTTCTTGCCGTTTTCTGGGGAATGTTTGCTATCGGTGGCTCTGGGTTGATGCTTTGGTTCCCTGAATTCTTCAGCCATTTCCTCCCCGGCTGGATGTTTAATGTGGCTACCATCATCCACTCTGACGAGGCTTTGCTTGCTACGGGTTTCATCTTCACCGTCCATTTCTTCAATACCCATGGAAGACCCGAGAAGTTTCCCATGGATTTTGTCATTTTCAACGGCCAGGTTTCCAAATATGAACTCATCGAAGAGCGCGCCGACCTATGGCGGCGCTATGAGGAAACGGGCTTAACGGAAAAATTCCATGTGGAAAAGGGAAGCAGCGTCCTTTTCGATTTCTTCTTCAAAGGATTTGGTTTCCTCTCCCTCTTTGTGGGTATTGCCTTGCTTTTTTTGATGCTCTATGCTTTTCTCAGCCACTAAAAACACCAAGAGGTGCCTTAATTTTCCTTTTAAGGAGTGCTTTTCATGCCTGAACGAAACGATACTTTGAGTTATTTCTTTAACGTAATTAGCCTCATCGGGATGATTCTCGCGGTCGTGGCCACGGGCCTTATCATTATTTTTCTATCCCTCGAAGCAATTACCGGAACGGAACATCCCTATTTAGGGGTTTTGGTCTATTTCATTTTCCCCACCATGCTCATTTTAGGGCTCCTTCTGGTCCCTCTTGGAGCCTTCCGGGTAAGACAGTATCGGCGACGACTGGCGCCGGAAAAAATCCCCCCTTACCCCGACTTGGATTTGAACGACCCTCACAAGCGAAACCTTTTTATCTTTTTCATCTTCGGTACCGTTGTCTTCGTTATTATCATTGCTCTCGCAGCCATCAAGGGTTACCACTTTACAGAGTCGACGGTCTTCTGTGGTAAACTCTGTCACATGGTGATGACGCCCGAGTATACCGCCTGGAGTAACTCCCCCCATGCGAAGGTACAATGTGTGGAATGCCACATCGGTCCTGGAGCTAAATGGTACGTTAAAGCCAAAATCTCCGGAACGAAGCAGATTTACGCCGTTCTAGCCAAAACTTATTCCGTGCCCATTGAAACGCCTATCGTCAATCTAAGACCGGCCAGGGACATCTGCGAACGCTGTCACTGGCCGGAAAAATTCTACGCGGGAAGACAAAAGGTTTTTTACCATTATGCACCCGATGAAAAGAACACGCCTCGGGAAATCAACCTCCTTATCAACATCGGTGGAACACCGAAAAATCCTACAGCCATGGGTATCCATTGGCACATCGGCTCGGAAGTCTATTACATCGCCCGGGATAAGAAGCGATTGGACATCCCTTATATAGCTTTCAAGGACAAATACGGTAAGGTTACGGAATACCATGATATGGATAAGCCCCTCTCTAAAGAAGAAATTGAAAAGGGCGAAAAACGTCTGATGGATTGTATCGACTGCCATAATCGTCCCACCCATATCTATCGCTCCCCGGGACAGGAAATGGACGAAAATTTTGTCTCCGGCCATATCGATCCCTCTCTCCCCTATATAAAAAAGGTAGCGGTAGACCTCCTAAACCGGTCTTATAAGACCAAGGAAGAGGGCCTAAACGGCATAGCCCGGGGGATAGAAGAATTCTATGCCCGGAATTACCCCCTTGTGGCCCGGGACAAGGCGGCCGCCATCAGACAGGCCATCGAAAGGGTCCAGGATATCTACGCGCGTAATTTCTTTCCCAGCATGAAGGTAAAATGGAACACCTATCCCGACCATATCGGCCACTTCTACTCACCCGGTTGTTTCCGCTGTCACGATGGGAGACACAAATCCCCGGAAGGGAAGGTCATCTCCAAGGATTGCAACCTCTGCCACATTGTGCTAAGTCAAAAACAGGAAAATATCAAACCGGGAACAAAGGTGAAGGGTTTTATCCATCCCAAAGATATTGGAGATGCCCTCTATGCCATGAATTGCAGTGACTGCCATGCAGAAGGGGGCGAGGATATCCCCGGTGGTGGGAAAAAATAAACCTATGGCCTTAACCAAAGTTGGAAATAGGTGGGTAGCCGTAGACGTGGAAACAACCGGTCTTTCCTTCCGGCGGGGGGGTAGAATTATCGAAATCGGAGCCCTGGCCATAGAAGAGGGTGAGATTGTCTCCGAATTCGAAACGTTACTCCACTGTGACGCCGTTATCCCCTGGCAGGTAAGCCAGATTCATGGCATCACACAGACGATGCTACAGGGAAAACCTGCCTTCAGGGAAATACTACCTTCCTTTTGTCGCTTTATTAGAGATAGTGTTCTCATAGCTCATAACGCCCCCTTCGATGTGGGATTTCTGCGGGCCGAATTCGGGCGCTTAGGTTTACCCCTAAAGCTAAGAAGCATCTGTACCCTTCGCCTGTCCCAGAGATACTTCCCAGAACTTCCCAATCACAGGTTAGAAACGGTATATAATTACATTATGGGACAAAAAAACAGGGCAAACCAGTGCCATCGTGCTCTGGCCGATGCCCGGATGGTGGCAGCTATTTGGCTCTATTTCCTCAGGGAGGCTAATGGAAAGAGCGCTTCTATGGTTTAAGTGTGCCGCCATGCATGACCCGGTGCGGCCTGTTTTGAAGCAACCTGCCTACTTAGGCTGGGAAGGGAAATTCCGCAAAATTGACCTAACCGTCGAACGCCCCTTCCGAGGCGAAGAGTTACTTTCCCGCATGAAGGGATGGTTTACCGTAGATGTCATGGAGGTGATAGAGATCGTTAATAGATACGGGCGCTTGAAACTCCTCGATGATTACCACTTGGTGGTGGAAACGGAGGGAAAAGAGGAGTTAGAAGCCCTCGCGGCCGACCTTACCCGGGTTTTCGGCAAAGAGGTAGAATTGGAGTATCTTCCTAAAGGTTCCTAACTTTCCTTCCCCGGTGGCAACTTAAGATAATCCTGTAAATGACGAAAACCGGCAAGATGCAGTAAAAAATGGTAAAGGGAAAAGAGTTCCCAGGAAAAGGGGATATATCCCAGATACCCCAAAAGGGGCATCTCAAAAAGATGCAGGAAATCGAAAAAGGGTATGCAGTATACCCATTTGGGATAACTTAAGTAATTCCAGAATTCCCAGAAAAAGCCGCAAATCAGGGCTCCTAAGGAAAGAGAGACGATAGGACCTGCCTCACCTTTCATAAGACAGTCAAGTAACGATCGCCCGCCCAGCCAAAAATTGACGGGCTCCAGAAGGAGGAATAGGAAAACCCAGACAAGAGGGTAAAAGTAACGCGGCCAAAGACAAATTAAAAGAAGGGCAAACCAACCGGCGATAAAGAGGTACCGATAGAGCTTCCGAGAAAGAGGGAGGGGAAATTTTAAACCACCTCTCCCCAAAAAGGTGCTAACCAACTCTGCGGTACCGAAAACGGCAGGGAGCACCGTCGAAAAACTAAGGGAAGAAAAAAGGAAGAAGAAAATAGCTCCAAATTGCTCTTCGCCGAGATAAAACCAGTTTCCCGTTTTTTTATTGATAAGCTCAAAGAGCCACCAGAGGGGAACAGAGGCAAAAAATAAACCTCCATAGGCCACCGGTTTCCGGTAAAATAGCGAAGTGCCTGCCCGCCGATAGGTCCAAGCATCCACAAAAAGGCAGTAGCCCAACCATAGAGGGAAAAAACCTATGTGGGTTCTAAGACCGGTAGAAAACCAATTAAAGGGCCAAAAAATAAGAACAAGTATTAACCCAAAAACGCCGTGTAAGGGCAAGTAAACAATCTTCAGGTCTTTCCCCATTAACCCATCAAATAGATGCCGCCTTAAGGTATTTCAACCCCGGAGACAAGAGACGATTTCACCTATAAAGATACGGTGAAGATCCTGGGACTCTCCGTAAATTTCTGCCCTAATAGGACCATTTAAAGCCTGGGGTAGAAGATCGCTTTTATAGATGATCCGGCATTCTACGTTAATGATACATTCCTGAACGATGGGAATGGAAATAACACGCCCCGAAATGGGCGTAAGACCTTGGGCAGCAAATTTATCCACGCTTCTGCCGGAGTTACTGCCACAGAATTTGGCTATCTCTTCCTTCCCCGGGGGAAGAACATTCACAGAAAATTCACCCGTCTCTTCCAGCATGGGATAGGTATAACGGGAGGGACGAACAAGAACGGTAAAAACGGGGCGCTTCCAGATAATCCCCCAGGAACCCCAACCGATGGTCATCACGTTCGGTTTTCCGCTCTTCCCCTGACCTAAAAGGAGTACCCGCTTGTCCTGATAAGCCTTGGTAACTTCATCCTGGCAAGCCCAAAAATCCACTACCTTTTTTGTCATGACAAAACCCTCCCTCACTGATTTATGGTCTTTTTACCCCAATTGTCGTATATTGCAAGCATCTTTTTCTCTGCTTGACATAGGAAGACGAGTCTTTTATAAAAAGTAACGGAAAATCAAAAAGGAAATTTTTATGCATGACGATTTTTTTGCCCACGAGCACTTTCCCGAAGATGCCCTGGAGGATGTAGAGGGATTGGAACTCTTCATCCTGAAAAGTGTAGGAATCGATATCGGTTCTTCCACCACCCATCTTGTTTTTTCCCGCCTCGTCTTAAGGAGGGAGGGAGCCTCTTACTCCGGTAAATACAGGGTCACGAAACGGGAAATCCTCTTTCGCTCACCCATTATGCTCACCCCTTACCTTACGGAAACCACTATCGATACGGAAAAGGTTAAGGCCTTCATTGAGGAGTCTTACCAGAAGGCAGGTTTTACACCGGACCAAATCCATACAGGCGCCGTAATTATTACGGGGGAAGCGCTACGCAAGGAAAATGCCCGTCCCATCGTGGAGTATTTCGCCCGATATTCCGGAAAATTCATCTGTGCTACGGCCGGTCATAACCACGAAGCCTTGCTTTCCGCCCACGGTTGCGGCGCCGTAGATATTTCTAAGGAAAAACAAACAAATGTTTTGAATGTGGATATCGGCGGTGGAACGACAAAATTCGCCTACATCGAACGGGGAGCAGTGCGGGAAACGGCGGCAATCAACGTGGGCGCCCGACTTTTAGCCTTTGATGAAGAAAGACGTATCCTCCGCTTGGAAGAGGCGGGTCGCCAGCTTATGGAAAAATTGGGGGAAAAGACGGCGTTAGGTTTCCCATTTACGCGGGAACAGGAAGAAAAGCTCACAGAGGAAATGGCAAATATTATTGTGGAGATTATTCGGACGGGGGAATGTCCCACCGCTTACGATTTCCTGATGGTCACCGATCCCCTTAAATTGTATCGTGGTTTTCCCTCCATTGATTATCTTATTTTTTCGGGAGGGGTTTCAGAGTATATCTACGGGTACTGTCACCATACCTATGGGGATATGGGGGAAACTTTAGGCAAACAAATAAAAGCCAAGCTTGAACAGATTATCTCAAAGCAAATGCTTTTAGAACCCGCCGAAGGTATCCGGGCCACCGTCATTGGAGCGGGGGAGTATACTATCCAGGCAAGCGGGAATACAAGTTTTATTTCCTCCGTAAATAGCCTCCCTGTATACGGACTAAAGGTGATTCCCGTAAACCTTTCCGAATCCGATGACCCAAAAGAAAAGATCAGGCAATCCCTGGCCAAATTCGGCCTGACCGATTTAAGTACACCCCTTGCCCTATCCCTTTCCCTCGACGGTCGTCTGGACTATCCCGTTTTGCGCAAAGTAGCCGAGGGTATTGCGACGCTGCTTTCCAGAACACCGAAGGTTGATTTTCCCCTTTATCTCACCATAAATGTAGATGTGGCCAAATCATTGGGCTCCCTCCTGCAGGAGGAGCTGAAGATAGATAGGGAAATTATCGCTATCGACCATATTGAGGTAGGTGACCTCGATTTCATCGATATTGGTAACCCTCTGGGAACCACGGAAGTAATACCCGTTACGGTAAAATCCCTCATGTTCCCACCTTTAAAAAGGGACGCCCATTATTAACCAATAAAATAGAGAGGAGGAATGGTTATGAAGAAGGAAACATTAACCTGGGGAAAGAGGTTCACCTACGACCTCTGGATGGAATCCACTGGTCTACCCATTTATAAGGGTTACTACATTGAAGATTTAAGAACCCTGGAACTGGGGTGGTGGGAGGAAAGGCAATGTAAGTCGGCCTTTATCCAGCTTATGGGTCAGGAAGGGATAACCTCAGCCCGGGTAACGGAAATCGACCCCGGTCAAACGTTGCCCCCCCTAAAATTTGCCTTAGACGAAGTGGTCTATGTGGTCGAGGGGCGAGGACTGACTACCATCTGGGCAGGGGAAGGGAAACCTAAGAAAACTTTTGAGTGGCACAAATGCAGTATGTTTTTGATTCCCCATAATTACTGGCACCAGATAACGAATATGCAGGGAGACAAACCAGTCCGTCTTCTCCATTACAACTACATGCCCCTTGCCCTCTCCGGCGTCAGGGACCCCAATTTTCTCTTTAATAACCCCTACGAGGTAATAGATACGGTCCACGCCCAGGAGGAAGATTTTTACTCCGAAGCCAAAATGATTCCCGACGGGTACCCCGACGAGTTTATCGGCAAACGGGTGCTCTGGTACGGTAATTTTTTCCCCGACATGCGGGCTTGGGATAAACTGGATGCCAACGTGAAAAGAGGAGCGGGAGGCAAAAGCGTTTTCATCCAGTTTGCCAATTCCGAGATGTCCTGCCACATGTCCGTCTTCGATGCCCGCACCTATAAGAAGGCACACCGCCACGGTCCCGGCCGCGTCATCGTCATCCCGGAAGGAGAGGGATACTCCATCCTCTGGGAAGAGGGTAAAGAAAAGATTGTCGTCCCCTGGCATGAGGCGAGCGTCTTCGTACCACCTAACCGCTGGTTCCATCAGCATTTCAATGTAGGGGCGAATCCGGCGCGTTATCTTGCCCTCCATCCCCCATTCCAATTTTACGGTCATGCCGAAAAGGTGGAAGATAGGGCGAAAGACCAAATAGAATACCCTGACGAGGACCCCTGGATCAGACAGAAGTTCGAAGAAGAGTTGGCCAAAAGAGGACTTACTTCCCTCATGCCCGAGGAGGCTTACAGAGACAGAAATTACGAGTGGTCAAAGAGTATGGGCAAGTAAAATTTAGGAAGGTGCGCCTCACTTTTCCTCACCCTGGATGCGTGAGGCCATCTTCCCCTTTTCCGTTAATTGCTCGATCAAGACTTCTCGCATTAGGTTACAGGCCTGGATAATTTTGGGATTGGTCACGGAATAATAGATATTGACCCCCTCCCTTCGGGTTTTTACAACACCCTTAGCTTTGAGGACGGCCATGTGCTGAGAAAGGTTTGCCTTGCTTAAACCGGTAAGCTCGATGAGTCTCGAAGCGTTCACTTCACCGTTTTTAAGGAGGTTTAAAATCTCCAGACGCTTGGCATGGGAGAAAATTTTACATACATCGGCCTGAAATTCAAAGATATTACTCATTTTTAAAAACCGTCAGTTTACTATGTTTAGAATAAACGCTAAATTAGAGGTCGTCAAGGGATAATATTGGCGTCCCCACGGGGAGTCGAACCCCGGTTACCGGCGTGAAAGGCCGGTGTCCTCGGCCACTAGACGATGGGGACACAAATTCTAAGTTTTAAGGTGGTGGGCGCTTATATCCTCTTTTTATCTTTTCTGTCAATAGCAAATTCACTCAAAAATCACGGGCTCCCGTAAAATGGATTCTCGCGCCCGTAAGGCAAGTAACGCCGTATCCGGATGGGAATCTTTCAGGGAGGCAAGCTGCCTTAAGTTGTCTGCCGTTCTCAGGATAAGCATGGCCAGATCACCGTCGGTAAGACCGGTAATGGCGATAATTTCTTCCCATGAGCGACCCCTCGCCCAATCGTAGATTACGGCACAGGGCCAGAAGAAAAGGGGTTGGGTGGGAAACCCGGCCTTGGCCATACGCATCATGAGTGGCTGAACGACATTAATAATTCGTCGATAGGCCTCCCGCAGCGGACGAAAAGACCGCTTGAATTTTATCTCCGTGTTGCCGTCATAAACAAAAGGGGCAACCAGGGCAGCAAGGAGTTTTTCGTCCTCCCGCGGAAAGGCGTCCTGCTTCAGACATTCTGCAATAAGAAGGGGATGGTCGAGTCTCAGTTTCGAGGCCCAGATACCCGATTCCGTGAGGCGATCCTCATCGTCCACAAAACCCTCGGCCCGGAGAAAGGCCAGATGTCTCTCCCAATCCTTCCAGAGCTTCTGACCGATTCTCTTTCTTCTCTTTTCATTTGCTCCAAACTGGTAAGCATAAAAGGAATGGGTGAGCATTTCCTTTATATTCTCCGGTCGCTGGGAAAGGAGAAGGTTAAGCACCATTGAAAAGTCACTGCGCAACTGACTTTCTATATTTTCCGGACGGGCAAAAAAGAGTTTGCGCAAGTGTTTAAGATCCATGAAACGACCGGGCACGGCAAGCAAAAAACCTATCTTGTCCCGGCCGCGTCTTCCAGCCCGGCCCATCATCTGATGAAATTCTGTACTGTTTAAAGGACTGAAATCACTGCCGTTGTAAAGGTCGGAGTTGAAAAGCACAATGGTCCGGGCGGGATAATTTACCCCGGCCGCTACCGTGGAGGTAGCAAAAATAGCCCTCAGATGCCCCAATTTCATCATCTTTTCCACTAAAAACTTCCAAAGGGGAAGCTGTCCACCGTGATGGGAAGCTACCCGGGCATACTTGAGATAAGCGAGCTGTTTGTGGGTACGTAAAAAGGGGTAATCCGCGAGAAACTGCTCCAGGTCACGAAGGAAATCCTCCTTCCTGGAAATTTCCTCCCCCGGGTGACAGCTCAAGAGAGCCGCATCGCATTCGGCACGGGACTTGAGAAAAAAGATGGCCGGAAGTAAATTGTACTTTTCCAACACTTCGATTATCTTTCCGAAACGCGGCGGTGGAGTCCGAAAGGGCCTCTTTTTTACCTCTAAAAGACGCACCACCTCCCGATGAAGTTTTTTCTCCTCGAGGAGGGGCAAGATTTTCCCCGCCGGGTGCAGGAAAAGGGGAAAGAGGGGTACCGGTCTCTTTTCTTCCTTTATCACCACACATTCCTTACCCCTGAGAGAAGAAAGCCATCCCGCAATTTCCTCGCCATTTCCAATAGTCGCCGAAAGGAGGAGGATGTTTATCCGCGTAGGAAGATAGATGAGAATCTCCTCCCAGACCACACCCCTTTGTCTATCCCCCAAATAATGCGCTTCATCGATAATCACTAAGTCAAAGGGGAGGTTTTCCCCCTTTTCCATCGCATCGTAAAGTTGATTTCTCAGGATTTCGGTGGTGCCCACAATGATGGGGGCCTCGGCGTTTTCCTTCGTATCCCCCGTCAATATGCCCACTTTTTCCGGGGCAAAACGGTCACCGAATTCCACCCATTTGGCGTTGGTTAAGGCTTTTAAGGGGGAGGCATACCAGCTCCTCCCCCCCTTTTCGAGGACCTCGTGGATTGCCTGTTCGGCAATCCACGTTTTTCCCGCGCCCGTAGGCGCGATTACCAGGCAGTCCGAGCGCCTAATTGCCGCAAGCGCCTCAAGCTGAAAAGGGTCGGGTACGAAAGCTCCGGAGGGAGGCTTCCCTATCCGGGCAAAAATCTTCTTCAGTGCCGGGTCGATGGACCAGTAAGTGGCCTTTTTCCCTATTTTCCCCTCCTAAAATAGTTTTTTAAATTATCTTCCTTTTTCGGGGGAAAAAGCAAGCACCGATTGAGGAATTACACTTGACAGCTTTGATTAATCGTTATAGGTTTCAGGCTAACCGAGGAAAGGCATCCATGGCCGTAAAAAAGATACCACTGAAAAAAGCCGTGGGAACGGTGCTCGCCCACGACATAACAAAGATTATCCCTGGTGAATTCAAGGGGGTAGGCTTTAAAAGAGGTCATATAGTTACTGAAGAGGACATCCCGGAACTGCTCAAATTGGGGAAAAGGTATCTCTATATCCTTACCCTTTCCCCTGGAGAAATCCATGAAGATGAAGCCGCCGAGGAGATTTCCCGTCTCTTAGGGGGACAAAACATCACCTATACAAAACCCCAGGAAGGGAAGATTAATCTTGTAAGCACAGTGAAGGGATTAGTCAAAATCAACTTCTCCCTTCTTTATAAAATCAATAAATTAGGCGACATTATTGTCTCCACCGTAAAAGATGGTTTCCCCTGTGAGGCGGGACAGACTGTGGCCGCAACAAGGGTAATACCCCTTACGATTAAACGAAAAAGGTTGGAAAAGTTAGCCCTTCTTGTGGGTAAGGAAAAGGTAATTGACGTTAATCCTTTTAGAACCTTGAAAATAGGTGCCGTCGTTACGGGTTCGGAAATCTATGCAGGTCTTGTTCCGGACGGATTTGAGCGCTATGTGGCAAAAAAAATCCAGAGTTTTGGCTGTGAAATCGTAAAGAAAATCGTCGTACCCGATGATAGAGATGCTATTTGCCGCGCCATCCTTGAACTGGAAACGTTAGGCTGCGAACTCATCGTAACAACCGGTGGACTTTCTGTTGACCCCGATGACGTAACATTGGCGGGTATAAAAAAGGCCGGGGGCAAAATCATTACCTATGGGAGCCCCATCTTGCCCGGCGCCATGTTCCTCTATGCAAAGCTAAGGGGTAAACCCCTTTTAGGGCTGCCCGCCTGTGTCTACTATGCTCCTACAACTGCCTTTGACCTCATTTTCCCCCGTCTACTGGCCGCTCAAGAGGTGACAAAAAAATTTGTAGCAGAAAGGGGACACGGCGGCCTTTGCCTAAATTGTGAGGTTTGCCGTTACCCCATCTGCCCTTTCGGGAAATAGTTTATGGAAAATCCACTAACGAATCTCATCATTGCCATCAAAGGGGCAGGGGAAATGGCCTCAGGCGTAGCGTGGCGACTCTATCAGGCCAATTTTCGGCGCATTTTCCTTCTCGAAACCTCGACTCCTATGGCCGTCCGACGCCGCGTGGCTTTTAGCGAGGCTATCTACGATGGTCTAACAGAGGTGGAAGGGGTACAGGCCCGCCGGGTCGAGAGCACGGCAGGCATCTACCGTGCTTGGGAGAAGGGAAGCATTGCCGTCGGGGTGGACCCGCAATGGCACTTCATCAGAGATATGGCACCTCATGTCGTGGTGGATGCCATCCTGGCGAAGAGAAATTTAGGAACCCACTTAAACGAGGCCCCGCTTGTTATCGGTTTAGGTCCCGGCTTTACGGCCGGCCTCGATGTCCATTTCGTCGTAGAAACGAACCGTGGCCATAATTTAGGAAAGGTAATCACGGCGGGCACAGCCGAACCCAATACGGGCATTCCCGGATCGATCGGGGGATTTACTGAGGAGAGGGTCTTGCGGG
>Ga0315298_1007873_pt1 | contig 13824 bp, 12 predicted proteins | sample WHS_1_MG_FD_203077 | JGI IMG/M metagenome (GOLD analysis project Ga0315298, IMG submission 203077) | Extremophilic microbial mat communities from Washburn Hot Springs, YNP, Wyoming, USA - WHS_1_MG | ecosystem: Environmental > Aquatic > Thermal springs > Hot (42-90C) | place: USA: Wyoming...
CAGGAGACGGGCGCGGACATGGTCATCTTCGATGACGAGCTTCGACCCCACGTGCAGCAGGAGTTGGAGCGGGACCTGGGGTTGAAGGTGATCGACAGGACACTGGTGATCCTGGATGTGTTCGCCCGCCGTGCCCGTACCCATGAAGGCAGGGTCCAGGTGGAGCTGGCGCAGCATCAGTACCTTCTTCCGCGGTTGGTGGGGAAGGGGACCCAGTTGTCCAGGCTGGGCGGTGGTATCGGGACCCGCGGTCCAGGAGAGACGAAGCTGGAGTTCGATCGACGTCGAATACGTCAGCGCATCGCCAGGCTGGAGAGGGAGATCGAGGCGATTCGCGGGCAGCGGCAGGTGCAGCGGTCTTCGCGCCGCGTCAAGGAGCTGCCGCTGGTGGCGCTGGTGGGCTACACCAACGTGGGGAAGTCCACGCTGCTGAATCGCCTGACGGGAAGCGCCGTCGAGGTGGCGGACAAGCTCTTCGCCACCCTCGACCCCACCACCCGCCGCCTCGAGCTGCCGAGCGGTCAAGAGGTGCTCACCAGCGACACCGTGGGGTTCATAGCCAAGCTGCCTACAACCCTGGTGGCCGCCTTCCGGGCCACCCTGGAGGAACTGGCGGAGGCCGATCTGCTGCTGCACGTTGTTGACATAACTGATCCGAACGTGGAGAAATGCAACCGGGTGGTGGGGGAAATCCTGGCCGATCTGGGCCTAGGGGATAAGCCCGTCATCACGGTGCTGAACAAGGCGGATAGGTTGGTCCAGGAGGAACCGCACAACGGCGCTGATCCGCTGGCCTCGCTGCGGCCGGAGGCTCTGGGCATGGATCCTGTTCCTGGCACTGTTCTGGTGTCGGCCGAAAGGGGCTGGGGGATCGAGGATCTCAAACTGCTGATCGAGGAGACGCTGAACAGGCAGGCGCCGCGGGTGGAAGTGCGGATACCCTACGATGCCAGCGATCTGGTGGACCTGCTCCGGCGAAAGGGAGTGGTAGAGTCGGAGGAGCACACCCCCGAGGGGACCGTAATAAGGGGCCGGCTGCCGATCCGGTACGCCGCGCACTTCGAGCGGTACTCCACACGACGAGCGAGGGCGAAGTAAGGGAGTGGAGAATATGGAGAAGGGAGGGGCACGGAGCGCGGCGGCCGGCTTGCCAGGGCCAAGGGGCTGGCGGTCGCGATGGAAGAGTGTGGTTGAAGGAAAGGGCTGGCTGTGGTAGTATGGTTATGGCACATAATTCACATTATGTGCCATAACCTCGACGGAACCGAAAGGAGTCCCTCCCATGCACCCGGACAACGAGCGACCCCCGGCCATCGAGACCCAGATCCAGCAGTTTCTGGAAGCTATGGCCGGCAAGGCGAAGGCCACGGTGGACACCTATGCTGAGTCTCTGCGACGGTTCCTCGAGTTCCTGGCAGAGTCCGGCGTGCCCAGAGACGCCCTGGCCCGCGACCTGAGCCCGCAGATCCTGGAAGATTTCTACCGGTGGCTGGTGGAGAACTACGGCCGCGACCGCCGGGCTACGGTGGCCACCTACGTGGCAGGAACTCGCGCCTTCTTTCGGTTCCTGGCGCGCCGCCGCCTCCTCTCGCCCGAGACCAGCTTCGAGCAGTTGCGAGCGGGGCTTCAGGAGGTGATGGGGAAGTCCAGCTACAAAACGCCACGTATCGATCGGCGCCTCCCACTGGTGGTGCTTTATGTCAACAATATCGCTGTCCCCGAGGCCACTGGTGAGAACGGCAACAGGCGGTTGGAGATCCTGCGAGACAAGGCCGTCATCCACACCCTCTTCGCCACCGGAATGCGGCGCGAGGAGGTCGCTCGACTGAACCGACAGGATGTGGATGATGGCTGGTCACCACAAGCGCTGATCACTGGCAAGGGAGACAAGGAACGAGTCGTCTTCTTCAGCGAGGACGCATTGCGGGCGATCCGTGAGTACCTGGCGGCTCGAGCGGACCACTTCACACCCCTCTTCCTGCGGCACGATGCTCGCCGCGGCCAGCCGATACGTGGTGGCCAGAATTACCGGCTCGCTCCTCGAGCCATATGGCGGATAGTCAAGACCTACGCCTCCCTGGCCGGCGTGCAGATCACCACCCACGACTTCCGCCATACCAAGGCCAGTGTTATGTTAAATCGCGGCGCTAAGCTGTCCGAGGTGCAGGATATCCTGGGACACGCTTCGCCCGAGACCACCAAGAAGATCTACGCCCACTACGAGGTCTCCCACCTCCGCAACGCCTTCGAGAGATACAGCGCCACAGCCGAGGAGCTCGTGTCGCAGCTAGAGCCCGTACAGCGCCAGCGGAATCGCGGCCCTCGGCACGGGACGGCGACAACCAAGGGGGTGCTATGAGCAACGGGGGTAGCGAGACGCAGCGTCTCTATCACTAAGCCGCCTGGTTAGGCTCGCCGCTCCGTGAGCGCGTCCTGAGCTCCTCGACGGTCAAGTCCGACACGACGGAGCGGTCGTCCTCCAGCACGTCGACACCGGCATCCGCGAAATCGTCATCCACCTTGGTGAAGAGCCAGAGATTGCAGCGGCCGCCGATCTTGACCAGGGTCCACCCGCCCACCAGCTTCTTCCCCCATAGGAAGAGGTTCAGATGGCCCTCGACCAAACCCGCGCGGGCCTTCGCCTGAGCTTCGCTTCGATCCTGGAAGAATAGGGTTCCCTCGTCTTCAGGCGAGTACACCCCGTTGTCCCACACGATCACCTCTCCGGCACCGTACTCCCCCTCTGGAATCACCCCCTCAAAGGTGGCATAGTCCAGAGGGTGGTCCTCTACCATCACGGCCAGCCTCCTCACGAGAGGGTTCAAGGAAGGTCCTCTCGGAATGGCCCACGACTTGAGCGCTCCGTCCAGTTCCAGCCTCAGGTCGTAGTGGAGGCGGCGGGCAGCGTGTTTCTGAATCACAAAGCTGATCGGTCCCATCCTCCAAGACTGCCCCCCGACGGGAGGCTCCGGTGTGCGCGCGAAGTTCCGCTTTCTGACATACTCATCGAACCTCGATTGCTGTGCACACATCGTCATTCCACCTCGTGCCCACCGATGCCGGCCTCTCCTTCCACCGACACCATTACTCTCCCTCCTACTGCCTCCAAGTTGCCCGAACCGATTGTCCATCTCCCAACCACCTCCCAACACCCCCGTCGTCCTGAGGATCTCCCTAGACGCCCCCGCGGTGGCCCCCAATCCAACACAGAGAAGAAGCGAGCCGCCCTGCAAGCAGCTTTACACTTGTTGGGTAATCATGATTACATTCATTAAGCGCGCTGGTCACCAGCAACATCCTAGGCCCGCCGAGCCATGTTGCCGTGCCGTAAACACTAGTTCGCCCAAGAATGGTGCTGGCGTTGACGCGGGATAAACTGGCAGAACAACCACGAGCCTTGCAAGAAGCGTGCCGAGGCTCGAAGCTCGAAGGCTGGTTCAGGGCTCCGCATGAGTCCCCAGACCGGTGCCGTGCCTCTGAACCATGCCGTCCTCACATGGGGTTGACATGGAACTGCCGCGCGGTGCACAGTATCGTCGTTGCACTTGAAGCTGAGGAGGGATTCTGCCCCTTGCCGGCCTTTGCGGAGTTGCTCAGGACCTATCGCGAGCAGGCCGGATTCTCTCAGCGAGCCCTGTCCAGGGCTGCCGGGATCAACCCCGCCATAATCTCACGTATGGAGAGTGGCGACCGTGGACCCTCCGGGCCCGAACAGGTTCTATCCATCGTGGATGCCCTGGGTCTGTCGCCAGAGCGGGCGGACTCGCTGCTCGCCAGCGCGGGCTACTGGCCGCGAGCGATCCTGGCCGTCGGCCCTCAGGACGAGACCCTTCTGCTGGTGGCACGGCTTCTCAGCAGCGATAGGGTGTCTGACAGTGCCAAGGATCGATTCAGGAAGCTTGCCGCGCTACTGGCCGAGCAGTGGATGGTAGACGATTGATGACGACTTACGACGTGACCCTGCCAATCTCGCCCTGCCTTCCCGTCTGGCCTGGCGACGTTGCACCCGCCCTGGAGATCGCGGCCAGCATCTCCTCGGGAGATCCGTACAACTCGACGCTCATCCGGATGGGCAGCCATACAGGAACCCATGTCGACGCTCCAAGCCACTTCCTGGCCAAGGGCGCCACGGTCGACCAGCTTCCCCTGGAAGTGCTGGTGGGGGAGGCGTGGGTTGCCGAACTCCCTGTCGTGGCGCCATTGGTCACGCGCGGCGTTCTCGAGTCCGCCGGCATCCCGAGGGGCACCCGCCGCCTGTTGCTGAAGACGGCCAACAGCGACCTCTGGGCGCGCTCTCCGTGCTCTTTCACCCCAGACTATGTGGCGCTGGGGCCGGATGCAGCGGAATGGATCGCGGACCGGGGAATCGAGCTCCTGGGGATAGACTATCTATCCGTCGACCCGCCGCCCAGCACTGACTTCACCGCCCATCGAATCCTGCTGAACCGCGGCGTTGTGGTGGTCGAGGGACTGGACCTGCGTTGGATCCCGCAAGGCCGCTACAAGCTATGCTGTCTGCCCTTGAGGATCGTGGGTGCAGAGGGTGCCCCAGCTCGTGTGGTGCTGACCAGCGACGGGTCGTGACGCACTTCCCCCAAACCCGAACCCGCCTCACGGCTTGCCTGGGACGATGCCCGGGCAGGTCCGGTTTAGTGTCCCCACTCCTCTGGCTCCTCGGCGGACTCGGCACCCCTGGTGCGGATGGCGGGTTCCACGTAGAACACCACCAGCAGTGCCAACCCCACCACGAAGCTTCCAAGAGCTAGACTGATCTGCTGAGCGATCAGGAGGAGGTTCAGCACGGCCACGAAATAGACCACCAGAGAGGTAGCCATGGCCCGCTGGGCGACACCTTTCGCCGCTGGGCCGATCCCATGCTGTCCTCGCGACACCGGTAGCGCGGCGATCACCGCCACCAGCGCCGTGCAGAAGAGAAAGACGGAGGTTGAGACCACGATCCCCGAAATGATGTCCACCGAATTCGCCCCCTTCGCCGATGATCAGGCGCCAGTTAGCAGAATCAGTGCCGAGAATTCCGAAGGGCTTGCTATGGCCGCCAGCGGTCGCGTTCCGCCAGAGCTGGCAAAGGGGCCGCATCGGGGGAACAGCCGCCTCCCAGAGCTCTCGAGGAGTCGTGGCGGCGCCGGTCTGGACGCCGAAGCGGGTGAACGGCGGGTGTGCCGCTGCACGGGACGAAAAAAGGGAGAGGCTGGTGGCCTCTCCCTCTGTCCGCGCCTTCGATCTGTCGGCGGGCTACCTGACCCGTGCCGCGACTATGGCCTGGCGGCGCCGCTGGATGGCGAAGTACTGGCGATAGCCGTTGACGAAGTCCCTGAGTATGGGCCATATCAGCTTCAAGTAGACGTGAAGCAGTACCAGGATGTCGGTCATCCAGGCCATGATCACATGCGCCAGGGTCACCGAGTCGTAGAGAGGCTGCCCGACCACCTGCGGCCCCAGCCACTTGATGGTCCCTGTGACGGCGAACACCACGATGGCAACCGGAACGTAGATGTACCAGAACCTCTGGCCGGGGTTGTAGGCACCGCGCTTCAGCTGTCCCTCTTTTCCGAAGGTCGTAAACCACTTCCAGGTGTTGCTGATCCACGTCCTGTCCTCTGCCGACCAGGTCAGCGCCTTCTTTGCTATCATGGTGAAGTGGTGCCGGTCGAACAGGAACAGGAAGATCGGGGCAGCCACCAGGGCAACGGTGAACACCCGGTGCACCACACCGATGTAGAACCGCAGGTCCGGCGGGAAGCCGACCTCGTTACCCCAGTGGTTGATCAGCATCCCGGTCACCATCAGGGTGAGATAGGCCACCAGCAGATCCCAGTGAGAGGCCCTCTCGATGCGCCTGAAGCCGCGCACATAGTCCTTCAGAGGCCGATTCACCTGCGGGCAGGCCGCGACGCACTTGTAGCAGCGGCGGCACTCGTCGGCGACCACGTTTTCCAGCAACATCGACGTGCGGACGAACATGGTGCCCTCCGGCTTGCTCGCAACCACCGGGCAGGCATCGACGCAGTTGCCGCAGGCCAAGCACGCCCTGGTGCCGGTGATGTCGTCGGACACCTTCAGGGTGTGATTCTGAGCCAACCCATTGGAGATGACCCTGAGTCTCGGCACCGGCGGATGGACGCGATCCAGGATTTGGTCCAGGATGTCCGTGCGGACGGGAAGGGGGTCGCTCATCCTTCCTCCATTGGTTGGGATTTGAGACGGGCGCATTATACACAAAGCGGGTGCTTCCCCACAACCACGCGCGATCCGTCCGCCCACCTACTGCTCCTTTTAGGGTGCCCGTCAAGAGTCCGGGCGAGTGCCCCAAACCCAGTAGGGCGCGGTCGGGGGCGACCGCGCCCGTTGCCGGAGAGTCCGCGGCGAGTCCGGGGCGCGACACTGCGCTGGCTCGCGTCGCGCCGCCGCTACTGGGAGCCCGAGAAGGGCTACCCGGAAATCTGACGTGCAGCTCTCCTCCTGTGAGCGTCTGGACACCCCCTCTCGGGTGTGGTATATTCGCCTTAGGGAGAAAGGCAAGACCCCGCGAGCTGGGAAGCGGCTGCCGGAACTTGGGGCGAAGCTTGAACGTCGACAGAGTCGCCGGCAATGGGAGTCGGCCTTTGCCGTTGGCCTGGGAGACCGGACTGTGCCTGCTCATGTCCCGGCAGGCCAGCCGGCCTTTTTTGTTGTCCCCGGGCCATGGCAACCAGTCCCACGGGGGAGTCAGCGAAGGCGCATTCAGCGCGGATGGCAGCGCCAAGATGAGGGGTGGCGCGGCAGAGGAATCGGCAGGAGGTTAGTATGGAGCCCCAGGTAGCCAAAGTCGTGGCGGAGCCGACGGCGTTCGACATGGCGAGGGAGCAGTTCAATGCCGCGGCAGACAAGCTGAACCTCGAACCGGGTTTGCGACAGATTCTGAGCAACTGCAAGCGCGAGCTAACGGTTCATTTCCCAGTGCGCATGGATGATGACACCGTCAGGGTGTTCACCGGCTACAGGATTGAGCACAACTATGCCCGCGGACCAGCGAAGGGTGGCATTCGCTTCCATCCCCAGGTAGACATCAACGAGGTTCGCGCCCTGGCCATGTGGATGACCTGGAAGTGCGCCGTTGTGGGCATCCCGTACGGTGGCGCCAAAGGTGGCGTGGTCTGCGATCCCAAGGTTCTCTCCCAACGGGAGCTGGAGAGGCTGACCCGCCGCTACACCAGCGAAATCTCCGTGGTGATCGGGCCCGAGAGGGACATTCCGGCCCCCGATGTCAACACCAACCCCCAGATCATGGCCTGGCTGATGGACACCTACAGCATGCACAAGGGGTATTCGGTTCCGGCCATCACCACCGGCAAGCCGCTGGCCATCGGAGGTTCCGAGGGGCGGAATGAGGCAACGGCCAGGGGCTGTCATTATACGATTCGCGAAGCCGCCAGAGTGCTGGGCCTGAACCTTAAAGGCGCGACGGCGGTGGTGCAGGGCTTTGGCAACGCCGGGGCCGCTTCGGCTCGGTTCCTGGCAGAAGAAGGGGCCAAGGTAATCGCCGTGAGCGACTCCAGGGGCGGAGTCTTCAACGGCAATGGGCTGAACCCATGGGAGTTGATACGCTTCAAGCAGGAAACCGGTTCCGTGGTGGGCGCACCGAAGACAGAGCCCATAACCAACGCGGAGCTGCTGGAGCTGGAGTGCGACATCCTGGTGCCTGCTGCCCTGGAGAAACAGTTGACCGGCAAGAATGCGCCCCGAGTCAAGGCAAAGCTGATCGCCGAGGACGCCAACGGGCCGACGACACCCGAGGCGGATAGAATCTTCCGTGAGAAGGGCATCCTGGTGATTCCAGATATCCTGGCCAATGCAGGCGGGGTGACGGTCTCCTACTTTGAGTGGGTGCAGGATCTGATGGCCTTCTTCTGGACGGTCGATGAGATCAATGCCAGACTCGAGACGATCATGACCAGGGCGTTCAGAGACGTGAAGAGCATGGCCGACGAGCACAACGTCGACATGCGGACCGCGGCGAACATGCTGGCTATCAAGAGGGTAGCAGACGCTACCCGCATTCGGGGCATCTACCCGTAGGGCAACGAAGCGAGTAGCAAGAAGGCGAGCAGTAGCTGGCAAGCCTGGGATGCTACTGCTCGCTGCCTCGCTACTTGCTACTCGGCTCCGTTCCGTGGACTCGGTTGCAAAGTGCGTTGATGACCTGATTCCGGCCAACCTGGCTGCCTGGTTTTCGGCCCTGCGGGCGGGTTCTCGTCCAAGCGGAATCGGCCCGGCAAGCCCATCAACACAAGATGGAACCGAGTCGTTCCGTGCCAGAAGGCTCACCATTTGCTATAATATGGTATGCCTGAGAAGAGCGAACGCACCGAACGGGTGTACTCTACCAACCGAAAAGCCTTTCACGACTACTACATCCTGGAGACCGTTGAGGCCGGCATTGAGCTCAGCGGGACCGAGGTGAAGTCGGTTCGTGAGGGGAAGATCAACCTGCGGGACAGCTACGCCAGGATCAAGGATGGCGAAGTCTGGCTGCTCAACAGCTACATTGCCACCTACGATCAGGGCAACCGGTTCAACCACGAAACGGGTCGACCCAGAAAGTTGCTGCTCCACAAGGGCGAGATCGCGCGGTTGGCCGGGCTAGTGCAGGACACGGGGAAAACCCTGGTCCCGCTGCGGGTGTACGATCGCAAGGGACACATAAAGGTCACCCTAGGGCTGGCGCGCGGCAAGAAGGAGTACGACAAGCGGGAAACCATCGCCCGTAAGGAAGCCGAGAGGGAAGTGGAGCGAGCCCTCAAGGAAGCCGTTCGCGGGTAAGTAATGACTGGCGTAGGGCAGGGTCTTGTACCCTGCCGCGGCGGGGGACAAGCCCCCGCCCAACTGGTGTCGAGGGGGCGTCAGGTTTCGACAGGGGACGATACCAGGGAATTGCAAGCCGAGGTGCCATCACGCCTCGTTAAACAGGTGGCAACGGCATAACTGCCAACGAACCAGTAGCTCTCGCGGCGTAACAACGCTTCGAGCGTCCGTCCAATCTCTTCTCGGTGGATTGGAGTCGGGCGCCACCAAGCCGAGATGCTGCAACCCCGACCGCCTGCTGAGGGTTGCCTAAGACCAGCGGACTGGCCTTCCACCACCCCGTCGGTAGGGTGGAGGCAAGGCGAGAGGATAAATGCCGACTAAGCTTGTAGTATATTCTCGGTGGACTTGCTCTGGACGGGGAGTTCGATTCTCCCCCGCCTCCACCAACCTTCAGGTCCCTGCCCGGCTAACAGGGCGGGGACTTCGTTTAGGCTACTGACGCGGAGCAACTTCCTTCTAGTTAGTAGGCGCAGGGAGGCTTGCCCATGGAGAAGATCGTCACGGAAGGACTCACCTTCGACGATGTACTCTTGATCCCCAGCTACTCGGAGGTCCTCCCTTGGGAGGTCTCCGTTCGTACCCGACTCACCAGGCGTATATCTCTCAACATCCCCGTGGTCTCTGCTGCCATGGACACGGTGACCGAGAGCCGCATGGCCATCGCCATGGCCCGGGAGGGCGGTATGGGCATCATCCATCGCGGTATGACCATCGAGAGACAAGCCGAAGAGGTCGACAAGGTGAAGCGTTCGGAAAGCGGCATGATCGTCGATCCGGTGACACTCCAGCCTGGGGACTCGCTGGCGGACGCCTGGCGCATCATGGAGCAGTATCATATCTCGGGTGTCCCTATAGTCGACGCCGAGATGCGGTTGGTGGGGATTCTCACCAACCGCGACATTCGCTTCGAGACCGGCGGTGAAAAGCGGGTCGAGGAGCTGATGACCTGCAAAGGGCTGGTAACGGCCCCCGTTGGGACCACCCTGGAGGAGGCGCGCCAGATCCTGCACCGCCACAAGATCGAAAAGCTGCCCATCGTCGACGAGCACGGCGTTCTGAGAGGGCTGATCACGGTCAAGGATATCCAAAAGAAGATCGACTACCCCCATGCCGCCAAGGACGCTCTCGGTAGGCTGCTGGTGGGCGCCGCCGTGGGGGTTGGAGAGGATCTCGCCCAGCGATCGGCTGCCCTGGTGGAGTCGGGGGTCGACGTCCTGGCCGTGGATGCATCTCATGGTGCTTCCAAGAACGTGGTGCGCGCCGTCGCCTTCCTCAAGTCGCGCTACCCCAATGTCGAAGTGATCGGTGGCAACGTGGCCACCTACGATGGTGCGAAACGTCTGATGGATGCCGGCGCGGATGCGGTGAAGGTCGGTGTGGGCCCCGGCTCTATCTGCACAACGCGGGTTGTGTCCGGCGCGGGCGTCCCTCAGTTAACGGCAGTGCTGGAGTCTTACCGGGCTACTCAGGGGCAGGTTCCGCTGATAGCCGACGGCGGCGTGAAGTACAGCGGCGACATCACCAAGGCGCTCTGCGCGGGCGCTGATGCCGTGATGCTGGGCAACCTCCTGGCGGGCGTCGACGAGAGCCCAGGCGAGGTGATCGTCTACGCGGGCGACCGTTACAAGGACTACCGAGGAATGGGCTCCCTGGGCGTCATGAAGTACTTCGGCCGGGACCGCTACGGGCAGGCCGAGGGAGAGAAGCTGGTGCCCGAAGGCGTAGAAGGGCGTGTTCCCTACAAGGGACCCCTCTCAAATGTGCTGCATCAGTTGGTGGGCGGACTTCGATCGGGCATGGGGCTGGTCGGGGCCCCCGACATCCCTCACCTGCAGCAGCATGGTCGCATGATGCGAATAACCCAGGCCAGCCTCACGGAAAGCCACGTCCACGACATCTACCTAACCCGAGAGGCACCCAACTACTCACGCTAACAGGGGGAACGGGGGGGAACGGAAGGGATGAATGGAGAGGGCGAGCAGGAGACCTCCAGCCCGTCTCTCTCCCCTCCTTCATCTCCCTCCACTCCTTCCACTCCTTCCCGTCCCTCCCCTCCCTCCTCTTCTCCCTCACGCATTCTCCTCATCCAATCCGAGTGGCCGGCTCGGGCTCTCCTGGCCGCCGAGTTGGAGGAGCGTGGCTTCGAGGTCCTGGCTTCAGACTCTCTACCCACGGCCCTTGATCTGGCGATGACCAGGGGTTTCCGACCGGACCTCATAGTGGTCGACTCCATGTGGTTGACCCTGGAGCCGGGCTACGTCGAGCGCCTCCTCTTCTTGCGCGCCAATTCCCCACTCTTGCTGATCGTCTCTGCACAGTATGCGGAGCCTCGCGTCCTCGCTCCCACGAGGGTCTTGTCGCGGCCCGTCACCGTGGGAGAGATCGCCGATGCCGCGGAGCAACTGGCGTCCCTGTAGCCGCATCCTCCAGGGTGGGCCGTCCCGCGGCAAATCGCAACGTGTTGCCGGCCAGCGGAGCGCCCGCTGAAGCCCACGGTTGCAGCATCAGGCGGGACCAGGCAGCTACCGCTGCTCCCCCTCCTTGCGCTCTTGCCCCAGCCCGTCACCTTCGTGCTCACCCATGTCCTGCTGGACACGAGACGCGCGGCGGCTTTCTCGCTCCTTCTTCAGCTTCCGCTCCGCCGCTTCCGTGACCAGGGGTGTGTAGAAGGGATCACCTGTCTGCCGTCCCTCCGCCATCTCGCTGTCGCTCCCCTCGGCGTCGATTTCGGTCGACGACTCCCGTGGAAACTGGAGATGGCGCTCGTGGGCCTCCTTCCCATCCTGTTGCACCGGCTCCTTCTCGGGCTCCATCGCGGCCTCCCATCTTCTTTGACGCCGATCTCGTGCCTCAGCCCGAGGCTGGGCGTACCGAGGCAGGGCGCAAGGATCGTGCCCCGGGGCATGGTAGATGGCGTGGTTTCTGCGGCGGCTCTTGCGAACCATGCCCGCCTATCGGGAGCGGCGAGGATCGTGGAGGAACTGGGCACGCGCGATCACGTGGGGTGCAGAGCAGCTATTCAGTGACGGCCGAACTCCCTTTCAAGACGGCTGTGGCTCAGCAGTATCGCCGTCGGCCGGCCGTGGGAGCAGTGCTGGGTGATATCGCTCTCCTCCAGCGCCTCCACCAGGGCTCTCATCTCCTCCGCAGACAGAGACTGACCGGCCTTAACAGCCCCACGACAGGAGAGAGCTACGGCCATCCTTTCCCGCCAGTCCGTTTCGGCGCCCTCTTCGGATATGTCCGACAGCGACTCCTGGAGGACCTGAATCGCCTGCCCGTGGGGGAGCTCGCTGGGAATGCCCCTCACCAGCAGCGTCCGTTCTCCAAAAGGCTCCAGTCGGTAGCCGAGGGCCTCCAGCGCGCTTGCCGCCGCCACCGCCAGGTCCCAATGCTCGGGCGTCAACTCCAGCGACACGGGCTCCAGCAGCAGTTGGGTGTTGCCTTCCTGCCCCATGGCCTTCATGAGACGCCCGTACAACACCCTCTCGTGAGCCGCATGCTGGTCGATGAGATAGAGCCCTCGCTCCCCCTCGGCAACAATGTAGGTTTGCGCCACCTGGCCGATCAGACGCAGGATGGGGAGTCTGCGTCCACCCGCCATGGCATCCTCGGCAGCGCCGGAGGGCGCAGCAGACAGCGGCGCATCGATCAGCCGTGGGGGGCTGGAAGGGGCTTCGCGCTGATCAGCATCCCATGGTGCCGGAGAGAAGTGGTCCACCTCCTTGCCCCAGGGAGCATCCCCGCCGACCACTCGATGCACGGCATCCCTCAACCCTCCGTAGATCAGCCTCTCCCGTAGGAGGCGCACCTCAGCCTTGGCTGGATGGACGTTGACGTCTACCTCGGTCGGTGGCACCTGGAGGTTGACGACGGCAATAGGGAAGCGACCCGCCTGCAGCAAGGTCTGGTATCCGCTCTCCACGGCGTGGACAAGGGTACGACTCCGCACCGGACGGCGGTTGACGAACAGCCAGATGCCGGTACGGGTAGCACGGCTGACCGTGGGAGCGGCGACGTAGCCGCTCAATCTAGCCACAACGCTTCGCGGTGACAGATCGGTCTGCAGCGTCGCCTCCAGGGAGAGGAGGGCTGGGACCACCTCGCGGCCCAGCACGGCCACCGCGGCCTCCAGGAAATCGCCACCGCCAGAGGTCGTGAGGGATCGGCGGCCATCAACGGTCAGTTGGAATGCCACCTCCGGGTAAGCCAGGGCAAACTGTGAGAGGAGATGCGCCACCTGTGACGACTCCGATGCAGCGGATCGCAGGAACTTGCGCCGCGCCGGCACGTTGAAGAACAGTCTCTCGACGGTGACTGTGGTGCCTGGCGCCCGGGCGACTGGAGAGACGTCCAGCAGTTCACCACCGCGGACCCGGAGCTGGTGCGCGGCAGGGCTGGATGCGGGGCGGCTGGCCAGGGTGAGCTCGGATACCGCGGCAATGCTGGCAAGGGCCTCCCCCCGAAAGCCGAGGGTAGCAGTGGCGTTCAGATCCTCCACCGATCGTATCTTACTGGTGGCATGGCGGGCCACGGCCAGACCAAGCTCGTCGCGCGGGATGCCGCGGCCGTCGTCAGCAACCTGAATCAGGTCGCAGCCGCCAGCCACCACCTCCACGCTGATCCTTCTCGCGCCCGCGTCCAGGGAGTTCTCCACCAACTCCTTGACGACCGACGAGGGTCTCTCCACCACCTCGCCAGCCGCAATCTTCGCGACCACGTCCGGGCTAAGAATCTGGATATTCATCAGTAATCAGGCAGGAGGCACGAGTGGATACCGCGACACGGATACGCGGAGACGCGGAGACTTATCACCCATAGCGCAAAACTCATCACTCATCACTCATCACTCGTCTCTGCAGGTCGTACAGCTTGTTCAGGGCTTGCAGCGGTGTCATGGATGAAAGGTCCAGTCCGCGGATCTCAGCCACCAGGTCCGAATAGTCGGAAGCAAGCTGG
>Ga0315298_1007874_pt1 | contig 13824 bp, 10 predicted proteins | sample WHS_1_MG_FD_203077 | JGI IMG/M metagenome (GOLD analysis project Ga0315298, IMG submission 203077) | Extremophilic microbial mat communities from Washburn Hot Springs, YNP, Wyoming, USA - WHS_1_MG | ecosystem: Environmental > Aquatic > Thermal springs > Hot (42-90C) | place: USA: Wyoming...
CAGTGGACCAGTGCGTATCTATTGCCTCCCGCCGTTTAGGCCGGTCTTTGCCGCCGGTTCTCCGCTTCACCGGCCACCGAACCACCGGTTCGCCGGCTCACCGGCCACCGAACCACCGGGCCCCATTTCCTTTCGGCATTTAGTTCAGTCCCTAAAACCAGTGGCCAGTGGAGCGGTGGCCAGTGGGCCAGTGGACCAGTGCGTATCTATTGCCTCCCGCCGTTTAGGCCGGTCTTTGCCGCCGGTTCTCCGCTTCACCGGCCACCGAACCACCGGTTCGCCGGCTCACCGGCCACCGAACCACCGGGCCCCATTGCCTTTCGGCATTTAGTTCAGTCCCTACCCTAGACTCTAACAAAGAGTCTAGGCATGAACCCATGCGTCTCCATTGCCTTTCGGCATTTAGTTCAGTCCCTACCCGGATATGAGTACAGTAATCCGGATGAACGGAATTCGATGTCTCCATTGCCTTTCGGCATTTAGTTCAGTCCCTACATTGGGTTGGGCCGCGTAGCCTGGCGAAAGATTGCCGGGGTCTCCATTGCCTTTCGGCATTTAGTTCAGTCCCTACTTGGGAGTACAATGATGGAACATGGTGCTCGATTCGTCGAGGTCTCCATTGCCTTTCGGCATTTAGTTCAGTCCCTACTCAACGGCGCGCAAAGTAGCAAAACTCGGTCACACTTGTCTCCATTGCCTTTCGGCATTTAGTTCAGTCCCTACCTCCTAGTTTGCTGCAGGCAGCAGCAAAGGTCTTTCGTCTCCATTGCCTTTCGGCATTTAGTTCAGTCCCTACGTCCCGGAGCAATCCTCACAATCCTCCGCTCTGGCCGGTCTGTCTCCATTGCCTTTCGGCATTTAGTTCAGTCCCTACCGTGAGAATTCGCGTGACGCCTAGTAAGGGAGTAAGCCGTCTCCATTGCCTTTCGGCATTTAGTTCAGTCCCTACATAAACAAAGGGCCTCATTATCTAGGTATGAAGGGAGTCTCCATTGCCTTTCGGCATTTAGTTCAGTCCCTACCTTCCTCTTGGAGCTAGGATCCACATAGAGGGATTTACCAGTCTCCATTGCCTTTCGGCATTTAGTTCAGTCCCTACCCAAAATCCTAGACTCTAACAAAGAGTCTAGGCATGAAGTCTCCATTGCCTTTCGGCATTTAGTTCAGTCCCTACAGGCAAACCAAGTAGCCAAAGCTCCGTGGAAACTGGGTGTCTCCATTGCCTTTCGGCATTTAGTTCAGTCCCTACTGGGAAGCCGGCCACCGGCACGTGGCGGTGGACCGGCACCGGTCTCCATTGCCTTTCGGCATTTAGTTCAGTCCCTACAGCCAAAGCTCCGTGGAAACTGGATGGCGCCGTTTGGGGTCTCCATTGCCTTTCGGCATTTAGTTCAGTCCCTACAGAATACTAGGATATGAACTATGAAAACGTTCGAGGCAAGTCTCCATTGCCTTTCGGCATTTAGTTCAGTCCCTACAAGGCGGTGGACAAGAAAGTCAGGGGGTCACGGTATGGTCTCCATTGCCTTTCGGCATTTAGTTCAGTCCCTACCCAGTTGCATATGTGGCGTCGGATCGACGACACGCAAGTCTCCATTGCCTTTCGGCATTTAGTTCAGTCCCTACCCGCGACAAAACTCGCAAGCATTGCGCTTGCGGGGGTCGTCTCCATTGCCTTTCGGCATTTAGTTCAGTCCCTACGAGTCTGGTGCAGCTTATTTCGTTTTTCCTCTTTTTTTAGTCTCCATTGCCTTTCGGCATTTAGTTCAGTCCCTACAAGGCGACGCTGGGCGGATGGGTGGCGGCCCGGACATCCGTCTCCATTGCCTTTCGGCATTTAGTTCAGTCCCTACTGGCGTTAGCCAAGACCAAAGCTAATCTGAACCGGTTAAGTCTCCATTGCCTTTCGGCATTTAGTTCAGTCCCTACTCAGGTTCAATCGTTGCGACTGGACCAACAACGAGTGCAGTCTCCATTGCCTTTCGGCATTTAGTTCAGTCCCTACTTGACGAGTTGACCGGCAAAACAACCACCAAGTCTGTCAGTCTCCATTGCCTTTCGGCATTTAGTTCAGTCCCTACGACCTAATCTGAACCGGTAAAAGGCATGGACTCATGCCTAGTCTCCATTGCCTTTCGGCATTTAGTTCAGTCCCTACTGCAAGCTGCCAAAGCGAACGTTTGCCTCTTCTTCCTCTTGTCTCCATTGCCTTTCGGCATTTAGTTCAGTCCCTACGTGTTAGCGTGCGCCCATTGTCCGACTAGCAACGCCAGTCTCCATTGCCTTTCGGCATTTAGTTCAGTCCCTACTTCCGGTGGTGGTCGTCAAGGAATACCAGGTTCTTCACATGTCTCCATTGCCTTTCGGCATTTAGTTCAGTCCCTACCAGGTTCTTCACATCATCACCGACAGCTTGATCCGGCGTCTCCATTGCCTTTCGGCATTTAGTTCAGTCCCTACGACCGGCGGTATGGGGATGGTCGTCTCATTTAAGACGAGTCTCCATTGCCTTTCGGCATTTAGTTCAGTCCCTACGATCCAGCCCGGCTCACCGTGCATCCCGTACTGCGCCGTCTCCATTGCCTTTCGGCATTTAGTTCAGTCCCTACGCGAGTTTTCAATGGGCAATGTCTTTTAATGAAGGGGTGAAGTCTCCATTGCCTTTCGGCATTTAGTTCAGTCCCTACGCAACTCCATCAATGGAGGCGTCTTGATGACGCCTCCATGTCTCCATTGCCTTTCGGCATTTAGTTCAGTCCCTACTTGGCATGCGATGCATGTGGGCTTGAAATAGACGAGTATGAGTCTCCATTGCCTTTCGGCATTTAGTTCAGTCCCTACACTCTCAACACCCTGTAGGGTGTCATCAGATACCCCCTGTCTCCATTGCCTTTCGGCATTTAGTTCAGTCCCTACACGCACCACTGGTATTTAATATTCCAGCTTGTGCCGTCGGTCTCCATTGCCTTTCGGCATTTAGTTCAGTCCCTACCCTAGACTCTAACAAAGAGTCTAGGCATGAACCCATGGTCTCCATTGCCTTTCGGCATTTAGTTCAGTCCCTACGGAGCGCGTCGAGCCGCGGCCAATGGCCGCGGAGTGCGGTCTCCATTGCCTTTCGGCATTTAGTTCAGTCCCTACCTCCCCCTCCCCGGCAATAGCCGGGTTCAATGGATTCGTGTCTCCATTGCCTTTCGGCATTTAGTTCAGTCCCTACCTGGCGGTGGACCGGCACCGCCCTTGAGCGGAGGATCGGTGTCTCCATTGCCTTTCGGCATTTAGTTCAGTCCCTACCCACACCGGCACGGCTGACGAGTGCCGTGCCGAGTTCAAGTCTCCATTGCCTTTCGGCATTTAGTTCAGTCCCTACACTAATCAAAATCATTCATCATGGGTTCCACGGTATTAGTGTCTCCATTGCCTTTCGGCATTTAGTTCAGTCCCTACAGGAGAAAAATAATGAAAAGCATCAAAATAATTCATAATGTCTCCATTGCCTTTCGGCATTTAGTTCAGTCCCTACCAAGTGATCCGCCTCGCGGAGGGCTTCTCCGCCCAAGGGTCTCCATTGCCTTTCGGCATTTAGTTCAGTCCCTACGACATCACGATCCGCCGCTCTGGCCGGCTTTACGGCAAGGTCTCCATTGCCTTTCGGCATTTAGTTCAGTCCCTACTTTTTCTGTGAAACAGAAGAGACATGGCCCGCGCGCAACGTCTCCATTGCCTTTCGGCATTTAGTTCAGTCCCTACTCGAATCCTCGAGGTTAAATGATTCCGTCGTTCGTGTTGGTCTCCATTGCCTTTCGGCATTTAGTTCAGTCCCTACATGCGAGCCATCACATTACACTGTAGCTCCGCCCTCGAGGTCTCCATTGCCTTTCGGCATTTAGTTCAGTCCCTACCGCCGGGCGGCCGAAGAAGCCGCCAGGAAGGCGGCTGAAGTCTCCATTGCCTTTCGGCATTTAGTTCAGTCCCTACGCGCTGGACCGGCACCACGCTGGAGCGGAGGATCGACAAGTCTCCATTGCCTTTCGGCATTTAGTTCAGTCCCTACGGGGTGTTAAGAGATGATAAAATGAGTAATAGAATGATTCGTCTCCATTGCCTTTCGGCATTTAGTTCAGTCCCTACTCCCGTGCCCGGCAATAGCCGGGTTCAATGGATTCGTCCGTCTCCATTGCCTTTCGGCATTTAGTTCAGTCCCTACCCTGATTATTCCCACTACTATGCCATCGAGGTGCCGCGTCTCCATTGCCTTTCGGCATTTAGTTCAGTCCCTACCCAGAGGGTGAGCTGGAAATAGCACCCATGTTGGGTGGAAGTCTCCATTGCCTTTCGGCATTTAGTTCAGTCCCTACGCTTCCCATGGCAAAGCCTGCCACGTTTGTGGCGGGCAGTCTCCATTGCCTTTCGGCATTTAGTTCAGTCCCTACAAGGCGGCCGTAAGGTCGCTCTCTGAGTCCTCGGCGGTCAGTCTCCATTGCCTTTCGGCATTTAGTTCAGTCCCTACCCTTTATAGACCCAAGTCATAGAATGAATTTTAGCACACAGGTCTCCATTGCCTTTCGGCATTTAGTTCAGTCCCTACAAACAGCGGCGAAACTGTTTCCACATTCGAAGTAGGTAAGTCTCCATTGCCTTTCGGCATTTAGTTCAGTCCCTACCATAGGGTCCTTTCATAGAAGGAAGCAGAAATGAACTAGTCTCCATTGCCTTTCGGCATTTAGTTCAGTCCCTACGTCGGGAGAATCTTAAGATATGGGCACTTGTGAAAAGTGGTCTCCATTGCCTTTCGGCATTTAGTTCAGTCCCTACGCGCAGGTTCTTCCAGTGGCTTTGACTGTTTTGGGGGTTGTCTCCATTGCCTTTCGGCATTTAGTTCAGTCCCTACATCGTAACGCAGGACTGGACAGTGTTACGGAATTGGGGGGTCTCCATTGCCTTTCGGCATTTAGTTCAGTCCCTACTGTATCTGGCTCGGTGTAAATGTGGTGAAGAATTGGTTGGTCTCCATTGCCTTTCGGCATTTAGTTCAGTCCCTACTTCTTGAACTAGCGAAAGGGTTGATATGAAACTAAAGTCTCCATTGCCTTTCGGCATTTAGTTCAGTCCCTACCATGACATACAGCGCGGGTCCTTGCTGGGGGAGACCTGGGTCTCCATTGCCTTTCGGCATTTAGTTCAGTCCCTACAAGTTCGTAAACCACGGAGAATCCTGCTTTCCGCTTTGGTCTCCATTGCCTTTCGGCATTTAGTTCAGTCCCTACCGTCCACAAGACCACGGGCTGCAGAAGTGAACGTTTGCGTCTCCATTGCCTTTCGGCATTTAGTTCAGTCCCTACCCCACACAAAGATAAATAATATGACGGACACACAAATCATGTCTCCATTGCCTTTCGGCATTTAGTTCAGTCCCTACGAGCAAATCGACGCGACCAACGGTCGCGTCTATACACTGGGTCTCCATTGCCTTTCGGCATTTAGTTCAGTCCCTACCACTTGTGAAAAGTGTCCATATGATAGGATTTTTCTAATGTCTCCATTGCCTTTCGGCATTTAGTTCAGTCCCTACAGGAATCCTAAGATATGGACATTCTTAACGGAGTGTCCGTCTCCATTGCCTTTCGGCATTTAGTTCAGTCCCTACCGAGTGTATCGGCGGTCAGATGGTCGAAGCCCATATCGGTCTCCATTGCCTTTCGGCATTTAGTTCAGTCCCTACATTGTATGTTGCCTTGATAGATGAGCGATAGGGATATGCTGTCTCCATTGCCTTTCGGCATTTAGTTCAGTCCCTACAAAGCACAAACATATCACTGTATTGATAGGGTCACAGGTCTCCATTGCCTTTCGGCATTTAGTTCAGTCCCTACAAGTCTTGGATGGATTTGAGTTGGTCATGAGGCATGTCGTCTCCATTGCCTTTCGGCATTTAGTTCAGTCCCTACTCATGTTTTTCTTTGGGAAGTCATTCAGGCTTCCCAAGGTCTCCATTGCCTTTCGGCATTTAGTTCAGTCCCTACTCGTCGTCGCGGGCACAAACAGGTGCCCGCGCTGCAATCGAGTCTCCATTGCCTTTCGGCATTTAGTTCAGTCCCTACGTTTGGCAATGGTTGAGGCGTTGCCATTGCCAAGCGGCGTGTCTCCATTGCCTTTCGGCATTTAGTTCAGTCCCTACGGAGGCGTCTTGATGACGCCTCCTTGGTGAAGGCGTCGGTCTCCATTGCCTTTCGGCATTTAGTTCAGTCCCTACCACACGATCGAGGTCGAAATTGCGACCGTCGACCCCAAGTCTCCATTGCCTTTCGGCATTTAGTTCAGTCCCTACGACAGATGAGCGATAGGGATATGCTTTCGTCTCTATGTGGTCTCCATTGCCTTTCGGCATTTAGTTCAGTCCCTACGGGGGAATTGGGATGGTGGTCTCATTCAAGACCAACCCCGTCTCCATTGCCTTTCGGCATTTAGTTCAGTCCCTACCCGGTAATTTTCGGTGAGCTGAAGGGGACCGCGGTTGGTCTCCATTGCCTTTCGGCATTTAGTTCAGTCCCTACCACGGGAAACTGTGAGCACTGTTCGCGGTGGGAAGCGAGGTCTCCATTGCCTTTCGGCATTTAGTTCAGTCCCTACAACAAGTCTAAAGGCTACAATGACCTTTAGGGGAAAGGTCTCCATTGCCTTTCGGCATTTAGTTCAGTCCCTACCAATGACTTCGAGAATCTAACGGGCAAGGTTGGGGTTAAAACGTCTCCATTGCCTTTCGGCATTTAGTTCAGTCCCTACCACGGGAAACTGTGAGCACTGTTCGCGGTGGGAAGCGAGGTCTCCATTGCCTTTCGGCATTTAGTTCAGTCCCTACCAATGACTTCGAGAATCTAACGGGCAAGGTTGGGGTTAAAACGTCTCCATTGCCTTTCGGCATTTAGTTCAGTCCCTACTTGGTCTTCTTCTTTAATCTGCTAGTTTATTCCTTCCGTCTCCATTGCCTTTCGGCATTTAGTTCAGTCCCTACTGAAGACGTTTGAAGCAATTGGACCACAGATGATTCAGGTCTCCATTGCCTTTCGGCATTTAGTTCAGTCCCTACTTGCGCAGAAGGCTAGGACATGAACTATGAAGACGTTTGAGTCTCCATTGCCTTTCGGCATTTAGTTCAGTCCCTACTTAACCAAGACCAAGGCTAACTCGGATCGGTAAAAGGGTCTCCATTGCCTTTCGGCATTTAGTTCAGTCCCTACTTGAGTTTTTTGTGGAAATAGAAGAGACGTGGCCTGCTGTCTCCATTGCCTTTCGGCATTTAGTTCAGTCCCTACGTAGGGCCAGCGAAAACACCCATCAAGACGATGGGGATTCGTCTCCATTGCCTTTCGGCATTTAGTTCAGTCCCTACAAAATGAACAGAATGATAAGTGTCAAGAGTGGATTCCGTAGTCTCCATTGCCTTTCGGCATTTAGTTCAGTCCCTACCGGCTGGGTAACCCGCGACAGAGGTTACCCTGCGCTTTGTCTCCATTGCCTTTCGGCATTTAGTTCAGTCCCTACCGGGTACTCGCTGGGGGAGACCTGGCTTGCCGCGCGTGGGGTCTCCATTGCCTTTCGGCATTTAGTTCAGTCCCTACAAGAGTTCATAAGAGAATTCGGACAATGGGGATACTGTCTCCATTGCCTTTCGGCATTTAGTTCAGTCCCTACTTCGTAGAGCAAGTGAGAATACCCATCAAGATGATGGGGACGTCTCCATTGCCTTTCGGCATTTAGTTCAGTCCCTACATTGTTGGTTATGTTTTAAGCAAACTGGATGAAGGCCAGGTCTCCATTGCCTTTCGGCATTTAGTTCAGTCCCTACTCTGGTGCAGCTTATTTCGTCTTTCTTTTTTCGAACAAAAAGGTCTCCATTGCCTTTCGGCATTTAGTTCAGTCCCTACGGTTCCTGCGCAGGATCCGTGGATTGTGGCGCTGTTCGTCTCCATTGCCTTTCGGCATTTAGTTCAGTCCCTACGCAGGATACATTCGGTCAGGTTTTGCCGGTGGCCTTGACGGTCTCCATTGCCTTTCGGCATTTAGTTCAGTCCCTACAAAAAGATCAATGTAGGAACATACTTGGGTCGCTGCGTCTCCATTGCCTTTCGGCATTTAGTTCAGTCCCTACTACAAGAGGAATGTCTTAAGGATGCTTTAGAAGTCCTTAAGTCTCCATTGCCTTTCGGCATTTAGTTCAGTCCCTACAAGCCGCACTGGTAGCGATTAGACTGGCAGAGGCAGAGTCGTCTCCATTGCCTTTCGGCATTTAGTTCAGTCCCTACGGCGGTAGTGATTAGGCAATGACGCCTAAAGACTACGGCCTCTCCATTGCCTTTCGGCATTTAGTTCAGTCCCTACTCCACACAATAGAAATAGAGGAAGTTCTTTACGCTCTTCGTCTCCATTGCCTTTCGGCATTTAGTTCAGTCCCTACGCAAGGTTGGGGCTAAAACTACTACATTGAAAGCTCTTGGTCTCCATTGCCTTTCGGCATTTAGTTCAGTCCCTACAACTCCGACTCTACCTACCAGATTTTCGAAATCATTAGGTCTCCATTGCCTTTCGGCATTTAGTTCAGTCCCTACCGTAACGCCCAATAATGGATTAAGCCATTATTGTATGTCTCCATTGCCTTTCGGCATTTAGTTCAGTCCCTACGGATGTTCGCTGCGGGCACTGCATGCGCCCGCTCGACGCGTCTCCATTGCCTTTCGGCATTTAGTTCAGTCCCTACAAAGAAAATGACACGAACTCCGCAATCCATGGTCCCTTGTCTCCATTGCCTTTCGGCATTTAGTTCAGTCCCTACGTTGGGATTGCGCCAACAAGCTCTGATTATTCTGCTAACACGTCTCCATTGCCTTTCGGCATTTAGTTCAGTCCCTACGGATTGCGCCAACAAGCTCTGATTATTCTGCTAACACAGGTCTCCATTGCCTTTCGGCATTTAGTTCAGTCCCTACGTCCCCTTCAGAAACCTCAAAGTTCTTTCCTCAACCATTCGTCTCCATTGCCTTTCGGCATTTAGTTCAGTCCCTACCTCGGATCGGTAAAGTATAGGTTCGTGCCTAGGCTTTTGGTCTCCATTGCCTTTCGGCATTTAGTTCAGTCCCTACTCAAAGGAAAGACCGAGACCCTACCACAAGCCACCCTTGGTCTCCATTGCCTTTCGGCATTTAGTTCAGTCCCTACACGGGCTGCAGAAGTGAACGTTTGCCCATAGCAAACCAGTCTCCATTGCCTTTCGGCATTTAGTTCAGTCCCTACAAACTGGCAGAGGCGGAAACCTTGGCTCGCAGAGCGAGCGTCTCCATTGCCTTTCGGCATTTAGTTCAGTCCCTACCTGACGATCCACAAACAAGGTGGATAGGGTTTACCTGGTCTCCATTGCCTTTCGGCATTTAGTTCAGTCCCTACGTCTTTCCACACGAGTAGCCTCTGATCCTAGGCTCTTTGCGTCTCCATTGCCTTTCGGCATTTAGTTCAGTCCCTACGTCATTAGGGAGTTGTTCCCTAGTGATTTCGATAGCCTGGTCTCCATTGCCTTTCGGCATTTAGTTCAGTCCCTACATTAAGCCATTATTGTATGTTGCCTTGATAGATGAGCGGGTCTCCATTGCCTTTCGGCATTTAGTTCAGTCCCTACATCCCTCTTTCTCTAAATAATCCCCCCTTATCTGCGGAGTCTCCATTGCCTTTCGGCATTTAGTTCAGTCCCTACGCTAGAGGCTGCAAACAAAGTCTTTCCACACGAGTAGGTCTCCATTGCCTTTCGGCATTTAGTTCAGTCCCTACAAAGCCGGTCACAGTCTGATTGTGTCTCCAAGTCTGGTCTCCATTGCCTTTCGGCATTTAGTTCAGTCCCTACGAGGCGTTGCCATTGCCAAGCGGCGTAAAGCTACCTGGCCGTCTCCATTGCCTTTCGGCATTTAGTTCAGTCCCTACGAACTACTACGTCTCGATATATCCAAACGGAGTGAAGTCTCCATTGCCTTTCGGCATTTAGTTCAGTCCCTACAGACTTTGCTTCAAGGCAGAATGTCTCAATGGATTCAGGTCTCCATTGCCTTTCGGCATTTAGTTCAGTCCCTACCGGGCTGCCAAAGCGAACGTTTGCCCATAGCAAACCAAGTCTCCATTGCCTTTCGGCATTTAGTTCAGTCCCTACACAGAGCGAAGTGGACAACCTAATCAAGGTAACCCACGGTCTCCATTGCCTTTCGGCATTTAGTTCAGTCCCTACCCCGTGGGCTGATTGGAAACTTCCTGCGACCATCATAAGGTCTCCATTGCCTTTCGGCATTTAGTTCAGTCCCTACAATTTCACAGTACAATAGGAGTACAATATAGGTATATAGTCTCCATTGCCTTTCGGCATTTAGTTCAGTCCCTACCGGGCTGCCAAAGCGAACGTTTGCCCATAGCAAACCAGTCTCCATTGCCTTTCGGCATTTAGTTCAGTCCCTACAAGCCAACTCCCTTGGAGGTGGCTTTGGTCTGGTGTTGTCTCCATTGCCTTTCGGCATTTAGTTCAGTCCCTACGAGTTGGCTTTATTAGTAAAGGGAGTTACGTCGTCTGGGTCTCCATTGCCTTTCGGCATTTAGTTCAGTCCCTACCCAATTTCACAGTACAATAGGAGTACAATATAGGTATATGTCTCCATTGCCTTTCGGCATTTAGTTCAGTCCCTACTCTGCGGGGGCATACGCTGTGTATAATCTAAAGACTTCCCGTCTCCATTGCCTTTCGGCATTTAGTTCAGTCCCTACTAGCCAAGGCTCCGCAGAAACTAGGTGATACCGCTTGGGTCTCCATTGCCTTTCGGCATTTAGTTCAGTCCCTACATGGATATCCCCGCAGCAAAGCGCTGTGGGTGGCCGTTGGTCTCCATTGCCTTTCGGCATTTAGTTCAGTCCCTACGTCCAAGTAGCGAGAAGGCTTTGCCTCGAGTTTGAGGGTCTCCATTGCCTTTCGGCATTTAGTTCAGTCCCTACGATATGGGCACTTGTGAAAAGTGTCCATATGATAGGATTTGTCTCCATTGCCTTTCGGCATTTAGTTCAGTCCCTACACTGAGGCCACTAAAAGAATCTTCTTCCAGGATAAATATTGTCTCCATTGCCTTTCGGCATTTAGTTCAGTCCCTACTTCTCTTCATTGTTTTCCTTTCTTTTCTTTAATGACTCGGTCTCCATTGCCTTTCGGCATTTAGTTCAGTCCCTACGATTAACTGTCGTTGGGATAGTTAGGAATCCTAAGATATGGTCTCCATTGCCTTTCGGCATTTAGTTCAGTCCCTACGAACACCCATCAAGACGATGGGGACTCTTCATTCGAGTCTCCATTGCCTTTCGGCATTTAGTTCAGTCCCTACTAAATGATGAATGGTTAAAGCGTGTTTATAGATTTAATGTCTCCATTGCCTTTCGGCATTTAGTTCAGTCCCTACGGAATCCTAAGATATGGACATTCTTAACGGAGTGTCCATGTCTCCATTGCCTTTCGGCATTTAGTTCAGTCCCTACAGAGTACAGTGTCGAATATACAAAAACGGGCACTGGGTCTCCATTGCCTTTCGGCATTTAGTTCAGTCCCTACTGCAAGTTTTCAATGGACAATGTCTATTCAATGGTTCGAGTCTCCATTGCCTTTCGGCATTTAGTTCAGTCCCTACAGTGGGATTGTAACCTGCTGGATGTCAAGGTGTTTCCTTGCGGCCAGGTCCTGAGGGTCGTTTTTGACTGGCACAGGAATTGCTATTCCCGCCCTATAACCCAGCGTGTTTGTGCTTAACTCCTTCATTAATAGTCAGTTGCAAATCAGGTCCGGACCCCCGGCTTTTCAGACCGATTGGGCTCCGGACCTGAGCGCATCTTGAAGCCGCTCAGTTCATCAGAAACGGCTTGAGGTTGTCCGGGTCATCGAGGGCGCTTTTGTACATGAGTGCCTGGTTTTCAAGCTGCTGGCGCAAGGTCGTCCGGTGTCCAACACATTCGGACATGAACTGTCGTTCCATTCTGCGTTCGTACTGGAGGAAGAACTTTTTGCGTCCGTCATCGTTCAAATAGACTCCCCCGTTTCGGTTTTCGAAGTGTTGGTTGTTGAGAACCTGGTGGGTGAAGAGGTCAAGGGCGAGGGCTTCGACGATTACGGGGCGGAACGGTTCGATCAGGTCAAGCGCCAGTGACCATCGACCGTCCTCGGTCGTGTGAAGGGTACCGAGCGCGGGGTCGAGGCCGTGGGCATGAAGGAAAGCGACCATTTCGTTGTAGATGATGGTAGCGCCGAAGCTTATACAGGCGTTGACAGGGTTGAGGGGCGGGCGGGTGGAGCGGCGTTCGAATGGGAATTCACCGGGGAGGAAAGCCGCCCACGTCTGGAAATATCTTGCCGTGGCCGCGCCTTCGTAGCCGCGCACTTCATCAATGCTTTTGGCGGCCTTGAGCGAAGTGGCAAGGTCATCCATGAATCTGAGTGTTGACTTGAGGTCAGCGGCAAGGCGCGGAGACAGCGTTTTGGTCGGGACATCCTCATCTGCTTCCGGCTCGTCAGGCCGTCTTGCGCTGATTCGCTGCAGGACCCGGCGTTGATTGTAGAGCTTGGCGGTGACAATTCTCCGTGCCATGTCGAGAGCAAAAGCCGGATCGAGTGTGCGCTGGTATTGTTTGAGACGGGCGAGGCCGTGGCTGTTTTGTGCCGGCAGGAAATTCCCGAGAAACTGGCCCGTCCATGAGAAGAATTGGATGGGTATGGCGTTCCGGAGTATTTCCGCCATGGCAGCAGGGGTGAAATGGACGGACTCACTTGTTATGATGCGATCGATGTCCCGGATTGGTATTTCGCGCAGGAGCTGTTCCTTGCCGGTTTCGTCGTCGAGCGTGAGGACTTCAAGCCGGTCGGAATGCAATCGGACCCGGCAATCGGGCTGGTTCAGGCAGACTGTTGGCATGGTTGCATCAGTTTCGGTTTGGGTTGCTGTTGTTTTTCAGGCTGTGTTCACTAAGCATAACTCGGTCCCCCGTGTTGGCCGTGATTCTTCGAGAACAGGGCGGAATCAGCCGGGGTACACCAGCGTGTGGCTGATTTGTCCCCGGCTCTTCCTCCACCGCCCCTCCTCCTCGGCCCGGAACTCGCGCGATGACCCCGCTTCGACCGCTCTGGTCGGTTGCCCTATGAGAGTTCCGGGCCGGGCGTCCCAGTGCTCTGGTTTCTGCCGTTTTATGCATGGAAGGAAGAATAACCTCAGGGGGTTTGAGCTGCATGCAAACGGACGTCCGGGAATGTCCCGATCCTGTGAGAGCCGCGCCATACCTCAGCGCGGCGCGACACGGCAGTATTCCTGCAACCAGCGTAGTTGTTGCGCCTCGAGCGTGTGGTTGTGGCTGCGCCGCGCTGAGGTCTATGGTCCATGGTCTGTGGTCTATGGTCCCTTGACACCTAGTACGCATGGCTCACCGATAACCCGTCCTGAGCCTTTCCGCCTAAAGGCGGTACTCTAACAGCCGCGGGCGTGACATCGCCCAGCGCGCGGAACAACCCATCGCCGCCAGAGTCCCGCGTTTACGCGGAACACAGACAGTTCACTCAACAGTGCTCAGGTTTATATTTTATGAAACTGTTCCGCCTAAAGGCGGTACTCTAACAGCCGCGGGCGTGACATCGCCCAGCGCGCGGTACAACCCATCGCCGCCAGAGTCCCGCGTTTACGCGGAACACAGACAGTTCACTCAACAGTGCTCAGGTTTATATTTCATGAAACTGTTCCGCCTAAAGGCGGTACTCTAACAGCCGCGGGCGTGACA
>Ga0315298_1007875_pt1 | contig 13822 bp, 17 predicted proteins | sample WHS_1_MG_FD_203077 | JGI IMG/M metagenome (GOLD analysis project Ga0315298, IMG submission 203077) | Extremophilic microbial mat communities from Washburn Hot Springs, YNP, Wyoming, USA - WHS_1_MG | ecosystem: Environmental > Aquatic > Thermal springs > Hot (42-90C) | place: USA: Wyoming...
ACTCAGGTCATATGGTGATGATGGAAGCTCCTCGACTCTTCAACGAAAAGGTGAGCGCTTTTGTTTCGGAGGTCATGACGTGATAAGAAAAAGCCCTAAAGCTGAGGTGCTGAGGAAGGGACAGGTCGGAGAATGGACCGAACTCTCCCTGCTCATCCCCGACTCTTCCGCCGAGGCGATCTCCAATTTTCTTATCGATGAAGGGACGACAGGCATTGAAGAGATCGATGCCGACCCAGGCTGGAAAAGGCTCAAGGCCTACTTTCCCGCCAAAGAGCGAAAAGGTGGATTGCTTCGCCGTCTTTATCGTTACGCGAAATCGCTGAGGGATCTCTATCCCGAGCTTTGCCGCATCCAAGTCGAAACGAGATCTCTCGCTCAAGAGAATTGGGGTGAAAACTGGAAACGTTTTTTCAAACCGATCGAGGTCACGCAACATTTCCTCGTGGGCCCTCCTTGGTCCTCCCTCCGGCCCAGAAAAGGGCAAATCCCAATCATCATTCATCCTGGTATGGCCTTTGGCACGGGCACCCACGCAACAACGAAGCTCTGTCTTCAGGCCTTGGAGGAGGCGCTGAGAAGAAAGAAACGAACCGTTCTCGATGTAGGCACGGGCTCAGGGATCTTGGCCATCGCTGCGGCCAAGGCGGGAGCAAGAGAGGTGGTGGCGATCGACGTAGACCCCGTGGCCCTAAACGCTGCACGGGACAACGTGAGGACCAACGAGGTCGCCGATCGGGTGAGGGTCCGGATGGGTAGCGTTGGGAAGGTCCTCAAGGAATTCGACGTGGTTGTGGCGAACATCGATTTGAAGAGCCTGCGGCGAATGAGAAGGCCCCTTTTTCGCCACCTCAAACCGGGGGGCATTCTCATCCTCTCGGGAATCCTTCGTCGGAACGAAGAGGACCTCCGGCAGTTCTACTTGGAATTCGAAGGTTTGAAACCCATGAAAACGACTTGGGAGGGTGAGTGGAGCTGCTTAACGTTTAGAAAAAAGCCGAAGAGGCCGAATCTCTAAACCCGCCCGTTGCATAGCGGAACCCCGGAGAGAGAGTGCCCTGGAGGCCTTTTCAAGCGTGTCTTCTTGACATCTGTACGTTATCCCAGGCTTCATCAAGAGCGGAGTTCCTGAGAGTTCGCCGAAATGGTTATTTCGCTCCCTTGAGGTGCCGCTACAAAGGCCTTCTTGATGCCCTCTCCGGGGGCCTTCGTGCGGGGATTTTTTCAACGTGAGGGTAAGAGTAAACTCTCGAGGAGGTGAGCGCGGAAGCTCTTCTGCGTGGCGCTCGTTACCGCCCAAAACCCCGATCTCTTCAGATCATCCCGAGGTATCCTATGCCCCGATTTTACATTCCAGAACCCCGTATGGAAGGGGAGCTGATCCGAGTCACGGGGAACGAGGCCAAACATATCCGGACCGTTCTTCGCCTGAAAACCGGGGACCGTCTTTCGATTTTCGATGGCTCCTCGAAAGAATATGAGGGGACGATTGTCAAGGCGGATCGATCGGATGTTCTCGTCCGAATCGAGACGATCCTCCGGCCCCGGGAGGAATTCGGCCTCGCGATCACGCTCGCCCAGAGCTTGCTCAAGGGAAATAAGATGGACTGGGTGATTCAGAAGGCAACCGAACTGGGAGCGAGTGAGCTCATTCCTTTCTTCTCGTCCAGGACCGTCCCTCTTCTCGAACCGTCGAAGGCGAAGGAGAGGCACAAGCGGTGGCAAAGGATCGCGGTTGAAGCCTCCAAGCAGTGTGGAAGAACCCTCCTCCCCAGAATTAGCCCTCTTCTCGACTATCACCAAGTGCTTCGGGCTCCGTCGCGAAACGCTCTGCGCCTCTTTCTTTGGGAAAGGAAGGGGGCAAAGCTGAAAGAGGTATTAACCGGAACGGGGGAGAAGGAAAACATCTTCGTTGTCGTGGGCCCCGAAGGAGGCTGGGCTGACCAGGAGGCAGAAGAGGCCATAGGTGAAGGTTTCATCCCGATTACCTTGGGAAGAAGGACCCTTCGAGCGGAAACCGTGGGACTCTCTGTTTTGAGCATTCTCCAGTACGAACTGGGCGACATGGGATGAAAGAAGCCTCCATCTTGGAGGGGTCAGGCTGCCTTTTTCTCCGTTTCAGCCACATAGTGCTTATAGCTCTTGCATTGGTCAACGAGCTTGCATTTCTTCCGACAAACCTCTACGTGCACCTTCGGGCTCCCCTTCCGCTTTTCGCAAACAAGATAGCTCATGATCCCTTTACACCTCCATGGACTTCAAGAGCAATTAACAAAATGTTGTAGTTAAAACTATTATAGGACACAAGATAGGGAGCTGTCAAGGCCGGTAGAGGAGGATCTGTAAGGTTTTATCTAAGGGTTTCTGAGGGTTTGGCTTCTGATATCAGGCTGATTTTTAATTAATTTCTTGTAACATATCGAAACTTAAGCTCTACTTTATACCTGATCTTAAAAACAGCGACCCGGTTTGGGTCTTCATCGCTTTGGAGGTGGCTGAGAAGGTTTTTCTTGCACCGCGATCCCTAAACGTTCCACTCCGGCGTTCTTCGCCACGTCGAGCACCTGGACCACGTCGTCAAAAACCACTGTCTTATCCGCCCGAACGATCACAGGACGCTCCTTTTCTCGTGCCACGATGGCTTCAAGATCCGATTTCAGCTCCCGAAGCGTCTTGGGCCTGTTGCCCAAAAAGATTTCGTTTCGGCTCTTGATGTTGATGATCACAGGCTCGCTCTTCTCGACGGGCGTTCGGATATCTGCCTGCGGCAGCTTCAGGGAGATCTTCGACTCCCTTGCGGGATTAAACGTGTAAACGAGGCTGAAGGCTGTGAAAAAAAAGATGAAGATATTCAGGATGATGTCGGTCAGAGCGATGGATTCCAAACTTAAGAGAGCTTGTCTGTGGGTCTTGATCTTCATGGACGACTTCCCTCTCTCATCCCCGTTTCCCGCACAGCTCCCAAGAGATCGATCAATTCGTTTCCATAGTAGCTCATTTCTTGAGCGTGTCCCCTGATCTTTCCCAAAATTAAATGGTAGCTCACGTAGGCGGGGATGGCAACCATAAGACCGGCGGCCGTCGTGATCATCGCCTCATAGATACCGGCGGCCAAGGCATTGACAGTGATATTCGGCCCCATATGCTCCCATCTCATAAAGGCGCGGATGAGCCCTGTGATGGTGCCCAGAAAACCTAACATGGGCTCAATTCCAACGATGATCAGAAGGGCTCCAAGATACCGCTCCAGATATTGGACCTGTTCCTCCCCTTCCCGTTCCATGATCTTCTCGATCTCATCCCGCTTGAGCGTGCGGTTGAGAAGCCCCATTCGGAACACATCGCCGATGGGATGTCGCACCTTCTTGCAGGTTTCAAGGGCCTTTGGAAGCTGTCCCCGCTCCAAAGCGCCGAAGACCTCTTCGGCAAAACGAGGGATGTTGAGCCGAATCCTCCAAAGCGTCCAAACCCTTTCGAGAATGATGGCAAGGGCCACGATCGACAAAACGATAATCGGGATCATGATCGGACCCCCCTTGATGATCAAGTCGATGAGCATGAAACCTCCTTTAGAAAAAAACTCGCAAAGACATTTGAAATCCCCGCCGGTCTCTCCCTATGGGCGATAGCCTAATGTACGCTTCCGAGCAGGGCTTTCTCGTAGGAGATGAGAAAGCACGAAGGCTCTGTTCCCACGAGTCACTGGCCGGCTCAAAAGATCCGGTTCCGCTTCATCTCCCGCTCGGAAAAAAGCTCAAGCGGTGCGGCACAGTTTCCCCACGCTACCAGGCTCTTGAAACATCACGTTAACTCACCGACCTTCACAAAGTCAAGACAAACCCAACTGAGAGCGCTGCCTCCGGCTCGAAAAGCCTCGTCTATCCTGATGTTACAAAATCGCTGCGCAATGGGCTTGATTGAGGCGCCAAGAGGCCTTTCAGGCCCTTTTCCTGCAGTTCTGTGGTGTCACGAAAGGCTATCGGCTTGTTTATTGGTCAAAATTGTGATATAGAAAACAGCGTAACTTTTTTGTAGCCTTTGAACCATGTGTAGCGGTTCCCTGCTCCGAAGGACGGATGGAGGGGGGACTCCCTTTGGGCGCGGCACATGATCCCAAGGTCTGAAGTTCACCGCTCGGAGGATGGATCTTGGCAGGAAAGGAAAGGAGAAAGCCCCTGTTGGAAGTGAAGAAGCTTTGGGGGGGCCGTTTCGAGGAGATGCCCTCTGAAGGAATGGTCGCTTTCCTCTCTGGCAGGGACGTTCGTGGAGTTCCTCCCTGTGATCAGCGATTGGTTCCCTATGATCTATGGGGCACGCGGGCTCATGTGTTGATGCTTTGCCGCCAGGCTATTTTGAAACCCGGAGAGGGAAGAAGGATCCTCCAAGCTCTAAGAGAGATCGAAAGAAACTTCGAGAGAGGTCTCTTTTTTCTGGACCCTTCAAAAGAGGATGTCCATTCCAACATCGAGAGTGAGCTCATCAAGAAGCTCGGAGTCGATTTGGGAGGTAAGGTGCACACAGGCCGAAGTCGGAACGATCAGGTGGCCCTCGATATGCGCCTTTACCTCCGGGATCGTGTCCTCGAATATATCGAAAAACTATCGGATCTGATCGCTGCCCTCTTGCAAAGAGCTCGAAAGGAATCCTCGACGTTGATGCCGGGTTACACCCACCATCAGCGGGCGACCGTGACCACCTTCGGACACCTTCTTCTCTCCTTTGCCGAAAGCCTCGATCGCGATCGAGACCGATTCATGGACTGGTTTCATCGTTTTAATCGCAACCCTTTGGGAGCAGCAGCGGGTTACGGCACATCTTTTCCTCTCGACCGGGAGTGGACGTCAAAACTCCTCGCATTCGACGGGCCAACGATGAACGTCACCGACGCGATCACACAGCGCTGGGAACCCGAAGCCGAGTTGGGTTATGCAATCGCTGTGATGATGAACCATCTCTCGAGCCAAGCCCAAACGCTGATTCTCCTTTCTACAGAAGAGTTCAACATGGTGCGTCTCCACGATCGCCACTGCAGTGGAAGCTCCATGATGCCTCAGAAACGAAATCCTGATCCCCTTGAGGTTTTCAAAGCGAAGACGGCCTTTGCTCACGGGATCCTCCTGAGCCTCCTCTCGGTTGGGAAATGCCTTTTCATGGGATACAATAGGGAGACTCAGTGGACGAAGTATTGGATCATGGACCTCATCGACGAGACCACCCTTTCTCCCTCGATCATGGCCGACATCGTTCGTACGCTTCAAGTGAACCATGCCCGTATGCTCGAAGCGGCGCGCACAGAATTCGTCGGAGCCACGTTCCTCATGGAGTGGCTGGTCCGCTCTGGCGGTTTATCCTTACGAAAAGCAAAAATGGTGGTGGAAAGGGCGGTGAAGTATTCGGAGCAGGGAGGAGCAAACCAGGTTTCCTGGGAAGGGCTGAGAAAGGGCATGGAAGAGATGGGCCTCAGGCTTCCTCTTCGTGCTGACGAGGTCGCCAAAGTTCAGGATCCCAAGGAGGCTCTCCATCATTTGGACGCGATCGGGGCTCCTTCGGAACGAAGGATCGGGGAGGCGATCCGCTCTTTGCGGGAGAGATCTCGGTTCGCCTTGAAGTGGAAAACCCGCGAGGAGAAGAGGATTCTGAAAGCAAAGAAACAACTGGATCGATTGGAAGCTAAGCTCAGGGTCTGACCGAGGGAAGAGCTTACAGAGCCCGATTCGTGAAAGGGGTATCCGAGGAAACGATCGGGGGTTCTGCCTGTTTCCGAAAGTCAGTTGGATCGAGCCGACACGGGGATAGTTCTACAGATGAGAGAAACGGCGAAATGTTTTATTATTTCACTCGTTGCATAGCGGACCCTGGAGAGGACGCCATGAGGGCCTTGTCAAGGGCACCTTCTTGACGTCTGCACGGTTGTCCTTAGGTTTGACCATGAGTGAAGTTGATAAGCAGAGTTTGCCGAAGTGGGTATTTCGCTTTCTTAAGGTGCCGTTACAAGACCCCTTGGGCGCCCTCATGGGGGCTTGTGCAGCGATTTTTGCAGCATCAGGGCTATTATTTCACAGTAAAGGAGGAATTTATGGGAAAGATTGAGGGTATGCTTAAATCTGAGATTCTGCGGTTGGCGAAGAGGGAAACGAAAAAGGCTTTCGTTCCGCTTCGGAAGGAACTTCGCGTCCTTAAGGGAACTTTCTCGCAACTTCGAAAAATGGTCGACGACCTTCAGCACCTCGTGGCACGGCAAACCAAGGAGGCAGAGGCCGAAAAGGCAGAGATGGCGGTTCCCGTGGCACCGGCAAAAGGAACGAAATTTCCTCCTCGTCTGATCCGAGCCCTTCGTAAACGCCTCGGCCTTACCCAGCGGCAGCTCGCGAGGCTTGCCAACGTGACCGTTGGAGCTGTCTATCAATGGGAGTCGGGTAAGTTTGAACCCCGGGAGGACAAGAAAACCTTCTTGGCTGGATTACGGAAAATGAAAAAGAGCGAAGTGAAGCAGATGCTCGGAGCGAAAACCCCGCAGCCCCAGTCAAAGAAGAGGGACCAGGAATCTCAGCCATCTTCTCCTGAACGAAAACCGTCCAGGTCCGTGAGGATTCGAAAGAACAAGAGGCAGAAGGGTTGACAAGCTGCCTCCCGAGGTGAGAGGCCCATCGAATCGTTTTTGAAACTACGTTGACCAGGGTGTCGTATCATACCGACTCGCTGGTTCCCTTGGGCAGCGTTTTTCGAAACCTTGGCGTTCAGCCCCTCCTTTTTCGAGACGGATGAGCGGAGGAAGGAATTGTTCCTTTAAGCTAATTGTCTTCGACCTGGATGGAACGCTCACCCGGGAACGTTCCATCTGGGAGTACATCCACAAACGCCTCGGCACCTGGTATGGGTTTGCTGAGACATTCCAAGAGAGGTTCCTCCGGGGGGAGATCTCCTACGAAGAATTCTGCGATCTCGATGCACAGGTCTGGAAGGGCATGAAGATCGATGATCTGTCTGCGATAGCGAGGACCGTCCCATTTCGTGAAGGGGTTGATTCCCTCATCGAATACCTGAAACAGAAGGGGCTCAAATTGGCCCTCGTTTCTTCGGGGCTCTCCCTCCTTACCAGTTGGGTTCACCAAAGGTACGGGTTTGACGACTCGATCTCCAATGATCTCCTTCATGAGGACGGGATCTTGACTGGGAAGGTCCACATTCGGGTCTATCACGACAAAAAGGCTGTATGGGTTCGGAGGATTCTGCAAAGGTTTCGCATCCCCGAGGAGGAGATGGTGGCCATCGGAGACAGTCGAGGTGACCTCGATATGATTCAAATGGCGGGTTTCTCGATTGCCCTCAATCCCTCGTGCCGCGACCTTGAAGAAGCTGCGGATCTCTGCTTTCAGAGCGACAACCTTGCAGAGATCATCCCTCAATTACCCTTTTGAAACGGAGGCCCAAAATCCTCTGCAAAGGAAGCCCGAAAACAAGAGACGTTCTCTCTGATCTTGCAGAACCCGTCCACAGAGGGCCCGGGAGAGGGAGCCAAAGAGGCCTTGTAGCGGCACCTTGACGAAGCGGAATAGCCGCTTCTGCTAACTCCGCTGAATCTCACACTTGGTGAAACTTATGATAACGGTTCATATGTCAACCAAACCCGCTTTGCAAGGCCTCCAGGACGCCCTCCTCGGGATTCCGCTAGGCAGCGGGCGTATTCTTTTTCGGGGGTGGCTAAGCCTTCCTTTAGGAAAACATTCTGCCCTGCACGGACGCTAACGAACCCTGGGATAAGGGACAGCTATGGCCTGGGAACAGGTGTGGATCCAAGCAGCCAATGCCTTTTGGGCCTCCCCCTTTCTCGATCGGGTGCTCCCCTGGTTCACCCATCTTGGTAGCCATCTTGCGGTCCTCGCGTTCATCTTGTTCTCTTTCTTGCGGGCCAGGACCAGAAGCGCCTCTGGAAAGCTCGTTCTCCTCTATGGAATCCAATCGGCCGTCGTCTACGGCCTCAAGTTTCTCGTCCGCCGCGAGCGTCCCTCTCTCTCTCAGGAGCTGGTTCTTCGATTCGCAAAAGGACCAGGCGAAATCCTCGATCCGAGCTTTCCGAGCGCTCATACGCTCTATGCTTTCATGATGGCCACCCTCCTCGCCCGCCGCTTTCCCCGCTGGCGTTTCCTCTTCTACCTCGGAGCTGGTCTCGTCGGATGGAGCCGGATCTACCTGGGGCTCCATTATCCCACGGATGTTGCCGCCGGCGGCCTTCTTGGTTATGGGTTGACGAAACTTCTCCTTCACCTCGAAGCCGCAAGAAAGGCCACTCGTTAGAAAATTCCGCGCTAAGGTTTGGGCACCGTTGACAGGGGATGGTGCTTTTTCATAGGGCAAAGGGATTGCTTCCGGACGTAAAAAGTTAAAAGTCGGAGGCATAGAGGCATGAAAACAAGCTCTATGCCCTTTGACCAGGCCCCCACAGAGCCTCCGCATTTTCATGGGTCGAAGGGGTCCCCTTGGCATGGGGAATCAGATAAAAGAAGCGGTGAGGTCGGACAAGGCCTTTTCGAGACCTCCTGGGATCGTGGTTTCCACCCTGTTCAAGGCCGCCTCAACCTGGCTGTACCGTTCCGAATCCGACAGGTCATCCAAGACACGGTAAACCCCGGCCCTCCTCCCAAGCCGAAAATTCTCTCTCTTCCTTTCAGGTAAAGCCAGGTATCGATCGATCACCGCGAGCATCTCAGCCTTGTCCTCCGGTAGCTTCCCTTCCACTTCTTCGAGAAGGTTCAAAATGTGATCGCTGACGAATGTGCTCTGAATGCCTTCAAGGCCTTCTATCAAGAGCCTTTCTTCCCGCACGACCTCGTCATCCGTCAAGAGTTGAAATTCCCCCTGCTCCATTTTTTCGAAAAGCGGCATACCCGGAAGAAGCTTCAGCGTGCGAACGCGGATAAAATCTGGGTCTATTGCATTGAGGACCTTCGCGGTGTGGGTGGCGTGCTCCTGCCACATGGCCCTGCCCCCCAGTCCCAAAATGACATATTCGGAAAGGGAGATCCCGGAGGCTTTTACCCTCCTCCCGGCCTCTACATGTTCTTCCGCTGTGACGCCCTTTCGAACGTACTGGAGGAGGGGATCATAGCCCGTTTCAAGGCCGATATGAATTCTCCGAAGACCGGCGTCGAAGAGGGCTCTGAGCTCTTCGACGCTCTTTCTTGAAATGGTTTTTGCCCGGGCATAGGTCGTAACCCGTTCGATGCTCGGAAAGGTCTCCATGAGATATCTCAGGATCTCGATCATCCGCTCCGTCTTGATACAGAGGGAGTCCGCATCCTGAAGAAAAACGTTTTTGCCTCCGTTGAGAAGCCACAGAGAAACCGATCGGAACCCGTCCCAGGAACGATCCGGATCGCGAAAGAAAGAACGAACCAAAGAGGGGGTAACCTCGCCTCCCTGTCCCTGTCTCCAGGATAAGGCTTTAATCTCCTCCGCGATCTGCCGGATCGTATCGATGTCTTGCTTCACCTCTTCTACATCGCGGGCCTGGAACCTCTGACCTTTATAGGTATGGCAAAAACCACACCGATTCCAAGGGCAATTTCGGGTCACCCTGAGCAAAAGGCTGTAGGCTTCACTCGGAGGACGGATTGGACCTTGTTCAAAGGTGAGAGGCCTCATGACATTCCACTCCGAATTTCTCTGCAAACGGGTCTCGTGACAAACGTTCCGTCGGCACCTACCGTCTCCACACCCTTACAGGCATAGTTCTTCGGGCGGGATTTGGAGGATCCAGAAAATCTTGTTCTCGACCTCAAGAATATTGTTTTCCATTTCTTCGAGGTAGGCAAGGGCCTGATCGCTTGATCCATATCGTTTCTTAAGATCCTCGAACCGCTCTTCGATGGAAACGACCTCTCCATGCCGTACCCTCTTATCGGCGTAATTGACGACTTCCTCTTCGGAGACCAAGCGAGGATCGCTCGCCTTCTCAAGCCACACGTGCTGAGCCACCACTTCAGCCACCCGTTCATAGCCGATTTCCTTCAAGAGTCGATATCCCGTTTGGGTATGGTCCTCTTTTGTCCGCAAGCAAACCGTTTTCGTGATATCGTGTAAGAGGGATGCCGCCTCCACCAGCCGGAGGTTCAAGTGCTGCCCTTTTCTGTTCAGTGCCGAGGAGATCAAAAGGGCCACCTCAGCCACCTTCAAGCTATGTTCCACGATGTTCTCAAGCATCCCGTAACGGTTCATCAGCTCGAGACATTCTTCCCGGGTTGGAATCCGCTCCCTTCCGTCCCCTTCCGGGAAGCACCCCATCCCCCCCTCGCCTCGAACCTGCTCACCTTCAAAAGCCTGCGGTTTCCCCCGTCGACTCATTGGCTCACCCCGGAAATCCCACCTTCAGGAGAAAAGGCCCATCTAGAGCCATCCCGATCACGTCAGGTACGGAGTCGCTCCAGCCGATAAAACGGGCCGCTCTTCTTCCTGAAATCACAATAACGTATCGGGAGATGAATTTCAACGAAAATGGCTGTAGGAGAGTCATACCTCAATTGTCAACCTGATGTTACAAAATCCCTGCACAAAGGGCCCGGGTGAGGGTGGCAAAGAGGCCTTGTAACACCACCTTAAGGAAGCGAAATATCCACTTTGGCGAACGATCCAGAACTCCGCTCTTGGTGAAGCTTAGGATAACCGTATAGATGTCAAGAAGATCTATTTTTAGCCCTTTCGTTTGACCCTCCGTTCATGAGGCGCATTCTAAAATCGGAGGATGAAGCGCTCGGCCTCGGCGGAGAGGCCCATCTCCACAAAAAAGAGAGGAAAGGGTAGCATGGCGCCGATTCTGGGGTATAATATCTTAGCAAGGACGAGGTTATCTCGAACCGTTTCCGTCGCGTTCGCCGTTTGGAACCATAGGTTCTGCTTAGTTACTAAAAAGAACATTCGTCCTATTGTCCACTTAACGAATGGGACCTCTTATGTCGGTCAAGGCCTACGTGGTGAAGATCTTTGGAAAGGAGCATCCCCACCAGAAGGTGGTGAAGGTGTTTAAGCAGTACTGTCCCCGCGGTAGCATCCTCGACGCCGGCGCAGGGGCTGGCTATATAGCCCAGAGGCTCAAAGAAGCGGGGTACGACGTGACGGCTGCTGATATTCGACCGGACCTTTTCCGAGCCGAGGGGATCCCGTGCAGGGCTGCTGATCTCAATACGAACCTCCCCTTTCCGGATCAGATGTTCGAAGGGGTCCTTTGCGCCAACGCGATTGAGCATCTCGAGAACCCGTCCTTTTTTGTCCGAGAATCCTACCGCATCCTAAAAGAAAGGGGAAAGCTCCTGATCACCGCACCCAACGTGTTGAATTTGAAATCAAGATTGGCAAACCTCTTCCTCGGGTTGAATCAATTCTACGCCGTTCCGAACAATGAGGTCGGAGACTATCCGGGAGGACAACATATCCACTTGGCGAGCTACTACGAACTACGAACCCTTCTCCACAGAAATGGCTTTAGGATCATCGCGGCCACCACTCACGCCTTCAGCAGCACGGCCATGTCCCTTGCACCCCTTTACCCGGCCGTCCGCTTCTTCACCTGCCGGGCCCTCCGAAGAGAGCGAAACCCCGCGCAACGGCAAAGGAATAGGGAAATCCGAAAGCACGTCCTATCCGCCGATCTCTTATTCGGGAAGAAACTTTTCTTGCTCGCCGAAAAGGACCCTCGCTACCTGAAACCCTCCCCCGAGAAAGCAGGATAGTTTAGGCCGCTCAACGCGCTGAGCCTGGCGAGCCGTATGGTTCAGAAGGAAGGTGTTGACCATAAAGATATTATGGGATAAAATGGAGTTCAATCATGGCGCGACGAGGTCGGGGAGTAGCGCAGCTTGGTAGCGCGCTTGGTTCGGGACCAAGAGGGCGGGAGTTCAAATCTCCTCTCCCCGACCAATCAAAAGTGTAGTAATTTTGAATAGTTATGTTTTTTGCGACCTCCCCCCGACTCCTCAAAAAGACCGACTTGGGCAACATTTGGGCAACATTTTTCATCTCCTATCCTCTTTTTCCAACTTGAGCTTCGCTTTCCGCGACGGAGCTTCCGAGAAGATTCTCCATTCGATCAACCGCGAGACGAATGTCCTGTACATCAACGAGATCGTATCGGCGAAACATCGAATCACTCCGATGGCCAGAAACCGTCATGATGGTATGCGAGGGATTTCCTGCCTTCCGCATGAGCGTAACAAAAAGATGTCGTAAGTCATGAAAGACGAAACCACCGGGAACTTTTCTTCCATACAAAAGTCCAGCGCGCTTACATCCCGTCTCCAACGCCGTCCTCAAATCTTGGATCGGTTTCCCGTTGAAAAGGAACACGTGGTCATCGTGAATGGCTCTGGGGATTCGTTCAAGGAGCTGGTAAAGCGTCTCACAAATGGGGATAATTCGGGGAACCCCTGTCTTTGTATGGGCTGCCTCCAAACGGATTAACCGATTTTTCAAATCGACCTGAGGCCATCGGAGGCTCAGGAGTTCTCCGCGCCGCATTCCTGTGAGAACGGCTGTCTGTACGATCGCCTTTGTATGAGGTGGCAAGTGGTCAAGTAGCCGTCGAAGCTCCTCCGGACTCAGAACCCGTTGTCTCACGTTGGCCCCAGGTTTCAGCAGCTTTGGAACTTTTGCGACATTGCTCAACGTCTCATTACTCACAAGGCCGTTATGAACCCCCCTTCGTAACATCGCCTTGACCACAGCCAATTCCAGATCAATGCTTTGATCTGAAAGTCCCTGGGCCTTGCGTCGTTGTTGCCATTCCTCCAGTTCCGACGGTCGCACACTCGAAACGATCCGTTCCCCAAAGTCATCTAAGAACTTTGCCAAGAGCGTTTTGATCGTTGGAAACCACTTAAGATTTTTCGTTCGTTCAAGACCGAGATACCACTCACTCAGGCCACGGAAGCTCATCTTTCTCTCCGCTAAAACATCAAGTATCTTGTTCTCCCGCTTTTGAACCGCCCGCTTCGCCATTGCATCCCGAGCCACCCCCAAGGATTCACCGACATACTCTTTGCGTTGTTTCCCTCCCCCTAAGCGGTAGGTGATCCAGTATCTCAACCTGGAAGCCCTTTTCGCTTTGAAAAGGTCTTCACCGCATTCACACACCCTATTTCTGATACTTTGTTTCTTATGACATCTCGGGCATTCAGCTAAGATAGCCAACTCTTCCCCCTCCTTTCTCATTTTTTTCGTTTTACGCTTTTCCCTCATGCCTCCTCCTTGATCAACATTCCAATCCATCACCCCTTTCCTTTAAAAAGTGCCACGGCCTCAGAGTAGGGCTGAATGAAAAGTTCTCGATTCCCTTATCCTATTCTAGGGGTTTTGCCAAGACCTTGGATATCTAACCCATGCTCCTCCCCTTCGTAAGTTGTGACGCGCAGACATAGGGCCTCATCGAAACGGGGCATAGTTGATTCCCGGCTGGTGGGGATGATAAGGCATCAAAAGCATCCCACTCTCATAGCTCAGCCACAAATTTTTCCAGTTCTTTGGCGTCAAAAACAACCTTGCGGCCAAGTCTCCGCGGTCTGACCGGAAACGGATTAGATGACCTCGGGGCGACGCGATTGTAGAGGGTTCGCGGACTTAACCCAAGATAGTGAGCTGCCTCCTTTACATTCAGCAATCTCTTTTCGACGATAACATCTTTCATTTCCTAACGACCTCCACTTTACCGAGGTAATTGCAAAACTCCTATTTCAGGCGAATTTCTGGAATCAGCAGTATCAGATAAGTTAAGAATCCAAATCCTGTAGTTTGTCGCTCGCACTGACGAAAAATCTGCCTTTTTTGGGCCCAAGGC
>Ga0315298_1007876_pt1 | contig 13821 bp, 12 predicted proteins | sample WHS_1_MG_FD_203077 | JGI IMG/M metagenome (GOLD analysis project Ga0315298, IMG submission 203077) | Extremophilic microbial mat communities from Washburn Hot Springs, YNP, Wyoming, USA - WHS_1_MG | ecosystem: Environmental > Aquatic > Thermal springs > Hot (42-90C) | place: USA: Wyoming...
TTGTTGTTTGAATAGATTTTTTTGAAAAAATCGATGTAATTAAATGTGAAAACCCTAAATTATTGCTCTTAGAAAGATTAAAATCGTTCCACCCATTGAACATAAAAAAGTATGGGGAATTAATGTGCTCTAGGGCTATTTTTGCTTTTTCTTGGGGCTGGATGTGCAAGCGAGCCTGGTGGCGGGGGAGGAGGTGGAGGAAGTAGTCCTGCTCCGGAAACCGTAAGTGCCGAGGATCCAAATGGAGATAGTGGAACCTGGACAATACTTATTCATTTTGCAGTTGATAATAATATTGATTATTCTTTTGAAAAGAACTATGGGATTTTAAGTAATTATTTAGCAACGCTGGAAAGTGTAAAAGCTGCCGATACAGCTAACAGATTGAAAATACTTATTTTGATGGATGCTTACACTAGTGATGTGAGTGGAGTGGGCTATATATCAAAATATAAGTCGGGTTACTATTGTCTTACTGGCGGTGATTTTACCAATGACATCGTTGTCAATCTACCTGATGTCAATTCTGGCAGTACAAATGATTCAAAAGCCTTTATTGATTGGGTGGTTGCTAATTACCCGTCAGATCACTATATGTACTCGGTGTTTAATCACGGCAGTGGTTTTGCGGATGAAAATATTGATGGAACCTATGGAATAGGCTTTGATGATGGCTCAAGCGATAGTCTTTCACATTATGAACTGGGAAAGGTTACAGCTTATTTGAAGAGTAAAATTGGTAAAAATATTGATTTATTCTTTGCCTATGCCTGTCTTATGGGCGGAGTGGAACTGGCTTATGAAATAAGAAGCAATGCAAATTATTTGCTTTGTTCTGAACAGTCCTATCCGGCTGACAAATGGTCATACGAGGCATTAAATGCTATCTTAAGCAGTACAAAAACATCTGGACTTGGCATTGGAAAGGCTTTCTGTTCATCCGCTTATAATTACTTTGTTTTTACACAACCGCGAAGATTTACTCTTTCCCTCATTGATTTATCAAAAATAGATTTGCTTTATTCGACCATTAACGATTATGCAATTGCAGTCACCAATTTTATTGGCAGTGATTCTTTAAAGGCTTCTTACTTTAATGATGCCGTTATGAATTCCTTTCAGATGGATTACTATTATTATATAGATCTTGGAGATTATCTGAGCAAGGTCGCAGGAGATTCTAGAATAAGTTCATCTGTTAAGGATAAAGCAAATCTAGCTATAACAGCCTTAAATAATAGCGTTGTTTGCAAGAGGCAAAATGGTTGCCCGGCTGCAACCGGATTAACTATTTTTCATAATAACTGGTATAAAGTAAACCAGTACAACCCGGCTACATACGAAGCCATTCTGTCTTTTGGAGCCAATACCTGGTTTGGTTATATGTCAGTTATGAATACACTGATTCCAGCGATTCCCCCAGATGCATATGAGGATGATAACAACTATTCTCAGGCCAGTACATTGGTTATTAATGGTCCGGTTCAAAATCACAGTTTGCATAATTCAACAGACGACGATTGGGTTAAGTTTACCCTGGCGGCTAAAGCTGGCGTTAATATATTTATAAATAACAACAGTCCGATGCTATCCGTTAATGGGTATGAAGCCGACTTCTATGTTTATTACGAGGGGAGTCTCTACTATTTGGATTCTCTTTATGGAGGATATGCGTCAATAAGTAATACTTCCACTACAAACTATACCCTTTATATTGATAATTATTCATATTCTGGTAGTACAGGGGTTTATTCAATTAATGCGACAACGGGAACGCCGCTGCTTTCAACCGGAGAGGTTGCCAAGATTGATAAAGTTTTTGTTATCAGCAATCAGTTTAAATTAAAGTAAATCACGGGGCTCTACTTCGTTGAAGTAGAGCCCGGTTTTTTATTTTTAAATACTAACTTGGAGGTACTTTATGGAGAAAAGCATAGCCCTTTTTTTAGTTACAATAATTGTTGCCTTGTTTTTTATGATTTCATGCGTTTCTGCAAATAGTAAGAAACCGACCCGGAAAATAGAAAATTCCTCTATAGTTCTTGAGGGAATCGTAAAAGAAATAAAAGTTTCTGCTGGAACGCTTAGCGAATATTCTTATTATGTACTTAATACAGGTAGAAAAGAGGAAACTATTCTTTTTAATAGCAAATCCTTTTCCGGGGGGTTTGACATTTATGTGGGCAAAAAAGTTAGAGTAAGGGGTAAGATGGGATCTGGCTTTATAGGATGGAGGAAAACAAAAAGGGAAGGGCTTCTGGTTAAGGAGATTAGTGAAATGAAATAAGTTTTTCTAAAATTTTGTGTTATAATATATTATAAAGGTTTGAGTTTTTCGGGGGTTTTTACCGAAAATTTTTATTATTCCTTTATTTTAAATTATAAGGGAGGAACCCTATGCGAAGGGGCAAATTGTGGGGATTTATCTTTGTCTTTTTGTTTATCAGCGTGTTTTCTTTTGGGGCGATTATATATCTCAAGAATGGTATAACAGTGGTTGGTGATATTATTATGGAAAACGATACAGAAATAATTGTCAGAACAGAGAAGTATGGTGAGGGAAGAATTAAGAAAAGGGCTATAAGCTATATTGAGCATACTGAACCTGAAGAGATAAATTATGGCGAGTCCACAGTAGGGAAATATACGAATGTGGAAAATTTGAATATAAAAGCGTTAGACACAAATACAATCTCATCTTCTCCTATTGCTACAAATAAATCTCAAGCCACATCGACAAATATTGATGCAGGGTTTCCAATGTTATTTGGATTCTTTACGGGATTTTCGTTTTTATGGGAAGGTTTTAGCTATGTTATTTTGATTTTTAACAATAACACACGTTATATTATGAATCCTGGTATATTCATTGATTTGACTTATGTTCGTCTTGAGTTTAGTTATGGATTTTGCTTAAGTCCAGAAGTAATAACAAAAGAAAGTGCTACAGGTTTTACATTTAAAAGTACAAACACCTTTTCCTATTTAAGATTTGCCTTTCTTCCAAAGATTCCTTTCAGGCTTTCTCCAAAAGCAATTGCATGGAGTGCATTCGGACTTGAATATGACTATATGGTTGTTTATAAAGGATATGAATATGCGGGGGTGTTTGTGGATTTCCCTTATTCAAGCGACGAAGATATGCTTAAGCTTGAGTGGTTTGATAAGAACGATGTCTGGCTTAAGGCTATGGCGGGGCTTGATATTGAGGTAGCGGATTCATTTTATCTTAACTTTTCCTTTGGCTGGGCATATAACCTTACGCCATCACCATTTAAAGATGGAAGTGCGGGTATAGAATATTTCTTTTATGGTACCAGGGTGGATTTTTACATTGGTTGTTCCTTCAAGCTATAAAATTATCCTTTATTATCCATCTTTGCCGGTACTACAATCTCGAACGATAATCCATTCTCATTTTTATAGCTGATTATTCCTCTTAGTTGATAAACGAGGGATTGGACTAAAACCATTCCAAGGGTTTCTTTTTTAAAAGGGTCTTCTCCAGAGGGTAAGCCAACCCCATCATCTCCAATGTTAATAAAAATATTTTCTTTTTCTTTTTTTACCTTGATGAACACACTCCCTTTTCTATTATTGGGAAAGGCATACTTAAGACTATTCATCAGGATTTCATTGATAATCATTCCACAGGGGATGGCTATATCCATAGGCAATGTTATATCTTTAATATCCAGATTAAAGCTAATTCGTTGATAAGTATCCTTGTAAATTTCCTGAACATGATGTAATAGTTTTTCGATATAGGCATTGATTGAAACACTTGCGAATTGGTTTGTTTGATAGAGCATTTCGTGGATTAAAGCCATAGAGAACATCCTGTTTTGTGCAATACCTATGGCATCTTTTATGTTTTTATCGATAGCCTTATCTTTTTGCAGATTCAAAAGGCTTACTATAATATTAAAATTGTTTTTTACCCTGTGGTGAATTTCCCTTATTAAAAGATTTTTTTCTGAAAGAGCTTCCTTTAGTTCCTTTTCTGTCTTTTTTCTTGTTTCAAGTTCCTTTTGTAAATCAAGGGTTTTCTCCTTAATAATCCTCTTAAGTCTGTAATTGGCATAGTGAAAGAACAGAATAATTAAAAGGAAAACAGCCAGAAAAATTTTCACCCCGTAAAGAATATTTTTAAGAAGTTCTTGGCTGGAAAGATCAAGAGTAATCCATTTTTTCAAAATAGCTCTATACAAGTCTTTAGGTACATTTTTTTGCGCCTCTCTAATAATGTTATTTAAAATCCATAGATCCTTTCTAATGCCAAAACCCATTTTTGTCGGAGGGTTAAACTCTGCAACAACCTCAAGATTTTGAAATCCAGATTCTCTAACATACCATTCAATTGTAGCAAGATCGCAAAGAAAAACATCTGCCTTTCCTGTTGAAACTTTTAAGAGAGCCTCTTTAATATTACTTGATAAATAAATGCTATATCCTGGAAACCTGTTTGTTATGTAGTATACCATTCCATAATCCTTTACCATGGTAATTCTATACCTTCCAATTTGCTCTATCTTTAAATCACTACTGATTTCTCCCTTTCGGGCAAGGATTACCGATGGAATTTCAAGGTATGGAGGTGGGAAGAGCATATATTCTGTTCTTTCATAATTTGAAAACATAGTGTTTAAGATGTCTATCTTTCCCGCTTTAAAATCTCTTATAACATCGCTCCAGTTGCTGTAATGAAGTATTTCAAATTTTATTGCCAGCATATCTTCTATAACTTTTGCATATTCAGCACCTATACCCTGGTAATTTCCATTCTCATCAAAGAATTCAAAGGGAGCAAATTGTGGATCCGGAGCAAGCTTGATAACCTGGTGGTTGTTTAACCATTCTAATTCTTTTTCATTTAAAAAATCCTTAGCGTGCGGAAGGTTTTTATATTCATGAGTGAAGGAGAAAGAAAATAATGTTAGAAAAGCTATTAGTGTAAAAGTTGTCTTTCTTTTCATAATGGTTAATATTAAAATAAATATGCTTTTTTGCAATAGCAGGAAGATTATTTTAGTTATAACAACTCCCTTCAACAGACTCAAAACGGAGCTTTAGTAAGGGAAATTGGGATGAAGTATAGAAGTAGCACTGGCTGCGCCAGTGCTACAATGCAAAAAACCCCGCTGTGGAGGGTGGAGGGTCATTGTCATCATCTTTCCTTTCCTCAGGTCTTGCTCAGAAGTAAGAGCACGGAAAATCTACCCTCGCACATTCGGCCTCCTGCCTCATGTGCTCGGGGCGAAATGCCTCCTGCATTTCTTGGCGTAATGGTGGGTAGGATTTTCCTGTGGGTACAAGCGCAAGACATTCGACGGAAAGATGATGACAATGACCAAAGCGGGTAAAAGCCACAGCGGGGATTATGTAGGTAGAGGAGATAAAAAAATAAAATAAAAAATAACGCCGTGCTCAAAGGTAAGAGCAACACTCCGCCCTCAACGACCGCATCCTGCGGTCTTAGTAAAGGCGTGGAGGTGAAAACTGAAAGAAAAAAGTTGTTCATACGCATAAGTAAAAACCACAGCGTGGGTTATGTAGGTAAAGGAAATAAAAAAAATAAAAAAGAAGAAAAATCCGACACCGCGTCATGGTTATAGTAATTTGTGTTTAGAGGAAGCATTGGTTATAGACAAAGCGTGTTAACCGCTATTACACAAAGGAGAAGTTTACCACGCCGTAAAGGACTACGGCGGGGCTTTTGAATCAGCACAGGATGTGATGATGAAAAAGCCATATAGTTAAGGAGGCAAGGAGTAAATAAAGTATTGAGGTTAACACCATTGGTATAGAAAAAGAACTGGCCAATAAAGCGGTGTCGGCGACTCTTTTCCCTCGACTTCGCTCGGGACATGCTTTGCACACTTTCTTTCTGGTCGTTCAGAAAGAAAGTGTGAAGGGTAACAGGATAGCCTATACTTTTTTGACTAAAAATAGAGCTTATTTTATCATTTTATGTCCTACTTTTGTAGTTTTTATGAATATTCGAGGTACATAATGAAAGTAAAAGCTAAAACCTTTCCGCATGGTGGTGTCCATCCGGAAGAAGCCAAACTAACATCCGATCGCTATATAGAAAAAGCACATATTCCAAGAATGGTAAGGATTCCAATGTCACAGCATACCGGTGCGCCGGCTAAGCTTCTTGTTCAGGCCGGTCAGACTGTTGAAGAAGGACAGCTTATTGGGGAGGCTTCGGGGTTTGTATCCGCTAATATTCATGCCAGTGTATCCGGTAAGGTGGTTGCTATTGAAAAGGGAAATACTTTTAATGCAAAGAATGTGGATATAGTGGTTATTGAAACAGGCGGTAGTGTTAAAAACTGGTATGAGAAAAAGCATGATTATTCTTCTTTAACCACGGCAGAGCTTCTTGAAGACATAAAAAGGGCGGGTATTGTAGGTCTTGGGGGAGCGGCATTTCCTACCCATGTCAAGCTTTCACCCCCACCCGATAAAAAGATTGAAAAACTGATAATAAACTGTGCTGAATGTGAGCCCTACCTTACTATAGACCATAGAATGGTCCTTGAAAAAACAGATGAGATTCTTGAAGGAATTCGTATTATAATGAAGATACTATCCGTTAAGGAGGCTATAATTGGTATTGAGGATAACAAACCGGATGCAATAGAGCTTTTAAACCAGAAGCTTTCTGGTGATTCCTCTATAAAAGTTGAGGTTCTTAAGACAAAATACCCGCAGGGTGGTGAAAAACAGCTTATACAGGCATTAACAGGGGTGGAGGTCCCTACTGGAGGGTTACCTCTGGATGTTGGCATTGTTGTAGAAAATGTTTCTACTGTTTATGCAATTTATGAGGCAGTTGTTTACAAAAAGCCTTTAATTGAAAGGGGGATTACCTATACCGGGGAAAATCTTGAAAAGAGAGGGAATTATAAGGTTAGGCTAGGTACCCCTGTTGGACTTTTAATCGAGGAACTTGGAACTCCACCTGAATATGGCGCTATTATTGCAGGCGGCCCTATGATGGGAATAGAGGTGACAGATTTGAATCTTCCAATCTTAAAAGGGAGCTGTGGACTTGTCTTCCTTCCGAAGAAAAAGAATTATGAAGTTAAGAATAGAGTTTGTATTCGTTGTTCAAGATGTTTAATGGCTTGCCCCACAGGGCTTCAGCCAACCGAACTGGCAAAGCTATGCGATGCTCTCCTTGTAGATGAAGCTGTAAAAATGGGGCTTTTTGATTGCATTGAGTGTGGTAGCTGTGCCTATGTTTGTCCATCTGCTATTCCAATCGTCGGGCTTATAAGATATGGAAAAGAATTCTGGAAACGTCGTCAGACAAAGAAATAGGGAGAATTAAAATGGCAAAAGCAACAGGAAAGGCATCTGTAGTTATTTTTTCACCCCATATTCATAGCTTTAACTCTATTGAAAAGGTAATGTGGGATGTGGTTATTGCTTTGATACCTGCAGGAATAGCAAGCGTTTACTTTTTTGGGACAAACGCCCTGCGCATAATTATTATAAGTGTGCTTACCGCTGTTATAACAGAGCTATTTATGAACCTTCTTACAAAAAGCCGTATAACAATAATGGATGGGAGCGCTGTTATAACAGGACTTCTATTTGCCTATAATCTTCCGCCTGCAGTGCCATGGTATCTTGTTGTAGCAGGAAGCTCATTTGCCATAGCCATCGTTAAATGGGCTTTTGGAGGGCTTGGCTATAATTTTATGAATCCTGCAATAGGTGGAAGAATTTTTGTGCTGGCGGCATGGACTACCTTTATGGTTGGGAACTGGTCGCCTACAATAAGGGGATTCTTAAACTCGGGATTAGATTTCGGCAATGCGTCCTTAAAGATTGTATCTCCGGATGTTATCAGTACTGCCTCGCCTTTGAATTCGCTTAAGGCAGGTGGATGGAATATGGTGCATTCATTTAACTTTGATAATTACTGGAATCTGTTCATTGGTAATATTCCCGGATGCATCGGGGAAACTTCAAAGCTTGCTCTTTTGGTTGGGTTTGTTTATTTATTAATAAAAAAAGTTGTAACCCCTATTATTCCACTGATTTATATTGCTACGGTCGCACTTCTTGCTTGGATATTTGGGGGGCTTCCTCTTGGCAGCGGGATTTTTACAGGCAATCCCCTTTATCATATACTTTCAGGAGGTTTAATACTTGGAGCCTGCTTTATGGCTACAGACTATGTAACCTCACCAATAGGTCTTAAGGGTAAGATTGTTTTTGCTGTAAGCCTTGGAGTGTTAACCATGATTATCCGCCTCTGGGGTGGTTATCCGGAGGGGGTAAGCTATGCCATTGCATTTATGAACATCTTTGTTCCACTTATTGATCGCTATGTAAAAGAAAGAATTTATGGGCATGGAAATAAAAAGCTTCAAAAAATGGCAGGTTAGATATGAAGTATTATTTTAAGATTGTTTATCCACTTGTGGTTATAGCTGTTGTAGTTGGGCTTGCTATGGGGGTTACATATCAGCTTCTTGAAAATAAACTTATAGAGTCAAGAAAAGCAGAAGAGGAAGAGGCTTTAAAGAAGGTAATACAGGGAGCAGCTTCCTTTAAAGAAGAGAATAGTAATGAGATTGAATATTACATTGCTTATAGTGAAAGTAATACCATAGTGGGATATATCTTCAAGAAGGCAAAAAATGGCTATGGAGGTCCTGTGGAGGCGCTTATTGGAATAACAAATGGGGCCGTGGATTCTGTTGTAATATTGAGGATGACAAGGGAAACACCGGGGCTAGGGACAAAGGCAAATTCCGCTGATTGGCTTTCTCAATTTAAGGGAATTACCTATGATAGAGTTCCAAAGTCAAAGGCGGATTTTAAAAACAATGGTCTTGATGCTATTTCTGGAGCAACATTAACCTCGCTGGCTGTGGCAGGCGATATAATGGAAGCTTTTAATGATTATCACAAGCTTTCCGGTGCAGTGGTAAATACAAATATTTCTGTAACCACAGGCGCAAGCAAGGTAAGCAATCAATAAAAAGAATTTTGCTGTAAGGTATGGAGGAATTAAATGAAGATTAACTGGTTTGAACTCACAAAGGGAATAATAAAAGAAAATCCAACCTTTGTGATTGTTCTGGGATTATGCCCAACCCTTGCGGTTACAAATTTAACAATCAATGGACTTGGAATGGGTCTGGCTGTTATCTTTGTGTTGAGTCTTTCAAACCTGTTAATTTCGCTTCTTAGAAATTTTATCCCAAATGAGGTCAGGATACCGTGTTATATAATAGTAATAGCTGCCTTTGTAACAATAATTCAATTTGTTATGGAGGCTTTTACCCCGGAGCTTAATAAGGCTTTAGGAATATTTATCCCACTTATTGTGGTTAACTGTATAATCCTCGGAAGAGCAGAGGCTTTTGCAGGTAAGAATAAACCTCTGGATTCGTTCCTTGATGGAATTGGGATGGGGATTGGCTTTACTCTTGCCCTTACTTTAATTGGATTAATCCGGGAGATTTTGGGAAATGGTACTATAACCCTTAAGCTTGCCGGTGTCGGTACGGTAATAGATGTTGGAGCTTTTCTCAGGAATATTTTTGGTGAATTTAATAAACAAAGTCTTATTCCGAAGTCGGCAATTGTAATGATGCTTCCTCCAGGCGGTTTTATAGTAATGGGAACATTACTGGCTTTCTTTCAGTACTTAAAAAATAAAAAGGCTGAAAAGGAACAAAAGATGAAAGCGCAAAAAAAGCAACAGGTTCAGGCTTCTACTGGAGTACCTGCAGGCGCGCCTGCTTCTACTGGAGCAAAGCCGGCATAGATAGTTTAAGTGCGGATAAAAGGGACTATATATGATTAAAAATGCAGAGAAGCTAGAAGAATGGGAGAGAGAATTTGAGAGAAATAATCTACTAACCTTTGAACAAAAGGAGAATTAATTGTTTGAGGAAACTCTCTTAAAGCTGGCGTTTTTTCTTGAAGAGCTTAAGGTGTCATATATTTTTATTGGAGGTCTTTAATGGATTTTAGTAAACTGCTGGTTATCCTTATAAGTGCAATCTTTATAAATAACTTTATATTTTCCAGATTTCTTGGTTTATGTCCGTTTTTTGGGGTTTCAAAGAAACTAGATTCGGCAATAGGAATGGGGTTTGCTGTAATATTTGTGCTTGTAATGTCAACAATGGCAATTTTTCCTGTAGATTTATTGCTTAAAAATATGAGGCTCGAATTTTTAAGAGTGATTGTTTTTATCTTTGTAATAGCTGCATTTGTTCAGCTTGTTGAAAGTGCGTTAAAAAAATTAGTTCCTTCTCTATACCATGCACTCGGTATATATCTTCCACTTATAACTACAAACTGTGCCATCCTTGGTACTGCCTTTATTGTTGTGCAGGAAAAGTATAACTTTATTGAAAGTGTTGTGTTTGCCTTTGCGGCAGGCGTAGGGTTTACCCTTGCTCTTATTATGATGTCCGGAGTTCGTGAAAGACTTGCAAGGGCTAAGGTTCCAAAAGCCTTCAAGGATTTGCCCATCGCTTTTATCTCTGCCGCTTTAATGGCACTTGCAATGTATGGATTTCTCGGAATCGTTAAGTAAACTCTTTTTAGAAATTCTTATTTAAGAGAACAGGGAATTCCATCGAAACTTTTACCATCCTTTATGCTGAGTTCTTCAACATACTTTTCGGCAAAATGGGCGGCTATTGCTCCATCACCAATAGCAGTAGAAACCTGTCGGAGGTGTGTTTTTCTGCAATCACCCGCCGCAAATATTCCTTTAACGCTTGTTTGCATTGCATCATCTGTAATTATGTATCCAGATTCATCCTTCTTTACATTGACCATCCGGGTATTCGGGATAAGGCCAATGTATAAGAAAAGCCCATCTACTTCAAGTTCACTTTCTTCTCCAGTCTTTACATTTTTTAGCCTTACACGCCTGATCTTTTCATCGCCAATTATTTCTTCAACAACCCTTTCACATAGAAACTCCATCTTTGGATTCTCGCGAGCCCTTTTTTGCAGAATTTTTACGGCCCGAAATTCATTTCTTCGATGTATTACATAAACCTTTTTTGCAAAGCGCGTCAGGAAAAGACCTTCATCAAGTGCAGAGTCTCCACCACCGACTACTGCTACAGTTTTGTCACGATACAATGGTCCATCACAGGTGGCGCAGGTTGAAAGCCCTCTTCCAATATATGTAGATTCTCCCTTTACCCCAAGTCTTTTTGGACTTGTTCCGGTGGCAATAATTACGCTCTTTGCCTTAAATTCTACCCCCGGGGCTTTAATAATAAAGACATTTAGATTAGAGTCTTTCGTAATTTCCTGAACCTCTGCGTTTTCAAAATGCGTTCCGAATTTTTTTGCCTGTTCTTCCATTCTTCTGGTTAACTCAAAACCATTTATTCCATCTGGAAAGCCGGGATAGTTTTCAATAAGATCTGTTACAGCAGCCTGTCCACCAGCGCCAAGCTTTTCAATTACAAGGGTTTTTAATAAAGCCCTTGAAGAGTAAATTGCAGCAGTCATTCCTGCAGGCCCTGAGCCAATAATGGCTATATCGAATAGGGTGTCTTGTGAAGAAGAGGGTTCATCCTTACTTATGTTAAGTGTAAGCATTGTTTTCTCCTTTTTAGTACTTAATACTAAATATAAGAGTTTTTTGTAAAAATTTCAAATTTGCTGGCTAGCAATACCTCTTTTTGACTTTTATCCTGCGATGTTTTATATTAACTTCAATATGTAAGAAACAAGGAAAGAAGTATGGATTATGATTTCATCATTGTTGGGGCTGGTCCGGCTGGAATTTTCGCTGCACTTGAGCTATCAGGACTTAGACCGGAAAAGAAAATTCTTATCCTGGAGAAAGGGCAGGATCTTGAAAAAAGAAATTGCCCAAAAAGGGATAATGGGGTTTGTAGAAAATGTAATCCTTGTAATATATTAAGCGGATTTGCAGGAAGCGGAGCCTATAGTGATGGTAAGCTTTCCCTTTCTCCTGAAGTTGGGGGAGAACTTCCTTCAGTGATAGGTTATGAAAATACTCTTGAATTAATAAAACAGGTAGATCAGATTTACCTATCCTTCGGTGCAGATAAAAAAATATATGGAGTGGAGAATCCCGAATTAATGGATAAATTGAGGGCAAGGGCCATTAAAAGTAACCTTAAACTGATTGAATGTCCAATCCGTCATCTTGGGACAGATGAAAGCCGTAAAATATATAAAAAGATAGAAGATAGGTTACTATCACAGGGAGTACAACTTTCTTTTAACAACCCTGTTGCAGATTTAATAATTGATAATGGAGAAATAAAAGGAGTTGTTGCTGATAAGATATATAATGCAGACAAAGTTATTATTGCAACTGGCAGAGAAGGCTCAAGCTGGCTTTCTTCTATGTGTGAAAAGTATTTTATTAAAAAATCAATAGGCCCTGTCGATATTGGAGTCAGGGTAGAAGTGCGCAATGAGATAATGAAAGAAATCAATGAATCGCTTTATGAAGGAAAATTTATTTATTATACTCCTACATTTGATGATAAAGTGCGAACCTTTTGCCAGAATCCAGCAGGTTTTGTTTCTGTTGAATATTATGATAACCTTGCTGTGGTAAACGGTCATAGCTATAAGTCAAAAAAACAGAAAAGTAAAAACACAAATTTTGCTATTCTTGTTTCTAATTATTTTACAAAGCCATTCCAGAATCCTATCGAGTACGGAAAATTTATTGCCGGTCTGGGGAATATGCTCTCTGGAAATAAGATTATTGTTCAGAGATATGGAGATTTAAAGCGCGGTCGTAGAACTACACCGGAAAGGCTTTTCCGTAATAATATTCATCCCACACTGTCGGATTCCCTCCCGGGTGATCTAAGCCTTGTTCTTCCTTATAGAGTATTGCTTGATATAAAAGAGATGATAGAGGCACTGGATACCATTGTTTCGGGTGTATCAAGTGATGAAACACTTCTCTATGGCGTGGAGGTAAAGTTTTATTCAAGCCGTATCCAGACGAACGAAAATTTTGAAACAAGCATAAAAAACCTTTATGTGGCAGGTGATGGGGCCGGGATAACCCGAGGACTTATGCAATCAAGTGTGAATGGAATTTATATTGGAAGACTTTTTGCTTAAGCTTGTAAAAACTCTGATGCTACAGAGTATAGAAGTAGCACTGGCTGCGCCAGTGCTACAATGCAAAAAACCCCGCTGTGGAGGGTGGAGGGTCATTGTCATCATCTTTCCGTTCCTCAGGTCTTGCTCAAGGGAAGAGCACGGAAAATCTACCCTCGCACATTCGGCCTCCTGCCTCATGTGCTCGGGGCGAAATGCATCCTACATTTCTTGGCATAATGGCGGGCAGGATTTTCCTGTGGGTGCAAGCGCAAGACATTCGACGGAAAGATGATGACAATGACCGGAAGTGTAAACCACAGCGGGTATTGTGTAGGTAGAGGAAATAAAAAAAAGAAAAAACCTGACACCGTGACATGGTTTATAGATACGACCGTTGCCTTTTCCCCCTCTGCGGTTTTCCCCTTAAGAGCCTTTAGAGTTAGAGCAGAGGAAACTAAGTAACAAGAAGGGGTATTCTGCGAAGAGAATAAAGGGTACAAATAACATACCGCAATGGATTGCGGTTGCCTTTCGAATAAAGCTATGGACAGCGACATGAGAAAGGCATAAGTGTAAGCAGGAAGGTTTTAGGATAAGGTCTAAAGAATACCAACTTAGAGTTAAGAAGGAATGAGTATAAAAGAAAACCGCAGAGGGCGGCATTTTCTTTTTGGTTACTTTTTCTTTGTTGCTGGAGACAAAGAAAAAGTAACA
>Ga0315298_1007877_pt1 | contig 13821 bp, 12 predicted proteins | sample WHS_1_MG_FD_203077 | JGI IMG/M metagenome (GOLD analysis project Ga0315298, IMG submission 203077) | Extremophilic microbial mat communities from Washburn Hot Springs, YNP, Wyoming, USA - WHS_1_MG | ecosystem: Environmental > Aquatic > Thermal springs > Hot (42-90C) | place: USA: Wyoming...
GGCCGCCTCCTCGTTCCCAGAACGAGCTAACAAAGCCAAGGCGATTGCTTGGAAAAACCAATCATAGGGATCATCTGGATCCACCTTGAGATTGCTCAACAAGCGGAGACCGTGATAGGCCAACTCTTTGACATCTTCCCAATCTCGGGTATAAATCTTCAATTCCCGCAGGCGCTCTCGCAAAACTCTTCTTCCTTCCTCAATCTGCTTAACCCAGTTTTTGCGGTCTTCTTCAGAATCAAAACTAAATTGGTACTGTTGGCTCAAAAACAGTAAAGGCACCGTTTCCTGCAAAATGGTGACAATCCTTGTTCGGGTACTTTCAGGCTCTTCAGAAAGATTATTTAACTCTTTGCGAAGATGAGCATAAACAAGCAGAGCCTGGGCATCAAGATTATTTTCCTCTTCTTCTAGGCAGAGCCGAAACTCACTTTCGGCATTATCAAACTCTTTGATTTTCAGGTATTTCAATCCGGTCAGATAATGCGGATTGGGTCTCAAAGCCAAATACACCAAAAACCCGACCAAAACCAAAACAACCGCACCACCTAACACCCAAAGCCATTTTCGCTTCATCTTTTTCACCTCCTGTTAAGGTACTTCGCTATCTTGAATATAGTTTCAAAAGATTGCTTTGTAAAGCCAAACCCTAAGATGCCAAAGGTCGTCACAATTAAAATTGCCTGCTTAACGCAGGCAATTTTAATCTCTAATGGCTAAAATCAAAGCCTTTTGGTTTTGTTGCCAAGCCTTTGAAGTAGACGTTTTCGCCAATTCCAAGGTAATCAAAGGGATTCCTCTTTCAGCACAGAATCGACCAAAAGAACCTGGTGTGGGATAGCCAATCTCAGAACGCACAGGGTAATGATTTAAACAGGCCATTTTAAAAGCCAACTCTTTGGCCGGACCATCGTAATTCACGCAATGAAGTGGCGCATGAAGAGAAACAATCCTTTGAGGAGAGTATTTTTTGAGCAACCTAACCACCGCCTTGGTCTCTGGTTCAGAAAGGGGATGGGGTCCGGGGTGGTAGCGCGGTCGCAACGCTCTTTTTTGCCAATCCTTGGTCGGAAAATTGCGGTTGAGATCTACTCCATGAGCATTGGTCCTTTTATTTTGAACCAAACCATCCGGATTGACCACCGGAACCAAAATGACTCTCTTTTGCTCAAGGAGGTCGGTCCGATTTTGGAGATAGTGAGCCAATTTCAAAATTATCTCTTTGCCTTGCGGCTCATCGCCATGAAAAACACCCAAAAACAAAACCGTCACCGCTCCCTTCCCCAAAACAAACGCCTCAATCGGTCGCTTCTGGACAGAATAACCAATGACCATTTGGCTCATCGGAACCAATTTCTTTAAAGAAGAAAAGGCAGGCGCAACAAGCAAAATCAACCCGCAAAAGATAAGCCAAAACCAGCTATTCTGACTCTTCGCGGACAATTTGGACCACGCCCTTTCTCTTGACCAAATAAAGGGTCTTTATTCCGACATCGCGGTAAGTAGAAGAGTCATAGTACTGGGTGAAGGTAGCCGTGGCAGTGTCGCCATAAAGCTCTATCTTCAGATTTTCAACTCCAACCCTAATCCATTGGTTTTGTCGGAAAAGACGACTTTTATAATTTTTCCAGCCCTGATAATCAAAACGCTTTGCTCCGGTTTTTCTTGAAACAGTGGTGCCGACAAAATCAGGAGCATAATAGGCAAGATACCCTTTTAGGTCGCGGCGCGACCAAGCAGAGCGCCACCGCTCAATCAACGCCTCCACCTCGCCTTGACTAATCACCTCAGAAAGAGTAGGGCTTGCGCTCGGAGAAGGAAAAGAAACAGAAGGAGGAGCGGAAACAAGGGGAGGAGCGGTTTTTTCATCGAGCAGGCTTTCAATCATCGGCTGTTTTTCATTGAGCAGAGTACTTTCGGCTGGCAGAGAGGCAGCTTTTGGCGCTGGGGTAATTTTTGAAGAAGCTTTCTCAAAACCAATCTTGGAAAGAGAAAAACCGAAACCGCCCTTTTGGAAAAAAGTCTTGCAAGCAATCCCCCAAAAAACCAACAACCCAATCCCTAACAAAAGATAAACTCTCTTGGTCCTACTCTGCTTACTCATCATCCACCTCCTGATTGTTAAGGATCGATTTTAAAATAGCAAAGAAAAAAGGGGGAGCCAAGGCTCCCCCGAGTTTCTTAGAAACTCTTACCTACCCAGAGGTAGGCGGTATCGGCCCGGCCGAGATATTTCTCGGTCCGCCGATACGTACCCCTGGAGTAGGAGACCCCGGCGTTCCAGCCCTGATGATAATAAGCCAGGGCATAGCCGGGCGTGCGGTCGTAGACCCCCACCCTGATTGCCAGGTGGGGGGTCAGAAACTGGTTGACCCCGAAGGCGAGGAGGTTAATCCTCTCGGAGAGATTAACCCCCTTAATCCGCCCCCGCTGCCAAGCTGCAAAGGCAGCGGTCCCTTTTTGGGGCTGCCACCCAACGCCGACGGTCCACAACCTTTCGGTGTAACGACCGTCGAGCTCGGTCCAGCCTTCCGCAAGGGGCGGCAGAAGAACGGTTTCAGCCTTGTTCCGGTCAAAAGTATAGACCAGCCCAAGGCTCACCTTCGAACTGGGGAGAAAAACTCCTCCCAATCGAAGATGGGTGTGGGACCTTGCCTCTCCCCGACCCAGATTAATACCTTCTTCGTTAATGAAGGTATTAACCTTCTCAAAGGGGACGAGGGCAATCCCCCAACCAGACCGCCGGCCCATCTTTCCGTAGGCGACCTCATAGGTCTCCCCGGAAAAAGAAACCTTTGGTCCTTTTTCCCAGTACACAATCTCCTCTGAAGTCGAGGAGATTGTGTACCGGGCCAGCCTGAAGGCCGAGCCGGGTTTCAACTGGTGGCAATAAACCTGCCACCAGTTTTGGACCCGCGGGCCCCATCGGAAGTTGACGACGCCGCGATCGATTTCGGCGTAGTCTTCCTCCTGAAACTCCCGCAACGCCCATGGTAGCACCGCAGGGTTGTAGGAGTACTCGGCGGGCAAGGCCACCTCCAAGATGGCCAAACCGTTGAGGCCAAGGGCGCCCTTGCCGAGCATCGGCGCCTCTGGTCCGATGACCATCGGCGCCTCTTCGACGCCGCCGGCAAAAGCCGGAGCAACCGCAACGACCGCTAGGGTCGCTGCTATTATAGCGACTATCCGCATATTTTTCCCACCTCCCTTTTTTATGCGGACTCTTTGGTTTACCTCAAAATTTCAAAAATGTCAAGACCCTCATCTTTAAAACCTTTGCAACTGTTTTTTAAAAAGATATAATCAAATCAGAAACCGCATCTTAACAAAGGAGGTGGCATGAATGAAGCTGAAAATCTGGCTGGTTGTACTCTTGATTTTCAGCCTTTTGCCCCAAGGAGCGACAGCCAAAATTAAAAGCGAAGATATCATCAGTTTGGGCATCTTGCTACTTGATGACGATTTGGCGGAAAGGGTTTTGGGTCAAGTGGGCAGCACCGCTTTCGAAAATCGCTTTGGAGTAATCAATGACCCTCAAATCAATGCCCGGATCGCCAACATCGGCAATAGATTAACCCAATACGTCTCTCGCAAAAAGGTTAATTATCAGTTTCGGGTGACAGGCAACTCCGAAGTGAATGCCTGTGCTATTCCGGGTGGTTATATTTATGTCAATCAGGGGCTATTAAACTGTCCGGGTTTAAGTGATGCCGAATTGGCTTTTGTGTTGAGCCATGAAATTATCCATGTTGATCGACGCCACGGCCTGAAACAGATGAAAAGTGCTCTCCCTCTTTCTATCTTAGCCGGGGAGATTAAATCAGAAGATGCTCAAAGTATTGCCCAGATTGTTTTCAGTCTTTATACCGCCGGTCGGAGTCGAACAGATGAAAAAGAAGCCGACCTCAAAGGATTTGAACTAATGACCCAAGCAGGTTTTGAGCCTTCCGCCGGACTGGCTTTTATGCGCCGCCTGGAAACCCTAAGCAAACGAGACCCGAGTCCCTTTGAACGCCTCTTTATGACTCACCCACCAACCCACGAACGAGCCGAGGCATTAAAAGATGCGTTTTTGAGATTTACCTTGGGTAGCGATTACCGGGCTCTGGCAGCCGAAAGGACAGAAGGATATCTGCCTGATGATGGTCTGGCGAAATTTAAAGAAATGACCGGTCGAGAGGTCTATCATGTAGGCAAAGACAATCCTTTTGAACCGAGCAATAAAGGGCAATGCACTTGGTTTGTCTATGCTGTCCGAAGCGACAAACTCCCCGTCAAAGGAGATGCCCGACGGTGGTTTCAGGTACTCAAAGAAGCAGGATACGAAACAGGAGAAGAACCAAAAGAGGGTGCGATTGCCTGCTTTGATAGAACCTCCAAAAATCGTTACGGTCATGTCGCCTTTGTCACCAAGGTCGAACCTGATCGTATCGAAGTCTGGGATAGTAATTGGAAAAAGGACCAACGGATTAGAAGACACATCCTCGCAAACATTAAGGAACTTTGCTCTAACTTTCAAGGTTTTGTTTATTGGCGACCCGGCCAAGCACCCCCGCAGCCCTCAAACCCCTCTCCCCCACCCTCTTCCCAACCCTCTTCTCCTCGCCGAGACCAAATTGAAATTGAAAAAGGACCAAAGCATTTGGGTGATGATGCACCGAATGCCAAGGTCATTGAAACCAAAGAGATTACCCTCAGCGAAGAGGATTTAAAGAATCGTTCCGAAGCAGCGGTTCAGTTGAGGGTTAAGGGCGTGCCCAAGAAGGACCCGATTATTTCGGTCAATCGTAAAGAGATTGGTCGTGCCGTAACCAAGGGCGACCAATGGGAATGGTTTGAGTTTAAGTTCAGTCCATCACTCTTACGCGTGGGCAAAAACCTCTTTGATATTGAAACCCTAATTCCGAGCTTGCATGAAAGCTTTGATGATTGCGAGTTTGCAGACATGGTTTTGATTCTGCGATAAATCCTAAAAATGAATTGGTCAAAATGAATTGGCCGGGCGGTCAGTCCGCCCGATTTTTAATGTCGGACAAATATTATTGGCTGAGGAAATCTAAAAAGGTAGCAGGGAAATCCATTTTGCGCTGAGAAAAATGAATCACAAAATAAAAATTGGCCGGGAAGGTGGCAGGGGGAGCAACCCTTCCCGGCCGCTGGGAGGGAGGTTTGGGGCGGAACTCCATCTTTGGATTATCATAGAGAAAATTCCTTGTCAAGAGGGTAAATCAAAGGGATATCCTCTTTTGTAATACTGACGAATTAACCAATAAATACCATAGAGCCAAATTGGAAACTGAAGACCAAGCCGGAAACCATCACGACCGGAAAGTTGGTCAAGTTGACCAACCGTAATCAGCCATTTAATCGCCATAATCATACAAGCAATGGCAATACCGATCGCGACCATCACCCGATCGCCAGACCTTGCCCGCAACCACTGGACAATCGTCTCCCCTACGCTTCGCCATTCCTGGAAAGCACGGCTAAGAGAAATTAAAGCAGGATCGGTTTTGGCTTCATCTTGAGGTGTCTCCTTGTCTTTAGATTGTTCTGGGAGAAAATAGATTTTGCTCAGCAACAAAAGAAGGACCAAAAAACCAGCGGTCACCCAAAATCCAAACCGAAGACCAAATTTCAACATCTCTCGGACATCAGATTCCACCACAAGAAAAGCACAAAGCAAGGTCATCCCCCAACAAAAACCGGTCCCTAAGGTTCGATAAAACCATTGCTCAATCTGGTTTGCTCTCAAAAGTGCGAGTAAGCAAAAAATCGTCAACCAACTCCAAATCGTGATCGCAAAATTACCACTCACCAGAAACCGAAAACCTAAAATTGAGACCGGCTGATCAAAAACGACGCTTTCATAACCCAACTGTGGCAAAAACAAAAAGGAAAAGAGAATCAAAAGAGCAACCGTTCTTCCGTAAAGCAAGTCTTCTCTTTTCATTGTTCACCTCCTGTTAAGGTACTTGTTTTAAAGATAGCACAAACTCTTTCAAAAATCTTCCTTCCCCACTTCTTTAACCGTATTGACAGCAAAATCATTCCAGAGATGATAGAGAAAGAAGGCTCGTTAACAAGGAGGGAAAGGAAGTGGCTGGTCTGTTTGGACTGAGTGTTGACCAAAACCACGAGAAAGACTTTTTAGAAACTCTTTTTTTGGGTACCTTCTACTTGCAACATCTCGGTGAAGAGTATTGCGGTTTGGCTACCTCTGACGAGATTCAAATCAGAATTCGCACCCATCGTGGTCTGTTTTGGCCGAGCTTTTCCCAAGACATGGGTGGTTTAGAAGGGATTGCCGGAATTGGTTATTGTGGTCATGCGCGGGAACCGCTTTTAATTGACTCTCGACTGGGTCGGTTGGCTTTCTGTTTTTCTGGCAACATCCAAAATTTGAGCGAATTGGTTGGGAAACTCAAAAGAAAAGGGCACTTTTTGGAACGAGGGGATGATGTCGAGGTGATCGCTCATCTTGTCTGCCAGGGCGAAAACCTGGTTAATGGCATCGAAAAAATGAACCAAAGGGTCAAAGGTGCCTTTGTCTTGCTGATTTTGACCACTCAAGGCGAAATTTACGCTGTCCGTTCACCCGATGGTCACTGGCCCTTGGTTTTTGGAGAAAGAGACGGAATGGTCGCGGTTGCTTCCGAATCCAACGGTTTCGACAACCTGAAAATGAATTACTTCTTTGATTTAAAACCAGGCGAGATTGCCTTATTAAAAAACGGCGAAGTCCGAATTGAAAAGTCTCTTCCCAAAAAAAGAGAACAAATCTGTAGCTTCCTCTGGGTCTACACTGCCTTCCCCAACGCTGTTTTTGAAGGCATCCCTGCTTCTATTGTCAGAAAACGATTGGGCGCGGCTTTGGCTCAAGCCGACTGCCAAAGTGGTTTTTGGGCTGATGTGGTGACGCCCATTCCTGAATCTGGCCGTTACCATGCCATTGGCTATTATCAATGGCTCTGTAATATCCATACCAAAGACAAACCCCTTCCGATTTATGATGAATTGCTTTTAAAATACCCTTTCGCTGGTCGCAGTTTTACTCCTTTAGATCCGAGGGAGCGCACGAAAAAAGCCCAAATCAAAATTCTCAAAAGCAGTGAACGTTATACTGGTTTAAAGGTGGTGGTTTGTGACGATTCGCTGGTCCGCGGGGTTCAAACTCGCTCTGAAATCGTCCCTAAACTAAAGGCAATCGGCTTTAAAGAAATCCATTTCCGAATGTCCTATCCTGAAATTGTCTCTCATTGTCCCTGGGGCAAAACAACCAAGGAAGGAGAGGTGATTGCTAACCAAATCCCTTCCATCGAAGAAAGGGTGAGGTTTTTGCAAATCAATAGCTTAAGATACAATCAAATTACTGACCTCGTTGAGGCGATTGGTCTTCCTTCAACAAAACTTTGTCTCGATTGCCTTTTTCCCAGAAGAGAACACCATTCGTAAATGCTAACCAATCTTGGCAGGGGAACCCCTGCCTTTTTTGTAATCTCTCTTTAGGGTGTTAGGAAGATAATGCTGCGGGAATTAAACCCAGTCAAACTTTCACTATTATTTTACCAAATTTAATCCACAAATCCAAGAAAAGAAATCTGAAAAAGAGATAAGAGCCAGCAGGCGGGGCTTCGCCCCGCCTGAGCGAAAATCTCGACGATGAATTTTTACACCTTGCCTTTATTCGCCTTTGTGTTCATCTAAAAACAGCGCAGTTTTTTCTGAAAGAAAATTTTGTCTTGAAACTTTATTCTTCGTAGCCGTAACGGCAGATAATTCCATTGTAGATAGCCCGACCAGTTGAATAACTTTTGGCAATAAGAGTTGGGTTATCGGCAAGATGTTTTCTTCTAAATTCTTCTGCCTCTTCAGTATTTACTCCAGCCAGACCCCAGGCAACATAGCTCTCGTTAGCTCCTTCTTCTATTAATCTTTCTCTTAATTCCATTGCTTCTTTTGTGCCCACTCCAGCCAGACCCCAGGCAACATAGCCCTTGCTAGCTCCTTCTTTTAATAACCTCTCTCTTAATTCCATTGCTTCTTTAGTGCCCACTCCAGCCAGACCCAAGGCAACAGAGCTCTTGCTAACTCCTTCTTCTATTAATCTTTCTCTTAATTCCATTGCTTCTTTTGTGCCCACTCCAGCCAGACCCAAGGCAACATAGCTCTTGTTAGCTCCTTCTTTTAATAACCTCTCTCTTAATTCCATTGCTTCTTTAGTGCCCACTCCAGCCAGACCCTGGGCAACATCGTTCTTGTCAGCTCCTTCTTTTAATAACCTCTCTCTTAATTCCATTGCTTCTTTTGTGCCCACTCCAGCCAGACCCCAGGCAACTTCGTTCTTGTCAGCTCCTTCTTTTAATGCTTTTTCAAGATTAGCAACAATTGTCTTGACTTCAGCTTCAAAATCTCTTTCTTTTTCTTCAAAAAGCTCTTTTATTTCCTGGGTTAGTTCAATGATTCTTTGATAACCTTCAATTGTCTTTCCTTCTTTTTCCATTCTTTCTTGAATTTCTCTAATCTCTTTTGCCAATGCCAAAGCCTTCTCCTCTTTGATTTCTTCAGGAGATTTTTCTTCTTCTTTTCCTTGGGCAAAATGAGTTTCAAAAGCTTCGGGCATTAGAATAAGTTATCCTGATAAAAGTTTTTTAATTGGGTCTGGGATTCTTGGATTTTTCAAAAGAGAATCTACGGCATCTTGAGCATTAAATTTAGCTTGTTGTAATTGCCTTTCTTCCTCTTTTTGTTTTTCTTTCTTCAATTTAGCCTTTTCTTCTTCTGTTATTGAGGCGCGTTCAACCAAAATATCAAAAATTTCTTTTCTGGTTAGTATTTTCCCTTCAAACTCAATTTTGCCGGTGTCACCTTCTAATAATTCATTAAGATTGTGCTCCATAGTCTCTTTCAAATCCTCGTCAGCCAAACGATCAAGATAATAAAAATGAATAAGTTTTTTTAGTGTTTCGGTCAAATCAAGCCGACCAGTTTCTTTATTTCTAATTTGAGTATCAATTAAAGCATCAGCGACCCGCGCCATATCATCAAGAGTAAGAGGAACTCTTTGTTGCCTGTCTTTTTCTCCCTTTTTTAATTCTTTGTTTAAATCATTATGAAAAGCTGAAACAACTTTTGAAATTTCTCTACCGATTTCCGGATGATTATAAATGTCTAAAATACATCCTTCGGGTTTTTCTTGGGGCTTTCCACCTAATTTGTAAGTAAAATAATAATCAGCTGCTAAATGTAAGGATTCTTCGGAGAGTTCTCCCATTCGTTTAAATACCACTCCTCTTGCCAAAGCCGGATCCACTTCGTTACGAGCCAAGTATTCTTCCGGTGGATTAGTAGAAAAAAATACCCAAAATTTAGGTCCTGATTTTACTTTTTTACCTCCATTTTCCCAAAGTTGAATTTCCTCAGCTAACTGACCTCTTTTACCTCTTAATTTAAGCAAAGCATTTATTACTTGTGGCTCAGCCAAGCCAACCTCTTCAATATGAAGGGTAAAACCCATCCCTTTTTGTTCATCAAAAGAAAAACTGCCATCAGGATTTCTAATTAGCCCCATTGCTTTCGGCACAGCTGCGTATTGGAAACGCCATTGAGTTTTTTCAGAAAGCCCGGCGGATTTTGCCAGTTCTTCAAGTCTTGTATGAATTAAGGCTAATTTTTGTTCTGGAGAAAGTTTTTCTTTTTGTTCTACTTCTTGGGCAATCTCAGAAATCTCCTTTTGGGCTTCTGCTGATTCCAAAAACTCCTGCCATTTTCTTTTTTCTTCTTCAGTTTCCACTCTTGGTACCCATTTTGCCATTAATTCCGAAACATCAGTCTGGCCAGAACAATAAAAATCAAGCGGTCTTACTCCTCTTCCATAAAGTAATTCAGTAAATTTATCTGCCAAATAAGTTTTACCAATAGCAGTAGGACCTTCTATTAAAAGCGGTTGGCGGTGTTTGTAGGTTATTGCCATTGCCTCTAGAATTTCAAAAGATTCTTTCATCGGGATAATTTCTCTTTTGATTGCTTCAATTTCTTCCTTGCTGGCTTCAGTCTCCAATTTGGTTATAATCGGTCTGTCTTCATAGGGATTGCCAATATAAATATATTTTTTTATCCTTTCTTCTCCAGTTTCCGGGTCAGTAATTCTTTCTTCTTCAAAAACAATACCGCCAAGAATTTCTCCTTCCGGCCCTCTTTCTTTTATTTTCGCCTCAATTGCTTCTTCTTTTAACTCTTCTGGAGACTTGAAGCGAATTGTTTCTGGATTGGATTCTGGATTTGGCATAGTTTTATTTTAAACTTAATGTTGGCCCAAATAATCTGTAAAAATGGGGATAACTAATTCTATTTTCAATAAAATCTCTTTCAGCATAAACAATCACTCTTGAATTTTCTGGCATTTTCATTTCAAAAATATCCTGTCCTTGATAATCTATTAATTGGAAGGAATTATAATTTGCTAAATGTTTTAACTGATTAAGCAATGGGCTGTGGATATCTTTTTTAATTTCCAAAAATACCCACTTGTTTTTTTGGAAAGCATCAACTATTTTATCAATCACATCTTCATCAAAAATTTTCTCATCATAAACTATTCCTTTAATATCAACAATCTTTTTTATTTCTTCAAAAACTTCTTTAACTTCAATTCGGCTTTTGGGTTCTTTAACAATCAAACCCAAATCAAAAGCCGGCTGTTTCTGTGTAAAAACTTTTTGAAGAAGACGAATAAATGTGTTTAATTCTTTTTTGTCCATAAATATTTTTAGTTTTATCAATTATATTATACCTAATTCATTAGAAATTGCAAGAATTCTAACAGAACTAATATTTTTCCGGATGTTTAATCATATCTTCTAATAAATCAGCAAATGCTTCAGCAAAATCTTTTTGACCTTGGCGGCGTTCTTCGTCGCTCACTTTCATTTTCATATTCGCAAATCCATGAGGATAGTATTCTTTAACATGTTCTGTGTCTGGCCCAAGACCAATCCCAATAAGTTTTACTCTTTTTTCTTCAATAATATCCTTTGCCACTTTATTTAAATCGTATTCGGCTCCAGAATGTGCGCTATCCGGCACTGGAAGACCGTCGGACAAGACAATTAGAAAATTATTTTTACCAGCATTTTGAAGTAAACGCTCAGAAGTTTGTTTAAGACAATATCCGTCACTGTTCCAACGCGCCTGATTATGCACACCTTCATTGAACGGTTCTTTTTTGGCTATTGATATTTTATTTCTTAATTCATTATTAAGTTTTTCACGAAAAGATTTATAAGGAATTATCTCGTCTTGGAACCCAATTAATTCATATTGAATTCCTAATTTTTCCAAAACCTCAGCCAAGACCACCACCCCTTTGAATGTCTCCTCTATTTTTTCGCCTCGCATCGAACCAGATAAATCTACCAATATAGAAAAGCGATAATCAAATTTATGAGGGATAGTTTTCCTTTCCCAAATTTTCTCTAAATAGCGCGGGTCGGCTTCAGCCTGCATTGCCTTTTCCAAATCAAGCCGCGAACCAGTAGGATATCCTTTTCGCCATTTTGGATGACGTTCTGGTAAGAAAAATCTTCTCAACCGGATATAAAGAGAATTGATAATATCTGCCACTTCTTCATAAGCTTTGTCATATTCAGTCATTTTCTCTCGCCGAAGTTCTTCTAATTTTTTCTCTATTTTTTCTCTTTCTTTTTCCGCCTCTTCTCTTTCTTTTTCCGCCTCTCTTTCTTTTTCCTCTCTTTCTCTTCTCTCTTTATGACTTTCTGGTTTATCTTTATTAAGTTTTCCTTCTAAATCTTTATTTATCGCATCCTCAAAATCTTCCAACTGCTTTTCTGCTTTATCCTTTAATTCTTCGCGTTTTTGGCGAGGCAATTTATTAAATAATTTTTCTAATTCTTGTTTTGTTTTTTCGGAAAGTTTATCCTCTGGATAAGGCATTTCCTGGCCAGATTGGATATTATCTAAAGCGTCTTGGATATCTTTCAGGTCTCTTTCCGCCTGTTTTTGTTTCATTTCTTGAGATAATTTTTCAGCTTTTTTTTCTTGGATCTGCTTTTCTAATTCCTCTTTCTCTTCGCCACTTGCTTGTGCGGCTTTTTCTTCCAATTCTTTGATTTCTTTTTCTAATTCTTCTTGCTTTTGTTTTGCTTCTTCTTGTTGCTTTTGCTTTTCTTCAATCTCTTTATTTAGTCTTTCAACCGCTTCCCTAACTGCTCTATCAATCTGCTCTTCTAATTCTTTTCTAACATCTTCAGGCAAACCATTAAATGGGTCTAATTCTTTTTCTAATCCCTCAATTTCTTTTTGGAGCTCTTCCTGCCTCTGTGTATCGCCTTCTTTTTGGGCTTGCTCCATTTCTTTTCTTTTCTGCTCCAATTCTTCTTGTTTTTGCCGAAAATCTCTTAACATCTGCCTTTGTTCCTCGGTGTGCAAATCCATTTCCACTAATTTTTTTACTTCTGGCCAGATATAATCAGTGTTATTTTTAAATCTTTTTTGACCAGCGGTGATAATTTCTTTTTTTTTCTCGGCTTGGTTTTTGAGGGTCAGGAATAGTCCTAATACTTTCGCGGGCATAATCTATAGTTCTTTGAAGGGCTTTTTCTACTGCTGGGTCTAATTCTTTGCTAAATCTTTTTTGATGCCAATCGCGAATCACCTCTGAACCGTATTGAGCAAACCTTGGCCAATAGCCAAGTTGAGCAGCCATCCTTTGTACTTCTGGCGTACTCAAAACTGCATTCTCTTCCTTAAATTGTTCATTATAAGTTTTTTCAACATATTCTTTGAGGCCTGGAAAACGTTTTTTCATCCAATCGTTTACTGCCGGATCTTCTATCACATTCTGGAAATAACCAAAGCCAATTTGAGAATAAAGTTCTCTAATTTTTTCTAGAGAAAGTCCTAATTCTTTAGGATGAGGAGTAATCGCCCGATGACTACCCTCGTGGCCAGCGACAAATTTTGCTTGGTTAGGACTTTTTTTAATATCTAAAGGATCAAAAGTAATGGAGCCATCTTCAGGATCAAAAAAGCTTCCGCCTCCAGGCTTGCCTAATTTTACTTCCATCCCAAAATCTCCTCCTACTCTTTTGGCAATAATTTCTAAGGTGCGCCATTCTTCTTCGGGAACCTCTATTGTCTCAGGTTCTTCCCTCGTTTGTTTTTCTTCTGGAAAGTATTGTCTTGCTTCAAATATTTCCATAACTGCTCCCTATTTTAGGAAACTTTTGTTAAAATGTAAACTAAAAGAATTAATCTAATCATTCATGCCTGAAACTTTTGAACAACATTTTGCTCAAACACCAGAAGAAAAACCGAAGTCTCTTGAGGAAATCAAAAAAGAGAGAGCTTTGGCATTAGCAGAAGAGATAAGGGAAATTCAAGAAAAAATTCAAAGAGGAGAGCTTGTAGGCGAAAAAACGATGGAAGGTTATCAAAGAATCATTGAACTAACTAACAAGATAAAAAGGCTTTACGAAAGAGTTGGCTGGCGATTAGAAGGGGAGTTAAGCGAGGAAGATGTTTTATTAGAGTATCAGGCAGGAGGAGAGGTTTATGCAGCTAATTTTTCTCCCGAAGGAGACAAGGTGGTAGTTGGAAATGGTGATAAAATGCAAGTTATCTCTTTAACAGAAAGAGATGAAAAAGGGAATATTATACCTCGGGTTTTAGCAGAGTATAAGACAGTGTAAAATTTCAGGACCTTTTGTAGACCTTTGGAGGAAAAAATGAGCTATCCCAATGTCTATCACAGGTGGTATGCTATCTCTAAGGAGCTAAAAGAGAATGGTTTTCAAATCATTG
>Ga0315298_1007878_pt1 | contig 13820 bp, 10 predicted proteins | sample WHS_1_MG_FD_203077 | JGI IMG/M metagenome (GOLD analysis project Ga0315298, IMG submission 203077) | Extremophilic microbial mat communities from Washburn Hot Springs, YNP, Wyoming, USA - WHS_1_MG | ecosystem: Environmental > Aquatic > Thermal springs > Hot (42-90C) | place: USA: Wyoming...
TTCACGATGGAGGCGATCTCCCGATTTATCTTTTCGACCCTCTTGCGCCTCTCCGCGGCCTGCTCCTTGTCGCGGGCCGAGGCGAGGCCTTTACGGGTGAACTTTTCGGTCGCGATCACGATCCCCTCGACGCCCGCGGGAACTTCGAGGGATTCATTTTTCACATCCTGGCTCACCTGGCCGAATATAGCGATCAGCAACTTCTCCTCGGGGGAGAGTTCGGTCTTCGGCTTGGGGGCCACCTTTCCCACGAGTATGTCGCCAGGTCGCACGTGCGTTCCCACGCGGACGATCCCGTCCTCATCGAGGTTCGCGAGGACGCGTTGCGAAACATTGGGTATCTCGCGCGTGAACTCCTCCTTGCCGAGTTTCGTCTCGCGGCATTCCGTCTCGAACTCCTGAATGTGAATGGAGGTGAACATGTCGCGGTGAACGAGCCGCTCGCTCACGAGGATCGCGTCCTCGAAGTTGTATCCGTCCCAGGGCATGAAGGCCACGAGCACGTTCTTGCCGAGGGCCAGTTCCCCTTCGCTCGTCCCGGGTCCATCGGCGATGATCTCTCCTTTGCGCACCTTCTGCCCGACCTTGACGATGGGACGCTGGTTGAGACACGTCTTCTCATTGAGCGCCTGAAACTTGCGGAGCCGGTACACCCTTTCGTCAATCACGATGCGAGAGGCATCCACCTCGGTGACGGTGCCCGCCTCGACGGCACGGACAACCATGCTCGAGTTCTTGACTACCTCCTTCTCCATGCCGGTGGCAACGATGGGAACCTCGGTCTTCAGGAGCGGCACCGCCTGCTTCTGCATATTGGAGCCCATCAACGCGCGGTTGGCGTCGTTGTGTTCGAGAAACGGTATCAGGCTCGCCGAAACGCCCACGAGTTGCTGCGGTGATACGTCTGCGTATTCGATCTGCTTCGGGTCTGCCTCAAGAAAGTCTCCGTTCCGACGCGCGATCACCTTGTCGGTCAGAATGCGGCGGTTCCGGCTCAGGTGCATGTCCGGCGGTCCCATCCACCGGTCTATCTCTTCGTCGGCCCGCAGGTAAACAATCTCGTCCGTGACGACGCCGTTCTTGACCCGCCGGTACGGGGTGACGATGAATCCGTATTCGTCCACGCCGGCGTAGATGCCCAGCGAAGTGATCAAACCGATGTTCGCACCCTCGGGCGTCTCGATGGGACATATGCGACCGTAGTGGCTTATGTGCACGTCCCGCACCTCGAAACCCGCTCGCTTGCGATTGAGCCCTCCGGGTCCCAACGCGCTGAGTTTCCGCTCGTGCGTCAACTGGTGCAAGGGGTTGGTCTGCTCGACCACCTGGGAGAGTTCGCTCCTGCCGAAGAAGAACTCGATGGCGGCGGAGATGGTCTTGGAGTTGACCAGAGTGCGGGGGGTGAGCGCCTCCACGTCGCCCATTCCCATCCGCTCCTGCACGGTCCTCCGCAGTTTGAGGAATCCCTTGCGGATCTCGTCGCTCGCAAGTTCGTCGATCGTGCGCAGCCTGCGGTTACCCAGATGGTCTATGTCGTCCACATGCCCTTCGTTACGCCGCAACCGCAGGATGTACCGCACGGCGTTCACTATGTCTTCCGGCGTCAGCGCCATCTGAGACTCTGGAACGTTCTGGCTGAACTTACGGTTCAGCCTGAAGCGGCCCACCGAGCCCAGCCTGTACCTGTCGGGGTCGAAGAAACGCTCGCGGAAGAGTTCCGTAGCACGTTCGATGCTGGCCGGGTTGCCCGGTCGCAGGCGTCCATAGATATAAAGGAGCGCCTCCTCGTGGCTGCTGCTGGGGTCTTCGTTCAGCGTGTTCAGGATGAGCGGGTCGTCCATCTTCGTCACCACGCGAACGCGCTTGCGTTCCATGGCGATCAACTTCGGTATCGCGTCGTCCCCGATCTGCTGCCCCGCTCGAACGATGATTTCTCCCGTCTTGTGATCCACCACGTCCTCGGCCGCGTACTTGCCGCGAAGTGCGGCCCCGCCACGCTCCGGAACCTCCTCGTATCCAGTCTCGTAAAAGGCACGGATGAGGTCAGCCGTTGTCGAGTAATCCGCGGACATGGCACGGATGAAACACGTCACGGGAAACCTACCGCTCTGATCCACGCGGATGTTGAGCACGTCCTTGCGGCTCACGTCAATCTCGATCCAACTGCCGCGTTCCGGGATTATGCGACAGGAATGCAGGCGCTTGTCGCTCGTCCGGGTATCCTCCTGGAAGTCGATCCCCGGCGACCGGTGCAACTGCGCGACTATCACCCGCTGAGCACCGTTGATGATGAACTCGCCACCGCCCACCATGATAGGCACATCACCCAGATAGACATCTTCCTGGACTGCAGAGTTCGGCTTGACGAGCCGGAGGCGGGCTCTCAACGGACGACCGTAAGTGAGTTTGAGGCGCCGACAATCATCAATGGAGTACCGCGGCCGCCCGAGCGTATAGCAGATGTACTCCAGGGACATCGTCCCATCGTAACTCTTGATGGGAAACATCTCGCGGAAAATCGCCTCGAGCCCCTCGTTCTTCCGCTTCTTCGGGTGCACATTCTCCTGGAGGAAGCGCTCGTAGGAGCGCGTCTGAATCTCCGTCAGGTTCGGAACTGGAAGCGCATCCTGGACTCGGGCATAGTTACGAACTTGCATCACGTACACTCCTCGGGCTGGAAAAATACGATTGGAGCGTCCCTCATATCCGATCGTTCGTGGATGGAACTGCCCCCTGCGGTGCGTACGGTTCCGCTGGCTTCACGTCGAGCGGGACCATTGAGTGACACAGTGTCCGGGCCGATTCGTACCCCGTAAAGACCTACGGTTCGAAGGCTCCACACGCTGGACTGGCGTCGTAGCGCTTAGAGTCTTAAATTTAGCCCTCCCGCAGTCAGCGTGTCAAGCCCACCTGGCCCGTACTGTCCCTGCAAAACTCGTAAGTCGTTATTATAAAAACGGTTACGCGTTACCTCCGCATGTACGCCCACTGACCGGCCACCCCTTTCGGCGCATCCTCACAACCCGCGCCAACCCGGCCTGGCACCGGACATTCCTTTAACCGCCACCTGCTCAAATTGACCCGACCCACCGCCGGCGCCCGCCGGGAACACCACGGCGCCATGTCTGAACCACATTGACGAGGGGCCGGCCTCCCCGGGCACGGAAACGTTACCTGTAGTCCCACAGCGTGTAATCGTCAGGGCCGAACCAGCCCAGGTCGTACGCGGCGAAGTCAACCGTGGTCTGCACCATCCAATTCGCCGGGTCGTAAATCGTCCCGCTGCGCGAGAAGTCCATCCGACGGGGCGACACGTGCCCATCCAGCCATAGGACGTTGGCAAGCCCGTCATGCCTGAAGTGTATGGTGGGAAGCGTCGTGTTAGGCCACCCCCAGAGATCGAAGCCTGTCTTGTTAGGGGTACCCCAGGGCGGATACCACAGGGCCGGATAGGGTGGCGCTGCCTCGAAGGTTTCCATGATATATGGACGGTTTCCGTCGTATCGCAGTTCGGCGCCATCTGTGAACATGATAGTGCCCTGGGGATCGCGGAACATCGGAACTCGCGATCCGTGCCATGATGCCTTCGGGTCCCCCAGTTGCTGAAAGGTCATCGGGTCTATGTCCCACTTCCCACCGGCGAATCCCTGGTAACTGCCAACGAAGAGTTTATTGTACACGTATCCGCCGGCTCCGGCCTCGTACGAGTAGCGCGCACCGGCGCGGTAATAACTGTTGAACGTCGGGCACCTCTTGATCTCGCCATCGGGGCCGAGATAAGGAGCAAGGTAGCCCCGCGACGGATCGAACGGGCTGTCGAAATCCGGTCTCCAGCCATGCCAACGCCAGTATCCCGCGCAGTACACTCCCTCGCTGTTGAACCCTCCCACGTCGTCGAAGTCCTCGGCAGCGGGCGGATAATACTCGCCCCAGTCGGTCGTGTACATGTCCACCGCCATGTAGATCTGCTTGAGGTTGTTCATGCAGCTCGTCCTTCGGCTCTTCTCGCGGGCCGCTGCGAGCGCCGGCAATATCAGTCCAACGAGCACCCCAATGATCGCTATGACGACGAGGAGTTCTATGAGGGTGAACGCCCGCCCCAGGCACCTCGCCAAGGCATGCAGCAACCTTCTCAGCAGCCTCCGCCCGACCAACGTCTTCATACCGACCTCCCTTCTCTGTGCCTGCGTCCTCTCCGCGGAGCGACGCTGACCCACGGCATACTTCGCGGCGGCACGAGAGGCGGGGCCATAAAAAGGCGACCCCCGCCGCGAGGGCGAGGGCTGAGATGAGCATCTCCACCGGCCCAGACCTCGAGGCCGCACGTGAAGCGCTCACGGGCAGGTCTTCTGGCTCTCGGATCGCCCTACTTGCCGCGCCTTCCCACCCTTGGTTCGCTCAGGGCAGTGGCTCGATGCGGCGTTCGTCCCCGATCACAGCGGCGGGACCGCGGCGGACTTGCACCGCCTTCCCTGTTCGCCCGCGCTCCTGCGGGTACCCATGAGCCAATCGAACTAACGTAATTATAGCGTTGACCTTCTCACCTTTCAAGAATGCCATCGTGCCTGTCTGGTCGCACAGACGGACCCGATCCCTGCAAGGCGGGCAGCGCGACCTCCGCTACTACCGCCTCGTGATCCGAGGAACGCGTGGAAACGGCCGCGGCATAGTACACACGGCTCCCCTTGGGAACCCATATCAGATCTATCCTGAGGATGGGCGTCACTCGCCGGCCGCGCCACCGGTTGGGAACGGTCTTGCCCCACCCGAATCCTTTCGCGGCAAACGCATCCAGGTGCGTCCGCCGAAGGAAGTCCAGGCCGACGAAATTGTGGGGAAGGTTGAAGTCCCCGGCGATAACCACAGGCGCTTTTTCCATGTAAAGCGCCACCGTCTTGCGCAGACCCTCCAACTCCGCCTGGACTATGTCCATCTCCGCGCGCAGCGCATCGCTTGTCCAGTTGCGCAGGACCTGCGCGCGCAGTTGCCGCGCCGAAAGGTGCACGTTCACGAAGATGACCTGTCCCCGGCGGCCGAGGTCAACCTCGAACACGCTGCATCGCCATGGGGGCAAATATGGCGAGGGGAGTTCCCTCACGGGAAACCGACACACGATGCCTTGTCTTCCAGGGATCCGTTGATAGGATCGCAAGGCCATGGTTCTCGCGAGTTCCGCGCCGATCCCCACGCTCGGCGTCCAGTCGTACTCCTGGATAAGCGCTACGTCCGGCTCCATCACCGCTATTTCGCGTGCTACCCCCTTCTTATCGAGGCTACCTGCTGCGACGTTCCACGAAAGTATCCGGAGCGGGACTTCGGCGTCACGCCCACCATTCGGATCGACGGCTGAAAAACTTTCGAAGGCCTTTCGTGCAAAGGCGAATTTCTCCCGTGCCCGCTCCGGGAATGGTCGCAGGAGTTGAAATACCTCTTCATTCGACAGAACGCAAAGAAGCCACAGCCCCGCACCTGTCAGCGCCCAGCGCGGACGCACCGCGACGAAGCCCGCCGCCAGTAGTGGCAATGCCATCCCGAGCCAGAGAATCGCTGGCCTCAGCGTAAAGAAGAACACGGGGAGATTGACCCGCGGCCAGCGGTAGATGACCCAGATCGCCACACAGCAGGCGCATCCCGCGAGGAAGAAGACGGAGAGTAGCCCCGCCCACCACGTGGGCCGGCGCAGGAAACGGGGTCTGTACCGCGGCTCGGATCGGTCAGCGAGTTCGCCTGCCACGCCATCACCCCCGCTCATCTGGAGGCCACCGCTCCCTGATCCATTTCAGCGCTGCCTCGCGCGAGTCGAGACGACCATCGAGTTGCTCCTCGCGGACTGCGGACAATATTCTGCCGAAGAGTGGGCCGGGGCGATATCCGAGCGCGATGAGGTCATGGCCGGTTACCAGAGGAGCAGGGGCTATCTCCTCTCGCCGGAGCGTCTGCATCCGGTCCCGGAGGAACTCGTACACGTCCAACTTCCCGTGGCTGGCCAGGCAGTCGAGTCGGTGAAGCTCCAGGTGCTCCTCGAAGCGCGGCAGGGCTAGGAGTCGCTTCAGGGTGCTCAACCTCATCTCCTTCCCTGAGAGGATGCGCATGTGATTTGCGACAAGCGACGTTATGTGCGCAGTCTCTTCGTTGGAGAAGCGAAGGCGCCGGCAGATCTCCTTCGTTCGCAGCGCCCCCTCGCGATCGTGATCATCGAACCTGATGCGTTCCCGGAATGTCTGGGTGCACGGTTTGCCGACGTCGTGCAGGAGAATGCCCATCGCCAGTTCAGGCGACGGTTCCCGGGCGAGATCGAACATGCGGCAGGTGTGCTCGAACACGTCCCCCTCGGGGTGGAACTCGGCCGGCTGTTCGACGCCGCACATCTCCTCCACCTCCGGCAGGATGACCGCAAGGATACCGCAGTCGTGCATGAGACGCAGCGCACGTCCCGCATTGGGACCTGTGAGAATGCGAACCAACTCTTCTCGCACGCGCTCGGCGCTCACTCGTTCGAGCGCCCGCGCCGAGGACGCCATCGCGCGGTACGTTTCTGGTTCTACGGAGAATCCGAACCGACAGGCGAACCTCACAGCACGCAGAATCCGCAGGTGGTCCTCGGCGAAGCGGCGCTCCGGCTCGCCAATGGTCCTTATCCGCCGCAGTCGAATGTCCTCGCGTCCCCCGACCCAGTCCAGAACCTCTCCAGACACAGGGTCGAAAAACATTCCGTTGATGGTGAAATCCCGCCGGAGCACGTCCTCGCGCGCAGTGGAGAACTTCACCCGGTCGGGATGCCGCCCGTCAGAATACTCCGCCTCCGCGCGGAAGGTGGCCACCTCGAAATCCGCCGTATCCCCATGCACCACGACCACGCCGAACTTCGCCCCGACCTCGTACGCGCGCGGGAAGAGTCGAGCGACATCTTCCGGCCTGGCGCTGGTCGCAATGTCGTAGTCCGAGGGTTCCCTGCCCATCACCATATCGCGCACGCAGCCGCCCGCGAAGTACGCCTCGTACCCGGCACCTCGCAGGGTCCGCACGATGCGCTCTGCCTCGGCGCGCTTCGCGTCCATCGTATGATTCCTCCGGTGGCGCTGCATTATATAGCCGGGCAGCCGGCGTGCAAAACCGGGGCCGGACGCGGCTTGACATCGTCCGCGGCACCGCGCACACTGTGCAGTGCAATGACCAGTTCGCGCCGCCACTCGCCGATAGACCTGGCCCTGTTGGGTTTCATCGGGACCATCCTGTGCGCAGCCGGCATCGCAGGCGGTCAGACTGTCGAGTCGCCTGGCCCCGCAACGCCGGAGACCCGCGAGGAGCAGTTGGACGAGGCCTCGGCGCGGATGCGGGAAGAACGCGAGCGCCAGGCCCTCACGGAGGAAGTGCGCAATCTGCGCTTTCGCGTCCCGCTGAAACACGGCGACAACATCCGCTGGTATAGAGAGGCGACGCAGAAGGAACTGGACGAAGTGCGGGCGGCCGACGCACACTTCGAGCGAGGCGACTACGATCGGGCGCGACGCGCGTATCAGGCCGCGCTCGACATCCGCTTCGAACAGTGGTACATAGATCACTCGCCCGCAGGAGGAGCGCCTGCGGGTCTCCCTCGCTTCGCGAAGAAGCGCTTCCGACTTGCCACCGAACAAACTTTCTGGGCAATCGAGCGATTGAAGGAGATCGAGAGCCTGTCGGCAGAGGCGGAAGTAAAGGATGCCCTCGCTCGAGCGAAGGCCGAGGACGACCCCGGCAAGGTCTACGACCTGTATGGCAAGGTCCTCGAAAGATGCGAGAAGATGAAGCAGAGTGCGGTTGCACAGGCATGCGCCGAGCAGGCACAGAAGCAACGCGACGCCATAATCGCCGCCGCGGTAGCCGAACTCGCCCGGGTCGCGTCGGCAGCAGAGGCCGGCGATGTTGTGGCAGCGACCGACGCTTTCGAGGAGTGGCAGAAACGGTACTCGCGTCTCGCGGATCACGAGGCGGTGCGCACCATCTACGAGCGAGTTAGCGCGAATCCTCAGATGTCCGCCGAACGCAAGGAACGACAGGCGGCACAGCGCCTCGCCAGCGCGGAGGCTGCGCTGGCAAGGAAGAATTACGTCAGCGCGCGTCGTTCCTACCAGTCGCTCGTCGAGGAATACCCGGACACACGTTCGGCGCAGACCGCGCGGGAACGACTTGCGATGCTGACGCAGGATCCACTAATTGCGCAGGCCCTGCGCCTCCAGGAGGCCGAGCCGGTATGCAAGGGGCTCCTCGAACAGGCCCGCCGCGCGATCGCCAGGGGCGACACATCCCGGGCTGCCGAAGCCTGCGACACCATCATCGCCCAGTTCGGCGACACCCCGTGGGCGCACGAGGCACAACTTCTGAAGCGGTCACTCGGCCGCTGAAGCATCGCCTACGCAGCGGTGAGCGTATCGGGGTTCCCTAGCGCCTCGCACACGCTAGCGAGAAAACGCGAGACCGTCGCCCCGTCCACCGCCCGATGGTCGCAGGTTGCCGTCAGCCTCATCACGTGGCTGACACGCATTGCATCGCCCATAACGACAAGGGCCGGTCGCGCCGAAGCAACAGCGAGGGTGACCGCCGAAGGCCAGTTGGCGATGGGCACGAAGTGTTCGACATCGAACATTCCCAGGTTCGTGATCGTGAACGATGCGTGTTTGCGGTCCTCGGCATTGAGCGCCCCTGCGCGCGCCCTTTCGACGAGTTCATTCGTGCGCGCCACAAGATCCGGAAACGAAAGCGCCTCCGCGTTCCTGAGCACGGGCACAGAGAGACCCTCCTCGGTGTCCACGGCCAGACCGAGGTTAACGCCCTTCCACAGGATGAGTTTACCCCTGTCGTAACTCCGGTTGATGGCAGGATGGCGGGCGAGCGCGATGAGGCACGCCCGCATCACGAGGTGAGTCATGGTAGCGCCGTACTTCTCCTTGAATTCCGCCTTGCGAGCACGAAGCGCGGTGACGTCAGCAACCACAGTCACGGAGAACTGCGGGACGGAACGGCTGGTGGCTATCAGCCTTCGCGCCTGCGTTCGCAGACGAAACGGCGCATCGGCGACCTCTGCCTCGGCGGCCGAGACATCGAGAGCAGGAAGGTCGTCGGTCGGGAACGCAACTGATGCCGGGGGCACCGAGGGCGTGGCCGCGGGTTCAGCGCGCGTGGCCGCCTTTTCGCCAGCGACGGCCTCGAGGTCTCGCGCGATGATCCTCCCGCCTGGCCCGCTCCCGCGTATCGTCGAGTAATCAATCCCCTTGGCCTCGGCCAGTTTGCGCGCATAAGGGGAGATGCGGACGCGTCGGCCCGCATCGGGTTCGCCCGAGCGCGCGTCAGCCGCGGGGACCCGCTCCGGCCCGGCGCTGGAGGTCTCACGGACCCCGGAGGTTGCCTCCGGAGCCGCGGTCGGTGCTGCGCCGGCGAGTGGCGTGATCCGCGCGATAACCTCGCCGACGTTCACCTCGCTTCCATCGCCCCGCAGGATCTCGGCCACGACGCCATCGCGAAAGCATTCCAGTTCCATTGTGGCCTTGTCGGATTCGATCTCGGCGAGAATGTCCCCCTCGTGCACCGTATCGCCAGTCTTGACGCGCCACCTGATTATCTTGCCTATTTCCATGCTGTCGGAAAGTTTGGGCATCGTGACTTCGTACATTCATGGTCCCCCTGAAGTATCAGCGGGCAAGCGCCTTCCTGGCAGCGCGCACGACGTCGGGCGCGTGAGGTATGCAAGCCTGCTCCAGGTTCTTCGCGTACGGCATGGGTACGTCGGCCCCGGTGACGCGCTCTATGGGGGCATCGAGTTCGTCGAAAACGAGTTCGCACAGGCTCGCCGCCACCTCGGCGGCGATGCCGCAGACCGGCGGCCCCTCCTCCACCACAACGGCACGATGTGTCTTCGCGACCGAAGAGGCCACACACTGCTTGTCCCAGGGGCGGAGTGTACGAAGATCCACAACCTCGGCGCTCACGCCGTCGGCAGCGAGCATCTCGGCAGCCTGGGATGCAACGTGTATCATGCCGCCGTAACTGACGATAGTCACGTCAGTCCCCTTTCGAATGACCCTGGCCTCACCCAAATGGCCGGGTTCGATTTCATCCGGCGCGTCCTCCTCGTAATTGTAGAGGCCCTCGTGCTCCAGGAAAATGACCGGGTTATCGTCCCTGATAGCGGCCTTGAGGAGCGCCTTCGCGTCAGCCGGCCATCCCGGATAGACGACGATGAGGCCAGGGACGCGCGCAAAGAACGCCTCAAGGCTGTGGGAATGCTGGGCCCCGAGTTGATGCCCACCCCCACCCGGCATGCGGATCGTGACGGGAAGGGTGAACTGACCGCCGAACATGTATCGCATGAGTGAGAGGTGGTTCACTATCTGGTCCATGGCGACGAGCGCGAAGTTTACCGTCATAAGTTCCAGGACGGGTCGCATCCCGCCCAGGGCAAGGCCGATTGCCGCTCCGACGAGGCCGGCCTCGGATATCGGGGTGTCGAATATCCGTTCCTCGCCGAACTCCTTCAGGAGGCCCCTCGTGACCTTGAACGAACCCTCGTAAAGGGCAACATCCTCTCCGAACACGATCACCGATTCATCGCGCTGCATCTCCTCCCGCAGCGCCTGGTTGAGGGCGTCGCGATAACTCAGTCTAGCCACGGGGAATGCTCTCCACGTACAGGTCCTCGTAAAGCCGCTCGGGCGGCAATTCCTGTCCGGCCTCCGCAAAGGCAACCGCCTCGTCGAGGACCTTCCTGACGCGGCTGTCAATCTCCTCGAACTCGGCATCGGGCACGTCGAAATCGCGCTGGATAATGGCCTTGAGCCTCGGGATGGGATCTCGCTTTTTCCAGAGCGCCACCTCTTCCGGCGGCCGGTACGTGGCCGGGTCGGACATCGAGTGCCCGCGATAGCGATAGCACTTGGCCTCGATGAACGATGGTCCCTTGCCGGCGCGGGCGTCCGCAATGGCCCGCTCCGCGACCGACTGCATCTTGAAGAAATCCATTCCATCCGCCTTGTAAGTTGGCATTCCGTATGCCCGCGCCTTCTTAGCCAACGAAGTCACGGCGCTGGATCTGCTCACGCTGGTACCTATCGCGTACTGGTTGTTCTCGCAGACCCACACGACGGGAACGTTGTAGAGAGACGCCATATTGAGTGCCTCGTGATAAACGCCCTGATTCGTCGCGCCATCACCAAAAAAACACAGGACCACCCGCTTTTCGCGCTTTTTCTTGATGGCGAGTCCAAGGCCGGTCGCTATCGGGCACATGCCGGCGACGATGGCGTAGCCGCCGAGGAAGTTGATCTGCCGATCGAAGAGGTGCATCGAGCCCCCCTTGCCCTTGCAGCACCCATCGGAATGGCCGAAGAGTTCGGCCATGGCCCTGCCGGGATCGCCGCCGCGAAGGAGATAGTAAGCATGATCTCGGTAAGAACCGATGACGTAGTCTTCCTCGCGGAGATGCCACAGGGCTCCAAGCGCCACCGCCTCCTCGCCAGAATAGAGATGGCAGAACCCGCCGATCCGCCCCTTCGCATATTGCTCGGCCACGCGGGTCTCGAAACTTCGCGCGAGGCGGAGGAGGTAGTAGGCCCTCATCAACTCCTTCTTTGTCATCTTCGCGACTCTCCCAGAAATGCTCTTCCCCGATGAATCTAGCACCTCCCCGAACCCGAGGCAAGGACCGCGTTGCGCCGGGGACAGCCAGTACTTACAATGTCGAGCGCTACCGGAGTTCGTCCACGAGGAGACGCGCCCAATGCAGGTGAAAGTGCCGTATGCGCAGGCGATCGCGCGGAAGTACCCTGAGCCCGTCGCGATAGCGATCGCGCGAGACCCGCAGGGAAAACAGAACCCCATTACGCTCGGATGGGTGATGTGCACGTCCCATGACCCACCGATGCTCGCGATCAGCGTGGGGCTCACGCGGTACTCGCTCGAAGCGATCAGGCAAGCCAGGCAGTTTGTCGTCGCATTTCCCTCTACCGGGATGGAAGAGGATGCCCTCTTCTTCGGCACGAAATCCGGCAGAGACGTGGATAAACTCGCGGTGCGGAAGACGCCAACGGCACCGGCGACGGAGATCGACGGCGTTCTCCTTGCCGACGCGGTCGCGAACTTCGAATGCGTTCTCGACGGAGAGATGCGTACGGGCGACCACGTGATATTCGCGGGCCGCGTGGTTGCGGCACACGTCAACGCCGACCGTACCGTCAGGCGGCTGTACACGGTTGACAAGAACTACAAGATGGGCGGCGTGAAACCCATTTGAGAAAGGGAGACTGCAATGAGATACGTGGTGCGCCGCGCAAAGAAAAAGCCGGAACTCCAGGGACTCTGGACAGGTCCGGCCTGGCAATGGGTCGAGGCCGTGGAACTGTCCATCTTCAGGCCCGAGAGCAGTGACCACCGGCCGCGAACCCGGGCCAAACTCCTTTACGACCCGTCCAATATCTACGGCATATTCCACGTCCTCGACCGGTATGTGCGCTCCGTCGAGACGCGCTATCAGGGATACACGTGCCGCGACAGTTGCGTGGAGTTCTTCGTCAAGCCCGACGTGGGGCCAGGCTATTTCAACTTCGAGTGGAATTGCGGCGGCACTATGCTCGTCTATTACGTGACCGATACGACGCGCCGTCCCGACGGCGAGTTCCGGGGCTTCATCGAACTTCCGAAGGCCGATGGCGATATGGTTGCCGTATACCACTCCATGCCGGCCGTGGTGGAACCGGAGATAAAAGAACCCACGGAGTGGACGCTGGAGTTCCGGATACCGTTCGCCCTGATCGAGAAATACGCGGGACCGCTCGGAAACATTCCCGGGCAGGAGTGGCGAGCGAACTTCTACAAGTGCGGCGACAGGACCTCCCACCCGCACTGGGCATCGTGGTCTCCGGTGGAGAAACTGGACTTCCACCTTCCGCACTGCTTCGGGACAATCGAGTTCGAAAAGTAGCCCCGTCTGACCGGGAGATTATCGCTCTCAATCCTGCCTGGCAGTGCCCAGGCGATGGCGGATGATCTCGCCAGTGGTCATGTAGATCACGTCCTCCGCGATGTTGGTAGCGTGGTCTGCGAGGCGCTCCAGGTGTCTGAGGATTCCATCGAGGCGCATGTAGGATCCGATCCGCTCCGGATGCTCCTTCATCTCGGCTTCGATGCCCTCGCGCAAGCGCCCTCTGATCGCATCCACCTCATCGTCCAGGGCACAGACCCTGCGCGCCAGATCGGCATCGCGGTTCACGAACGCATCGAGGGAAAGCCTGAGCATGGTCCGGGACTTTTCTGACATCTCGAAGAGTCCTGACGGTATCTCGATTCTCTCGTGACGCATGAGAAATAGCGCACGCTTGGAAATGTTCACCGCCAGGTCGCCGACACGTTCTATGTCGTTGTTTATCTTGAGGAGCGCCACGATGAAACGCAGGTCTGCTGCAACGGGCTGATGCAGGGCGAGTACCTTCAGGCATTCCTCCTCGAGTTCCACCTCCATCTCGTCAACCCGCTGGTCGTCTTCGATGACCTTTTCGGCCAGAGCCTCATCTCCCCGTTCGAGTGAAAGGACCGCGCGCTGGATCTCATCCTCCACCGTTGCGGCCAGGAACAGCACGCGCCGGCGAAGTTTATCCAATTCACGCTGCAGTTGCTGGGACACTCGGTTCGCCTCCACAGTAGCCGTCTGGAGAAGGCCCGTGGACCTTCCTGCCGCGGTTCGACCACGCGATCTTCCTCAGCCGAAGCGGCCCGTGATGTAATCCTCCGTCTCCTTCCGTTTTGGTGCGGTGAAGAAACGCGAGGTTTCGTCGAACTCTATCAGCACACCCTCG
>Ga0315298_1007879_pt1 | contig 13818 bp, 8 predicted proteins | sample WHS_1_MG_FD_203077 | JGI IMG/M metagenome (GOLD analysis project Ga0315298, IMG submission 203077) | Extremophilic microbial mat communities from Washburn Hot Springs, YNP, Wyoming, USA - WHS_1_MG | ecosystem: Environmental > Aquatic > Thermal springs > Hot (42-90C) | place: USA: Wyoming...
GGATTATTCTGCGCAGTCTCTTCGAGGAATTTCAAAAACCTGCTTGTCAGAATCCGACGAACCCTGTTCATTAATGAGGAATCCTGAACAAATTCCCGCGAGATATTAAGCGGAAAATCCTCGCTATCAACAACACCTTTCAGAAACCGCAACCATTCAGGAAGCAGATTCTTTGCATGTTGCTGAACAAGAACCTTTTTGCAGTAAATACTCACAGATGGTTCAAATCTTGCGTAACCATATTCTTCAGGATTGTGCGCAGGCACAAACAAAAGCGCATGAATTGAAAGCGGTGCATCCGCGTGGAAATGCAATTTTAAAATCGGCGCTTCATAATCATGCGAAATATACCGGTAAAACTCCGTGTATTCTTCTTCCTTAATCTCATTTTTGTTTCTCAACCAGATTGCCTGAAGCACATTCAGCCGTTTCCCATTAAGTTCAATTGGAAATTGGATGAAATTGGAAAACCGCTTCACTATCGGTTCAACCACCGCAGCTTTACAGAATTGTTCTGCATCCTGTTTAAGTTCGACGATGATTTTAGTGCCACGCGATGCCCCTTCATAAGGCTCAATCTCAAATCCGCCTGCCCCTTCGCTTATCCACTTCCACGCCTTTTCTTCAGGCTTGTATGAACGGGTGATGACCGTAATCCTCTCCGCCACCATAAATGCGGAATAAAATCCAACCCCGAATCTCCCAATCAGTTCAGATTCAAGTTGTTTTGATTCCTGCAATTTCTTGATGAACTCTTTCGTCCCTGAACGGGCAATTGTCCCCAAATTTTCTACAAGTTCATCACGGGTCATCCCCACACCGTTATCTTCAATTATAAACGCCCGTTTCAGTTCGTCCGTGCGGATAAAAATTGCAGGCGGTTTTTCAGGCTCAAAAATCGCCGCACCTGATGCCTGAAGAAATCGCAGTTTTTCGCATGCGTCGGAGGCATTTGAAATCAGTTCACGTATAAAAACCTCCCTGTCCGTGTAAAGAGAATGAATTACAATATCAAGTAATTGTTTCGTTTCCGCCTGAAATTGATATGTTTGTTTGCCTTCCATATTTATCTTCCCTCGCATTGTCATTTTCCCGCAGGGAAGGGGAGAAAAACTGTCTTTTGTAAAATTCAATCTATTTAAATTTTGTTTTGCATAGAACCTCACCCTTCCCCCCTGTCTAAACACCGTACTATCCAACCGTATCTGAATTATTTGATTTAAATAATAACAAAAAGTTCAATCCTTTCAAATCCAGAAGGTTTCACATTTACAACTTCATGCAGTTAATTTTTCAAATACCCCTCTTCCCAATGAGGAATATCGTTATATACTAAATTATTTCTGGATTGCCCAAATGGGTAATTAATTCGTCCCTCTCAATGAATTCCGATGTAAACTTAATATTTTCCTACAAATAGTTTTAAGAAATATTTCCAGAATTTTTTTAAAAAAAATACCATCGGACAATTTGTGTCCTATCCACCTCTCTAAAATTGGTTCCATGAAAACAATTGAACAACTTGAGTTTAAACTCGAGATAGAAAAGTCCGGCGCAGGCGACATAAAAGCGCCAGCGCTGATGGTTGAAGCAAAATGGTGGTTCGACCAGATTAAAAAAGCAGTGGAAAGCGTGCCGGATTTGCCACAGCAAATCTATGTTGCGCGTAACCGGAGATCTACTTCTTCGAGATACAAAATTATATAAAAAAATGCATATACCGTTTTTAAAAATTAAAAATAGTTCACTATTTTTCTATGCCGCCGCGATTACCAGCAGCGTTTTCCGGCACTGAAAAGCGCCAATATTATTGTGATATATTAAAACCTGACACGGGACTTATGAGGGTCGGCTTTATGATTTTTCACCAACATCTCCATTCTTTATCAGATTTTCTACATAAATCATATTTGTCCCGGCTTTCTGGACGAGCTTTAGCAGATTTTCCATGCTTGACACTTCTTCTAACTGTTCGTTCAAAAACCAGTTCAGCATGTTCTGCGTTATGAAATCGTTTTCTTTTATAGCCAGCGCCATGAGTTTATTTATCTGCTCTGTAACCTCTTTTTCCCAATCAAGCGCCAGTTGAACCGCCTCAACAGCGCTCGAAAAACTGCTCTTTGGCGCAGGGATAGATGTAATTTCCACTTGTCCGCCAGCATCAATGATATACTTTACAATCCGCAACGCATGTTCGCGCTCTTCTTCGGCTTGTTTGAAAAATCGTGACGCGAGGATATTCAGTCCATCAGATGCGAAGTAGGACGCAATTTCAATGTATTGAATGGAAGCGCTTAATTCATTGCCCACTTGTTTGTTCAGTGCCAGATTTATAGTTCTGTTAATCAGCATATTATTTTCCCTCCGGTTAATGTTTTGTTACTCGGGTATTATAAAATGCCACCTTTTAAAGCGCTTTCAACTGAAAATGGATATAAAAATGGCGCGTCCGGCAGGACTTGAACCTGCAACCTTCTGATCCGAAGTCAGAAGCTCTATCCAATTGAGCTACGGACGCCCTTTTTTAAAAGTTAATTCAACATTTCTGTTACATCAACTAAAAATTGGATTTTGTCAGAATGTTATCTTGTTTAGAGGAAAAACAGATAAATGATGGTATATTGTAAAAACTTTAATTAATGAATCTGAAAGATGTATCCGTCATTTTGCTGTGTCATGGAAGCCGTAGCTGCGAATCCGCAGAAGATTGCGTTATCAGGCATGCGCAGTTCTTAAACGAACATCGAATATTTCGCAATACCAAAGTTGGTTTTATTAAACAGGAACCTAATGCATCTGATGTCATCAACAGCATTTCGGATAATATTGTTTTCTTAGTTCCAATGCTTATGAGCGAAGGCTTTACATTTGAGTCTATCTGTCGGAATTTAAAAAGGGAATTCAACATCTTTTACGATAATTTCGAAAATTCAGAAAAAAACGATGCCCGGAAGACGATTGTTATATGTAAGCCTATAGGTGCCCACGATATGATGAGCGAGATTATAAAACAAAAGGCGCAAGATATCCTTAATTGCAGCAAACCGGAAAAGGCGATTGGATTAAGAGATATTTCCCTTTTTCTCGTTGGACATGGAACGACAAAAGATGAAAAATCCCGCCTAACCATCGAATACCACGTCAGAAATTTATTACGGGAAAAATTGTTTAAGGAAATTTATGCAGTTTATCTGGAGGAAGAACCATCCGTTTCCAAGGTCTATGAAATGGCACATGGAGATAGTATAGTTGTAGTTCCGTTTTTTGCTACCAAAGGCGCGCATGTATGTGAAGACATCCCAGTTCTTCTTGGAGAAGACCGCAGGGATGTTATTAAAAGATTAGAGAGAGAGCAGAACGGATTCATCAACCCGACTATCAGAAACAATAAAACTGTCTGGCTCACTGAACCTGTTGGATGCGATTTGAGAATTATAGATATTATAATCCGTAGTGTTGTCGAAAAAATCTGCGACGAAAATGTCAGCAAACTATTGTGACGGAGGTTGCTGAGGGCTTAATCTGGACATAAATTCCTGCGCCTGTTGTTTTGCCTTTTCGATTTGTTCCGGTGTCATCCTTTTGGCAATATTCTCGCGGAACAAAATTGCATTTGTAATTCGCGAACCAGCGATTGTAAGCCATTTATAAGCCTCAATATCATTTTGCTCAACACCGTTTCCTGTTGCATACATTATTCCGAGATTATTCTGCGCAGTCGCATGATTCTGCTCTGCGGCAAGCTTATACCAATAAACCGCCTGTGTTGGGTCTTTCTGAAGCGCCTGCCCGGTTGCATACATTAAGCCAAGCCTGTTTTGCGCAACAGGATTTCCGGAACTTGCTGCCATCGTAAGCCATTGGATTGCCTCACCTTCGTTTTTCTCGACCCCTTTCCCATAAAGATACCTACTCGCAAGTTCAAGTTGTGCGCCTGTATCGCCATTTGAAGCCCGTATTTTAAGCGTTTCCACCTGTTCGGAAGCATAGTCAATCTGAGGCTGGTTTTGAATCTGCGGAGCTTGAACCTGCGGAGTAGGGGTTGGCGTAACTTTGACGGGATTAACCTTTTGTGTAACAACTGATTGAGTCGTTGTCTTTACTTCAGATTGTTCCGTCTTTTTGGGTGATGAAATCTTAACACCGATGTTTGTTTTCGGTTTAGGCTGAACAAAAGTAGCAAGTTTATTTGTCTTTTGCGTTACAGTATTTGTGCTCTGATTTGTTGATGGCACAGTCTGCTCCTCCGGTTTTTTACCACAACCGGTAATATATAATGCAACCAGAACAATACACGCCAAACTCAGAAAGTTTTTCATATTCATAAATTTACGACTTTATTGGAAAAACTCAAACCCGGTTTTAGCCATCATTGAAGGACAATCGGAATTTTTCTGTACTTGTCTGAAATAGCCCATAGATTTACAGGAGAAAGACTTTTACCAAACCTTAAATTTCTCGCGCTCCCATCCGTGAACATATAATTTGAACCGCTGTTGTGTCTTTTTTGCTCAACAATCCGAAAATCGTCTTCGCTTACCATATCTACATAAAAGTCCCATTCTTCTGTGATTTTTTCGCCCATGGCAATAGTATCGGACGGATAACGAACAGCAGTTTCAGGTATAGTTACTTCGCTTGGAATTTTTCCGTCAAGCGCAAGATAGTAGTCGTCCCATCCGTTCATTATATAGCTTCTTGGGGAATAATCAGGTTTTAAATTATAAGCCTGTGCCGGTGTTGCTGTGTTTGGATTTGGTCCATCCGAAGGGCATACTATAATTTTTAGATCCTGATAATATGGATACATCAGATTTGTCCAGCGATTTGTCATCCGGTTTGGCGGATAGTAAGAGTTGTTATCGTCGGCATACATTTTAAGGGCAATTCCTAACTGTCGCAGATTGTTAAGACAACTTGTCCGTTTCGCAGACTCCTTTGCCCTTGCAAGGGCTGGCAACAACATGCTCGCAAGTATAGCAATAATTGCTATTACAACCAGTAGTTCAATGAGGGTGAAACCGTAACTTTTATTTTGCCTGTTTCTTATTTTCATTATTTCTTAAGCACGAATGGATTTTGATAATTAGACATATTGGGAGATTTGATTATTCAAATGGTGGGCGCTGCAGGATTCGAACCTGCGACCTACTCGGTGTAAACGAGACGCGCTAGCCACTGCGCCAAGCGCCCTTTTTCTATATATTTTACATATTTAAGACTTTAATGCAACAAAATGCTTTGCCAAAATTCTCATATTATTGCATTTTAATTAGAAACGAATTCTATGAACGAGAACCAGAGAATATTTATTAGCGATATTTTGACGCCGGAAACGGTCGAATTGAATCTCACAAGCACTCAGAAAAATGATGTGCTGAGAGAATTAGTTGAGAAAATCCCTGATTTGAAGAACCGTCCTGAAGACCAGGATAAATTGTATCATGCCCTGCTTGAACGTGAGCAACTCCATAGTACAGGTATTGGCGACGGAGTTGCGCTTCCTCATGCAAGAAGCGCTATTGTGGGAATTGTGGATAAACCCGTTATTGTATTCGGCAGGCATAATGAAGGCATAAATTTCGGTTCAATTGACGGTGAACCGGCAAAGTTATTTTTCCTTATTGTTGCTCCAAACGTTACCCAGCATCTCCACATTCTTGCACGCTTAAGCAGAATTTTAAGACAAACCGATATCACCAGAAATTTACTTAATGCCTCTACCCCGGAAAAGGTAATTTCAATTATCAGAGAGGTCGAAAATAAAATCGGATAAGCCTTTGGCAGAAATAAGCGTATAAATGTGGCAATTGATTAAAGAAATTATCCAGTTTGCTATAAAAGAAAAAAAATGGTGGCTTATTCCAATGTTTATTATTCTACTTATCATTGGTTTTTTAGTTATTTTAGGCGCAGGTTCTCCAATTGCTCCATTTCTATACCCACTTTTTTGATACATCGCCTCTTAATCTCACATCTGGTGGTATTCTTAAAATACCACACTTTTGCTGTTTATTTTTTTTGTCCGCTAAATTTTTATTGAAAAAATTTAAAAAGTTTATAAATCTATGAAAAATCACCAATAAAATAATAACAGATATGAAGTACATAATTTCATTAGTATTGGGAGGTGTTGTATTCCTTACAACCATATCAATATCAGGTGGAAATGTTCTCGGTTCCGACCTCATGATTAGCGAGTTTATGGCAAGTAATACCCGCACACTTGCCGATGAAGATGGCAGTTATGAGGATTGGATTGAAATTTACAATAAATCCACAAATACGGTTGATTTAAATGGCTGGTATTTGACAGATTCCCCGAATGACCTTACAAAGTGGCGTTTCCCATCAACCAATATCTCAGCCGGTTCTTACATAATTGTATTTGCCTCCGGAAAAGACCGCAGAATCCCCGGAGCAAGGCTTCACACCAATTTTAAGTTGAGTAATTCAGGAGAATACCTTGCCCTTGTTGAACCAGACGGGAGAACCATTGCAACCGAATTCTCTCCGGCTTTTCCGAAGCAGTTTGCTGACGTCTCATACGGTTTTGGTCAAGTCTCGGATTATAAGAAAGTCGTTTATTCCAATTCTGTGGCAAAAATCCTCGTTCCCACAAACGGCGCTTTAGGACTTTTGTGGACTGAAATTATGTTTGATGATTCATCATGGATTACGGCTACCAATGGAATCGGTTTCGACGCCGGTTTGCGCGAGGCAGGCGAGACTTATGCCGAACTTAAAAATTATTATTCTTTCGATAACAACAACGCAATGGACTACGTTGGCAATACGGCAGGTAATCTGATTAATTCACCAGCTTTTAGCGACGGGCGTTTCGGTGGTAAAGCGTTGAATCTTAACGGTTCAAGTCAGTATATAAGTTTCCTGACCCTTGATTATGGAACAAAATTCTCTATCAGTGTCTGGGTTAAGCCTGCAATGAAAGGGAATATTATGACTGTGTCCGCAAACACAATCGGCGGTTTTACCACAGCAGGTTTCAAATTCTTTATAAATCAATATCAAACAACAAATGGTCTTATTAATTTTGAGACCGGCGATGGTTCGGCAGGCGCTATTACACGTTCCTTGTATCCGGTTGACTGGGATCAGTGGAACCATATTGTAATTGTGGTGGATAGAGCCGCAGGAAGGGGAAAAATCTACAAAAACGGTGTTGATGTTACCGATCCTAACGCAAATGCAGTAAATCCCGGTTTTGTTACAAGCGCTGCATGGGAAATGGGAAGGATGCTTACGTCTGGTTTCTATTTTCAGGGTTTGATTGATGATTACACAATCTGGAAGGGCGAATTGTCCCCCACCCAGCTTGCTGCCTTGTACGCCGGAGCATCACCGACAAACCTGTTCGTCTTTAAATCGCTTATCAGGACTGATGTTCAGTCTCTGATGTTAAGTAATAACGCCACTATCTATATCCGGTTCCCGTTCGAAATCGAAAATCCTGATGCAATTCAGACCTTCCGCTTGCGTATGCGTTACGACGATGGTTTTCAGGCATACATAAATGGCGTGGAAGCAGTTGGCAGGAACGTCCCCGCAAAAGGGGTTATGGCTGATTCAGCTTCCGATTTTTCCGGACAGCAATCTTATAAAGGGTGGTACTATGGTTATTACAACAAAAGTATGGATGCCGATGGCACTTATCAGGCTTCCGATTTTATTCCGTTCCCTTCTTCACCGGGGGCTTATGGACCGGATAATTACTGGACGGGGAGTATGTGGGACTGGTATAACGGGAATCCACCATGGACAGAACTTAATAATCAAGGTGGGCATCCGAATGGTAGCAATAATGGAAATATCCACTGGGCAATCCGGCGCTGGGTTTGCCAGGCTGCGGGAAACATCCAATTGAGGGTCAGATATGCAAAATCAAACCCTAACTGCGGCAATGGCACTACGTGTCGTGTATTTTTAAACGGCCTCGAAAAATTTTCTAAAGCTGTGGCTTACAATGACACTACGGGGTTCACAACAAATATTATCATTAACAATGTTAAAGTTGGGGATTATTTAGACCTTGCGATTGACCCGACAGGCACAGACGGACAAACAACCGACCCATGCGACGGAACTATTTTCACGGCAACTGTTGAATATATTGGTGGCGACCTTACGTGGAATTCAACTGCCACGATGAACCGTTCAAACCTCCTTGCCATTCAGTTCGAGGAATTTGACCTTTACGGAATGCGCAGACACCTCGTTAAAGGCTACAATGTTTTGGCAATTCAGGGACTTAACGTCAGCGCTACAAACGGCGATTTCTTTATCGAGGCAGAACTCGAGGTCTCAACAGCCACAGATATTCAGACAAATGTTATCCGGTATTTTGTTACGCCGACCCCCGGTGCTCCAAACGGCGCCGGTGTTGCCGACCTTGGACCAATCATCACAGATGTGAGCCATACACCGAAAATCCCTGAGGATTCAGACGATATCATCGTTACTGCTAAAATAACACCTGCTTTTGCCAACATAACATCAAATACCCTCTACTACAGGGTTATGTTTAACGAAGAGGTTGCCGTCCCAATGGTTGATGATGGAACAGGGGGCGACCTCGTTGCCGGCGATTCGATTTATACCGCAAAAATTCCTGCCTCTGTGTCTTTGATTGGCCAAATGGTCAGGTGGTATATTCTCTCTGTTGACGCCCTCAACCGCACATCGCGCTGGCCTATCCTGACCGATACTAACAAATGCCCGATATATCTTGGCACAGTTATAAAAAATCCAAATCTGACAAATCCGCTGCCGGTATTCCACTGGTTTATTCAAAACCCCTCTGCGGCAGATACAGATGCCGGAACAAGATGCTCGGTCTTCTACGACGGTATTTTCTATGACAATGTCTATATAAACATTCATGGACAATCGAGTCGCGGTTTTCCGAAAAAGAGCTACGACATTGAGTTTAATCCCGGCTACAAATTCCGGTATTTACCCGACAAAGCCCCAGTCAGTGATATAAACTTTATGACCACTTATCCGGATAAAGCCCACATGCGGAACATCCTTGCTTATGAAACCTACCGTGATGCCGGCTGTGTATATCACTGGGTTATTCCCGCAAGAGTAGAACAAAACGGCAATTTCTGGGGCGATGTCCATTTAATGGAAAATGGCGATGCCGACTACCTTGAAAGGAACGGACTCGACCCCAACAATCCTCTTTATAAAATGTATAACACCTTTAATAGCAGTCCTGCCCATGCAAATATCGCCGCTGGAAATGCGGAGAAAAAGACAAGAAAATGGGAAGGCAATGCTGATTTGTTGGCGCTTTTAAATGGTGTACTGCAATCTGGAACAAACCGCACAATCTTCCTTTATGACAATGTTGATATCCCGCAGATGATTAATATGCTTGCTGCCCGTGTTGTTACAGGTGACCAGGATTGTTGTCATAAGAATTATTATCTTTATCGCGATACAACCGGTAACGGAGAATGGCAGGCGTTTCCATGGGATGTTGATTTGAGTTTCGGCAGACGTTGGATTTCCTCCCTCACTTACTGGGATGATACGATGGTCTATAACACATATATGCCCGTAGGCGATAATAACGGCCTCTTCAATGCCCTTTATCAGACTCCGCAAATCTCCGAAATGTATTGGCGCAGATTAAGGACATTGATGGACGAACTTTTGCAACCGCCCGGAACCCCGACCAATCAATTGAGATATGAAAAGCGAATTGACGAATTAACAGCAATCATTGCCCCGGATGCCGCCCTTGACCTTGCAAAATGGGGGACGTGGGGCAACGGTTCTGCTCAATCTACCTGTTGCGTTCAAACACAGCCTCAGGCTGCCGACATTATCAAATACACTTATCTTCCACAAAGAAGGAATTACCTTTTCAACTCGATGGTGATAACAGCCGGCGGAAAAATACCGCTTGCCCAGCCGCCTAATTTAAAAATCAATTTCGGGGCAATAGATTTTAAACCGGTTTCAGGAAATCAGAATGAAGAGTTTATTCAACTGATTAATACAAACAATATTGCCGTGGATATTTCCGGATGGAAACTTACAGGCGGTATAAATCACGTATTCAAACCCGGAACAGTGATTCCTTCAAATGGTGTCCTCTATGTTGCACGCGATGTAAAGGCGTTCCGCGCCCGTCAGATTTCACCTAAAGGTGGGATGGGACTGTTCGTTCAAGGAGATTATAAAGGTGAACTTTCGGCACGTGGCGAAGCAATAATTATGCTAGATAAAAATGGCAATTTCGTCAATATAACTGCTTATACACCCGAGCCAAGCCTTGCCCAGCAGTTTTTGAGAATTACTGAAATTATGTATCATCCAGCGCCATCTGAGACTGGCGGTTACAATGATAAAGATTTTGAATATATAGAATTGAAAAATATAGGAAACGCTGATATTCCTCTCGCCGGAATACGGTTTACGAACGGCATCTACTTTGACTTCTCAACAAGCGCAATCCAAACCCTCAAACCAGGTGAATATATCCTTGTAGTCAAAAACATAAACGCCTTTGTTTCGCGCTATGGAAATTCATCGAGGATTGCAGGGGTTTATACTGGCTCTCTCGATAATAATGGTGAACGAATTGTGTTGATTGACGCCTCCGGCGAGGAAATCCTTGATTTTTCATATAACAATAATTGGTATAAAATTACTGATGGTTTCGGATTTTCCCTGTCAGTTGTTAATGAAAATGCCGAACCTGATGATTGGAATAAAAAATCCAACTGGAAACCATCCGGCGTCTTAAATGGCACTCCGGGTAGCGAGGATTCAAATTCAGTACAGATTCCTGAAATTTTAATAACCGAAGTGTTATCCCGTTCAGATACACCGCCTCCCTCAGATACAATCGAGTTGTACAACCCCAACGATTATCCGGTTGATATAAGTGGATGGTATTTGACAGACGACTTTAACACACCCAAAAAATTCAGAATCCCGGAAGGCACAATAATTCAGCCACGCGGTTTCATAACTTTTGACGAATCATCATTTAATTCTGTCCCCGGTGTATTCCCGAGTTTTGCCCTTAACGCCGATGGTGATGAAGTTTATCTGTTTTCAGCCGATGCAAACGGAAATCTAACCGGTTATTACGATGGCTTTGAATTTGGTGGTTCAGAAAATAATGTTACTATTGGTATGCACGTCACAAGCGATGGCAAAGTCTATTATGTCCCAATGCAATTCCCAACCCTTGGCACCAATAACTCTCAACCCCTTGTTGGACCGATTGTTATCAGCGAAATCATGTATAATAACCCTCAAGACCCTGTTCTGACGAATTTCGGTACATACGTTGAACTTGCAAACATTTCGTCTAACGCCGTCGATTTGAGGATTACTAACTCAACTAACAATTGGCGATTAACAGGCGGTATAGAATTTTCATTCCCAACTAATATCACTATCCAACCCAACGGTAAAATCCTTGTTGTGGACTTTGACCCCGTCAGTGAAACCGGAAAATTGATGAAATTCTGTCAGAAATTCAATATCCCCACCAACTCTCCAATTTATGGTCCGTTCTCTGGCAAACTGAACAATGCCGGAGACACGGTAATCCTCGAAAAACCTGTGACATTAAAATCCGGCGCGATTACTTATGTCCTTGTTGACCGAGTGGATTATAAAGATTCTGCTCCGTGGGATGCAGCCGCAGATGGAATCGGGCTTTCGCTGCAAAAAGTTAATATGGACAAATTTGGAAACGAACCGACAAATTGGATTGCTGCGTTTCCGACCCCAGTAGGTGTTATCACAAACATTCAGCTGCCTGTGATTTCAGAATTTCCGCAGAGTCAGGTTGTATTTCTGCAAAGCAATGTAGTATTAAGTGTGAACGCCATCGGGGAACATTTAAGATACCAGTGGCGGTTTAACGGTAAGAATATCGAAGGCGCCACAAACTCAACCTACACTATAACGAATGCCCAGCTTTATCATTCGGGCGTTTATGAGGTTTGTGTAATAAACGACAGTGGCGGTGTATCCGCATTACCTGTGGAAATAAATGTAGTTATTCCTGCGTCAATTCTGTCTCAACCAAAAGACGTCTCTGTTTTTCCGGGAGAAAGCGCCACATTTGGTGTAGCAGTATCAAGCACCTCATCCGTTACTTATCAATGGCTGAAAGATGGAAATCCGATACCGGGCGCAACTAACTCAATCCTGACAATTGCATCCGTTACTGCTGCGGATTCGGGCAATTACACAGTTCTGATTACAGACAGGGTCGGGACAATCAGCAGTGCACCTGCAAAACTCATAGTCCTGCTTCATCCTGTATTCACGCTAAATCCGGTAACGGTTAATGTTAACCCAGGCAGCAACGCCACGTTCAGAGCAGAGGCGATCAGCAAAACGCCAGTCAGATATCAGTGGAGGTTTAACGGGGTGGACATCCCGGGGGCAACAAACAATACAATAACAATTACAAATGCCCAACTTGCACAGGCTGGCATCTACACTGTGGTCGCAACTGATGACAACGGTTCAATCGAAAGCGAACCCGCTGAATTAAATGTCCTTGTTCGTCCGACAATTATCAGACAACCAGAACCGTCAAACTGCGTGGCAAGGGTAGGGGAGAATGTTACATTTGAAGTTGGCGCTTACGGGCTACTCCCCATCAGTTACAGATGGAGACAAAATTCTACAACCGTAACAAACATTGTTATCAGAAGCACAAATTGTGTGTTTACGATTACAAACGTCCAATTCTTGCATGCAGGCGCTTATGACGTAGCAATTACCAATCTCGCCGGTATGGCTTCGGGTCTCACAAGAAGGTCTTACCTTACCGTTTACGAACCAATGACAAATGTTATTGTCCGTCCGGGCTCAAACGGGGTATTTAACTTTAATGCGAGTGTGACTGCCTCATCAACTATACCGTCGAACATGAAACTAACTTACCTATGGTATTTCAATGAAACCAATCTGATCTCAATTAGCGCGACTAATTTGTTAACTATTACCAACGCAACCTATGATAAGCAGGGGGCATACACTGTCGTGGCTACGAATTCTGTCGGAACAATTGTAACTCAGACTGCTATGCTCGTTATAAGGGAAAAACCGGTTATTGTCCGCTCGCCGCAATCTGTTACGGCAAATATTGGAGATACAGTGGAATTTAATGTAGTCGCCGAAGACGCAGAGCCAATTAACTATAAATGGTTCTTCAATGGTGTGGAAATAACAGGAGCAAACCAATCTAAACTAGTGTTAACAAATATCCAATCATCGGATGCAGGCGAATACTTTGTCGTGGCGTGGAACAATGCCGGAGCCGATACCAGCGCCGTCGCAGTTCTTACCATTCAATCCGGCGGCGATTCAGATAATGACGGCATGCCCGACGAGTGGGAGATTGCGCATGGTCTGAATCCTAATGTTGATGATTCAAGCAGCGATAATGACGGCGATGGTATGTCCAACATAGCTGAATTTATCGCCGGAACCGATCCATCCGACAAAAACAGCAAACTCAGAATTTTGTCCTTAACACTTAACGGAAATAATGAAGTTATAATTGAATTTGAATCCGTTCCTGATAAAGATTATCAGGTGCTGGTTTCCACAAATCTCTTAGACAACTGGTCTGTCCTTACAAATATTCTGAAAACATCTTCAAATAAAACAATCATTAGGGATACTGGCTCATCAAACCGTAAATATTACCGGATTAAAGTGCTTAAATAAGCATCCCATTAACTGATTAGAATTAATTTCACAGAAAATTCGGCGCATATCTGTCTCAATTGCGCCTTGCTGGTATTA
>Ga0315298_1007880_pt1 | contig 13817 bp, 10 predicted proteins | sample WHS_1_MG_FD_203077 | JGI IMG/M metagenome (GOLD analysis project Ga0315298, IMG submission 203077) | Extremophilic microbial mat communities from Washburn Hot Springs, YNP, Wyoming, USA - WHS_1_MG | ecosystem: Environmental > Aquatic > Thermal springs > Hot (42-90C) | place: USA: Wyoming...
CCGGTCTGGAATTGATGCTCGTACTGATCCGTCTGATTGTTTTCGCCGGAGTTATTTTTATCGTCGCCGGGGTGGGCATGCTGGCCCATATTCCGCCCGTGATCACCGGCACGGCGGCCGGCGTCGGAGCTTTCGCCCTGCTGGTGGGCGGCCTTTATGAAGTGGGTGATTACCGCTGTCCCCACTGCGGCTTCACCACCCGGGTGGTGAAAAATTTCGGCTCCTTCCGCTGCCCCGCCTGCGGCCGGCCCAGCTACATCAAAGCGGGACGGGCGATAAATGCGCAGCCGGAGGAAGAGCGGGCCCTGTATATGTAGTCCCGACGAGCAATCCGCCCCTTCAACCGCCCGGCAAAGCGGCGGTGAAGGGGCGTCGCTGTCGCCGCCGTCCCCCGAAAACGGTTTTACCGGCGGGCGCACCGCTTTACTGCACCGCCCGGTTTCTAAAGCGCAGCACATCCGCGGGCATGGGGAAATCCTCCTCCGTGTCCGCTCCTTCCTTGTTTTCCTGCCCTTCCTTTTTCTCCGCCAGTGTGTTTATGTTCATAATGTCATACCACAGGCAGTAGCCGGTAATCCCCTCCAGCACCAGAAAGGCTCCCAGGAACTTGAGCAGCGGCTGCCGGGACATCACGGCCACCGCCGTGCCGCCGATGATCCGCGCCAGCCGGTCCGCCGGACCGGCATTTTGTTTGATCCGCAAAACTGGCCACCTCCCGGCATAGCTTGCGCCGGCGGCCGGACAAGTATACGCCGGGCGCATGAAAAGAGCACCGCGGTAAAAAATATGTTTTAGCCTGGAACATGAGGAGATGATCTGGTGGAAACAACCGCCGCGGATTTGTCACCGCAAACCTCCCCGCCCGCCCCCGCCGTCGCGCCGGCCGGGGAAGAGCGGGGCTTACCCGTGCCGGCGCCGCAGCCGGAAAACGTCCGCTTCCAGCTCAACGGGCGGGAAGTGGAGGCGCCCCGGGGGATGAACCTGCTGGAAGTCTGCCGCGCCCAGGGGTTCGATGTGCCCAGCCTGTGCTATCTGCCCGGCATTCACGAAGCGGGCATCTGCCGGGTCTGCCTGGTGGAGGTGGAGGCCGGCGGCCGGCGCAGCCTGCAGGCCTCCTGCGTTTACCCGGTGGATGAGGGCATCAGGGTGTACACCCATTCCCCCCGCGCCCGCCGCGCCCGCCGGCGGGTGGTGGAGCTGATGCTGTCCGAACATGAAGTGGACTGCACCAACTGCGTACGCAACTTGAACTGCGAACTGCAGAGGCTGGCCGACGAAATGGGCATCCGCCGGCTGCGGGTGACCGGCGAACGGCGGGTTTATCCGGTGCAGGACAAAAACGCCTTTATTGTGCGCGACTATAACAAATGCGTCAAATGCCGGCGCTGCGAGGCCGTCTGCCGCGACGTCCAGGACGTGGGGGTGTATGCCGCCCGCAACCGCGGCTTCGATCTGGTCATCGCCCCGGCTTTCATGAAGGACCTGTCCGAAGTGGACTGCATCAGCTGCGGGCAGTGCGTGCTCGCCTGCCCCACCGGCGCCCTGCGGGAAAAGGAATATATCGACGATGTCTGGCGGGCGATCGAGGACCCGGACAAATTCGTCGTCGTGCAGACCGCACCGGCCATCCAGGTCACGCTGGGCGAAGCCTTCGGCCTGGACCCGGGCACCCCGGTACGGGGGAAGCTGGCCGCCGCGCTGCGGCGCCTCGGTTTCGACCGCGTTTTCACCACCGAACTGGCCGCCGACCTGACCGTGGTGGAAGAAGCCAACGAACTGCTGGCCCGGCTCGGGGGCCGGGGAAAATTGCCGCTCATTTCTTCCTGCAGCCCGGGCTGGGTGAAGTTCTGCGAACATTTTTACCCGGAGTTTTTAGACAACCTGAGCACCTGCAAGTCGCCGATGGAAATGTTCGGCGCACTGGCCAAAACCTATTACGCGGAGAAAGAAGGGCTCGACCCGGAGAAAATGGTGGTCGTCGGGGTGATGCCGTGTACGGCCAAAAAATTCGAGGCCGCCCGGCCGGAATTGATCACCCGCGGCCGGCGGGACGTGGACTACGTGCTCATCACCCGGGAACTGGCCCGCATGCTCCGCCAGGCGGGCATCCGTTTCGACCGGCTGCCGGATGAGGACTTCGACCGGCCGCTGGGCATCGCCACCGGCGCGGCCGCCATCTTCGCCGCCAGCGGCGGGGTGATGGAAGCGGCAGTGCGCACGGCCGCCGCCCTGGCCGGGGATACGGATGCGCCGGTGCGGCTGGAGTTCAGGGAATTCAGAGGTTTAAAGGGGATCAAGGAAGCGCGGGTGAAACTGGCCGGCCGCGAACTGCGCCTGGCCGTGGCCAGCGGCACGCGCAACGCCCGCCGGCTGCTGGAGCGGCTGAAGGCCGGGGAGAAATTTCACTTCATCGAGATCATGGCCTGCCCGGGAGGCTGTGTGGGCGGCGGCGGCCAGCCGATTCTCGGGCGGCTCAACCGAAAGGAAAGGGAAGATACGGAGCGGCGCATGCAGCGGGCGAAAACCCTTTACAAGCTGGACCTGGAACGGGATGTCCGCCGGGCGCACGAAAACCCGGCGGTGAAAAAAATCTACGCCGAATTCCTGGGCCACCCGCTGAGCGCAAAGGCGAAGGAAATCCTGCACACCCACTACACTCCCCGCGGCCGGACACAAAAACGCCTGCTGCACTGAGCGGGCGCCGCCGGTCGGCGGCGGCGCTTTGTGCTTGCTGATTTTTCTAATTTTGTATAAACTATAAACAAAACTCATACGGCTCTACCGGGCACCAATCGCGGAGGGGGAATGCACAGTGACGGATGTTCCGGCCCTGGAAATGCCCGCGGGGATCATCGGCAACGGCGCCATGCTGGCCGCCGTCGGCGGCAATGGCAATCTAATCCGCCTGTTCTGGCCGCACATCGACACCGGTCAGCATATGGGCTGTTTTTATACCGGACTGAAACCGGAACGGGGTGAAACAATCTGGCTGCACGCCGCATCATGGCAGCGGCGGCAATATTACGAGGATGATACCAATATTTTTGTTACCCGGTTGACTGACCCGCAAACCGGGCTGACCGTGGAGCAGACCGATTTCGTTTTACCCGCCGTCGACGTGCTGGTCAGAAACTACCGCCTGAGCGCCCGGGAGGGGGAAGCGGGCCCGCTGTCATTGATCAGTTACCTCTCCCTTTTCATCGACGAGTCGCCGCTTTACGACGGCATGTACGTGGAATTTTCCCGTCCGGCGCTGGTGCAGTTCCGACGCGGCGTTTACTTCGCCCTGGCCGCCCCCGGCCACCGGCTGCTGGGCTACCACTGCGGCCGGCGGGGTACTTACGGGGATCCCCTGGAGGCCGCCGGGCGGGGGGAATTCTTCGGCACCCCGTCCAACATCAGGTACAGCGCCGGCGCCGCAGCCTGGTCGCTGCCCCCCAGAGGCGGGGAGATCACTCTTTATCTGGCGGCCGGGCACACGGAAGACGAAGTCCTTGCCCTGCTCGACCGGGCGGGGAAAAGGCCGCCCGGCGACTGGCGTCAGAAAACCGCCGCCTTCTGGCGCGGCTGGCTCCCCCCCCGCTCCCGGGCAGCGGGCGATACGGCGGATGCCCGGCTCTACCGGCGCTCCCTGCTGACCCTCAAACTGCTGCAAAACCGCAAAACGGGCGGTCTGATCGCCGCTCCGGAGTTCGATCCCTATTACGCCGGTTCCGGCGGCTACGGTTACTGCTGGCCCCGGGACGGCACCTACGCCGCCGTGGCCCTGGCCGAGGCGGGATGTCTTGCGGAGGCGGCCGCTTTTTATCATTTCGCCGACCGGATACAAAACGAGGACGGCAGCTGGGAGCAGCGCTATTTCACCGACGGCCTCCGGGCGCCCACCTGGGGGCAACAGATAGACCAGGTGGGCACGGTGCTCTGGGGCTACGGACACTACGCCGCGCTCACCGGCGACGGCGGTTTCGTCGGGCGCGTCTGGCCCGGGATCAAACGGGCGGCCGGGTATCTGATCCGCAATCTGTCCCCGGACAATCACCTGCAAAAACCTTCCATGGGCATCTGGGAAGACACCCTGGCCCAGAGCACTTACTCCGCCGCGGCCACTTACGCCGGCCTGACGGCGGCAGCCAAACTGGCCGCGCTGCGGGGGGAAAACGGCCTTTGCGCGGAGTGGTCCCGCCGGGCGGAAGAAGTAAGACAGGCGGTGCTCGTTCAGCTCTGGGACGAGGAACAGGGCTACTTCATCCGCGCGGTCTCCAAACAGGCGGGCCGGGGAGAATATGAGTGGACGCTGGCGAACGGCGGGCGGGCCTGGGCGACCAAAGACCCGGCCGGGTTATATGAAACTTACTGGATCGCCCGGGATACGCGGGTCAACGCGGCCGTCCTGGCCGTGGCCTTTCCCTTCCGCCTGCTCGCTCCCTCCGATGTGAAAGTGGTGCGCTGCCTGGAAAGAATAAGACAGGTGCTCGGCGGCAGTCCGGCCGGCGGTCTCAAGCGCTATGAAGGGGATACCTACGCCGGCGGCAACCCCTGGGTGCTGACCACTCTGTGGGCGGCCCTGGTTTACCTCCGGCAGGGCCGGCACGGGGAGGCCCGCCCCCTGTACGACTGGGTGCTGGCCAACGCCTCCCCCACCGGCCTCCTGCCCGAACAGGTGGACAGGGAGAGGGGCGGCCCGGCCTGGGTGCTTCCCCTGGCCTGGTCGCACGCCATGTTCATTCTCTGCCACCTGGCCATGCAGGACGGCCTGCGGGGATTATAAGGCCAATCGGGGAGGGAACCGTCTTTGTCCGCAGTGGAACAGTTGAAAAAACTCTATCTTTTCGCCGAACTGGCCGACGAGCAGCTGCAGGAAATCGCCGGCCTGATGCTGGAACGCCGGTACGCCCGGGGACGCATCATCTTCATGGAGGGGGAACCGGGGGAAGCGGTTTATCTGCTCAAGTCGGGAAGGGTGAAAATCTACAAGCAGGATGACGAAGGGCGGGAACACATCCTGCACTACATCAACCCGGGGGAGATTTTTGCCGAAGTGACCCTCTTCGACGGCGGGAACTACCCGGCCAGCGCCGAGGTGGTGGAGGACGCGCTGATCGGCGTGATCCGCAACGCGGATATGGACGCCCTGCTGTTGAAGAATCCTTCCATCGCCCTGGCCCTGCTCAAAGTGATGGCCCGCCGCCTGCGGGTGTCGCAGCGGCAGATTTTCGACCTGGCCTTGAAAGACACCACCCGCCGCCTGGCCGGCATACTGCTCGAACTGGCCCACGAACACGGCGCCCCGGAAGAAAACGGCCTGCGCATCTGCATCCCGCTGACCAACCAGGAACTGGCCCGGCTGATCGGCACTTCGCGGGAAACGGTGAACCGCATCCTGGGTGAATTCCGCCGGGACAAAGCAATCATCATCAACCGGCAGGACATCATTGTCGACCGGCAGCGCCTGAAAACCTGGCTGTAAGCAGAAAAGAAACCACAGTCGGTGAAGACTGTGGTTTCTTTCAGTGCTGTCTGATGCGTTCCAGTTCCTCCAGCAGACGGTCATTGAGCACCCGGATGTAGGTTCCTTTCATGCCCAGCGATTTGGACTCAATCACCCCGGCGCTTTCGAATTTGCGCAGGGCGTTGACGATCACCGATCTGGTGATGCCCACCCGGTCGGCGATTTTGCTGGCCACCAGCAGGCCCTCGTCTCCTTCCAGTTGTTCGAAGATATGCTGAACGGCGTCCAGTTCGGAATAGGACAGCGTACCCAGGGCAATCTGCACGGCCGCCCGCTTGCGGGCCTCTTCCTCCATACGGTCGGCCCGGGCGCGCAGGATTTCCATGCCCACCACTGTCGCCCCGTATTCGGCCAGGATTAAATCCTCATCGGTGAAGTAATTATCGAACTTGGCCAGCACCAGGGTGCCCAGACGGGCGCCGGCGCCGACTATGGGCACCACGGTGGTCACCTTGTTGTTGAACTTGCAGCGTTTCTCTCCCGTGCTGAAAACACAGGCGTTTGCCGTCTGGCAGAAGTTGGCGTTGGTCTCGTTGATCTGCATCAGGTTCTCGTTGTAATCCTCGGGAAAGCCTTCGGGTGACTCCACGTACTCCCGCATCACATCACAGGTGAAACCCTTCAAATAGGAGTACCCCAGAGCCTTGCCCCGCCGGTCGATGATATAAACGCTGCATTCGATGTTCTCACTGAGAATGGCGGCAATTTCTTTATAGTCCACCGGGTAACCGGCCGATTTCTGCAGAAGCTTGTTGATGGAACGTGTTTTTTCCAGTAATGTCCGCATAACAACACCCCTTTCCTAAAGAATGTAGCGACTGAGGTCCTCGTTTTTTACGATCGCACTTAGTTTTTGCCGGACATAATCCTGATCGATGGGAATGCTCCGCCCTTTCAGCTCCGGGGCATCAAATGAAATATCTTCTAACAACTTTTCCATAATCGTATGCAGACGCCGGGCACCTATGTTTTCAGTCTGCTCATTTACAGTATAAGCGATTTTAGCAATTTCGACAAGGGAATCTTGTGAAAATTTCACGCTGACCCCTTCCGTCTCAAGCAGGGCGGTATACTGCTTGATCAGCGCGTTTTGCGGTTCGGTCAGGATCTGCAAAAAGTCGGCCTCGGTCAAACTCTGCAGTTCCACCCGGATGGGAAAACGCCCCTGCAGTTCGGGAATCAGATCGGATGGCTTGCTCACATGGAAGGCCCCGGCGGCGATAAACAAAATATGGTCGGTTTTGACCGGCCCGTATTTGGTCATCACCGTCGAGCCCTCGACAATGGGCAGAATGTCCCGCTGCACTCCGCCCCGGGAGACATCGGGGCCGGCGCCGCCTTCCCGCCCGGCGATCTTGTCGATTTCGTCCAGGAAGATGATCCCCTGCTCTTCCGCCCGGCGCACGGCGTCGGCGGTGACTTCGTCCATGTCGATCAGTTTCTGCGCTTCCTGCTGGGTGAGAATCCGCCTCGCTTCGGACACGGTCACCTTGCGCCGGCGTTTCTTTTTCGGGAAGATGCCTCCCAGCACGTCTTGAATGTTAATGCCCATTTCTTCCACGCCGGAGCCGGTAAACACTTCCAGCATGGGCGGCGCGCTGTCTTCCACTTCTATTTCCAGGTATTCGTTTTCCAGCTCCCCCCGGGCCAGCTTCTCCCGCAGGGTCTCCCGCTCGAACTGCACCCGTTTGACACGCTGCTCCTGCACCTGATCCACCTGCTCGGTCTGGCGGGCGCCGCCGAAAAGCATCTCCAGCGGGTTTTTCACCGGGCTTTCCTGTTTGGGCAGCGGCGCGAGCAGTTCCACAATGCGCTCTTCGGCCATTTTCCGGGCGCGGTCGAGCACTTTCTCCATTTTTTCCTGGCGCACCATGCGGATGGCCGTTTCCACCAGATCGCGCACCATGCTCTCCACATCCCGGCCCACATAGCCCACTTCGGTGAATTTGGTGGCCTCCACTTTGATGAAGGGGGCCCTGACCAGCCTGGCCAGGCGGCGGGCGATTTCCGTCTTGCCCACGCCGGTGGGACCGATCATGAGGATGTTTTTGGGCACCACTTCGTCCTGCAGTTCCGCGGGCAAAAGGGCGCGCCGGTAGCGGTTGCGCAGGGCGACGGCCACCGCCCGCTTGGCCTGTTTCTGGCCGACGATGTACTTATCCAGTTCCGCCACAATCTGGCGCGGGGTTAAATTTTCCACAGCGCACAACCTCCCCATAGTATTTGCCGGGACAGCGGAAATATTTCACCGGTTTATGCAGCCTCAACTCAATTCTTCCACGGTGATCCGATCGTTGGTGTACACGCAGATGTCCGCGGCGATGGAGAGCGCTTCCCTGGCCACCTCCGCCGCGCCCAGGGCGGTATGTTTGATCAGCGCCCGGGCGGCGGCCAGGGCGTAGGGACCGCCGGAACCGATGGCGGCCACGCCGTCGTCCGGTTCAATCACTTCGCCGCCCCCCGAGAGGATGAGCAGGCGCTGCCGGTCGGCGACAATGAGCAATGCCTCCAGCCGGCGCAGCATTTTATCCAGACGCCACTCCTTGGCCAGTTCCACGGCCGCCCGCTGCAGGTTCCCGTGGTATGTTTCCAGCTTGCCCTCGAATTTTTCAAAGAGGGTGAAGGCATCGGCGACCGAGCCGGCAAACCCGGCCAGCACGCTGTCGTTGTACAGGCGGCGTATTTTTCTGGCCTGGTGTTTCAAAATGGTATTCTGCCCGAAGGTCACCTGGCCGTCCCCGGCCAGGGCCACCCGGTTGTCTTTCTGCACGGCCACAATGGTGGTGGCGGAAAACATGCCCGATCTTCCTTTCTCACGACCATGATTTTTTGCACATGACCCGCAAATGAAAAAAGTGGTGGTCGTACCCCGTCGCTCCACTGCTCCTTCACCGGAACATACTACATTGTATATCTTTCCCCGCCGGCAGGCAACAGGTTACGCCCGGGGATGCGCCCGGCGGTAAACTTCTTTCAATCTTTCCCGGGTGACATGGGTATAGATCTGCGTGGTGGAGAGGCGCACGTGCCCCAGCAATTCCTGCACCGCCCGCAGATCCGCGCCGTTGTCCAGCATGTGGGTGGCGAAGGAATGGCGCAGCGTGTGCGGGCTGATGCGTCCTTCCAGACTCAACTGTTCAACGTATTTATCAACTATTTTGCGCACACCGCGCACGGACAGCCGGCCGCCCCGGAAGTTGAGAAAAACCGCCCGGCCGCTGCCGGGGGCGGCCAGTTCCGGCCGGCCGCGGGTGAGGTAATTCTCCAGCGCGGTAACGGCGAAAGAGCCCAGGGGGGCCAGCCGCTCCCGCGCCCCCTTGCCGGCCACGCGCAACTGCCCGCGGGCCAGGTCCAGATCATCCACATTCAAAGCAACCAGTTCCCCCACCCGCATGCCGCCGGCGTAAAGGGTTTCCAGCAGGGCGCGATCGCGCAGCCCCAGCGGCGTATCCGCCGGGGGGGCCTCCACCAGCGCCCGGCACTGGTCGGGAAAAAGGAATTGGGGCAGCCTTTTTTCCAGACGCGGGGAGGAGAGGCGGGAAAGCGGGTTTTCCGCAATCACTTCCTCACGGTGCAGATAACGGAAAAAGGACCGCCAGGCGGCCAGTTTGCGGGCGATGGAATGGCGGGAGAGACCGCGGGCCTGCAGGGACCCCAGGTAATCCCGCATCAACAGGTGATCCACATCGGACGGTTCCACCCGGCTGTCCTCCTTTTGCAGGGCACGGGCGAAAAAATCCAGCCCCTGGAACAAATCGCGCTGGTAGTTGTCCAGGGTATGGGGCGAAGCGTTTTTTTCCAGCTGCAGATAATACAGGTAAGCGTCTATGTAGGCGTACATCGTCCAGCCACCGCCTTCGATAACATCGCGCCCCCGGTTTTATGCAAACGCCGGTGCGCATTCTTTTTTCCATTCCTCCAGCCGGCCCAGCGCGCGTTCCGCCAGCAGCCGGTTGCGCTCTTTCCTGTCCCGCACCGTTTCGGGCAGCGGGGGAAAGAGGCCGAAGGTGACGTTCATGGGCTGGAAGCGGTCCGGATCCGCGCTGGTGATGTAGTGAGCCAGCGCGCCGTGGGCCGTTTCCCGGGGAAAGACCAGCGGTTTTTCCCCCCGGAACAGCCGGGCCGCGTTCACGCCGGCGATCAGGCCGGCCGCCGCGGATTCCACATAACCCTCCACCCCGGTAATCTGGCCGGCCAGGAACAGCCCGGGGCGCGCCCGGCAGGCCATGGTCGGCTCCAGCAGCACCGGCGAATTGACGTAGGTGTTGCGGTGCATCACGCCGAAGCGCACGAATTCCGCTTCCTCCAGCCCCGGAATGAGGCGGAAAACCCGCTTTTGTTCGTCCCATTTGAGGTGGGTTTGAAAACCGACCAGATTGTACAGGGTGCCGGCGGCGTTGTCCTGGCGCAGCTGCACCACGGCGTAGGGACGGCGGCCGGTGCGCGGGTCGGTCAACCCCACCGGTTTCAACGGCCCGTAGCGCATGGTGTCCTTTCCCCGCCGCGCCAGCACCTCGATGGGCATACAGCCCTCGAAATTGATTTCTTTTTCAAACTCCCGGCGCGGCGCCCGTTCCGCCGCGGCCAGGGCGGCCTGGAAACGCTCGTATTCCTCTTTGTTCATCGGACAATTGATGTATTCCCCCTCCCCCTTGCCGTAGCGGGAGGAGCGGAACACCCGGGCGGTGTTGATCGACTCCCGGGTGACGATGGGGGCCACCGCATCATAAAAATAGAGGTAGTCGCGTCCGGTCAGCCGGCGCAGACTCTCGGACAGGGCCGGCGAAGTGAGCGGCCCGGTGGCCAGAACGACCGGGGACCCGGCGGGAATTTCGGTTACCTCCCGCCGGTAAACGGTGACCAGGGGCTGGTCGAGCAGCGCCCGGGTCACGGCGGCGGCAAACCCCTCCCGGTCCACCGCCAGGGCGCCCCCGGCGGGCACCCGGTGGGCGTCGGCGCAGGCCATGATCAAAGAACCCAGCCGGCGCATCTCCTCTTTCAGCAGGCCGACGGCGTTTTCCAGCGCGGCGGCGCGCAGGGAGTTGCTGCAGACCAGTTCGGCGAAATAGCCGGTATGATGGGCCGGCGTGGATTTATGCGGGCGCATCTCGTACAGCTTCACCGGTATGCCGCGGCGGGCCAGCTGCCAGGCGGCCTCCGCCCCGGCCAGGCCGGCACCGATGACGGTTACTGCCTCCACCATTTTTATCCCTCTCATCATATGCAATCTTCCCCCGGCAGGAGAAAAACAACCGCCGGCCGGAATTGCTTCACGCTTTTGCCGCGCCGCGGCCCGATCTGGTGGCGGTGCCGGCCTCCCCCTTCAGTCCGGCGGCGGAAGCGCTTTTGCGCTGCTTTTTCCCGGCCGCGGCGGGCGTTTTTTTCGCCGCCTTTGCCGCGCTCTTTTTCCGCTCCGCGGTTTGTCCGTCCCGAACCGCCGCCGTACCGTCGCCGGGACATTCCGGATTGATGCAGCGGGGAGCCGCCTTCCCTCCCCTGCGCACCATCAGCCCGCCGCAGTGGGGGCATTTTTCCTTCACCGGCTCGTCCCAGACCACAAAATCACATTCCGGGTAACGGCTGCAGCCGTAAAACTTGCGTCCCTTTTTGCTGCGCCGCAGAACCAGCTCTCCCGAACAGCGGGGGCAGGGAACACCGGTCGGTTCCAGCAGGGGGCGGGTATTGCGGCACTCGGGGAAACCGGGGCAGGCGAGAAATTTGCCGTAACGGCCCACTTTAATGACCATATTGCGGCCGCAATGCTCGCAGATTTCCTCGGTCACCTCGTCGGCCACACTCACATGGCCGATTTCTTCCTCCGCCCGGTCCAGGGTTTCTTTAAAGGGCGAATAAAACTGTTCCAGCACCTGGACCCAGTCCATTTTCCCCTCTTCCACCCGGTCCAGGTTGGCTTCCATTTCCGCCGTAAACTCGACATCGATGATGGCGGGAAAATATTTTTTCAGCAGATCGACCACAATCATGCCCAGTTCGGTGGGATAGAGCTGCCTGTTCTCCCGGGCCACATAACCCCGCTTGATGATCGTCTCCATAATCGGGGCGTAGGTGCTCGGGCGCCCGATCCCCTTTTCCTCCAGCGCCCTGACCAGGGTGGCGTCGGTGTAGCGGGGCGGCGGCTGGGTAAAATGCTGTTTGGGGGTCAGGGAGCGCACGTCCAGTTCCTCACCTTCATTGAGCACGGGCAGGGCTTTTTCTCCCTCCTGCTGCTCCCCGTCGTCCCGGGATTCCTCATAAACGTGCAGGAACCCGGGAAATTTGAGCACCGAACCGGCGGCCCGGAAAAGATATTTTCCGCCGGTGATGTCGACGGAGGTGGTGTCAAAAACGGCCGCGCTCATCTGGCTGGCCACAAAACGCGACCAGATCAGGCGGTACAGTTTGAACTGGTCGGCGGTCAGGTATTCCTTGACGGCGGCCGGCTCCCGGGCCACGGAGGTGGGCCGGATGGCCTCGTGGGCATCCTGCGCCCGCCCTTTGAGCACCGTCCGGCGCGGCTTTTCCGGCACATATTCCGGCCCGTAACGGGAACTGATGAACGCGCGCGCCTCCTCCCGGGCCTGTTCGGCCACCCGGGTGGAATCGGTGCGGATGTAAGTGACCAGGCCGACCGGCCCCTCGCGGCCCAGCTCCAGCCCTTCGTAAAGCTGCTGGGCGACCATCATGGTCTTGCGGGCGGTGAAATTCAGCTTGCGGTAGGCCTCCTGCTGCAGGCTGCTGGTGGTGAAGGGCGGCGCGGGCTGACGGCTTTTTTCCCGGCGGGTGATTGCGGTCACCCGGAACAAGACGCCGTCAAGGTCCTTTAAGATTTCCGCCATGCGCTCCTGATGGGGGATTTCCGCCTTCTGCCCGGCGATTTTATGCAGCCTGGCCTCAAAGGCCTGTTTCTCCCCGCCGCGCGGCATGAACAGGGCGGTGAGGGTCCAGTATTCCTCGGGCACAAAGGCATTGATCTCTTCCTCCCGGTCGCAGATCAGACGCACCGCCACCGACTGCACGCGTCCGGCGGACAGGCCCTTCTTCACCTTGCGCCAGAGCAAAGGACTCAAATTATATCCCACCAGGCGGTCGAGAATTCGGCGCGCCTGCTGGGCGTTCACCCGGTCGCGGTCGATCACCCGGGGTGATTTGACGGCGTTTTGAATGGCGCTTTTGGTAATTTCATTGAATTCAATCCGGCAGGGTTGATCCTCGTTGATTTCCAGCACATTCTGCAGGTGCCAGGCGATGGCCTCCCCCTCCCGGTCCGGGTCGGAAGCCAGCAAGACCCGGTCGGCCTTTTTCACCGCCGTTTTCAGTTCCTTGATAATGTCGCCCTTGCCCCGGATGGTGATATATTTGGGCTGAAAATTTTTTTCCACATCCACGCCGAACTGGCTGCGGGGCAGATCCCGCACATGGCCCATGGAAGCCTTGACGGTATATTTGCGGCCCAGATACTTGCCTATGCTCCTGGCCTTGGCCGGTGATTCCACAATCACCAGTGTATTCGACAACTTGCGGTCACCCCTTCCCAGGGTTCAACCAGTAGTTTCCCCTGATCTCACAATATGATTATCGCCCGCGGCTATTCCCTCAACACATAGCACCCGCCGGGCAGCTGGCGCGCCAGCCGCTTGATCTCCAGGAACATCAACGCGGCCAGCACCTGCTGGGCCGACAGGCCGGTGCCCGCCACCAGGGCGTCGACGGTCTGCGGCGTATAGGACAACAGCCCGCAGACGGCCTTTTCCTCCGCCGTCAGCCGCGGCGCGGTGTTTTCCGGAACGGACGCCGGCCGGAAAAGGGCGGTCACTCCCAGTTCCTCCAGGACATCCTCCGCCCCTTCCACCAGCCGGGCGCCCTGCTTGATCAGGCGGTTGGGGCCGCGGCTCAAGGGGCTGTTGATCCCGCCCGGCACGGCCAGCACATCGCGGCCCTGCTCCAGGGCCAGATCGGCCGTAATCAGGGCGCCGCTTTTTTCCGCCGCTTCCACCACCAGCGTGGCCCGGGACAGGCCGCTGATAATGCGGTTGCGCACGGGAAAGTGCCAGGCCTCGGGCGGCGAGCCGGGTGGAAATTCGCTGACCACCGCCCCGGCGGCGGCAATCTCTTCCATCAAGCGGGCGTTTTCCCGCGGGTAAACCACATCCACCCCGCAGCCGAGCACGGCGATGGTAAGCCCGCCCGCCGCCAGCGCACCCCGGTGGGCGGCGGCGTCAATGCCCCGGGCCATGCCGCTGACCACCACCACGCCGGCCGCGGCCGTCTCCCGGGCCAGCCTTTCCGCCACCGCCAGCCCGTAGGGGGT
>Ga0315298_1007881_pt1 | contig 13817 bp, 16 predicted proteins | sample WHS_1_MG_FD_203077 | JGI IMG/M metagenome (GOLD analysis project Ga0315298, IMG submission 203077) | Extremophilic microbial mat communities from Washburn Hot Springs, YNP, Wyoming, USA - WHS_1_MG | ecosystem: Environmental > Aquatic > Thermal springs > Hot (42-90C) | place: USA: Wyoming...
CTTTATCTTCATCACTATGTGAATGGAAACTTAAGCCAAAATCTATGAAGAATACTTTGTCCCCATAAAGGATCATGTTTGATGTAGTTAGATCTCCGTGGATTAATGAGGAGGCATGGAGCATTCCAACTTTCATCCCAATCTGTTCACATATTTTTTCTCTTTTACTATTATCTAGCATACCCAAAGCTTCCTTCATCCTAAGTCCATCAATATACTCCATTATCAAAGTTGTTTTCTCTTTGTCAACAAGGTAAATGATTGGAGTTGGGACTGATGCCTTCTTGGCTTCATGCATGTTCTCTGCTTCACGTACCGTTCGTGAAGCTCTGAGTCTGAGGTCTAAAAATGGGTTCCTATAACCTTTTGATATTCTTCTTTTTATAACAACCTTTTTTCCATACCATTCCGCAATGTAAAGATCTGCCTCGGCTCCTTTACTGAGGAGCTTCAAACTTAAGACCTCCATGGGACGTTAACCTGATCTAGCCTCCATCGGGACTTTACACAACTTTTCTCAACATTAATTCCGAGTCCGCACTTATACGCTAAGATTCCATTCCACGCTATTTGAACACCAGAATCTCCACTCAGGCTCTTATCTACACAATAGAATTTTACATCGTGTTCTCTCGCAATAGACTCGAGCATACCTTGTAACCTTTTATTGGCTGCTACTCCGCCACTCAACAGAAGCTCTTTCTTTTCTGTGTGGGCGAGTGATCTTTCTGTTGCTTCAACTATCATTGCGAATGCGACCTCTTGAAGAGAGAAGCATAGGTCCTTGAGATCGACGCCATCCTTGTATTTACGCAATGCGGCCGATAGCAATCCAGAGTAAGCTACATCGTTTCCTTTCACCGTATATGGGAGATCTATGAATACCTTCCCCATCTCAGCAAGCTTTTCAACTTCGGGGCCTCCAGGTGAGGGTAAACCCACCTCCCTAGCAAACATGTCGAGAAGGTTTCCTAATGTTATATCCTCGGTCTCTCCGTAAATACGCCATCTACCCGCAGCATAAGCCACTATTGCAGTGTGACCACCAGAGACAAGGACTGTAAGTGGGTCCTTAGCTCCAGTAGTCAGGGATGCTATTTCTATGTGTGCAATCGCGTGATTTACTGGAACTAGAGGTTTGCATAGATAAGTCGATAGTGCTCTAGCTATTGTCGCACCAATGCGTAAACATGGGCCGAGACCTGGTCCGCATGAATAAGCTATAATGTCAATCACCCTAGGCTTCAGATCGGCTTTCCTGAAGGCATCCAAAATAACTTTAGGTGCGACGATATTATGATGCTGCGCGGCCTCTGTTGGATGTATTCCTCTCCCTACTGCTGGAATATATACATCCCTTGAATCCGAATATATCTTGCCATTCTCGGAGACTATTCCTGCACCGAAAGTATGAGCTGTCGACTCTATTCCCAAACATAATAACTCTTTCATATATCTTTCAGACCATCATAACTCATGTTTATTAATATATGTAGTTGAAAGACCCTCTTAGAAAGGTTAAATTAATCACCACCTTCAATAAGTAGCATCTTTCACATCCTGAGATGGTAAGTGTTGGCTTCGACGCCTATTCAACCAGAAGTGAACATAGGAACCTTGGGGCATGTTGATAACGGTAAAAGCACTCTCGTCCAAGCATTGACTGGAGTTTGGACTGCTCGACACTCGGAAGAGCTCAGAAGAGGAATAACGATAAGGATCGGCTATGCAGATGCTCACTTTTATAAATGTCCAGCCCACAGGGGGCCAGTATCTTATAGTACCTCAAGAAAATGTCCAATCTGTGGTTCAGACACTAAGTTCCTTAGAGCTGTGAGTTTCATCGACTGTCCTGGACACCATAGCCTGATGGTTACCATGTTATCCGGTGCCGCGTTGATGGATGGCGCCTTATTCGTCGTGGCAGCTGACGCAAAGTTTCCCCAAGCGCAGGATCGGGAACATCTCTTAGCAGCAGAGATGGTTGGAATAAGAAATTTGATAATCGTTCAGAATAAGATAGATATTGTTGAACGGGAGAGGGCTGTAGAAAATATGCATGAGATATTAAGATTTCTCAAGGGAACTTCAGCGGAAAATGCTCCAATAATCCCTATATCGGCACAACACAATTTGAATGTTGACTTACTGATTGAGACTATTGAGAAGAAAATTCCAACCCCGGAGAGAGATACTTCAGCCCCACCTAGAATGTATGTTCTAAGATCTTTCGATATAAATAAGCCTGGGACTAGGGCTGAACATTTGAGTGGAGGAGTATTGGGAGGATCGATTGTCCAAGGGGTTTTCCATGTAGGGGACCAAATCGAGATCAGGCCAGGATTGAGAGTTGATGATGGTGGTAAAACGCATTATCAGCCTATATTCACTGTTATCAGGAGTCTCCGCGTAAGTGGAGGCGAGGTTTTTGAGGCTGGTCCCGGCGGACTTGTCGGCATAGGTACAGCCTTATGCCCCTCTGTAACAAAAGCAGATGGTTTGGTTGGGAGTATGGTCGGTAAAGAAGGAATGCTCCCAGAGGTTCTCAGCAAAGTCACATTAGATGTTCAGCTCTTCGAGAAGGCTGTAGGTACTGAAGACTTGGTCACAGTTGAAAAGATAAGGACGAATGAGCCCTTGGTTCTCAACGTTGCTACAGCTGTTACTTCCGGAGTCGTCACATCAGCCAGAGAGAATGTTATAGATGTATCGTTGAAAAGGCCTATTTGTGTAGACCCAAACTTTAAGGTTGCCCTGAGCAGGAGGATAGGAGATAGTTGGCGACTGATTGGGTATGGCACCTTAAAGTGATTCAGTTGACGTGTAAGGTCGTGTTGGATTCAAATTTCTTTCTCGCATCCTTGAACCTGAAGCTTGACATATTTTATGAAATTGAAGGTCTACTTTCTAGACGTGTGAGATATATTGTGATAAGTCCTGTCAAGGATGAACTTTATAGACTTTCAATAGAATCATCTGAACGTGGTAGGAGAGCGGTTAACGCATTGAGACTTCTTGATCGTTGCGAAATTGTTGAATTTGAGAGAGGCCCCCGAGAAGCTGTTGACGATTTACTTGTGAGATTTGCCGTAGAGAATAGAGCAATAGTAGCTACTGCGGACACGTTGCTCAGAAAGAGACTAAGAGATATAAATGTGCCAGTAATTTATGTAAGAGAACGCTCAAGACTTGAACTTGAGGGGTATCCTCCCGATGATTGTTAAATCAAGATCTGCCCATAGGCTGTGTTAGAGAAATGTTCAGAATAATGGCTATGGAAGACACCATTAGAATTCCTCCAGACAAGCTTGGAGGGGCGATAAAGAAAGCAGCCAGAGAACAAGTTAAGGTCAAATATGAGAACTTGATAGATGAAGAGTTGGGTTACGTTATATATGTGATTGACGTTGATGTAGATCCTGTAGGTAGGATTCTTCCAGGCGACGGCTCAACTTATCACAAGGTAAAATTTCGATTACTAACATTCTATCCTGAACTGCATGAGATAGTTGAAGGTGAAGTTGTAGAAGTCACAGATTTCGGTGCTTTCATCAGAATTGGTCCTGAAGATGCTCTTGTCCACGTCTCCCAGATTATGGACGACTTTATAACATACGATGAAAAGCAAGGTGTCCTCTCAGGCAAAGAGACTCACCGCAGAATATGTAAAGGTGATCATGTTAGGGCCAGGGTAATAGCGGTAAGTTTTCCAAGAGGAGGAGTGAGCGGAAAGATCGGTTTGACCATGAGACAACCGTATCTTGGGAAATTTGAGTGGATAAGTGAAGAAATACAGAAGGAAATAAGCCAATGAAAGAGAAAGCGTGTAAAAACTGCCATTTCATAAGTATGGGCAACATTTGTCCAAACTGTAAGTCCACAAACCTCAGTGAGGACTGGGCAGGTTTAGTTATAGTTTTAGATGTGGAGAAGTCTGACATAAGCAGAATGATAGGGGCCAAGACTCCTGGAAAATACGCTATTCACGTCCGGTAGATTTCTCTTGATACTTGAAATTTCAGGGGCTTATTTTGGCTAGATTTGTATTGACGAGGGAACTCAGAGCATTACTGAAACTTCCGTTAGGTGACCTGCTTAAGGGTGATGAGGAGGAGAACATGGAGAAATTGAAGGAGATAGTTGCCAAAGAGAAGCCTCCCAGAGTGATATGTGTTGGCGATAGGGTTGGCAGGAGCGCGGTCAAGGCTGGATTCACCTCATGGATCAAGATAGTTGATGGAAAAGAGATGCGTAGAGAGATTGGTGTACCTTTTCTCAAAGGCGATAGAATATTCATTGTTGAGAACGAGGCTGGGACAATAAATGATATGGCTTGGATGACAATATCTGAAGCGATTAAGTATGATGGGGCCTTAATACTTGTTAGGGGTGAAGAAGACCTTCTTACATTACCAGCGATTTTAGAAGCTCCTGAAGGTTCAATTGTGGTTTACGGTCAGCCACCAAGGGCTGGAATTGTTTTCGTGAGGGTGAATGAAGAGAAGAGAAACCTTGTCAGAGATATTATTGACTCCATGATTTACGAGTCCTGTTAAGGTTAAGATTTGACATAGTCAGTGTATCGGCACGATCCGCAGGTCCATCTCTGTTTAGGTACCTTATGGTGAGCCATTATATTGCCACATCTTGGGCATTTCCTATTTCTGAGTTTTATGCTGCCCTTCTCATAGTCATAATCGTATAGGAACCCCAAACTGGGTCTTTTCTTCTTTTGGCGCCCCTCACTCTTGCTCATTTCCATCACACCTTACCTGAACTCTTTGATTCAGCTGTTTTCTCCCCTTCTCCAGCTTTCCCTTCTACAAGTGGGACGTTCCTATTGATTATATGTTTTGGGAGTATTTCCTCCGCATTTTTTCTATCATCATATATTTCAACGTGACATAGAGACTTGTCTGCACCCTTCCTACCTTCAACCTTCAGCAAGAACAGGTTTTCGAGCTTTTCATTAAGTTGTGATGCCAAGAATTTTCTCAGCGTTTGTCTCTCAGGAGTTCCGGAGGCATCGTCATGTATAACTTCTATCAGCAACTCTCTACGCTTTAACACTGGATTACGGTTCTCTCTTAGCACCTTGGCTTTCATTGTTCCTCTCCTCATGAACTTCATTGGTGTGAGATTGTGATTTTTCTTCCTTTTCTTTACTTATTTTTGTTAAGACTAGATTTACCTGATACGTCTCATCGGTGATCATTCGACCTCTAACGATTTTTCTTCTCCTCTCTCCATATCTTCCTCTGAAACCTACGCTCTTTGTGAGAAGTAAATATTTCTTAACACCGCCGTGGACATCCCCTCTGAGGGGTATACCATCTTTATCGCTGCCACCAGTTATCTTAACTTCCTTGCCGCTCAATCCTATGATAGAGCCGTCGAATACGTCTCCTATCTGCCTTCCCAAAAGGGGTTTCGCCTTCTCACCTTCCAGTTCCATCACTGAGGCCTTACCTGTATTCGGATCCGATATCACCAGTTTGAATTTCGCCAATTGTTATCTACTCGATACTGCAAGTATCTTATTAGGCATGGTAAAGGGCCATATTAATTTGTCGAGTGGGAATTCTAAACGTTCCAAAGTGGATTCTCTCTCCTCATTATCTCGGTCAGCTCCTTAAGTACTTCGACCTCTTCGGGGCTAATGTGATCTCTTAATCTAGTTAAAAGTTCCTTTGCTGACCTTTCAGGAACAGCTACATATAATATATCGCCTTCGAATACGTTTCGATGAATTACAGCTTTATCCACCGAGACTGCTACTTGGGCTCCTGTGATGGCTTCGCTAACATCTCTACCTCTATCTTGGATTCGCATGATCTCTCCTATTCTCTTTCCCTCGCCATTTATCAATGGATATTTCTGCCCAATCTTTCCAGCCAAGACTTCTACGCCGAAGATTGCGGGTTTGCTTCTCCTAAATATTAGTCCTGGTAGGACCCTTATTTTTCCAGGTCTGATATGGCTTTCCAATTCTGCCTTTAAATCAGCGTATCGCTCAGCTTCTAGCCACTTCGAATATTTATCTAACAAATCATATATTATATCTGCCTGAATTATTGGGACGCCTCTCTTTCTAGCCTCCTCCTCAGCATCTGGTAGTAGCTTTACATTAAATCCTAAAACTACGCCGAGTAACCGGTTCTTTCCTTTAACCACCTCCGCCTCTATGACTTCTCTTTTTGAGATATCCCCAACATCAGCTATCCTTATAGGCGTGCCAGCCTTTCTTAGCGACTCGGTTATAGCTTCCAATGCTCCTAAGGTATCGGTCTTAAGAATTACTCCATCCTTATCAGTATGTATTATCAGCCTCTCAAATTCTTCTTTGATCATATTTATGTAGGTCTCAGGGCTCTCCTTATCGGAAATCGCGTATAGAGATGAACCAGCAAGGGCGTTCTCCAGGTTTGGTGCTGCGATCTTTACTCCAGAAGCTGCCCCTACACTCTGAACAGTTGAAAACTTGTCTCTTGGATCCCTGATCTCGTCCAATGGTTTTGGAACTAGGATTGCCCTGATTGTGGTGAGTATTGGGGTACCTTTACTTCCAAGAACTATTCTGTCACCAACATTTAAAATTCCATCATAGATAATTGCGTTTACGGTAACTCCTAGACCAACTTCCTCCTCAACTTCCAAAATAGTTCCTCTTGCGGGTCCGCTGCTTGTCATCAATTCTTTCTTCATGAATGATTGTGTGAGTCCCACTAGGATCGTTAGAAGTTCCGGAATTCCCTCTCCTGTCTTTGCGCTTGTAGGTATTATTGCGATGGTCTTCGTGAAATCTTTGATTCTGTCAAACCTGTCAGAGTTTAATCCAAGTTTTGAGAGTGAACCCATTATAGTGTAAATTTTATTATCCATCTCTCTCTGGGCTTCAGAGGTCTGGGATATGATTGATTGTGTGATTGATTTTGATCCTACATCCCTCCATCCTGGAATCAAGTCAACCTTATTAGCTGCTACGACAAACGGTGTTCTTCTAGATTTCAGGATTTCAATAGACTCCTCGGTCTGACGTTCAACTCCTTGCATAACATCTACAACCAATATCGCTATGTCTGCGGCGGACCCTCCGCGACGACGTAGATTCGAGAAACTCTCATGCCCAGGAGTGTCTATGAATAGCAATCCAGGTATCTTTATTTGGACTTTGAATTTTTCAAGGATCTCCCCATAGTTTTTCATGATTATTTCTGAAGGGAGTAGGCTTGCCCCTATCCACTGGGTTATTTGGCCAGGCTCTCTCTTTGCAACGGTTGTTCCTCGAATCTTATCGAGTAGAGTTGTTTTGCCGTGGTCTACTTTGCCCGTCGTGAATGTGAGTTAACTCCGACGTGTGGCCTAAGACCACGACAATTGGTTGACGCATCGACAAGGTCAGCATCTCCTATTAAGGTGACATCGACATACTCTTTAAATCTTAGGTTGATTTGTAAATTAGGTGCTTGTTGTTGTAACATCTAAGGTTTAGAATAAAAATTGGGTTTCCGTAGGTTTTTTGTAGCTTAGTATCTCATTATCCTCAAAAAAGATTTTTATCTCATTACTTGCATTTTCCAAACTGTCTGCTGCATGCACAATGTTCTGAGTTATGTTTAATGCGAATTCGGCTCTGATACTACCTGGATCGGCTTCTTGAGGGTTTGTGGCTCCAACGAGTCTTCTCACTGCCTTGACAGCGTTCGGTCCCTCGATCACCATGGCAACAACTGGACCGGACATTATATGTTCCAGAAGCCTCTTGTAGAAATCTTTTGTTCTATGAACCGAATAGAGAGCCTCAGCTTGTCTGCTTGAAGCATTCAAGATTTTTAAGGCTATTATATTCAGACCTTTCCTTTCAAATCTTGATATAACTTCGCCTATGAGCCCCCTCATTACTCCATCTGGCTTTATCAGGACAAATGTTCGCTCCATAAGGAATGCGTCGCCTCACTCCTCTTTTCGAATGAAATGTTTGGTCCACTTGAGCTTCCTAGGGTCCCGACCGAGCTTCAGCAGATTTTTTCTACATTTTGTTGAGCAGAAGTATAGTATAGATCCGTCATTTCTGAAGTAGGCTATTCCAGAGGCTGGAGGATACTCTTTACCACAGAAGGAACATTTGAATGTTCTCGGCACTTTTTGAAAACCTCGTTAACGAATTTTCTTAGCTTCCCTCTCTGTCTCTCTGAGCATAAGTATATCGCCAAGCCTAACTGGACCCTTCACATTTCTAGTGATGATTCTGCCTTTGTCTCTACCTTCAAGGATTCTTACTCTGACTTGGATAACTTCTCCCGTTACCCCTGTTCTGCCAACAATTTGGGTTACTTCAGCGGGGGTCAGGGCTTCTTCTAAACCTGACTTAGGCTTATCAGCAGTTGTACTCATTTTCTTGTTCAACCGCCCTTCATCAATTTCTCCGATGCACTGATAAGCTCCTTCACCGTCTCAGCTGCTTCTCCCGGCTCAATTATGGATATAGCTGCTGAGCCGACCTCTATCCCAGCAGATCTCCCCAGATCCAACTTGCTGGGGACAAATAGGTAAGGAATCTTTCTTTCTTCGCAGAGTATGGGTAGATGGGCTACGACCTGTGGTGGCTCAACATCTTCAGCTATAAGGACAAGCTTCGCAACTCCCCTCTCTACCGCTTTAGTGGTCTCGTTCGTTCCCTTCTTGATCTTCCCGGTATCTCTGGCGACTTGCAAAGCTTGAAAGGCCTTTTCATAGATTTCTTTTGGAGTCTGGAATTTCACGTAAAACTGCTTAGGCATCCGCTTCATCCTCATCTGCCTTTTAGTTATAAGGGCTCTAAAGCCTGTTTTATCAATCTTTCGCTAGGTTTCCTGATAATGTAATCCTATGTCATCTCAGGTACGTTCTAAGGCTGACGAACTCTCAAAGGGGTGTTTAGAGACTTTTTGAGCGCCGTTAAACTTTCCAAATTCAATGGCGCATTCAGATTATGAACATATATACGGATGATAGCTATTCGCTTACCCATATTACTTCCAATCAATGATAGGTTAATTTTGCTATCAAAGATTTCCTAATTTCTTATCGGTAGCCGCTTTCATACCTCGAATTTTTTCAGGACCAGCTGTGTTTCAGTGGCCTCCACACCTTCTATCTCCCTAATTCTCTCCAGTATCTCATTAAGCTCAGCCGTTGAGTCGGCTATTACTGTAACTTCAATATCATAGTTTCCAGTAACTTCATAGACCTTGTTTATCTTCTTGAGGGCTTTTAGTCTTCTAGCTATGGCTGTCGTATATATGTTGGATTCGCATTTGACTCTTATTAGTGCCTCAACCTTTGTTGGAATCTCCGCTTGGAGATTTCTTCCAGTTATCTTCTCAGCCAGCTCTATGAGGTCTGCATCTCTAAACTTTGTTATTGTCGGCCGCTCCTTAATTTCTTGAACAATCTTTGCCATTTGATCGTCATTGAGGTACACCCCCAACCTCTCGAGTCTGGACTTGACTGCATGGAATCCTGTATATTTGTCAATGACTATTTCCCTCTGTCGGCCTATCAGTTCCGGTGGGAATCCTTCATATGTCGATGGGTCGGCTAGAACACCCGCAACATGTATTCCCGCCTTATGTGTGAAAGCATTCTCTCCGATTATTGGTGTATTCGGGGCAGGAACGACGCCGCTGAACCTCTCCACCATAAGCGAGAGGGCAGGCAACTCCTCAAGATTTACTGTGTCGACATCATATACCACTTTTAAGGCTACAGCTATTTCGCTTAGAGGTGCTATTCCACTCCTTTCGCCTAAGCCGTTGATCGTGACATGAGCTGCCGTTGCTCCCCCTTCCAAGGCTGCTAGAGTGTTAGCTGTGGCCATTCCAAGGTCGTTGTGACAGTGTGTATCAAGTTCAGCCCTCAATTCTTTGCGGAGATTTTGAAAGAGTTCCCTAACTCTGTCAGGTGTCATTATTCCGACTGTGTCAGGGATACTAATTCTATCTGCACCAGCTTCCTCAGCAGCTTTACATATGCGTGTGAGAAATTTATAGTCAGTTCTCGACGCATCCTCAGCTGTAAACCTAACACTTAAACCCTGCTCTCTAGCATGTTCTATTGCTTTCATCACAAGCTCAACAGCATTATCCTCATCCCTTCTCAGTTTATGTTGTAGGTGGGTTTTAGATGTTCCCAAAAATATTGCAACCCTATCAACGTCACATGAAGCAGCATTTTCAACATCTGGGATCAGGGCCCTACAGTGAGCAAGTATCTCGGCCCTGAGCCCTTCCTTGGCTATTCGTCTGATAGCTTCTTTCACATCTCTAGAGACGTTGGGGTCTCCAGCTTCGATCATGTTGACACCGATTTCATCAAGTTTCCTAGCTATCTGGAGCTTTTCTTCAATTGTGAAAGTCACGTTCGGTGTCTGTTCTCCTTCTCTCAAAGTTGTATCAAGAATGAGGACTCTGTGATTTAATCTTTTGAAGGCCATGGTCAATCGCCAACGTTTCTATGGAGTTTGAAAACCATTGGAATCACCTCTCGGTAGACCTTGATACTTGTGAGATATTCAGAGATTGAGATATGTTCGTTGGGTGTATGATCTAGATGAGAATCTCCAGGACCGTAGGTAACCATAGGTATATTTAATTTTGAGCCTAGTTCGTTCATATCCCCTGTACCTGTTTTTTTAAGGAGGATTGGTATTCGCCCACAGACCTTCCTGATCGAGTATCTTAAAGCTCTAACTAAGATAGATCTCTGATCTGCCTCGAAAGCTGGAATATACCCTGCATCTCTAATTTTTATCTTGACATCTGGATTTCTCCTCTCAAAATCTTGCGCTAATTCCGTCATTGTTTTAATGATTTTCTCAGGCGAAATCTGGGGGGGTGTTCTTATGTCGATCTCTGCCTCACATCTTGATGGAATGAGGCCTGGTGTTCCGCCACCCTTAAGCGTTGTCAAACATGAGGTTACTGAGTAGAAGCGGCTTTCAACCTTATTGCAGTCAAAACTGTGGTTCTTTATGCTATTCCAAAACTCATAAGTTTTCTCTATAGCATTGCTTGAAAGCCATGGCGCGGATGAGTGTGCTGTAGGAGTTATGCATTCAACATAAACATGTAGACTACCCTTATATCCAATCGTAATATTGCATGCTCCACTCGGCTCCCCGAATATAGCGTAATCTGCTTGAATATTGTCTCTGATGAGTTGCTTCACACCCTTGCCGTCCCCTTCCTCATCAACTAGGCAGGCGACCACTATCTTGCCGTCGGGGTCAGGTATCTTCGAACCCATGATCATGCTGGCGAGTGGTCCTTTCGCATCTACAGCACCTCTTCCGTATAGGAGATCGCCGTCGAGTCTAACCTCCAGTCGACCTGGAACAGTATCCATGTGACCGCAGAGAAGTAGTGTAGGCGACCCTGAACCATAGGTTCCTATTACATTTCCAGCATCATCAATTCTTACGTCAAAATTACTCCTTGAAAGGGTATCTCTAAGGTATTCTGCAACTGCGGATTCTTCACCGCTTGGGCTATACAGCTTCAGCATATCGATCAGAAATTCAACTTCGTAAGTATTCATTCTCATCCTCCTCCAAGACCATGTCGAGAACTTCAACTACTGTTGAAAGCTGCTCTCTCGATATTACTAATGGTGGTAGAAATCTTACTATGTTCCTTCCTGCGTCGAGTGCAAGTACTCCATTCAACATTAGATTCTGAAGGGTTTTGAATACGTCGAATCTCGATTCGACACCAACCATTAGACCCAGACCTCTAACATCACGTATGATCCTGTATTTAGACTTCAGACTCTCCAATTTCCCTATGAAGAAGTGGCCGAGTTCTCTTGCCCTTTCAGGAAGTCTCTCCTCTAAGAGAACCTCTATCGCAGCGTATGCAGCTGAGCATACAAGTGGGTTTCCTCCAAAAGTGGTTGAGTGCTCACCAATTTTGAGAGAGAGCATTATGTCCTCCCTAGCCATCGTGACTCCCAAGGGTAGCCCTCCAGCAACAGCCTTAGCCAAGCATAATATGTCAGGGACGACTTGCCAATGTTCACATGCAAAGATCTTTCCCGTTCTCCCAAACCCTGTCTGGACCTCATCAGCGATCATCAATATTCCTCTCTCATCGCATATTTCTCTAACCTCTTGGAGATACCCTTCAGGAGGGATCCTGATACCGCCTTCTCCTTGAATAGGCTCTACTATAATGGCCGCAGTATTCTCTGTTACAGCTTCACGCAACTTGGCTGCGTTGCCGTAGGGTACATGTTTAAATTCTGGAAGTAAAGGAAGGAATGGGGCGCGATACTTCTTGTCCCAAGTTGCTGAGAGAGCTCCCAACGTTTTACCATGGTAACCACCCATCATTGCAATGATCTCCCTCTTACCAGTGTATCTTCTGGCAAGTTTTATAGCGCATTCTACAGATTCGGCTCCGCTATTTGAGAGAAAGAATCTCTTGAGGCCTTTAGGAGATATCTCGCTGAGCTTATCGAGCAGTCTAGACCTAGAATCATTATATAGTGACCCGTGGCATGAGATGAGTTTCTCAGCCTGTCTTTTTATCGCCTCGACGACTTTTGGGTGGCAGTGCCCGACTATCGCTACACCATAGCTGCCCATGCAGTCTATGTATTCTCTGCCTTTAATATCCCATAATTTAGCACCCTCACCCTTGGTTACTATCAGGTCTCTCTTTGCATAAACATTTGCCATATGTCTCTGCTCAATCTCAATGATCTCTGTCTCATTCATCTTTCAATCACCGTTCCACACTTATTCTCTAGTGAGGAGGTTATGGGCGATGGTTCCATGCCGGGAGATATTGTGACCTTCTTGACACCCATCTCTATAGCTTCGATCGCAGCGTAGATCTTAGTTATCATTCCATGTCCTATTCTTGGTAGAGAATCCTTCGCTTCTACTAAGCTCATTCTTTGAATAAGTTTTCCATCCAGCTTCAGGCCAGACACATCGGTTAAGAGGATCAGCATATCTGCGTTGAGGGCCCCAGCTATGTTTGCAGCCATACGATCTCCGTCAGTGTTTAAGGGTTCAAACTCGGTCCCGACAGCGACAGGCGCCACCACTGGGATGTATCCGTTTTCGATCAGTATCCTCAAAAGCTCTACATTGATTCTACTTATCTTACCCGTATAGCCACCTTCTATCACTCTTTTCCGACCTCTTTCATCGATTATTATCAACTGTTTTTTCCGTTCGGCAACTGCAAGTGCGCCATCTATCCCAGAGAGTCCGACGACATTCAAGCCTTGACGTTGAAGGGCTAAGACAATTTCCTTGTTTATCTTTCCAGCCATGACCATTGTATAGATCTCAGCTGTCTCCCTGTCTGTATATCTGCTTCTGAACCCTTCTGGTGAAACAATGAACTTCTGCTCCTTTCCCAGCTTAGTAGATATCTCCGTTACTTTCCTTCCTCCGCCATGGACAATTACGAGTTTATGGTTTTCATATGTTCTTTTGATGTCCCTTGCGAACTCTTCTGATACACCTTCCTCGAGAGTGCTACCTCCGAGCTTGACCACTAGAAGCATCTCTAATCACACCGGGTAGCATTCTGGTCCAGCGATACCTGTCTTCTCGTCTATGCCGAGCATTATGTTGAAACATTGAATAGCTTGGCCTGACGCTCCTTTAACAAGATTGTCTATTGCACTGAACAGTACAATTCTATTCGCATATGTGTCAATTTCGAATCCTATGTCGCAGAAGTTAGAGCCTACGGTGGCTTTGGGGTCAGGAAGCTGGTGTAGCCCTCTCCTATCCTTCACGAATCTTATGAATGGTTCCT
>Ga0315298_1007884_pt1 | contig 13813 bp, 15 predicted proteins | sample WHS_1_MG_FD_203077 | JGI IMG/M metagenome (GOLD analysis project Ga0315298, IMG submission 203077) | Extremophilic microbial mat communities from Washburn Hot Springs, YNP, Wyoming, USA - WHS_1_MG | ecosystem: Environmental > Aquatic > Thermal springs > Hot (42-90C) | place: USA: Wyoming...
GTTGGACGTTGGACGTTAAACGTTCCTGATCGGTATACCGGACATCGTGTCTGTCACCATATCGGACATACCCGACATCGTGTCTGTCACCAAATCTGGAAATTCTGTGTCTGTCCCCATATCTGTGTGCCCCGCTGGCTTGGACCGCCCGACCAGCGCTTCCTCAGGTCCACCGGGCCAAGAGTCCGGTCGCCCAAACATCGTGTCTGTCCCCATATCCCGACCACCATGCGCCCTTTCGGTCACCCCGTTGAAAGTTGAGAGTTGAACGTTTCACGTTGAACGTTCCTGATCGGCACATCGAACATCGTGTCTGTCACCATATCGGGTATACCCGACATCGTGTCTGTCCCTAACCCGGCAGACCCGGAACCAAGCGAAAACCCAAACACCGACGATTTCAAAAGCGCTATCAAACCCTCATGAACAAAGGCTGGAATCGTGGTGCTCGAAAATATGTTGCGCAAGATGCACGTCATCTTGTTGCTAAGGGACTAAATACATATACTGACGAATCGATCATACTTGCGAAGATTTTCAGAATGCGAGTTTGTTCAATTTGTCAGTATCTGCTTCTATGGCGGCGACCCGTGCGGTCACGACAGCGCGGCCTTTGGAGTATAATATCAGACAATCTTTGCGGGAATCGCAGATCAGCGATCGTTCAATCCCGGTGGCGTCACGGTCCGTTTCTACCCCCAATGGCACGGGCTTTCAGCCCTTATTCTGAGTCCCTGACCACGCTTTACCTGGGGCGTTGCCCAAGGCTGGTATGGAGTCGGCCTTTGGCCCTTCCCTTACGCCAGTACCACAGTTGCCGCATCCAACTCAGCGCGGCGCAACCGCAGCCGAATGATTTGGGCGAGGTAGAGGCGTTCCTTCCAAGCCGGGCAATCTGTCGCGCCGCGCTGAGCGGAAATTGCAGATCAGCGCGGCGCGGCGGAGTGCCAAGCCTGGAACGAACGCATTTGTCTCCCCGCGATCCTTTGGTTGCGGCTGCGCCGCGCTGAGCTTCATCCCGGTGACATTCACGGGCTGCCTTATTCGAAAGCTTGTGATCAACGCGCAAACACAATATCATGCCTGTGCGAAAAACATATGAAACAAATGTCCCCAAAGTTCATCGTCATGGCCGCTTTGATCGCGTCCATATGTGCGCCCAATCTGTCGATCGCCGCAGACGGCCAAAACCCAAGGGCCGGTATTGGCCCCTGTTTCAAAGGACCGATAGGCCTTCAGCTCTACAGCTTGCGTGACTCGTTCAAACACGATGTGCCCGGCACCTTCGCCAAAGTGCGCGCATTGGGATTCCGGTACGTCGAACTGGCCGGAACCTACGGACTCGAAGCAAAAGAGTTCAGAAACCTCTTGCTTGACCACGGCCTGAAACCCATCGCAGGCCATTTCCCGTATGAACAGTACAGGGATAATCCAGAATCCGTCGCCCGCGAAGCAAAGGCGCTCGGCCTGAAATACGCAGGCTGCGCATGGATTCCTCACGAGGGAGACTTCGACAACACCGAATGCAGCAAGGCCATCGAGGTCTTCAATCGCGCCGGCAACATCCTTGCAAAACATGGCATAAAGTTCTTCTACCACGTCCATGGGTATGAATTCCAACCGCAGGGAACAGAAACGTTGTTCGACAGAATGATGCGCGAAACCAACCCAAAACATGTCACATTCGAAATGGACATTTTCTGGGTCGTTTACCCCGCGCAAGACCCGGTCAAACTCCTCCAGAAGTACGGCAAACGATGGGAGCTGATGCACCTGAAAGACATGCGCAAAGGCGTCAAAACAGGTTCGCTCTCGGGCAGCACCGACGTCACAAATGACGTCGCACTCGGCACCGGCCAAATCGATCTGCCCCCGCTCCTTCGCGCAGCAAAAAAGGCGGGCGTAAAATGGTACTTCATCGAAGACGAATCGCCGTTCGTTGAACAGCAGTTGCCGGAAAGCCTCCGCTACCTCGAGACTGTGCGATTCTGAACGGCTCATCCTCTCGACAGTGCGGCGCAGCGACACCCCAAAACGCGACCCCGTTGCGCCGCACTGACTTCGGCGAGTTCGTCGCCCGCGCGAAGATAAACTTGTGATATGTGGCCAACACTCCTGTGGTGGATGGCATTCAACAAACAGATGATTTGAGACGGTTGCCCAAATCCGCCAAAACAGAAGAACGCATCAAAAGCTTCGATGCACAGCCGACCGCCTCCGACGTGCGCTGGATGAGCCTTGCCCTGAGCCTCGCAAGAAAAGGTCGCGGCCGAACCTCTCCAAACCCGATGGTCGGCGCAGTACTTGTCAAGGCAGACAAACTCATTGGCAAAGGCTGGCACAAACGCGCCGGCTTGCCACACGCTGAAATCGAAGCCCTCCGCGACGCAGAATCCCGAGGAACCAACCCGGAAGGCTCGACACTGTATGTCACACTCGAGCCGTGCTCGACCCACGGACGCACCCCGCCTTGCACGGACGCAATCATCGCCGCCGGAATCAAGCGAGTTGTCACGGCAACAATTGATCCCAACCCCCGCCATAGTGGACGGGGCATCGACCTTCTGCGCAATGCCGGCATCGAAGTGATCACCGGCTGCCTCGCAAACCCGGCAGAGCGTCTTAACGAATCATGGAACCACTGGATTCGCCACCAAACCCCATGGGTCATCGTCAAAGCCGCCATGACCATCGACGGCAAAATCGCGACAGCACACGGCGAGTCGAAGTGGATCACCGGCCCCATTGCCCGCGCATACTCAATGCGCCTGAGAAGAAGTGTCGATGCCATTTTGGTCGGCATTAACACCGTGTTGACCGATGACCCTTCTCTCACGCCGCGTCACCCCGACGGCACAATACTGCCACCCGTTGCAAGCCTCCCAAAACGGATCGTGCTTGACACCCGCGCGCGAACGCCACTGCACTCCAGGCTCCTTTCTGACAAGTACTGCGATTCAACTTTGATCGTGGTTGGTGAAAACGCGCCCCGTCGCCGGGTCAAAGCGCTGAGCCAACAAGTGACTGTCTGGAGCGCGCCACTGCAAGACAGAAAGATCGATTTGCGCTGGCTTTTGCAACGCCTCGGCGAAGCAGAAATCACAAGCGTCCTCGTCGAGGGAGGTGGCGAAATCAACGCCTCATTCCTCGCAAACAGGCTCGCTCATCGGGTTGTTTTTCTTTATGCCCCGAAGATCGTGGCCGGTCGTGACGCACCCAGAGCAGTCGCCGGCCCCGGTGCCGCCAACTGGGATGAAGTGCTCAAACTGACCGATGTCAAATGGCGCCGACTTGGTCCTGATCTTCTTCTTTCGGCCCGCGTCGCGTATTGAAAGCCAACCACGCCGACAGACTCGATATTTGGTCCGACCCGACGTCGCTGCTCTGATGAAGCGATGCTGATCAGGGTGCCGGTTAAGGTCTCATGTGGACAATGAAGCGGACATTGAAGTCGCGAATGTATCAGGACGAAATGCCCGGTTTCATTAAGGCCTGAAGTCCAGCAGCGCCCTGTCTCGCATTGCGCGTGGGCACAATGTCATCATCTAACTTATTTGCTCGACTGCCACAAGTGCGGCGCCGAGAGCGCCGGTGAATTGGGGGTCCGGAACAACCTTCACCTCGGTTTCGAGAGCCTCCTGCAAGGCCCTGCACATCCCGGGCTGCAAAGCCACCCCGCCCGTGAAATACACCGGCCGCACAACCGCTCGCATCGCCATCGTCGAAACACGCGAGGCAATGGCTTTCTGCACCCCGGCCGCAATGTCGGCCACGGCCACCCCGGACGCCAACAAACCGATGATCTCGGTTTCGGCGAACACAACGCATGTGCTGCTGATCACCGCCGGTCTCGCGCTGGCGCGACTCACTTCGCTCAGTTTGCACAGATCAACGCCAAGCCGCGTCGCGACCATCTCCAAAAACCGGCCCGTGCCCGCCGCACAACGGTCGTTCATCGCGAAATCACGCACACGCCCGTCCGGTTCAATCCAGATCACCTTGCTGTCTTGTCCGCCGATCTCGATTATCGTGCGGGCATCGGGCGACGTTTGCCATACCCCGCGAGCGTGGCAGGTGATTTCCGTCACAGTGGAATCGGCAAACCTGACAGAGCCGCGCCCATAGCCTGTCGCAACTGTGCGGGCGACATGGTTCGGCCCGAGCCCGCTGGCTCCCAACGTCCGTTCGAACAGCGCTTCGGCAAGGCGCACCTGATCCACGCCCTGCTCGGCCATGCCTCGGCCGACGACCTTCCGGGTTTCTGCGTCGTAGAGAACGAGCTTGATCGAGCGCGATCCTGCGTCAATTCCAGCGAATATCATGGTTTCTTTACCCTTCGTGTCCGGGCCGTCTCGAGTAGCGCCTGCAACCGACCTGCCAATGTCGGCTGCATCGCGTCGCACACGGGCGCAATTTCCACCTCCACTCCGGGAATGCCCAGCACATGCCGCACTGCTTCCAGAATAACACGCCCTTCGGTTGCGCTGTGGCTTGCGCCGGGAATCCGGGCGACAACCACGGCTTCGGCCTTTGCGGCCCGCGCTTCATGCACCACGCGCACCGCGCGGTCGGCGGCCGGCCCAACCATCGGATCGGCAAGGGCCATCTGCGCCAGTGCTTCCAAAGGAGGAATGTCCTCGGGAATGGGGTCAAGGGCGTGCGTGAACATGAAGTCCGATCCACAAAGACAGCCTCCCCATTCTTCAAGCAGGTTCATCGCGCGCAGGTCTGCAACGGGATTCACCCAGAACACGCGCACCGCGTCATCGGCGACAACGCCAGCCCCGATCCTCAGCCGTCGGCGGGCTTCGCCGAGAAGACCTGTCAACACAGCCACCGTTTCTTTGCGATCCGAGCAGTAGTGAATGGCGAGCATCTCGGCGATGAGCATCTCGAGGGCAGGCAGCGGCGCCACACGCGCGCCATAAACGACCCGCCGCAGCTCCGCCAGCAACCCGCGAACTTGATTCGCAGCCCGAACACCTTCCTGCCAAATTGCGTCAGACGGCACCTTGCCCGCAAGGTCACCCAGCGCTTTCCCGACGCGAGCCAGCTCTTCCCGAACACACTCGACAAGCTCGCGCGCGGTCACTATCTCACCCGGCAAAACGGCCTGTGCTTCGCCGGGTTCAGGGGCGCGTCGTCTGGGCATTTCCCACCACAGAATCTGGAAACCGAGTTTTTCCAGTCTCTGCGCGATGGCGCTAAAATCGTCACAAACGGCACCGGCGCTGCAGATCAACAAGTCCGGAAGTGGGAAATGGCCGCCGTCCTTAAACGCGGCGAGCATTGCGCGGACCGGGCAGAAGGACGCGTCGATACCCAGTGCCTCTGCCCGGGGCAACAGGCAGTCGGTCTCTTCCATCAAACAGGGCGTCCACCATGTGCCGTCCGGGTAAAACGCGCGCAACCCTTCGAGGGCGTATGCCATGACCGGCACGGTGCCAAGGTCTTTCATGACACCGACCAGGCGGTCGCCAGCCGCGCGGGCATGTCGCAGTCTCTCATTTTCGGTCAACAAGAAGTTCCAAAGGCGCAACGCAGCGGGTGAACCATCGAACCGCAATCGCTCGAGCCGGTGATCACCGCTTGCGGTGACGTGCCGGCTCAACGGCCCACCATAGACCGGCTCGACGAGCCCGGAGCGGACCAGTTCACGGTACCGGACGTCCCATGCGTCGAGATTTAACGGTTTGAGGAGGTGTTGATTCACCTGAGTATCTCCATGAACGCGGCAATGCGATGCATGAGGCGCGGGTGATCGGAGTACGCTTGTTCAGAATCCAAAGTCAGGATTGGGAGGCCGAATGCTTCTCTGAGCGAAGCAGCCTCGGCCCGCCAGAGATCGCATCCCACATGATGCCATAGCACAATCCCGCGAACGTTCCGCTCCTCGATGCGCTCACGCACCCAGTCATACAGCCGCGTGTTTGGCCGCTGCCACACGTCAATAATCCGCGAGAAAAAAAAGCGCGCAAGGCTGTCGATGCTGCCTGCGATCCGGCCCGGACGCGGCATTTCCAATCCGAGGCTCCGTTCGCCGGTTTCAGTGGCGTTGAGCACAACGCGTCCACCCGCCGATTCAATGGCATCCAAAATCCCCCATTGTGCGGGCGTCAAAGGACCTCCCACCACCGCCACCGGAACGCCCGCATCGCCGTTCACGTCAGACACCGACTCGACAATTGTGCACCCGTCCCAGTGTAGTCTGGCAATACACTCGGCAAACCCGCGCGCACGCAGTTTGTTCCACGACGACCTCAACTTCGCTCGCGCGCCCAGTGCGGTGTCGATTATGATGGCGACAGATTCATCGGCCTGCCGATGGCCACCAATCCGTTCAAGGAACCGCGTGAACCGCTCGAACTCGAGTCGAAACAGGCGCCACGCTGCATCGGACTGCCACGTCGCAGGCAAATTGAAGAGAAAAGCGTTTGACGTCTCCTGCTCTCCCACAAGGTCGAAACCACGGCGCATCTGGTCGCAGGAACTTACGAACACAACAGCGTCACCTCGATCACAATACCTGCGCGCCAACTCGAGGCTTTGTTGTGCAAAAGAGCAGATGCCCTCAGCCATGCGCGGGGTCAACGTGCCGAGCACCGGAGCACAGAACAACCCACGCGGCACCAGGCCATGAACCTCGACCCACTCTCGCGGAATCCAAGGGCTGGCAAGATAAACTTCCATTTGTGCAGGCGAACCAGCGCGGCCGCGATCGCAATCAGGACTTCCGAGCGACTATCAGGCCCTGGAGGATTTTTCCGTCTGCGGCCAGCGACTCCAAAAAACGCATCTCGCCTGTCAACCCGGCAGCAGCGTGCTGGTCGAACCCGATGATTTTCAGCGCGTCGTAAGTGAGCTGCTTCTCAACCATGTCGAGGTACAGCCGCACGTGGCTCGCAAACCGACCGGTGTCCCGACACTGCACGATCACGCAACCGTTGGCCGTGAGCAAATGTGCATACTCTGCTGCGGTGAGCACGCTCGGGAACTTCATGAACGACATGTACCTGTTCGCCTCGGATTCGCTCAGACCGACGGCGCCTTCCATCCAGTCGGTAAAGGCGATTGTCCCGCCACCTCGCACCAATCGTACCGCCTCGGCAATTAGCTTCGATTTGTCCTCCACGTAACACCAAGCGTCCTCGCCCCATACGAAATCAACTGAACCGCTCGGAAGGCCGGTATCACACACATCGCCCTCCACAAACGTAATCCGATCGGCAAGTCCTTCTTCGGCACAGCGCCGCCGACCGAGTTCAACCATGGCGTGTGTTGCATCAACGCCGGTCATCCGTTCCACACCGCGGAATCGGACCAGAAACCTCATGCCGGCGCCCGAAGCGCAGCACAAGTCAACCCCGCGTTGGCCCCTGTCTATGCCCGCCGAGTCCGCAAGCTCCAGCGAAGAGCGCAAGCCGCCGATGTGGATTTGCTCGCCCATGAGCAATTCCCACAGGCGACCTTCCGGGCCGGAATAGACATTCTGCACGTCGTTCAAATGGGTTGCAGGGTGCTTTTTCATGGAAAAAGGTTCTCAAGTACAGTGTTTGTTTGCTCTGTTCCTGTTGTTCACTCAACCGCAGTCCGAGAACCGCTTGTGCAGCCCGGCGGTTCGGGCACGAACCGTCTCGACCAACGCCGCCACTCGTGTGGCAATGCGAGCCGAGTCGGCAGGCGAGTAATCCGTCTCGATTTTCAAATATGGGAGGCCGAGCTGGTTCTCGACCAAACGCCTGACATGGAAAGACTCGATTGCATAGGTCAGGCATGCCTGCCAGACCAGCTCGATAACACATTCGGCTCTGTACTCGGCGGCCAGTTGCGCCAGCAAAGCCAGCCGCTTCCGGTTCGGCGTTCTCACCGAGCACGGCAAATGATAATACTTCTCCCCCAGGGCACGGATGAGATCCGGCGCGTCATCGCGCACATCCTCGAGAATTGGCTTCAGCCCGGTGCAATTCTCCTGGCACACCACAAGTCCGCCGTTGGCCTCGATGATTTCGATCACCCGTTCCGCCCCGTGAACCAGTGGTACGCCGGTCAACAGCACACGGACCGGTCGTTGCCGTGCAGTCGCACATTCGGGCGATTGTGCCCGGGCCTCCTGCGTTGCGGACCCGGCACATCCGCGCGGTCGCCACAGCGCCAGCGCCCGTTCGTACTGGTCAAGGTCATCGGGCAGACCGGATATGATGCTTTTGAAGTCGAGCAACTGGCGGCCCGTCAACGGCGGTTCTTCCATCTTCATCAACTCGGCCAACTCGCGGCGCAAGCGACGTTCTCGATTCATCAGTTCGATTGCCTCACGAAGTCGCCCGGGCGTGATCGACACACCATACCGGTTTTCCAGAAAGACTTTGAACCGACGCAGTTCTTCCACCCAGCTCGCCAATCCGTCCGCATCATCTTCCCGATGCGGCAGCGCCAGAATGTACGTGGCCCGCGCTTCACCCATTAGCTCGAACATCTTCTTCTTGCCGTCGCATGTTGTTTCCGCGACGACCAGATCGGCCATTTCAAGAAACGGATTGGCCTTCTCAACAAGATACCCGTACGTGGACTTGATCAGAGGGCACAGGTTTGCTGGAAGATGCGCCTCGGCCGAGGGGATTGTGTCCGGATCACCACCGCAAAGACAAACAGGAACCGCACCCGCCGCAAGGATCAGTTCCCGCGGCGCGTACTCGCACATGATGCCGACAATCGGGCGACCCGCTGCACGCGCCGCAAGTGCGTGCGCCTTGCAATGGCCGACCATGCCCGCAAACCAGGCCAGAGGACAATCCCCCGGCACTGTGCGCGAACCACCGGCACCGCAACCGCCGCCACCCGGAGCGCCATGCTCCGGACAATGCCCGTTGTTCACCGCCGGCTCCATATCCCGATGGATACCGTAGCAATGCCCGAGCATCGCGCGAGATTTGATTGTGTCATTACCATGCAGCCGTCAGTTGACTCGGAGACCAACCCGATCAACGCCGGTAAGATGCGTGTTCAACCGCGTTTCCACAAGAACAAAACCGGACCAGCCGCAGCATGCTGATGCCGGCTCCAGAAAATCGCGCATCCTCGCTTCCGATCCCGCAGATCGGCACAGCCGCAACCGTAAGATCTGCTGATTTGCGATTGCTGCGCAGGTTTTCCAACATGGTAGGACAAAGGTCTCGACTAAACTACATGATGTCGGGCGCCGGATCGATCACGGCTCGTGAGCCTTCTTCCCGTTAACACGCTCGTAAGCCCGACAGAACAAGCAAAGTCGTGTTTCGACTTTTTTCACAAGCTTGTTGGCGAACCCGGCTTGGTTTTTCCTTGCCTGACGACAAACAGGGCAAATCCGACAGACCTCCGCCATCGCACGGTCAAGCATTGTGGCCTTTCTCGGTTCCATCTCAGACCTGCTTCGGGCGTTTGCTGTTGCGTCTCGAGGTTATCGCTTGTGCTTCAGCAACCATTCGTAAAGCTTCGGATTGTTGTAGGTCTCCGTCCACGAATCGTGCCCGGCCTCGGGGTAAACTGTCAGTTCGATCTCCTGGCAACCGACGCGTTTGAACGCTTCGACCATGCGCCGCGATTCGTCGATGCTCACGACAGGGTCTTTGGCCCCATGGAAGGCCCAAACCGCGAGGGTCTTGAGTGCTTCAGCGCGTCGGCCATCGGCAAGAACGACTCGTACCGGATCACCACCGCCGCAAATGGGCACAACTGCTGCGAAACGTTCCGGGTGCCATGTTGCAAGGTTCCATGTGCCATAACCGCCCATGCTAAGGCCGGTCAGGTAAACACGCGACTTGTCCACCGGCAATCGTTCCATCACATCATCCAGCAGAGCAATCAGGCTGTCTGCCGACCATGTTTCGCCCGCCGGGCACTGGGGTGAAACGAGGATGAACGGAAAATCGGGTTTCTCGCGGACGATTTTTGGCGGCCCGTGTTTTGCGACCAGCCAGAGGTTGGTGCCGCGCTCGCCCGCACCGTGCAGAAAAAGCATCAGCGGCCATTTCTTGTTCGGGTCGGATTTTGCGGCCTGAGGAACAAACAACAGGTAATTCAGGCTAATGGTGCGCGTGATGGTCCTTGTGAAAGTGCGGATTTCCTGATTTGGATCGGGCTTGAATTCCTGGTTCATCGTAGTTGGCATGAGAATGGCCGCTGACACAATCGTTGCAGCGAGAATTGGGGTTTTTGTTTTCATTTGGACGATGGTGGTTGGCAAAAGTATCCGGGTTAATCTGAGTTTGGATACGAGCCCAGCACTTTTACAAAAACACAGTGCTGGGCAAGTTGGGCAAGAGCACGCGCCACGCGACGTTCCTGGGCGTGTCCGTCGATATCAACGAAAAAGTAGTACTCCCACGCTTTTCTTCTGCTTGGGCGGGATTCAATTTTGGTCATGTTGATGTGGTATCGCCTGAACGGCGCAAGGGCACTGTAAAGCGCGCCAACTCTGTCGGCTATGCAAAACATGATGCTGGTGCGGTCGTTACCCGAAGGCGGGCCGCATTCACGTCCGAGAACGAGGAACCTCGTCGCGTTGCCGGGGCTGTCCTGAACGTCGTGTTCGATGACGGGCAGGTTGTATTTCTCGGCAGCGAGGAGTCCGGCGATTGCGCCCGACCGGCGGTCGGCGGAGGCGAGCTCGGCCGAGCGCGCATTCGATGAAGTTTCGATTATCTCTGCGTCAGCGAAGTTTCTTTGTATGTAATTTCGGCACTGTGCAAGCGTTTGCGGGTGCACGTACAATCGGCGAATCCGTTGCCGGGTAGTGCGACTCAGCAGACAATGCTGCACTGGTAAAACAATCTGCGCGACAATCTTGAGGTCGCTGTCAACGAACATGTCCAGCGTGTGTGTCACAACACCTTCGGTCGAGTTCTCTATTGGCACGACGCCGAAGTCGGCTCTGCGTTTTGACACCTCGTGAAACACTTCAGAAATGGTTTTGAGCGGAACATAATTCAAGCTGACGCCGAACCGTTTCATCGCTGCCTGATGCGTGAAAGTTGCCTCGGGCCCAAGATATGCAATCGTCATCGGCTTTTCCACCGCGAGCGCCGTTGACATGATTTCGCGATACACGGCGCGGATTGCATCTGCGCTCAATGGCCCCTTGTTAAGCCGGCATATGCGCTCGAGAACGGCCTGTTCGCGCTGCGGCGAGTAAACCTCACGCCCGCCTCTCTGCTTGAGTTTGCCGATTTGGAGCACGTGCTCGGTCCGGCGGTTTAACAACCGGATGATTTGTGCGTCCAGGTGATCGATTGCTTTTCGATGTTGTTGCAGGTTCATGATCGGTCCTCTTCGGAGAAAGTGTCTTCCGGTTTGCGTTCGACGGGCTCCGACTGTTCCGAGTCGAATACGCGTATGTCCTTTGGATCAAACCCGGCGGATTCCGAGGCGGTGGCGGCGGATGAATCTGTCCTGGTTGGCTTGGGTTGTCCGGCGTCGTCCGATACCGGTTGTTGTTCCGGGGCGGTTTGGATGGTGAGTTGATCCGGCGGAGCCGTGGCAAGACCGGGCTCGACAGTGACAAGACCGGCGGGGCGTTCGACCGGGACGCGCCTGAGCTCCTCAGCATCGGGCAAATGGTTCAAATCAGGCAAACCGAAATGTTCGAGAAACGCTTTTGTGGTCACGTACATCGTGGGGCGGCCCGGAACGTCTGCCTTGCCCGCCGGCTCGATCAGCTCCCGTTCCAGCAGTGTCTGCATGACCCCATCTACGGAAACGCCGCGGATTTCCTCGATCTCAGCCCTTGTGATGGGCTGGCGATAAGCAATGATTGCGAGCGTTTCAAGCGCCGGCAGTGAAAGACGACTTGGCCGACCGCGTTCACCCGTTAATGCGCGAAGCCATGGGGCAAACTCGGGTTGAACCACGATCTGCCATGCTCCAGCCACGCAGACAAGACGGTAACTGCGGCCTGCGGCGTCGATTTCTCCTGCAAGCTCGTGAAGAGCCCGTTCGATTTCATCGAGCTTGACCTTGCGGAACGCGCGCACGTCGCTTTCGCCAGCCTGTTCAGCGGCTTTGGTCAGCGCTGCTTTTACGTCGGTCGGTGTTAGCGGACGGTCGGCCGCAAACAACATTGCTTCAACAATGCATTTCAATTCGATCATGATTCAGGCTCTGCTGTCGAGTGGGCGCCTGGCTCCGGGTCTGATGGTGCACGGGCCTCACGCATGGAAGTAGATTCCACCGCCGCTGCTGTGGCCTGTTCGGCTTGGACGTCGGATGGCTGGGCCTCGGAATCATCAGAATCATCAGGTTCAGCACTGGTTATCTCAATTTCGCCGAACGGCTCGAGTTGAATTGCGCGCGCCACGCCGAGTCGCATCAGCTCCAGCAGTGCCAAAAATGTCGCCACCACTTCCCCCCGCGTTGCGCTGTCGCCGAACAGCTCCAGAAAACTCACGCGCCCCCGCTCCGCAAGCGTCGATCGAATGAACTCGATCTTTTCGCTGACGGTCCATCGGTCGGGGACGAGTTCTTTCCCTGTTTCCTTTTCCTTGATGCGCTTGAGGACGGCATTGACACCGGCGATCAGATCGAACACCGAGACCTGGGTGCGAACAGGTGCACGGTCAAGTGGCTGTGCCTGCGGCTGGCGCTTGTAGGTTTGTTCCTGGCGAACCTCCAGTTCCTGGAGTCGCGTGGCGGCGTCCTTGAACTTCTTGTATTCGACAAGGCGCTTGATCAGTTCCCACCGCGGGTCTTCCTCGTCCTGGACATCCTGCTCATCGACAACCTGTTGGTCGCGCGGCAGCAATTCCCGGCTTTTTATGTACATCAGCGTGGCGGCCATCACGAGAAATTCGCCCGCAATGTCGAGGTCCAGCTCGCGCATCAACTCCACGTATTCCAAAAACTCCGTCGCCAGCTTGGTCAGATTGACCTGATAAATGTCCACTTCCTCCTTCTTGACAAGATACAGAAGGAGGTCCAACGGTCCTTCGAATACTTCGAACTGAACTTTATACTCGGCCATGTGCGTTTGAACCAACGCCGCCCAAAGATTAGAGAACATTACTGGCCGGAGAAAGGTTTGGCAACACCGGGACGGTGGCAGGCAAAACCGGTGCCAACCCGCACGTTTCCTCAGCGCGGCGCAGCCGCAACCAAACGCTCGAGGCGTAATCATTGCTCTGCTTGCAGGAATACCGCTGTGCCGCGCCGCGCTGAACAGGGCGACCTCAGATACCAGTAAAAATGGCTTCCCCACGCAGAACGGCTCGCATGTTTGGTCCCCGGTCTTGCTGGTGCCTGTTGCGAAGAACGACCATGCTGCCCCCCCGGGTGCTTTGCTGCTTCACGAGAGCCGGTTGGGTTGGAGGCCGTGTTTATCCAGGTTTCCCGGGAGCTCGAGCACGCTGTTGACAGGCTACCCAGAGAAAGCCCGTCGCTTTGGAACAAAACCTCGCTGACACCCCGACCCCTTTTCACCGCGGAACCGACCCGGGGTATCTGGTTTACCCCAATATGGGGACAGACACGATGTGTATTGGTGCGGAACCTCGCTGACACTCCGGTCCCCCCCTTGATTCCCAGCCCGACTTGTGGCATGTTACGGCCAAATACGGTGACAGGCACGGTGTTTGGGCGCCCGGGGCTTTGACCCGGACATGCCCAAGCACCTGCCGGCCAGAGGAGGCCGGCCTCGGACCTGTCGCCCTGTTACAGGGAGAAACACAACAATCAAGGAGGTTGTAATGAGACTGCCCCGAATTAAACTTCAGGGTAAAAGCACAGTCTATCACTGCATGTCCAGAATAGTGGGCAAGGAGCATCTGCTGGATGAACTGTGCCG
>Ga0315298_1007885_pt1 | contig 13813 bp, 11 predicted proteins | sample WHS_1_MG_FD_203077 | JGI IMG/M metagenome (GOLD analysis project Ga0315298, IMG submission 203077) | Extremophilic microbial mat communities from Washburn Hot Springs, YNP, Wyoming, USA - WHS_1_MG | ecosystem: Environmental > Aquatic > Thermal springs > Hot (42-90C) | place: USA: Wyoming...
GGGATGAGGTGAGCTTAAGCTCTGGAAATGGATTTTGCCCTTCTGGGTTGCAACACCAAATACACCTCAATGGACAGCCCTTAAGAAAAACCGTGGTTCTTACGCCGTAACCGTCCACAAACGAGCCAGTGACAATGTTAAAGATAATTCCGTTACAACCATCCATTTTAGAATTTCAACCTTGTGAGAATTTGTTAAATAATTTCCTGAAACTCCATTCTAGTTATAAGGGTGTTCTGGACATCTTTGGATAATTCAACGAAGTATGCACTCCATGTTGCAACTCTCACTATTAGGTCTCTGTATTTTTCAGGCTCTTTCTGAGCTGCTCTCAAAATATCGGTGGTTATGAAGTTCATTTGTACATGAAATCCTCCAGATTCAAAATACGTTCTAAGCATTTGGATGAATTTCCTCATTTTCAAATCATTAGTTAGCATGTTTGGATTGAATCTCATGTTCAGTACAGCACCATGATATCTAGATAGATCCAATTTTGTGACAGACCTAAAAGTAGCTACAGGACCCATGACATTCCTTCCTTGATGGGGGCACACGCCACCATCGGCTATGGGCTCACCAGCTTTTCTTCCATCAGGCGAAGGCCCCAGAAATCTCCCTCTAAATTCACCTCCAGGTGAAGCTAAGGCATTCAACACCAACTTGAAGTTGGCAGGCATAAAAGGCTGATACTTAACTGTTAATTCATCGAAAAAATCCACTAGTTCTTTATAAATAAGATCAACATAGTCATCATCATTTCCGTACTTGGGTGCACTTTTCAGCAGATACCACACGTCTTCGTAGCCTTCAAAGTTATGATCTAACGCGTCAATTAACCTTTCCATTGTAATCTTTTTCTCCTCAAAAACTCGTTTTTTTATTGCCGCCAGCGAGTCTGCAACATCTGCGAGGCCTCCAAGTCCAAGCGCATCAGTTGCGATGAGGACACCGCCTGCAAAGACGCCTTTTCCCCTTTTGATACAGTCATCCAAAAGAACACTGAGCAGTGGAGCAGGTAGATGCTCATTGAGTACTTTCCACTCAATATTTTTGGCAATTATTTGCAGTTCAATTTCATGTTCTACTTGTTTTTTAAAAGCATTTAAAACTTGCTCATAGGACTTAAAATTCCGCGGATCTCCCGTCTCTAATCCAACTTTTTTTCCAGAAAATCTATGATAACCATTGTTTAATGCAAATTCAAGTAATTCCATGAAACCTGTCCCATAGGAATTCAAATCAAAAGAACAGCCGTGAACAGAAGGGGCAACACACCCAACCAGCCCAAAATCTCTTGCACGCTCGAGAGGTACTCCTATTCGAAGCAATCGTTTCGTAACTGTCTCGTCTCCAGCATATTTAAGCTTACCGCCTGTAGCGATATTAATTTCAATGGCTTTCTTGACCCATTCGTCGGAGTTCTTTTCGCTGACCCTGATTATTTCCTCATCATGAGCTAGCTTAACCTCTGCAACAGTCTCGAGAAAAAGGTAAGATAACTCGTTAACTGCGTCCTCTCCCTTAGGGGTTACTCCTCCAAGAATAAAACCTCCCCAAACTTGGTAGCCTGGCTGGCCTCCTGCAAATTCAATGGGACGTAGCCTCACATGTGAATTTAACTTTATCATAAGTTGCGCAATTAGCTCTTTTGCTTCGACCTTAGTAAGCCTCCCTTCTTCTATATCCTTTTTATACAAGGGGTAAAGATATTGATCGACTCTTCCAAAATTTATCGGGCCATGGCCTTCATTTTTCAGTGCTACGTAGACAAACCATATGGCTTGTATGGCTTCGTGGAAGTTTCTGGCTGGGTTTTCCGGTACTCGGCTACAAATTTCAGCTATCTTCTCCAGTTCAGCCTTTCTCTCCGGGTTAGCCTCACCTGAAGCCATTTTCTTAGCCAGTTCAGCATACCTCTTGGCTAAAATGATAACAGCATCTAAAGAAATTTTTGCAGCTTCATAAAATAAGTATTTCTCGTAATCCTCCAGCTTCTTTATGTCTAATTTTGCCATTTCATCGTCAATTTCCTTCCTTATTCCACTAAGTCCTAGGGCGATCACCTTATCAAAATGCGGTATGGCATGCGTGCTGTACGCGCCCAACACACAAGTGTACGCTGGCGAGTTTAAATAGTTCAAAGGTCGTGCCATAAAATACTCCTTTACATGTTCAGGCACCGAAGATAAATAAATGTCTCGAGCTGACTTGCCCTTCCAGTAGGGGATCGTTTCCTTTAGAAATGCCTTGTCTTCTTCTGATATTAGAAATCGATCCGCTTCTCTTGTTGAAATTGTGTCAAGTTCTTTTAAAATAAACTCGCATCTAATCTCTGGGTTTATGTTAGTAGCTCGTCCCCGCCTGCCAGTAGGTTTCCCAACGATCAATTCCTCATCATCTATACTGATTGGAATATTTTCAAATAGTTTCTTTAGCGCTCTTGCCTGTCTAATTATCGACGGTTGTCCTTCTGTCTCCTTATAAGACTCAGTAAACCATCGAACTTTCTCAACACAAATCTGTGGAAGACCCGCCGCACTTGCAAATTTCTCTCTTAAAAGCGTGGTTCTTTCATTCAACATAATTTACCTAACCACACTACACGCAGTTGTGTATAATAGTTAGATATAAAATTATCGCATTATTAGGGGTTGTCGGCTAATTCTGATTTAGGTGTTTTGTTTTTTGTTTTTGGTTTTGGAAGTTGGGTAGGCACAGGCGTAGGGATGGGTATTAGAGGGTCTACCAGTTTGCGTGTCCAAGGGAGCTAACGAGCTTCGTTGACGATTTGGCTCGGCTTGTGGATGAGGTGGGTGACCCCTGGCCTAGGGCTAAGAGGGGTAGGCGTCTCGTCCACTCGCCGAGGAAAATGGCCGTCATATGCGTCCTAATGTTGGCTCTCGGCCTCTCCTACAGAAGCATGGAGGCACTGCTATATATGCTTAAGCTTCCATGGTTGAAGCCTGTTCCAGACCACAGCACAATCCATGAGGCTTTCGGCCGCATTCCAGAAGCCTACCTAGACCAGCCGATCAGCCAGCCCGCCACATCCACCCTGCATCAAACAACAAAATAACAAGAAACTTCCACGAGAAAACAGCATAGAGAAAAACCAAAAAGCGAAAAAAATAACCCAAAACCACTAAAACACAACCAACAAAAATCATTCAAACCGAATTAGCCGACAATCCCTCTATATGCGCGCGGCGTCATGTTTAGCCAAAAAAAAAGGTGGTTAGCTATTCTAGTGCCTTTCCTGCGGTTTCATATCCCAGCTTCTTGGCAATAAGTACTGCTGTGATACCTACGATGAAACCAATGGTGGGAACGATCGAATATGCGTCACTTGGACTAATAACTGTGGCGAGAAGACCTGATACAACTCCAAGGGGGGTCATGATAAGACTTGCTATAACACCTGTTGAAAGGCTCTGAGCGGTACCTCTTGCTACTGTGGGAAAAGCTTCTGCGAGAGCTAATCTAGCAGTATCTTGTTGACTCCAGCCTGCTAATGACCATAGAAAGTAAAAGAAAACATAACCAGCTATGACTGTTAAACTTGGTCCAACTCCAATAAGTACATTGGTGTGCCATAGCAACAGCATTCCAATTAATCCTGGAATTGCCCCAAAAAGCAACGAATTCAGTCTACCAAACTTATCAGAAAGCTTTCCAATGATTGGACGTGTACATGCTATAATCACTTGTGATACGACTCCAATCATTCCAATTAATGGAGCAGGGAACTTCATAACTGCAGCTTGGAAAAACGACAAGTAGCCGGATGTCGCCGTCGCAAGTCCCGTTGCAGCAAAAACAATTGGAAGCCACATTAATACAAGAAATTTTTTACGCCATTTTGGCCCTAAAAGCTCTCTGTAAGACATTCGTTGCTCTTCTTTTTTAATTTTTCCCTCTTTCATAAGTTTCCTGCGTTCTTGCCATATAGGAGGTTCCCTTAACCAGATGATACCCATAACTGTCGCTGCAAGATCGGCTAGACCAGTAAACAAGCACATAACTCTCCAAGTAAGCCACGGAAAAAGCCCTGAAAGGGCCATTAGACCATAAACTGTCGTCGCTCCAATAGTGTTAAGGAGCCCTGTAAGCCCGAGTATAAATTGTCTCTTGTCCGCCGGCACCTCCTCAGGCAACATCACATACCATGCCGTAAGGGTAAAGCCAACAGTCCACACCCCGATCATTCGATATATTGCAACCTGCATCCAGTTAGCTGCTGTAGCTGCAAACAAATAACTTATGCCAGCCACCGCATTACCAAGCACCCATATCTTTTTTCTTCCAAAGTAATCCATTAAAGGACCAGTTAAAAGTCCTATCACCATTGAAATGTATCCGGATATACCGAATCCCGTAATTATCCAAGTAGTTTCAACGGGACCTATACCCCATTCGGTAACTAGCATCGCGACTGTATACATTAATACCGCGAAATCCAAAGAATCTGTCCATGAGCCTATGCCTAAGACACATGCTGCTTTTTTCCAATATTCAACCATTTTTATCCTCCGGCTATTCTTTTTTAGAAATAAGTATATTTAAATTTTGTGTTTTTTACGGTTTTACGGATCACCCACCCCGTTTTTACAATTTCTCTCTACGCAGGCGTGGCCTCATGTTGAAAATCACCCTTGCACTTATGCGAATTTCGTTCATTCAACAGATACATGGCAGAATAACCCGTTGCGCGCGCGCAGTCACAGCTCCAAATAACGTATGCAATCCTTTAGGTTAAATTTACTCGACTGTCAAAAAAGAATAGACCGTAAGAGTGATTTAGCTGACTCTTTGAGGACTCCTCCAACATCGAGAAGGAGAACGTTTAAGCAGATTTTGCCCCACTTAAGTGGCTAAACACTATTTCCCTCGTATGTGTTTAGCTCACTGAAAAGAGGGTCAAATCAGTCTTCTTTTCGGCATATGAAAGGCGATTTTTCCGAAAATAAGGCAGAAATGAACTCCGTTTCAGAAGTAGCTAAACACTTTCCCTCATAAATAAAAATAGCGAAAAGTTGGTTAAATTTAGAAAAATGATTACCGATTTAAATGATTTTTCAGCGACTATTTCTTAAGGCCCTCAGTTTTTCTTGTAGCTCTTTTTCTAAATCAGCTATTCTTGTGAGTTCGTAGTCCTCAAGACATATTGTTCTGGGGTTTTTATGGTATTGTTGCTTCCTCCATTCATATACCCATTCGTTTAAGCGCTGCGGTTTAGTTTCCCACCAATGCGGTTCCATTTTATTAAGGCTTCCCATATTTAATGCCTCCTTAATCACCGGAACATGGGTGGAAATAGAGTACCAGGATGCATAATATTGTTGGGATCGAGGATCTCGTGGAATTTTGTTATTAATTCGATATAAGTTGGCCATAAACCGTAATCTCTTCTTCCTGGAACTGTTTGTCCACCATGCATATCCGCTTGAAGCCCCGTTTCTACACGGAAGCTAAACACTGCAGGGACAACACTGCTATTTGCTTTTCTTAGAGCTGGTTGATCAATTCCTGGTCCCATGCATTCTATCAAGGCATAATGTCCACCTTCACTTGGGTATACTATCAAACCCGGAGCACATGTATCAGCGTAAAATCCTTTATTCGGGTTACCTTGCCATTCTTGTTCCATATTTAGCCTTTTGACAAATTTGTATGCTGCTTCTATGTCGTCCAATGCACCTATTGACAGCCCCGTTCCGGGTCCTCCGCTTCCTATAGTAGTGAAGTATTTGACAGTATATTCAGAATATATGCTTGCAGCCATGCTAAGTTGGCTGTCAAAAGCCACCTGAAATGGTGGGAATTTATCCGTTATAATTCTTCCATTATATTTTTTAGCTATCTCTCTTACCCGCTTTTCTTCCCATACTACTCTCCTAGAGGTTCCTTGAAGGGTCAACACCATGTGTATTTCAGGAAACATCCTAGTTATCCTATATGCCGATTCTGTGGTATCAGCTGCGTAGCCGGCAGTTTTGAAAGTTGAATATAGACTAGACCCTGTGCATATTTCTGCGTGCACAAACTCTATGTAAGCATTTTGTGCATCTTCTATATCATTGAACGAAACCCATAAAGGCTTTATCTCTTCATCTAACGTATGACACCTTATTGTAATTTCTGTGACCACGCCGAACTGACCCATAGCATACCGGGGAAGAAGCCAAAGGTCAGGTCCTGGACCATGTGCCCAGAACTGTTCAGTTTCATAGGCGTTTGCTCTGGACCCATTTCTCAGAATTGTTCCGTCAGGAAGAACCATTTCCCAGCCTACCATATTTCTATATTCCCAACCGATTCTACCAGAAGCCTTGTTGACGTTTCCGTATGTAAATCGGGAGCCTACAAGACATGAAGACGGAGCCCCTCCTTGATTAAGGAACAACTTTTTCTTTAACAGCTCAGCGGTTAGTCTTTGAAGAGGACAGCCCGCTTGAGAAGTCGCCAGACAGTTCTCCTCATCCACATTCATTATCTTATTCATCCTTTTCATATCAATGATTATTCCTCCATGTTTAGAAATAGACCAGTATGCGAAAACAGCACTGCTGTAAATGGCGACTGGTATCTTGTTTCGCTGAGCAAAAGTGATTATATTCTGAATTTCAGCGGTTGTAGATGGCGTAACAACAGTTTCAGACAGCCTTTCTTTTCCAAAGAATAAACTCGCATGGGCTTGTGCCGCGTATGCAACGAGAGTACACGGAGTATTTGAAACATATTTTGAGCCCAATATGTCTCTTAGTCTTTCATATACCAAATTTGGGTAGTTCAACATTTCAGGCATTTCTTTAACACCTCCCCATTTAAGTTAATGCTTCCAAAACAACTTCCATAATATCTTTTACTTCTACGTTGAAGTCAGACGCAACTCTCAAGAGATTATCTTTGCAAAGAGGACAATGAGTTACCACAGTCTTTGCCCCTGCGCCATCGGCTACATCAGTTACCTCTTCCAGTCTTCTACGTGCTGTCCTTGCCGCAAATTCAGGGTAAGCGAATATTACCCCTCCACCAGCTCCACAGCAGAACGAAAGTCTCCTGCTTCTAGGCATCTCAACAAGTTCAACACCAGGTATGGATTTTAATATATTTCTTGGCGGTTCATATATACCTAAAGCTCTTCCCAGCTGACATGGATCATGGTAGGTTAGCCTTTTCTCTAATCTTTTGAATTGTAGCTTTTGTAGCAAAGGTTCAATTAATTCCGAAATGAATACGCATTCAAAGCTTCTATTTAAGTTGTACTTGTCAACTTCGCTAAAAACCCTGTAACAATGTGGATCAGAAAATATTACAGTCTTAACATTTAAGCTGTTCAAGTATTCCAGATTTTCTTTCAGCAGTTTTCTTCCAAATTCCACGTTCCCTGTTCTGAAGAATACCTCGCCGCAACTATGTTCTCTTTCGCCGAGAATCCCAAATTCTATACCCAGCCTTCTCAGTAGCTTGATTGTTGCTAATGCAATTTCCGGTCGTCTATAGCATATGGTGTCCCCCACAAAATACATAACACTTGCCTTTCGAGAAACATTCATATTCTTTGGAAGCCAAGCGAACCTCAATTCATGAGGTTGATTGTATATATTGTGGTTTACTTTGCAACTCTCCATAAGCTTTGCGTGTTCTGGAAGAAGACCGCCTTTTTCTACCGCTTTAATTTTTAATTCCTCAATGGCGCGTAGCGGAGTTAAAGTACAAACCATTTCAGCTGTCGCCTCGCATGATCCACACGCTGTACATGTAAATAAAGCATGCAGGAAATCATCTACCTTCATGTCTAGTCTTTCTTCTATAGCCGCTATGGCCATTTCCAGCCTTCCGGTGGAATAATACTGTTCAAAGATAAATTCTTCTCCAGATGGACACTGATATCCGAACTTCCAGCTGTAGGTATTAGCAGGCCATAGATGCTTACAGAGACTGCACTTATTGCAGCGTAGAAGCATCTCGTAGTAGTCTTCCAAACATGTACGCATTCTCGGCCAAATATATTCTTTAGGCATCCTTTTCCACCATCCTTATAATAGAAGTTTTCCAGGGTTCATAATGTTATTGGGATCTACCAGTTGCTTGAATTTTTTGATTATTGAATGATAGGTTCCAGCTCTTGCATACACTAGCTCAGCTAGTCGTCCATATGGCCTGCTGAAGAAAGCTCCTAAAGATACCAATTGTTCATACGCCTCAAAAACCATTTCTTTCACCTTTTCTGTCTCTTCAGGATTATTCGGGTTGCGAGCAAAACTATATTGATAATGCACCACCCCAGGTTCTGGAAATGCTGGAATCGCTAGGCAGCCTATGTCTTCAGTTGGGTATCCGTATTTCTGAGTCAATTTGGAAATTACCTTGTTAAATGTTGGAATACGCTTTTGGGGCGTGATGAAGGGTATCACGTTGCGTGCGCCTTTATACTTGGATGTTTTTTTCCAGCCTTGAGGGCACTCCACCTCCCTCATTATTTTTTCGTTTGCTGTATCTACACCTGAAATTTCTGTTAGCATCTTTATTCCTAGTCTTGAGGAAAGTTCCTTCAAATCTTCTTCTTGATATTCCACTTCGTCTGCTCGGCCTCTAAGTATTAGGATAATTGTCCATGGAGGCAAAACTTCTCTTATTTTATCAACCTCCTCAGGCACCTTATCAGCAAGCATCAAAGCTAACTCCATACGGTTAATCAAAAACATTTCATAGCCGTATCTTAGCCATTTAATTTCTCTAATTGGTTTTATGGCGTCCTCAACCTTATTAAAAGCCCAGAATAAAACTTTGTTAACTTCTTGGCATGACATTAGCTTTACCCAGCCCTCTAACACAATGCCAAATGTTCCCTGCGCCCCATGGAATATCTTGTTTATAAAGGAAGCAGGAACACCTGCAGCATCAGTGTAAGGTTTTTTGACGAATGGCACCGTAGCCAATCCTGTCTTCATGATTTCTCCTGAGGGCAATACAAGACGAGTTAGTGATAACACGTCATTATCATCTCCACCGTATCTTGACCATGTCCATGTTGGATTGTACTCTAGCAAACTAACAAGTACGGAAGCACATGCTGGAAGTTCTACGGGAGCTGATGGCCTCAAACCATAAGGTGTAAGATCTGTTTTAACCTTTCGCGCCTCATTAAGTAGCTGCTCAAATGTTACACCGACCTCAACGTGAGCGTTTCTGCTTATCGCATCTATGCGTAAAACCTTGTCCAGTCCACTGACATCAACAACAATGCCTCCTAACGCGGGAATAGCAGCTCCCTGATTATTACACCCAGTGGTATAAGGTGTTACGGGAATCTTGCAGGAGTTACATATTTTAATTATTGCCTGAACTTGTTCAGCGGTCTCAGGTCTCACCACACAAAGAGGCATCACAGGATCAACAAAACTTTGATCACAAGAATAGCGCTCCAAAATTTCCCTATTGGTTATTAAATTTTCCGAGCCAACAATATTAGCCAGCTGTTCTTGGAATAAAATAGCTTTCTCAGACATTATCCACATCTCCTAAACCTTCTATTAAATCCCACATTGTGGAAACTCGCTCTACAAGTTCTTGACCAATGACAAGTATCTCCAAAACAGTTATCCAATCTGACCACCCTATTTCAGGCCATATGCATTCCAAGTCATTTCTCGGATCCGCTAAAGCCCAAATAACACGCTGCTTTGTTAGAATCATTTCTTTAAAAACGTCAAGCGGCATTCGAACACGCAAGATTGGACGCCCAGTTGCTGAACCTTCTTTGATGATAAATTTACCCTCTTTCAGCTCAAAAGTGTACGTGAATAATTTAGGGACGCTGAGCTCTATCAACTCTTTACCCTCTAAAGCGGGTTTTGGATAGCCCTTGGCTTTTGTCCAACCAGTTGGATCATGAGTTGGTATGGGACGTGGATAAGGTCCAGGACCTATATAGGGTAACGGTCCACCCATGAACGTTCTATATGGCTTCAACCTTCGTTTGAGCTCCCCGTCACCATTTAACAACTCACTCCATCGTTTAAAAAATTGCTCAATATATCCCTTTTGCATATTTCTCACGTGCACATACTCATTCTTTTGACCTTATTAAATTTTTGCCATCTCCATCTCTATCTCACGCGCGAGAGCTATGTATGTCCAAGAAGTGCGCTGAACTTGAAGTCTTAAAGGATTATGGTTGGGGAAACTTGTTGATGCTGCAATCGTTGAAAGGCAAACTGTTGCATGCTATGGCGCTGGTTCAATTCCCCTTATTTTTTAAAGTGATTGCTATGATTGCTGCAGCCGCAAGAAATAAACTCGCATATGCAAAGGATGTAAGCCAAGAGCCTGTTGAATCTCTGATGTAGCCGACAAGGGGTGCACTAATTATTCCACCTACTCCCATACTTACTGCTTGTACTCCAAAGCCCACGCCAGATAAGCTCGGATCTGCTACTTGTGATATGAGAGTGGAAGTCAGGACAGGAATGAAAGATGCGGACATTCCAGAAGCAATGATTAATGGAAATAGCAATTCTAATGTAGGCGCTAAAGGAATCAGAACAAGCAACAGAGACCATAAGCTGCATCCAACAAGAAGAAAATATTTTCTCTCCCAAAACCTATCTGAAATAGAACCAGCAAAAGGAGCAAAAATCATACATACTAGTATAAATAGACTTGGAATTGAAGAAGCGTAAACAAGGTTAACTCCATAAGACTCGACAACAAATGTTGGTGCCCAAACGAGGAAACTTGTTGTTCCAACTATTTCTAGAGTTCGAAATATGCCAATCTTACATAACTCGCCATTTAATAAAGCAGACCAAACCGATTTTGTGTTTCTTTGGTTCATTTCGCTGTAAAACCTGCTGGATGAGCCGTATCCAGTAGTACACCAAAATATTATTAATGCCGCAACATCCATTATTCCACCGAGGTAAAAACACATTCTCCAACCGCAGGATAATCCCACTGCGCTGACCAACGGATAAACGACCATCGTAGAAATAGAAGCAGACGTATAAACACCCATGGCCTTCCCTAACTGACTTGGTGAAAACAACTGCGTAATCATCGTCGGAAAAATAGTATTCCTAATTGCAAAACCAGCACCTGCAGTAAAAAGCCCAAAAAGCAGCACTAAATAGGAAGGTGCGTTCGCAGATATGAGACAGCCCATAATTTCGAGGATTATTGAAATAATTCCTATATGTTTCGCTCCATATCTACCCACAAGAATCCCCATAAATATCGGAAGCAAAATGGATGGAAGTCTATTCAGCGTCCCCATATAGCCAGCTTGAGTGTAGGTTATATGCAAATTGTCCATAACCAAAGGTACTAGCGCCGCAAAGGCGCCGCCAAATGCCATGACAAAAGATATTACTGCTAAAGAAGCAACAACTTCCCACTTAAAGGATAATGTCGTGGGCTTTTGACTTTTTTTGATTTTTTTCAACTGTGTGCACGCAACCTTTAAACACATGACGATATCCTTTTTTCATTCCTTGAAAGCACGCATATAAGCGCCTAAACGCCAAACAAAAAATAAAAATACCCCTCTTCAATAAAAACTTTTTATGGTGTTGAAAGCTTGTCTTTGGTTGAAAGATGTGGACCTCCTAAGGAGATGTGGCCTAAGTTTAACCTAGATTTTCCAGAGGCTCAAGGGTGGCCAGCTAAACTTAACATCGCGGAGGTCTTGGTCGATGAAAACTTTAGAAAGGGTATGGGCGGGAAAGTGGCGATTTTGTGTGGGGATCAGAGGATTACTTATAGTGAGCTCCAATTGATGGTGAACAGGTTTGGTAATGCCTTGAAAAGCTTAGGTGTCAACGTTGGAGATCGTGTCATGTTGAGGTTACCGAACATTCCAGAGTTCATAGTAAGTCAATTTGCCATTCAGAAAATAGGCGCTGTAAGTGTCCCAGTACACACTTTATGGAGAGCAAAAGAACTTTCCTATATAGCTAATGACTGCGAGGCGAAAGTTCTCATCACAACTAATCAGCTAATTGAAGAAGTTGAAAAGGCAAAAGACGAGCTGAATACCATTAAGCACATAATAGTGGCAAAAGCTGAGCCCAACGAAGTTCAACCCCCTTATATGGCCTTTAATGGTCTAATGGAAAGGTTTAAAGACGCCACAAACCTGAAAGCAGTTCGTGTAGACCAGGACGAAATAGCCCTTCTGCAGTATACATCGGGTACAACGGGCGCTCCTAAAGGTTGCATCCACACGCATAGAGATTACTTGGCGGTAGGGGAATGTTACGCTAAGAAAGTGTTGCTGTCTGATGAAGAAGATGTGTGGGGCGGACCTGCTAGCATGGTATTCTCATTAGGGCACAACGCACTAATAACCGATCCATTCTATTGTGGGGCAGCGTCATCCTTAATGGGGGAAAGAAGATTCGAGCCCTCATCCTTATTTGAACTTATAGAAAAGCATAGGATAACAATTCTTTGCGCCGTTCCCACAGCCTATAGAACCATAGTAGCCTGCAAAGAAGAACGTGGAAAATATGACTTTAGTTCGCTTAGAGTTTGCGTAACAGGAGGCGAACACTGCCCTCCTTCGCTTTATTGGGAAGTTAAAAACTTTTTTGGATGCGAAGTTTTAAACCATATAGGTTGCACAGAGCTACATCATGCCTTTATATCAGCAAGAATCGGCCAAGTCAAACCTGGATCCTTAGGTCTTCCAGTGCCAGGTTATGATGTGAGAATATTTGACGACTATGGAAAAGAGCTGCCTACGAATGAAATCGGACATTTGGTTGTAGTCGGTCCCACTGGAACGAGGTACTGGAAAAGGCCGGAGAAGCAGGCGGAATCTGTTAAGGACGGATGGAATTACACTGGCGACTTGGCTTACAAGGATGCTGATGGCTTCTTTTGGTACGTAAGTAGAAGCGATGACATAATAAAAACGGCAGGATACCGAGTGCAGCCTTATGAGGTGGAGGATATACTAACAAAACATCCAGCCGTAGCAGAAGCTGCAGTCATCGGGGTGCCGGATCTAGAGCGTGGTCAAAAAATTAAGGCGTTCTTGGTATTAAAGCCAAATTTCCAACCAAACAGTGAAAAATTAAAGGAAGAAATTAAAAGCTTCGTCAAAAGTCAAATAGCACCCTATAAAGCTCCAAGAGAAGTAGAATTCGTTAAGGAATTACCAAAAACCGAAACAGGAAAAATCAAAAGAAACGAGCTGAAGAAAAAGGCTTGAAAAGCGAGCTTTAAAGGGTCATGCAATGACCATTTTTAAGGCTTTTGGAATAGCTATACTTGGAATATTTAAGAAAGCAAGTTTCACAAACTTCCCTTTTGGACCATTTTGTTGTTTAATAAGCTTTTTGCAAGTGAATAAACCGACTTGCGCAAATGAACTCACACTACAATTTCATCATTTTTATCGTTAGCTAGTAGAACTTGGCACTTCTTTTCTATTAAGTAGTTCCTAAATTGATGGAGCCTACAGATGTCCACCTCTAAATTTTGCATCCAATACTCTAATGCAAGTACTCCAAGCATCTTCGATTTTTTCTTCCTCCAATCGGGTTCTTCAACATCCTAGGCAACAGCAACCAAAGCATTCTGCTTATTGGGCCTGCATCTAACATGCTTATAAAATTCGTATGTATAACCGAAAAACTTATCAACAGTAGAGCTATCTATTCAACTTGAAGGCGTTAGTTATGTTGAGTGAACGGAATAGAATTTTAAGGGGCAGGGTTGTTGTTACGCCGCAGATTTGCGTTGAGAGGGCTTACTGGTTGACTGAGGGGTATAAGGAGACTGAGGGGGAGCCGCCTGCTAT